>WNFU01000543.1_pt1 | contig 51079 bp, 45 predicted proteins | sample 5400121 | NCBI WGS metagenome assembly WNFU01 (sample SAMN13153360, study PRJNA577476) | soil metagenome | isolation source: 100 cm soil or saprolite under grassland replicate 1 | place: USA:California | collected 2016-06-15 | reverse complement strand
CGATCTGGGTGGCCCGCTCCAGTGCCTTCTGGGCGCGGGTGGTGATGGCGGCGAACACGAGCTCCTCCGACACGCGGCCTCCCAGCAGCATGTCCAGCTCGTCGATGAGCTCCTCCCGGGTGATCAGGAACTTGTCCTCCATGGGCAGGGTCATGGTGTACCCCAGGGCCCGGCCCCTCGGGATGATCGTGATCTTGTGCACGGGGTCGGCGTTCGGCAGGAGGTACGCGGTGAGCGCGTGGCCGCCCTCGTGGTACGCGATGACCCGCTTCTCCTTGTCGGAGATGATCCGGGTCCGGCGCTCCGGCCCCGCGATCACCCGGTCGATGGCCTCGTCGACCTCCGACATCGTGATGGTGCGCTTGCTCCGCCGCGCGGTCAGCAGGGCGGCCTCGTTGATGACGTTCTCCAGGTCGGCGCCCGTGAACCCGGGAGTCCGCCGGGCGATCACGTCGAGGTCGACGGAGGAGTCGAACGGCTTGCCCCGGGCGTGCACGCGCAGGATCCCCTTGCGGCCCGCGAGGTCCGGCCGGTCGATCACGATGTGGCGGTCGAACCGCCCCGGGCGGAGCAGCGCGGGGTCGAGGATGTCGGGCCGGTTCGTGGCCGCCATCAGGATCACCGCGGTCCGCTGGTCGAACCCGTCCATCTCGACCAGCAGCTGGTTCAGGGTCTGCTCGCGTTCGTCGTGGCCGCCGCCCAGGCCGGCGCCGCGGTGCCGGCCCACGGCGTCGATCTCGTCGATGAACACGATGGCCGGCGCGGTCTGCTTGGCCTGTTCGAACAGGTCGCGGACCCGGGCCGCCCCCACCCCGACGAACATCTCGACGAAGTCCGACCCGGAGATCGAGTAGAACGGCACGCCGGCCTCCCCGGCCACGGCCCGGGCCAGGAGGGTCTTGCCGGTGCCGGGCGGGCCGTACAGCAGGACCCCGCGCGGGATCTTCGCCCCCATGGCCTGGAACCGGGCGGGGTTCTTCAGGTAGTCCTTGATCTCCTCGAGCTCCTCGACGGCCTCGTCCACGCCCGCCACGTCGCCGAACGTGGTCTTCGGCTGGTCCTTGTTCATGACCTTGGCCTTGGACCGGCCGAACGACATCACGCGGGATCCCCCGCCCTGCATGCGGTTCATGACGAACAGCAGCACGACCAGGATGAGGGCCACCGGGAGCACCGTCCCCAGCAGGATCGACAGCAGCGCGTTGCCCCGGGCGGGCTCCGCCTTGAAGGGGACGCTGGCGCGGGTGAGCTCCTTGACCAGGTCGTCGCCGAGGTCCTGGAGGTAGCTGACGCGGTACTTCGTGCCGTCGGAGAGCTCGCCCTCGATGGCCTGGGAGCCCTCGAGGAACGTGGCGTTCTTGACCTTGCCGTCGGGGATGAGCTGCTGGAACTCCGACAGCGTGAGCTGCTTCGCGTCCTCCGAGCGGCCCGCGTAGCTCACGAAGGCCCACAGAGCCACCATGCCGAGGAGGATCCAGATCAGCGGACCCCGAAAGAGGCGTCCGAGGAAGGTGTCGGGCCGGTCCGTGTGAGTCTCCCGAGTCTCGAGGGGGGAAGCCAATATGGCCCGGGACCCCCGCCCCGAGCCTGAGCCGATGGTACCACGGGGGTCCGTCACGGCCCCCCGGACATCGGTCCGCGGGGGACCGCGAGGGACCGCCCCAGGCCTACCGGATGCCCGTGTCGAACACCACCGTGACCTGGGCGAACGCGTGCGGGCGGACCGTCACGTCCACCGGCTTGGGAGCCGGGAAGGGCACGTCCGACGACGGCGACACGCCCTGCAGCACGTAGTGCCCGGGCTCGAGCACCACCTCGAACCTCCCGTCGGTCCCGGAGGTCACGGTGGCCACCACGTCGCCGTTCGCACCCTTCACCAGAACCTTGCCCTGGTAGGGCTTGTCCGGGCAGGGACTGTTCGCCATCACCAGCGGACATTGCGGCCCCAGCACGACCATGCCGCGGATCCCGGCGTCCGGGCTGGGTCCCGCACCCGGCTGGGGCGCAGCCTTGGCACACGCGACCAACGCGATCAGCACGACGGTGCCCGCCACGAATCGTTTCGTCACCATGGCTCTTGGACGGCGCGGAGCCCCGGCCCGTTCCTCGCTCGGGAGGGCTACTCGCCGTTGCCCTGGTACGCGGACGGCTTGAGCGTCCCGACGTACGGGAGGTTGCGGAAGCGTTCGTCGTAGTCGAGCCCGTACCCCACCACGAACTCCGGCGGGATCTCGAAGCCGACGTACTTGAGGTCCACGCTGACCTGCTGCATCGCGGTCTTCCACAGCAGGGCGCACACCTCGAGCGACGCGGGCCGGCGCGTGCGGAGGTTCTTCAGCAGGTAGGCCAGCGTGAGCCCCGAGTCGACGATGTCCTCGACCAGCAGGACGTGGCGGTCCTCGATCTCGCGGTCGAGGTCCTTCAGGATCCGGACGACGCCCGAGGTCTTGGTGGCGGCGCCGTAGGACGACACGGCCATGAAGTCGAACTCGAGCGGCAGGCGGATGTTCCGCGACAGGTCCCCCATCAGCAGGAACGCGCCCTTCAGCACCCCCACCAGCAGGAGGTCCTTGCCGGCGTAGTCGCGGGTGATCTCCTCGCCGAGGCGGCGCACGGTGGCCTGGATCTCCTCCTCGGTGATCAGGACCTTCTCGATGTCGTCCTCGAGCGCCGGCACGTGAGCGAGCAGTCTATGGAGCGCGGGGTCGCGGTGCGACTCGACCGGCGCCTCGACCGGTGCCTCGACTGGCGGTGCGGCGGGCGGTGCGAGCTGGAGATCCATCCGAATTCCCCTTCCCGGCTCTCAGTGGTGCTTCGTCGCCGACCCCGGGGGAAGTTCGGGAGAGGCGAACATACTCCCTGTCCCGGACCGCGATCAATCCCCCGCTCAGGGCTCGTCTCCTCCCCGGCCGGCCCCGGGCGAGGTCGAGGATCGCCCTGACCTCCTCGCGTCCGGGATCGTGGGCCAGCTGCCAGGCCACCAGCTTGACGACCCGGCTCGCGATCGCGGGCGGCAGCGACAGCACGGGCCCCGCCGGGATGCCGTCCCGCGGCGCGTCCATCTCCGCGTACGCCTTCGCGGCCTGGCCGAACAGTTCGTCCGCGTCCGGCCCGAGCAGCGCCGCGCTCCGGGCGATGGGCCCCTTCACGTCGCGGCCGGTGGCCCGCTCCAGGGCCGGGATCCCCTCGTGGCGGAGGGCGTTGCGGAGGAACCGACGATCCCGGTTGGAGGGGTCGCGTCTGGGCCGCAGGCCCAGCGCCCGGCAGAAGTCCTCGACCTCGGTCCGGCGGACCTCGATCAGGGGGTGCACCCGAAGGCGCCCTTCCTTCGGGCGCATCCCGGAGACGAACTGGAGCCCGCCTCCCCGCAGCAGGGCGATGAGCACCGTCTCCGCCTGGTCGTCCAGCGTATGGCCGAGGGCGACGGTGGCGAAGCCATCCTCACGGCGAATCAGGTTCGCCGCGTTCCACCTGGCCGTATGGGCCCAGTCCTCGACCGAGACTCCTCTGGCCGGCGCGTCCTCCGCGACCCGAAGGTGGAACGGAACCTTCAGCCTCGCTGCCGTTCGGCGGACGTACTGCGCGTCCTTCCCGCTGTCGGGACGGAGGCGATGGTCGAAGTGGAAGACCTCGAGCCGGATGCGGAACAGGCGCCGCAGGTGCCACAGGGAGTACAGCAGGCAGGTGGAGTCGGGGCCGCCGGAGGCCGCCACGAGGACCCGGTCGCCGGCGGAGAACATGTCGTGCTCGCGGGCGGTGGCGGTGACCCGCTCCAGAACCCGGGCCACGGCCGGGGGGCGCCTGGGCACGGGGTCGCTCCTCGGGACGGCGGCCTACGGGGCGGGGTCGGGGCCGACCCGGGCCAGCCACCGATCGGGATCCATGACCTCCGGGAGGTCCGGGATGTTCGCGGGGTCGTCCCACACGCGGTTGAACGCGTCCATGCCGGCCCGTTCGACGACGTGGGCCACGAACTTCTCGCCCACGTCGTACTGGCGGACCTTCGACTCGAACCCGATGACCCGCTGGAACGTCCGCTCGATGCCCGAGGACTTCCGGCGCTCCTGCAGGCCGCCCCGCATCCGGGCCGCACCCGGGACCCGTTCGGCCCCCACGGTGTCCATGACGTAGTTCGCGTGGCCCTCCAGCAGCGACATGAGGGCCTGGACCTTCTCCAGGATGACCCGCTGCTCGGGGGTCATGAACAGCATGATGAAGTCCTGAGCCCGGCGGTTCCCGGAGGACCGGATCTCCTCGACGGCGCGCTTCAGGGCCTCCATCACGCGCTTGGAGTCGAGCTCCACCGAGTTGAGATAGGTGTCGACCTGGCTGGTGAGGTGGTGGCGGAGCCACGGCACCGAGCCGAACTGGACCCGATGGGCCACCTCGTGCAGCGACAGCCACATGTGGAAGTCCCGGGGCTTGAACCGAAGCCGGCGTTCGACGGCCGCGACGTTCGGCCCCACGAAGTACAGCAGGCCCTCGTCGTCGGGGGGCAGGAACAAGTCGTACTGCCCCAGGACCTTGCGCGAGACGTACCCCATCAGCAGCCCCACCTGGAGGCCGAGGCCCTTGCGACGGACCGAGCCGCCCTGCCCCCGCTTGGCCAGGACGCGGGCCGCCAGGGGCTCGAGGACCAGCTGGAACCCCCGGAGGTTCTGGTCGATCCACTGGCTCCGGGACATGACCCACGCCCGGGCCTTGAACCCCTGGGGCCGGAGGCCGGTGAAGTCGCTGACGATGTCCTCGGCCATCGGGACCAGCTCGGCGAAGTCCTCGCTGAGGCGGGCCCGCTGGACGTCGGTGAGCTGCGGGCCGCCGCCGGTGAGCCTGGCGCCGATCTGCGAGGCCAGTCGCCAGTCGACCAGGTTGGCGGCCCGGTCGTGCATCTCCCAGTCGACTGCTTCCATGGCGATGGGTGGCTCCCCAGGATCGAAGGGTCGGTCCCGCCAGCCTACTCGACGGATCGGGATCGGGCCGGAACGGCGCCGATCAGCCCCCGGACTTCGCCCGCGCGGCCTTGAACGCGGCCGAGCGGGCCCGACCCTCGGCCACCCGGCGATCCGTCCCCTTCGCCAGCTCCTCGGCCACGACCCGATCGAACGTCTCCTGGTCGAGCTCGACGGGCTCGCCCTTGGGCCGGGGTGCAGCCGGGGCCGGTGCCGCGGGGGCGGCTGCTGCCTCCGCAGCGGGTGCCGCTTCCGGGGCCGGGGAGGCTGCCGCGGAGGCTGCGGCGGGTGCGGCCGCCGCCGGTGTCGCGGCGGCCGGTGCCGGAGCCCGTTGAGCGGGGGCCGGCGCCGCGGCCGGGGCCGCGACGGCCACGGGCTGGGGCGCCGGGACGGCCTGGACCGCCACCGCCGAGGCCTGCTGCCACGAGGTCTGGAGCGACACGGCGGGCTCCGGAGCGCGCCGGCCGGCCCGCGGCGCGGCGTCCTCCTCCTCGCGCTGGAACCGCGGCGCGAACCGAAGGTACGCGACACCGGCCATGATCAGGATCACGGCTCCGAGCACGATGGCCCCCTCGGCCATCCAGTACACCCACCCGCCGGTGTCCGTGCTGGGGGTCTCGGTGGGGTCGATGGTCACCTGCGCGATCGCCGGCCCCGCCAGCAACAGGGCGAGCATCACGCCTCCGCCGAGGGCGACGAGGGTCCTGCGGAGCATCCTGCGCATCGCGCGCGATTCTACAGAAGCGCTCCTTCCCCGCGCCCAGGGCCTTCCCGACGCGCCCGTCGGGCACTAGGCTTGCGCACCTCCGGGGAAGCGAGGGTGGGAGGTCCATAGATGCAGTGGTCCCGTTGCACACGTACGCGCGCTCTCATGGGAAGCGTGATCTCCGCGGCGGTTGTGATGGCGGTGGGGATGTCGTCCCCGGCTTGGGCGTCGCCGGGCGACATCGACACGACGTTCGGCGACGGGGGTCGCGTTCGAACCGACTTCGCGGGGAACTTCGACATCGCCCAGGACGTCCTGGTTCAGCCGAACGGCAAGATCGTGGTGGTGGGCCACGGGGCGACCGGACCGACGTCGGACTTCGCCGACTTCGCCCTGGCCAGGTACACGGACGGGGGCGACCCGGACACGTCGTTCAGCGGGGACGGGCGCCAGCGGACCGACTTCGGCGGCCTGGGCGACGGCGCGGAGGCGATCGCGCGCCAGGACGACGGGAAGTTCGTGGTCGTGGGGTCGTCCGAGCTGGCAGACGGGAGCACCCGGTTCGCCGTCGCCCGCTACACGACCGGCGGCGCGCTCGACACCACCTTCTCCGGCGATGGGAAGGTCCGAACCTCGTTTCCGGGGTTCGACGACGCGAGCGCGAGCGACGTCGCCGTCCAGGGCGACGGCAAGATCGTCGTGGTCGGCATCGTGAACGCCGGGGGCCACAGCGTGCGGGGGTCGAAGGGCGGCGCGGGGACCGTGGCCGACGTCGCGGTCGCGCGCTACAAGCCGAACGGGTCACTCGACCTGACCTTCGGCGGCGACGGGCGCGTGACCACGGACTTCGCGGGGGCCTTCGACAGCGCGACCGCGGTAGCCATCCTCGATTCGGGAGCGATCCTGGTGGCCGGCGATTCCCAGACCTCCGTGACGTTCGACCAGCGATTCGTCGCGGTGAAGTACCTGGCGAACGGGACCCGCGACTCGGCGTTCTCCGGCGACGGCAAGCAGGTCGTGAACATGGTGGTGGACGAGGCGGAGGGCGTCGCCGGCCTGGCGGTCCGGTCGGACGGCAAGATCGTCATCGGCGGCCACGCCACGAACGCCGTATCTGAGGCGTCCGGAGCCGATCTCGCGGTGCTCATGCTCAAGGGGAACGGCGACGTCAACACGGCGTTCGGCGGCGGCGACGGCAAGGCTTTCGCGGACTTCGGGGACGTGGAGGATCCGGACGCGATGGTCCGCCAGGACGACGGAAGGCTCGTGTTCGTGGGCCTCCGGCCGTTCGTCTCCGGCGAGCACGACCAGGCCGTCTGGGTGTTCCGCCTGACCGGGGCCGGGGCGGCCGACACGGGATTCGGCACGAACGGCCGCGCCGAGGTGGAGTTCACCGACGGCGCCGGCGGCTTCGGTGGGACCGTCGACGGCAGCGGCCGGATCCTCGCCGTCGGCCGGGTCGGCATCGGCAACGACGGCGACTTCGCCGCCACCCGCCTGGAGGGCTGAGCCAGTCCGCCCGGGGCGTACCCTGGGGCCGTGAGCACCGAGCGAACGTCCGGGATCTCTGCCATCGCCGTGCCCGTTCGGGACCTCTCGGTGGTCCGGGAACGGTTCCCCGGCCTGGCTCGAACAGAAGGCGGGCGGACGGTGGTGTTCGCCGACGCGCCCGGCGGGACGCAGGTACCGCAGTCCGTGATCGAGGCGGTCGTCGAGTGCCTCCGAGACACGAACGCGAACCTCGGGGGCGCGTTCGCCACCAGCCGGCGGGCCGACGAGATCGTGGCCGAGGCCCACCGGGCCGCCGCCGACCTGCTGGGGTGCGATCCGGACGAGGTCGTCGTCGGGCAGAACACGACCTCGCTGGCGTTCCACATCTCGCGGTCGGTGGGCCGCACGCTCGGGCCGGGCGACGAGGTCGTGGTCACTGTGCTCGATCACGACGCGAACGTCGCGCCGTGGCTCCGGGCGGCCGCCGACGCGGGAGCGACGGTCCGGACGGTGGACATTCGGGCCGAGGACTGCACACTCGATCTCGACACGCTGGACGCGGCGATCTCGGACCGCACGCGCTTGGTCGCGTTCACTCTGGCCTCGAACGCGGTGGGGACGGTCACGCCGGCCGCGGACATCGTCCGGCGGACCCACGATGCGGGGGCGCTGGCCGTCGCCGACGCCGTGCACTACGCCCCCCACGGCCCGATCGACGTCGCCGCCCTGGACGTCGACCTCCTGTTCGCGTCGCCGTACAAGTTCTTCGGACCCCACCTCGGCGTGGCGTTCGGGCGGAGGGAGCTGCTCGAGGGGTGGGAACCCTCGAAGGTCCGCCCGGCCCCCGACGAGCTCCCGTGGAGGTGGGAGACCGGGACCCTCAACCACGAAGGCCTGGCCGGGCTCCGGGCGGCGGTCGACTACCTGGCGGGCCTCGGGACGGAGTTCGGCGCGGCTGATGCAGGGGCGCCTCGCCGCGACCGGCTCCGGGCCGGCATGGAGGCGGTCCGGGCCTACGAGGGGACGCTCACCCGGCGGTTCCTGGAGGCGGTTCGGGAGGTCTCCGGCCTGACGCTGTTCGGGATCGCGGACCCCGAACGGTGGGCGGAACGGACGCCGACGTTCGCGCTGCGGCTCCGGGACCGCCACCCCGCTGTGGTGGCCGAGGAGCTCGGCCGCCGCGGCATCTACGTCTGGGACGGGAACTACTACGCGCTGTCGGTCATGGAGCGCCTCGGCCTGGAGGACTCCGGCGGCGCGGTCCGGGTGGGCTTCTGCCACTACAACTCGGCCGGCGAGGTCGACCGGACGGTGGAGGAGCTGGCCCGGATCGACGACGCCTGACCGGCGGGTCCGGCCGGCCCTCCGAACTCGTTGTAACCCGCGCGTCCACCGGGATCAGGCTCGCGCAGTCCCCGATCGAGGAGGTGCGCATGCGAAGGTGGAAGCCGCGCATGATCGGCCTGGTGATGGTCTCGGCCCCGGTGGGCTCGGTGGCGGTGCCGAGGGTGGCGGCGGCGGTGGGGACCATCGTGACGATCCAGGGGGGTGGGTCGACCAACAAGGCGGGCGTCGACAGGGCCCAGCAGGTCCTGCCCGCGGAGGCGGCGCCGGCGACCACACCCGTCTCCTGAGCGGTTCCGGTCGACCGCGCGGTCCCGAGGCCGTCGTCGTGGCAGCATCGGTGGGCCGGCTCGAGGCCCCTTTCCTCATTCACACCAGGTGCGAGAATGCGCCCGGAGCCGAACTCAGGGAAGGGGAGGTCATTCGGCCTGTCACGGGGGTATCAACAGAAACATTCAGCCCTTCGAAGCAAGGATCTCCGTCCCTCGATCATCCGGCTATACGGCCTCAACATCGGTTGATATTGTGGGTGGTCGGGGTCAGGGAGGATCACCCAGTTGAGACGTGAAATGCGCGAGCTTTGGAGTGCCCACGAAGCTCCGGGTCGACGACGTCGGGCGAACTCCGAGCAGCAATTCCCGGTCTGGAATTGAGCGCCCGGGATGAGGACGGCTCCCGAGAGGACCCGAACGCGGCAGCCGGGGTTTTCCACGGGTTCGGCTCGTCCCCCCCACTCCGCTCTTCCCGGTGCCCCTGGCGTCACCGGCCCCAGCGGTAGCCCGCTCGGACATCGGGACGACATTCAGGGGCTTCGCGCGGTTGCCGTCCTTCTGGTCGCACTCGGGCATGCCGGGGTGGGGTTCCTGAGGGGCGGCTACGTCGGCGTCGACGTCTTCTTCGTCCTGTCCGGCTTTCTCATCACCGGGCTGCTGCTCGCGGGCGCCGAGAAGCGCGGTTACGTCTCGCTGCGGGACTTCTACGCTCGACGCGCCAAGCGGATCCTCCCAGCGGCCGCGCTCACGTTGATCGTGACCGATTTCGCCGCCGTCCACCTGATGAACTTCGTGCGCGCCAAAGAGGCCGTGCTCGACAGCACGTGGGCCGCCTTCTTCGCCGCGAACATCCAGTTCGCGCACCAGGGGGCAGACTACTTCGCGCAGGGGCAGCCACCTTCGCCCATCCAGCACTACTGGTCGCTGGCGGTCGAGGAGCAGTTCTACCTGGTGTGGCCGGTGCTGCTGTCGCTCGGCCTCGTCGGCGTTGGGTTGCACCGGAGGCATGCACGCCGTCCCGGTCCCCAGGCCCGAGCCGCGGTGACGTCGTCCGCGAGGGTCCGCCTGGCGATCGTGATCGTCCTGGCCGGTCTCGGCTCGCTGGCATGGTCGATCCTCGAGACGCACCGCACGCCCGCCGCCGCCTACTTCTCGACCTTCACACGGATCTGGGAACTGGCCCTCGGCGCGTCGCTCGCCATCGGGGCCTCGCTCTTCCTCCACGTGTCGGCTCCGACCCGCGCGGTCCTCGGGTGGGCGGGGGTGCTGGCCATCGGCGCTGCGGCGGTCCTGTTCTCCGACACGACGGAGTTCCCGGGATTCGCGGCGCTCCTGCCGACGATCGGCACCGCGCTGGTCATCACCGCCGGCATCGGCAACGAGCGATCCCGCGGCGGGGTGGGTGGGCTCCTCGGACGCCGGCCGATGTGCTACATCGGCGACCGGTCCTACGCGTTCTACCTGTGGCATTGGCCGGTGCTCCTGATCGCCGCGTCCTACGCGGGGCACGGCATGTCCCTGGGCGCCAACCTGCTCCTGCTCGCGGGGGCGTTCCTGCTGTCGGTCGTGAGCTTCCGTGCGATCGAGAACCCGATCAGGCACGCGACCCTGCGACGGCCGATCAGCACGAGCGGGGTGCTGTGGGGGACCTCCCTGGGGCTCGTCATGCTCGTGGCGATGTTCAACCTCCAATCCATCGCGAACACGACGGCGTCGGAGGCCGGCCCCACCGGGCCGCTCCCGATTCTCTCGCCATATGCCCCGACACCGCGGCCGGGGTTCGCTCCGACCCGGCGATCGATCCCTGCGGTGGTCGCCGCGGTGCGAGCGGCTCGGCATGGATCGCCGATCCCCGCGGCGCTCATCCCGCCGTTGTCGCGGCTCATCGACGACCGTTACCCCGCGATCCCGGACTGCTGGGGCCTTCGGAACGATCCCCAGGGCCTGGACAAGTGCACGCTCTTCGCCGGTGGTGCCACGGGGACCATCGTCCTGATCGGCGACTCGCATGCCCGACAGTGGTTGCCGGCCGTCTCGTGGGTGGCCGAGCGGGACGGTTGGACCCTCATCCCACTGTGGCACACGGGGTGCTGGCCGGCAGCCTACAACGCCGGCCGCGACTGCGAGACGTTCGTCCGCTGGGCCGAAGGAGCGGTTCGCACCCTGCGACCGGATGTCGTCCTCATCGGCGGAGAGTTCCGGTTCGAGAGCCCGCAGGCGATCCGCTCGTCCGCCGACGGGATCAGCGGACTCGTCGCCGCGGTCAGGCCCTCCACCCGGCATGTCGTGGTGATCGGGGATCCGCCCGCGCTGGGCTTTCAGCCGACCGACTGCCTGCTCGCTCGGGGTGCGACGCTTGGGACCTGCATCCGGACGTTGAGTGCCGACCAGGTCTCCGCATACGAGGACGCCGAACGAGCCGCCAAGGCCAGCGGCGGAGCGTTCCTGGACACGATCGGCTGGTTCTGCTTCGAGAGGCGGTGTCCGGCGGTCGTCGGTCGCACGGTGACGTATCGCGAGGACGACCACATCACGGCGAGCTACGCGACGGAACTTCGCGGCCTGTTCCGCGCCGCGTTCATGAGCGTGGCAGCGGATGATGCGGCCCCGACCAACCCCCTGCAGACACGGTTCCCGAGGTGGTAGTGGGCATCCCTCCTGGATAGGTCGCGGTCACGGATCAGGCGGAGCCAGCGTCACCCATCAGGCGGAGCCGCGGAACCCATCACCCGGAGCCGATGTGTCACGCATCAGGCGGAACCAAACACGTAGTGGAGCCGGAGGTGGGACTCGAACCCACGACCTGCGGTTTACGAAACCGCTGCTCTGCCAACTGAGCTACCCCGGCGGGGGGATGCGCGATACCCGGCGCCGCGACCGGTGAACAACCCGCGCGCTCTCTTCCGACGCCGAGTCTAGACAGTCCGGGCCGGGCCCAGCCTCCTCGTCGGCCGAATCGCCACAATCCGGGCCGCCACGCCGACCGTAGTAGGTGCAGACGCCGACGTCGGCAGCCTGCAGGGGAGGTGGCTGATGGACGCCACTGTGGTCTCGCGTCGCGCTCGCGCTCTCTGTCTCATCCTCGGACTGGTGGTCGCCGCGGGGGCCCTCCCGGCCGATGCCGCGTCGTCCTCGGGCCCGACGGTCCAATTGGGTTCCTCCGTCGGGCTCGCCGCCGACGGAAGTTCGGTCGTGATCGACGTCATCGCCTCCTGCCCCGAGCGGTGGAGTGTGGTGCGAGCGACGGTGAGCGTCTCCCAACCGCAGGCGTCGGGCCAGGGTGCGTTCCCCCTGACCTGCATCGGCTCGGCCAGGTCGTTCAGGGTGTCCGTGCCGTCGTCCGGAGGCACGTTCACGCCCACGTGCGACGGCCTCCGCCACACCGTGAACGTCGGGATCCAGGCGTCCCAGGGCCTGTTCCGGCCGGGGAGCGCCCAGGGGATCGCCTTCGCGTTCGTGGAGGAGGGAGGCAACTCCTTCTCCGGCATCGACGAGCACCCCATCGAGATCGTCACGACCTGAGCGGATTCACTCTCGGACGAGCCGGCGGCGGTCCCATTCGGCGGCGAGGAAGAAGACGATGCCCCCGATCACGGCGGCGGCGCCCCACCTCCTGGCCGGGCTGCTCGCGGCGTGGCGGTACACGGCAGAGGCGATGCCGAACACGATCGCGGCCAGGCCCGTGGTCCACGCGGCGACCCGGTAGCCCCCGGTCCGGAGCGACGCCACCGCGCCGCACAGCACCAGCGCGACGGCCATCACGGCCATGCCGGTGAGTGGTGCATGTCCACGTGCGGGTCTCCGGCCACGCCGTTCCGCTGCAGGGAGGCCTGGCCGAGCGCGTAGCCCACCAGCGGCACCGCCGCGGCGACCGTCAGCACGCCGAGGACCGGGCTGACCCCGCGGCTGACGCGAAGGAACCGAACCCGCGCGGGGTGCAGGGCCGTCACGACCCCCCCGGCCACGGCCAGGATCGCGGCCAGGCTCAACTCGACGAAGTCCTGAGCCAGGGCCGAGGCCACGACGACCGCGGCCGCCACGGCGAACACCTGCTGGAGGGGAGCGATGCGCCGCTCGGGGTTCCGGAGCTGGACGAAGAACGCCGTCGTCACCACGATCCCCGTGATCGAACCGAACCCGATGTTGTGGAGCCGGTGGATCTTGTCGGCGCCGGTGACGAACCATTCGATCACCACCGCGATCCCGAACAGGCCTACAGCGGACCCCAGGCCGAACACCGCGCAGAGGACGCGGAACCACGTGATTCGTGGGTTCCCATGGGAATGACGGGCGCTCTTCGTCTCGGGCATCCCATCATTCCAGCACGCGGAAGACCTCGACGGCTTCCTTCCGGCCCTTGACCGGTTGTGCCCCGCGCGGCTCCAGGCGGAACCGAGCGGACTCGCACGCCTGGACCGTGGCGCCCGTGATCAGCACCTCCCCGGCCGCGGCGGTGGACTGGAGGCGCTGGGCCACGTTCACCGCGTCGCCCAGGACCGTGTACTCGAGCCGGCCACCCCCGCCCACGGTTCCGGCGATCACGACGCCGGTGTTTACGCCGATCCCCACGTGCACCGGCCGCAGCCCCTGCCCGATGGACTCCTCGTTCAGCTGGGCCTGCCGCTGCTGCATGGCCAGCGCGCACCGGACGGCCAGCGCGGCGTGGTCCGGTTGGGGGTTCGGCGCGCCGAACACCGCCATGACGCCGTCGCCGGCGAACTTGTCGATGGTGCCGTCGTGCTCCGTCACCACCTCGGCCATGGCGGAGAGATGCCGGACCAGGATCTCGGCCAGCTCGCGGGCCGGAGTGGTCTCGGCCACCGAAGAGAACCCCCGGATGTCGGAGAACAGGATCGAGGCCTCCACCTCCTCCTGGAGCACCGCACCCTCGCGCCCGATCTTCTCGGCGACGCCGCTCGGGACGAACGAGCGCAGGGCTCGCGCCGAGGCCTCGCTGTCCACGACCGCGGCGTGAAGGCGCTTCAACTCGTCCACTGCGTGGGAGGCTCCCCGGCCCGCCTCGCCGGCCAGGCGGCCGAACAGCTCGGTGACCCGGCGGTCCACGTCCTCCTGGGTCGTGTCGAGGCGCTCGGCCATCTCGGCGTAGCCCAGGCCGGAAGCCATGGCGTCCAGGATCTCGCGGTCCGCTTCGGCAGCGTCGCGGCGACCGGACAGCCTCGCGGCGATCGCCGGGTCGATGGCCGAGCCCCCCGAGGCGACCACGCGGATGGCCTTGACCAGCTCCTCGCCCTCGGCCACCCGCTCCTTCAGCAGGTAGGCGAGACCGCTCTGGCCCTTGCCCAGCAGCGCCAGCGCGTAGGCCTCGTCGTCGTGGGCCGAGAGGACCACCACGCCCGTGCCCGGATGGCGGGCCCGGATCTCGTGGGCGGCGTCGATGCCCTCCAGCTGGAAGTTCGGGGGCATCTTGATGTCGGTGACAACGACGTCCGGCGTGAGCTCGTCGGCCAGCTTGATGAGCGACGGCGCGTCGGCGGCCACGCCGGCCACCTCGATCCCGTCGGAGGCGTCGAGCAGCGCCCGGACGCCCTCCCGGACCAGGACGTTGTCCTCCCCCAGGACCACGCGGATGTTCATGGCCGGATCCCTCGGTCCACGGTCCTCCCCCCGACCGCCGCATGTACCATCCGGCCATGCCGGTGCGCGTGGTCTTCGCCGAGGATAACTACCTGGTCCGGGAAGGAACAGCCGCACTCCTCGAATCGATCGAGGCCGTCGATCTGGTGGCCTCCGTGTCGGGCTTCGACGAGCTGATCGCGGCCGTGGAGGAACACCGGCCCGACGCCGTGCTCACCGACATCCGGATGCCCCCCACGAACACCACCGAGGGGATCCGGGCGGCTCGCGCGATCCGGGCCGAGCACCCCGAGACCGGGGTCGTCGTCCTGTCGCAGTTCGCGGACGAGGAGTACGCGTACGAGCTCCTGAAGGACGGCGCGGCCGGCCTGGGGTACCTGCTGAAGGAGCGGGTGGCCGACGTGGACGACCTGGTCCGCGCCCTCACCGAGGTGTCCCGGGGAGGTTCCGTCCTCGACCCCAAGGTCGTCGAGGCGCTCGTGGCGGCGAAGGACCGGATGGCGCACTCCCCTCTCTCCGAGCTCACCGAACGCGAGCGAGAGGTCCTGTCCCACATGGCACAGGGCGAGAACAACGCCGCGATCGCGCGGTCGCTGTTCCTCACCGAGCGTGCCGTCGAGAAGCACATCAACTCCCTGTTCCACAAGCTCGGGCTCTCGGAGGAGCGAGACGTCCACCGCCGGGTGATGGCGGTCCTCGCATACCTGAACGAGACCCGCCCAGCCTCCTGACCCGTTCGTGGGCACGGTAGCCCGCGGCGCGTTCGTGCGAACAGCGGGGTGGCCCCCGAACACCCGGCGGGAACATGCAGGTCCGGGGTGGTGGTGGCCACCGGCCGCCCGGGGGCTGGCCGTCTTCCATTCGCCGGCGCGGGCCGCGTGATCGGTGGGCGCATGGAGTCGGCCTCGAGTAAGCCAGCTGACAGGCCGTCGGGCGTACGAACGACCTCTTGACCTCCCCCGAATGCCGATGCTTCTATTGAGCCGTTGCCGCGGAAGCGCAAGGAGGGACCCATGCGCGCACCCCGTCTCACCACCATCGCGGCGGTCGCCGTCGTCTCGGCGGGCCTCTCCGCCGTCGGGACGCACTTCTGGGCGGTCGCGTCGGCGGCGGTCCCCCACTACACGGGCTGCCTCGTGATCTCGGGAACGGCGACGGGGACCATCGACAGGGTCGCCCAAGGGGCTGCTCCGACCTCACCCTGCGGCGTGAACGAGAAGCAGATCCAGTTCTCGAATGGCACGATCACGGGCGTGAAGGCCGGGACGGGGCTCACCGGCGGCGGGACGAACGGCAACGTCGCGCTCAGGGTCGCGCCCGCGTACCGCCTCCCGACGACGTGCAGCGCCGGCCAGATCCTGAACTCGACGGGCCCCAGTGAGTGGACCTGCGGCGCAGATGCGATCCGCGGGACAGGGGTCGTCGACCACGGGTCGGTCACGATCGCCAACGACTTCGGTGGAACGCCGCATTTCGTGGAGAACGCCCTCGGGCAGTTCTCTGGGGTCTGTTCCGACGGAGCGACCATGTACTTCGACACGAAGCTTGCAGTGTCCACCCGGATCACGTGGTCGAACAAGGACGGCGTCGCCTCGACGACGTTCCAGGGGGCCCAACTCACCCCCCTGACGACGGCGGACTATGCGGCCACCGTCCAGGTCCTGTGGGCTGACGGGCAGGTCGAGACGGCGTTCGTCACCCAGCACGTCGATCCGGACACCCACGCCTGTACGTTCACCGGGCAGGAGATGCTCGGCTAGTCTGGCGCAGACTACCAGTGGTCCCTCGTTCAGGCCGTTGAGGACGCGGCGGCCCACGCCTCCGCCAGCCGCTCGGGGCTGAACGAGGACTTCGGGATGTAGGCGGCGGCCCCGCACTCGGCGGCCCGAGGCCCGTACTCGGCCTCCTCGTACGTGGAGAGCAGCAGGATCACCACGCGGTGGTTCGCCGTCTCGAGGATCTTCCTCGTGGCCTCCGGCCCGTCGATGCCCGGGAGGTTCACGTCCATCAGCACGAGGTCGGGGTCGAGCTCGTGGGCCAGCTCCACGGACTGCTCGCCGGTCTCGGCCTCCCCCACCACGTCGAACCCGTCGGTGGTCTCCACCACCATCCTGGCCGCCAGCCGGAACGGTGCCTGGTCATCCACGATCATCACGCGAACGGTCATCTGTTCATCACCTGCCTCGATGGTCCCACCGCGGAGACCGTCCGTCGGTGATGCCGGCATGCCGGTTTCGGGGGTGGCTGGCCTCCCCCACCCGGCCCACGGGGTTCATGCGGAAAGTGAGAGGAAGGCCTGTTCCAGCACCAGGCGGAGGTTGAGGTTGGTCTCGTCGGCGACGTCGGCGCGGGTCTCCTCCAGACGGGCCAGGACCCTACCCGCGGCGGCCGGCGACAGCGCCGGGAGGTCCTCCGACGCGGTGTCGATGTTGATCCTCCATGCGGGGTCACCGCCCGCGGCCACCAGGAGGCGGTCGCGCAGGAGCGCCGACGCCGAGAGCAGCACCCAGTCCACGTAGTCGCGTTCGGCCCGGCGGAGACGGCGCTTGTGCCGGTCCTCCAGGCGCCGGACCAGCCCCCGGAATGCGTCCTCGGTCCGGCCCCGCGCGTCCCGGAACGGGGTCAGCTCGCGCTGCAGCTCGTCCTTCAGCCCGTCGCGGTACCGGGCCGCCGCGACGAGCACCACGTCCGCCGCCGCGAGGCCGCCGGCCGGGCCCGCCGCGGCCAGTGCCAGGGCCTCCCGCGCCGCGTCCCGGAACGACAGGCCGTCGCCCGCCGTCGCGATGCGCCGGGCCCGGCCGAGGTTCCCTCCCGCCAGGCGGGCCGCCAGGAGCGCCGTCTCCGTGGGCACCCCCTCGGCCTCCAGCGCCGTCGCCACGAACGGCTCCGCCAGGGGCTGGAACGACACCACGTGGCACCGGGACAGGACGGTCTCCGGCAGCTCGTCGGGCCGGGCCGACAGCAGCAGCAGGACCGCGTCGGCCGGGGGCTCCTCCAGGACCTTCAGCAGCACGTCCGCGGCGCTCGGGTTCAGCCGGTCGGCCTCCCGGATCACGAACACCTTTCTCCCGGGCTCGGGTGCCGTCCGGTACGCCGGGTGCCACACCTCCTGGCGGACCGTCTCCACGTGGATGTCCCGGCCCTCCGGCTCCACCACGAACACGTTCGGATGCTTGTCGGCCAGCGCCAGCGCGCAGGCCCGACACTCCCCGCACCCGCCGGACGGGCACAGCAGCGCGGCGGCGAAGGCCCGGGCGACCTGCTGCTTCCCCCCGCCCTCCGGGCCGGCCAGGAGGTACGCATGGTGGGGCCGGTGCACCGCCTGCACCAGGAACCCGACGGCCGCGTCCTGTCCCGGCACCGCGCGCAGGACCGGGCTGGAGAGCGTCTCGGCGAGGTCCGGCACCGTCCCGCCTACTCCGCCCGGGGGAGCCGGGGGCGCCGGCGTCCGTTCCCCTGGGGCTCGGTGCCGGCGGCCGGGGCCACCACCGTCCCGTACGCCGGGGTGTCGGTCCCGACGTGCGACCGGAGGAGCCGGCGGAGCGCGTCGCGGACCTCCTCGTGCACGACGTCCGGGGGCCGGTTCGAGTCCACCGTGACGAACCGTTCCGGATGCTCCTCCGCGATGCGGAGGTACGCGTCGGCCACCTTGGCCATGAACGACGCGCCCTCGGATTCGATCCGGTCGGCCTCGCCGGACCGGTTCAGCCCCAGCTCGGGTTCGATGTGCAGCAGGATCACGAGGTCCGGGAACAGTCCCTGCGTGGCCCACACATTGAGCGTCAGCACGTCCTGCTCGCCGAGGCCCCGGGCCACCCCCTGGTATGCCAGCGAGGAGTCCACGTACCGGTCGCACAGCACGACCTTCCCCTCCTCGAGCGCCGGCCGGATCACCGTGGCCACGTGCTGCGAGCGGCTCGCGGCGAACAGCAGCGCCTCCGTGCGCGGCTCCACCATGCCGGTGGCGGGATCGAGCAGCAGGCTCCGCACCCGCTCCCCCAGCTCCGTGCCACCGGGCTCGCGCGTCACCAGGACCTCGAATCCCTCCTGCTCGAGGTACTCGCGGGCCAGGCGGATCTGGGTCCCCTTGCCTGCTCCCTCGACCCCTTCGAACGCGATGAGGACCCCGCGACGGGGCCCTTTCTTCAGCCGCGGCATGAGTGTCAACGGTACCGGCTTGGCCAGACGGTGGCGTCGCAGGCCCCGGCGGGTGGTCAGCGCCCCGACCACGGCCAGTCCGGCGCCGATCCACAGCGCCAGCCGGGTGCCCGACAGATCCACCCGGAACCGCCCGAGGTGGAACCCGTGGTCCCCCAGCACGCCGGCCAGCGCGGGGAACCCGGCGAGCGACACGAACAGCCCCAGGCGCGACATCACGGTGAGGGCGCCGAAGGTCCGCCCCCGGTACTCGTCGGCCACGTTCTCCTGGAGCAGCGCGTAGCCGTTCACCCACGTGGCCCCCGCGAAGATCCCCATCAGCACCGTCATGAAGGCGGCGAGCGCGATGTTCGGCATGGCCGCGACGACGGCCAGCATGATCGCGGCGCCCATCATGGTGATCGGGAACAGGAGGTCGCGCTCCACGAACTTGCTGACCTGGGGCACCGACGCCATCCCGATCCCCATGCCGACCCCCAGGGCGGTGACCAGGAACCCCCACCCCGGCGCCCCGGCGTGGACGGTCTGCTGGGCGAAGATCGGGCCGATCGCCATCACCGAACCGACACCGGCGAACGCGACCACGATGCCCACGGTCATGGCCCGGGCCAGCGAGTGCCCGCGAAGGAACCGGATGCCGTCGCGGATGTCCTCGCCGGCGCGGGACAGCCGGAACCGCTGCCTCGAGGTGGGGCGCATGGCGTCGATGGGCAGCCGGCTGACCATGTAGGCCGAGAAGCCGAAGGTGAGGGCGTCCAGCCACAGCGCCAGGAACTCCTTGTTGTGGGCGAAGTACGGGACCTTGTTCCCGATCGCCGTGGCCAGGCCCGCCAGCAGGGTGAAGATGATGCCGCCCAGGGGAAGCGTTCCGTAGGTGGTGGCCATCGCCACCGTGTTCGCGTTCATGATCTGGCGGCGAGGGACCAGGTTCGGCACGCTCGAGTCCTTGGCCGGGACCCACAGCAGGGCCAGCGACTCGATGAAGAACGACAGGACGTAGATCCCCCACAGCGCGCCGACCAGCGGCATCGACGCGTACATGGCCCCGCGGGCGATGTCGGCGCCGATCATGAGGTGCTTGCGGTTCACCCGGTCCACGATCACGCCGGCGAAGGGGCCGAACACGATCGACGGGAGCATCCGGGCGATCATCACGCCGGCCACCGCGTAGGACGCCTTCGCCGTGGATCCCCCCAGGCGGACCACCAGCGAGGCCACCGCGACGAACCCCACCCAGTCCCCCAGCGACGACACGGTCATCGCCGCCATGAGCCTGGAGAAGGACGGATGGCGCAGGAGATCCTTGAGCGTGGCGGGCTTCGTGCCCCGGAGGGCCGCGACCTCGTCGGCCAGGCTCGACACTCGGTTCCCCTCGCCTCTTCGCGAACGACCTAGGAGGTGGCGGGCTGCCCGGGCTGGCCCCCGCCGTTCGGCGACCCCGCCCCGTCGCCGGCGGGCGCGGTGCCCACCTTGACCAGGGTGCCATCCTGGACGATCGAGCCGCACACCACGCACTTGGACTTGCCCCCGGCCTGCGCGGTGAGCAGGCCGCCGCAGTTCGGGCAGGGCTCCTCCAGCGGCTTCGACCACACGGCGAAGTCGCAGTCCGGGTACCGGTTGCAGCTGTAGAAGACCTTCCCCCGGCGGCTCCGCTTCGTGACCAGCTCGCCCTGGCCGCACTTCGGACAGGTCACGCCGGTCCCCTTCGGAGCCTCCTTCTTGATGTACTTGCAGTCGGGGTACCCGCTGCACCCAACGAACGGCCCGTACCGGCCCGTCTTCCGCACCAGGGGCCGCCCGCACTCCGGACAGGCCTCACCCGTCTCCTGCGGCTCGGGCCTCGCAGTGGCCTCGCCGACGTTGCGCGTGTACCTGCACTCCGGGTAGTTCGGACATGCCACGAACTTGCCGGCGCGGCCCAGCTTCACGACGAGCTTGGCCGGCGTTCGTCCCTCCTGCGGGCACAGCGGACACAGCTCGTCGAGTTCCTCCTGGGGCCGTTCGATCTCGTCTTCCTTCTTCTCCAGGAGGCGTTCGAACGGGCCGTAGAACTCGTCGAGGACCTGGGTCCAGCGCATCTTGCCCTCGGCGATGTCGTCGAGCTCGTCCTCCATGTGCGCCGTGAAGTTCACGTCCACGATGTCCGGGAAGTGCTCGACCAGGAGGTCGATGACCACCTCGCCCACGTCCTCCGGGTAGAACCGGCGTTCCTCCAGGCGGACGTACTGCCGGTCCAGCAGCACGCTGATGATCGAGGCGTACGTGGACGGACGTCCGATGCCGAGCTCCTCCAGGGTCTTCACCAGCGACGCCTCGGAGAACCGCGGCGGGGGCTGCGTGAAGTGCTGCTCCGGCAGGACCTCCAGCAGCCGGAGAACCTGTTCGGCGGTGAGCACCGGCAGGACACCCTCCTGGTCCTCGTCGGTGGGCTCGTCCCGGCCCTCGAAGTACACGCGGCGGAACCCGTCGAACTTCAGGGTCTGGCCGGTGGCCCGGAGCACGTAGGCCGGAGCGTTGTCCGCGGCCGCGGCGATGTCCACGGAGACCTGATCGAACCGGGCCTCGGCCATCTGCGACGCCACCGCCCGCTGCCAGATCAGCCGGTACAGGCGGGCCTGGTCCCGGTCCAGGTGCTGCTCCACGCCTTCGGGGAGCCGCCTCGACGAGGTCGGGCGGATGGCCTCGTGGGCTTCCTGCGCGCCCCGCTGCTTCTTCTTGTACCGGCGGGGCTTGTCCAGCGCGTACTCGGCGCCGAACTGCTGGCGCACCACCTCGGCCAGCTCGGCCAGCGCGGTGTCCGCGATGTTCACGGAGTCCGTCCGCATGTAGGTGATGAGGCCGGTCTGGCCCTCGCCGGGGAGGTCGATCCCCTCGTACAGCTGCTGGGCCACCCGCATGGTCTTGCGCGACGAGAACCCCAGCTTGCGCGCCGCCTCCTGCTGGAGGGTGGACGTGGTGAACGGGGGCGCCGGCGAGCGCTTCGCCTCGCGCTGGCGGACCTCCTGGACCCGGTAGGCGGCCCGGCGGAGGTTCTCGACGTGCTGCGCGCCGTCGGCCTCCGTGGCGAGCAGCAGCCCCGACTTGTCCGGCGACGCTGCCACCTTGTCGTCGCCGATCTGGATCAGCCGGGCCAGGAAGCCGGCGTCCTCCGACGCGGGTTCGAGGTCCGTGGACAGTCGGGCGTCGATCGACCAGTACTCGACCGGGACGAACGCACGGATCTCCCGCTCCCGGTCGACGATGAGCCGGAGCGCCACGGACTGCACCCGGCCGGCGGACAGGCCCGGCCGGACCTTCTTCCACAGGATCGGCGACAGGCGGTAGCCGACCAGGCGGTCCAGGATGCGACGGGCCTGCTGGGCCTCGATCAGCTGGAGGTCCAGGGTCCGGGGGTGTTCGAACGCCTCGAGGATGGCGTCCTTGGTGATCTCGGTGAAGGTCACCCGGCTGGTATCGGAGGGCTCGAGGCCCAGGATCATGGCCACGTGGTACGCGATGGCCTCGCCCTCGCGGTCGAAGTCGGTGGCCAGGATGACCTCGGATGCCCGGCGGTGGGCAGCCTGAAGCGAGGCGACGGCCTTCTTCGAATCCTCGGGGATCACGTACTCGGGCTCGAACTCGCGTTCCGTGTCCACCCCGAGCTTGTTCTTGGGGAGGTCCCGGATGTGTCCGTACGAAGCCCGAACGGTGAACTCCTGGCCGAGGTATCGCTCGAGGGTCTTCGCCTTCGTCGGTGATTCGACGACGACCAGCTTTTTCGCCATAGGGAGTTCGGCATATTCCACACCGGGTGAGCGCGGTGTCAAGCACACGCACCTCCCGCCGGATGTGGAGCCGCTACCCTGGAACGGCTTCGAGGGGTGCCGTATTCCCTGAACGAGAGGCGACGGGCAGCGTGGAGCACTTCCTGACCGACGTCGTGGCCCGCCACGGCTATGTCGCGGTCTTCCTGCTGATGGCCGTGGGGTCGGCCTGCGTCCCGGTCCCGAGCGAGATCGTGATGCTGTTCGGCGGGGCGCTGGCCAGCTCGGGATTCGCCGTGGAGGCGCTGCACGACCCGTCGGCCCAGCTGTCGTACTGGGGGATCGTCGCCGCCGGCTTGGCCGGCACCATGGCCGGCTCGTGGTTCGCCTGGGGGATCGGCTACGTGGGCGGGCGGCCCCTCGTCGACCGGTTCGGGAAGTACCTGCTGATCCGGCCGCACGAGGTGGACCGGGCCCACGAGTGGTTCGAGCACCGCGGCGAGTTCGCGGTGTTCGCGTTCCGGATGGTGCCGGTGGCCAGGGCGTTCATCTCGCTGCCGGCCGGCGTGGCCCGGATGTCGTTCTGGAGGTTTTCGGTGTACAGCCTGCTGGGCTCGATCCCGTGGATCGCCGGGCTGGCGTGGGGCGGGCTGGCGCTCGGGGCGAGCTGGCGAACGGTGGAGCGGTGGTTCCGGCCGGTCTCGATCGCCTTCGCCGTGGCCCTGGTGGGATTCGTGGCGTGGTGGGTCATCCGGCGCGTCCGCGCCCGCCGGCCCACGACGACGCCCGTCGAGCACTCCTGACGCGTCATCCCCGTCCCGGTTGGCCCGGAGCGGGGGCGGGAAGGAAAGGAAGCAGATGGACCTCGACCGGATCAAACGGGCCCGCGGGGTCAGCTTGGTCGTGGCCGTGAACGACCGGTACGGGGCGGACTCCGGCGGCTACATGGCCGCCACCATCGCGTACTACGGGTTCTTCTCGATCCTGGCCCTCACCGCCCTCGCCCTGTCGGTGGTGGGGTTCGTGCTGGCGGGTGACCCCGCTGCCCAGCAGCGGTTCGTGGACACGCTCACCGGCTCGATCCCGGGGATCGGCGGGCTCATCGGCGACCAGATCCACCCGTTGGTGAAGGCGAGGTTCGTCACGCTCGCCGTCGGCCTGGTGGGCCTGCTGCTCACGGGGACCGGGGCCGTGAACGCGTCCGGCTGGGCCCTGGGGCGGATCTTCCGGGTCGGGGAGTACAGGGGTTTCTGGAAGAAGAAGGCGTGGTCGCTGGCGTCGTTGATGGGACTCGGCGTCATCGCGCTGATCGGCACGTCGGTGGCCGGCGTGGTGGCGGGCGTCGGCGCCACCGGATGGTGGTCCGTGCTGCTGTGGATGGCGGGGCTGCTCGTGTCGTTCGCGCTCGACTTCGTCCTGTTCATCGTGGCGTACCGGATCCTGCTGCAGCGGCGGGGGCCGGCCTGGCGGCAGCTGGTGGCGGGCGCGGTCCTGGCCGGGGCGGGATGGACCCTGCTGAAGCTGCTGGGGACGTGGTACGTCAGCCGGACCGTTGCCAGCTCGCAGGCGGTGTACGGGACCTTCGGGACGATGGTGGGGATTCTGGCGCTGCTGTACCTGGCGGCGCGGCTGTTCCTGTACGGCGCCGAGCTGAACGCGGTTCTCATCGAACGACGGGGGAATGCTCCTGTGCAGGAGGCGATCGAACCGGGAGGTGGAGCTGTGGCCGAACAGGCGGAGCGACACGAGGACATGGAAGCGACGACGGGGCCCGCCCCGATCGAGCGGGCGGCGCCGGCCTCGTCGAACGGGCAGGAGGCGCGCTCGACCCCGGAGCTCATCCGGGCCATCGCAGGCGACACGGCCACGTTGGTGCGCAAGGAGGTCGAGCTTGCCCGCCAGGAGATCGTCGAGGCCGTGGTGGCCAAGGTCAAGGGCGTGGCGGCGCTCGGCGTGGGCGGCGTGATGGCCCTGTTCGGCCTGCTGTTCCTGGCCGTCGGCGGGGCCCTGGCGTTGGCGCTGGTGCTGCCCGTGTGGGCCGCGTTCCTCATCGTGGCCGGCGGGTTCCTCCTGATGGCCGGAGCCCTGGCGCTGTTCGGGAAGCTCCGGATCTCGAAGCAGCCCCTGGCCCCGGTGGAGACCAAGCGAACCGTGAAGGAGGACGTGCGGTGGGCGAAAGCGCAGCTGCGACGGTAAGGGAGATCGAGCAGACCAGGGACCGCCTTGAGGAGGAGCTCAGCGAGCTCCAGGAGCGGATGCCCCAGCCCGCGGTGTGGGTGAAGCGCCTGATCGGGATCGCCGCCACCGGGGGCGCGGCGACCACGGTCACGCTGTGGGTCATCAGGCGTCGCCGGGCCAAGAAGAAGAAGGCCGCGGCGGTGGCCCCGGTGAACGCGGTGATCCAGGTCCTGCCGGAGGAATGGGCCGTCCGCCTGCGGGAGACGATCGAGGACGGCCAGTGGAAGCCCTGGGCGGCCGGCGCGGCCGGCGTCTACGTGGCGTTCCGGCTGGCCGAGCTCCGGCAGCTCCGCCGTCTGAACCGGGCTCTGGTCACCGGGCGCTGAGCACCGCCGGCGCCCCGACCCTCTGGACGTGGCCCAGGACGGCACGGCCCAGTTCGTGTGGAAGGCCCGAGGCACGAGCTGAAGCCGGGTCGCAGCTCCGGTGAGGCGCCGCTACAGGCCGATCTCGGCGGCGACCTGCTGGAGACCCTCGATGCCGGTGGCGATGAACTCGTCGAGCGGCACGCCGATCGACTCCTCCACGGACGTGACCTCCTCGCGGTTCACGCCCGGGGCGAACGCCTTCTCCTTGAGCTTCTTCTTGACGGATGACACCTTCATCCCGGCCGAACGCTCGGGGCGGACCAGCGCCGCGGCCACGAGGAGGCCGGCCACGGCGTCGGCGTGGACGACCGCCCTGGACATGGTGTTCGTCCGGTACTCCGCGTAGGCGTGGGCCAGGACCGCGTTCACGACGCGGTCGTCGATTCCGGCTTCACGGAGCCACTCGGCCGCCAGCCGCGCGTGGCGGTCCATGTCTTCCCCGGTGAGGTCCTGGTCCAGGTCGTGGAACAGCCCGGACAGGGCCCACAGCTCGGGGTCCTCGCCGGGGAACCGCCCGGCCAGGGCTCGCATCACGCCCTCCACCGACACGAGGTGGCGGTACGTCGTGTCCTTCACGCACTTCTCGCGGGCCAGCGCCCGCGCCTCGGTCAGCTCCATCTCGTTCGCTCCATCGGGTCGGAACCGGTCAACTGGGCGGGACTCTCCCTGGCCTCAGCCGCACTCGCGGCAGGTGCCGATGACGTCCAGCCGGTGGGCCGCGGGGATGAAGCCGGCCGAGGCCGCCACCTCCGTGAGCGTGCCCTCCATCCGCCGCTCCAGGGTCGGGGGGAGGGCGACGTCCTCCACGGCCCCGCAGCTCGAGCACACCAGGTGGTGGTGGTGCTCCGAGAGATCCTCCGCCAGCTCGAACCGCGCGAAGTCCTCCCCCGTCACGATCCGCCGCACCACCCCGGCCTGTTCGAGTACTGCCAGGTTCCGGTACACGGAGCTCTGGGCCAGTCCCCGCCGGCCCTGCAGGATCTCGGGGATCGAGCGCGGCTTCCCCGCCGCGGCCACGATCTCCACGAGCGCACGGCGCCTGGACGAGTAGCGCTGTCCCGCGCGGCGGAGCCGGGCGGCCACCTCGAGGTGCAGGTCGGTCGTCATGGCCCGGACTGTATCACTCGGAATGAGAATCACCGAGAATCGGGGCGGCCCGCCGGGGGACGAGCCCGTCGGTCGCCGCCTGCGAGCGCATGACGCGCAGGCGCTGGGTCCGGGACCGGGCGCCCGACGCCACGGCGACGACGGCGAACGTGGCGGCGGCCACCAGCACGATCGTCCCGCCCGAGGCGAGGTCCCACAGCCGGGAGGCGACGAGCCCCACGATCACGGACCCCACGCCGATCGACATCGCCCACAGCATGGTGGCCCGGAACGACCTGGCCAGCAGCTGCGCGCTGGCCACCGGCAGGACCATGAGCCCGGCCACCAGCAGGATCCCCACCACCCGCATCGACGCGACCACCGCCACCGCCGTGGTCACGGCGAGGAGGTTGCCCAGCATGCCCACCGGGAGGCCGGCCACCCTGGCCCATTCCTCGTCCACGACCGCCGCGAACATCGCCCGCCGCACCCCCAGGATCGTCGCGATCACCACCGCGCCCAGCACCACGATGACCAGGACCTCGCCGGTGGTCACCGTGAGGATCTGGCCGAACAGGTACACGAGCACGTTCGTCGGGTTCAGCTGCCGGGACAGCAGCACGATCCCCAGGGCGATCCCGGAGTAGAAGAACAGCGCGAGCGCGAGGTCGCCCGAGGCCTTCCGGCGCGCCCGAAGCCGTTCGACGCCGAGCGCCCCGGCCACCGCGACGCCGAGCGCGGTCCACAGCGGGTACACGCCGGCGACCGCGCCGAGCGCCACGCCGGCGAAGGCGAGGTGGCCGATCCCGTCGCCGATGAGCGACATGCGCTTCTGCACCAGGAACGTGCCGATCAGCGGCGCGAACGCACCGACGACGAGCCCCGCGAACAGGGCCCGCTGCATGAACGCGAGGTCGAACGGATAGGGCAGCGGCAGCGGCAGGATGGCGGCGTGCTGGATCATCCGAGGCCCTCCAGCCACAGCGGGAGGTCCTGCCGGTGCACCCCCAGGCTGACCCCGGAGGCGACCAGCTCCGAGGGCGGCCCGTCGAAGAGCACGTGCTGCTTCAGCACGATGACCCGGTGGAGGTCCTGGGCCACGGAGGAGAGCTCGTGCGACACGAGCAGCACCCCGGTCCCGTGCTCGGTCATCTGGTGGATCAGGGAGTCGCGGAACCGTTCCTGGGACTCGCGGTCGACCCCCGCGATCGGCTCGTCGAGCACCAGGAGGTCCGGTTCGCTGGCGAACGCCCTGGCGATGAACGTCCGCTGCTGCTGGCCGCCGGACAGCTCGTTCACGGGCCGGGCGTGGAGCGGCCCCAGCGCCACGGCCTGGATCGCGTGTCGGGCGGCCTCGCGGTCGGCCGGTCCCAGGCGCCGCCACCATCCACGCCGGGGGAGCCGGCCCGATGCCACGATCTCCTCCACGGTGGCCGGGATGCTCGACCCCAGCTCGGGGCGCTGCGGGACGTAGCCCAGGCGCCACCGTTCGCGGAAGCGGTCCGGCGACGCCCCGAACAGCGACACCCGGCCGGAGGCCGGCGCGAGCAGCCCGAGCAGGATCCGGAGCAGCGTGGACTTCCCGGAGCCGTTCGGTCCCACGAGCGCTACGAACTCCCCCGGGTCGATGCTGAGATCGACGTCCTGGAGCACCTGTGTCTCGCCGTAGGAGAACGAGACACTCTCCGCCCTGACCAGCGACACCCGATCCTCCCGGGAATGGGAACTGATCCCGAGATCGTAGCGCGGCGCCCCCATCAGCCCGCGTGGCAGCCCAAGGCCGTCTCCAGGGTCTGCAGGTTGTCGCGCATCACGCTCACGTAGTCGTCGCCCGCGGCGACCTCCTTCGCAGTGAGGCCCTCCAGCGGGTTGAGCACCGCGGTGCCGACCCCGACCTCCCGGGCCAGGGTCTCGGCCACCTTCGGCGACACCAGCTCCTCGGTGAAGATCGTGGTCACCCCCTCCCGCCGCACGAGCGCGGCCAGCTCGGCCAGCCGGTCGGGGCTGGGCTCTGCGTCGGGAGCCAGGCCCGCGATGGGCTCCTGCCGCAGCCCGTACGTGGCGGCCAGGTAGCCGAACGCCGCGTGGGAGGTCACGATGAGGTCCCGCTCGCAGCCGGTGAGCCCGTCCCGGTACTCCCGGTCGAGCTTGCCGAGCTCCGCGTCGAAGGACCTCGCGTTGGCCTCGAACGTGGAGGCGTCGTCCGGCCGGGCCTCGGCGAACGTCTTCTCCACCCGCTGGACGACCTGCCGGTACAGGACCGGGTCGAGCCACACGTGCGGGTCGTCGACCGAACCCGTCTGGCCCTCCTCCGGGACCCCCGGCTCGAGTGGCATGCCCTCCAGGAGGTCCACGGTCGTGCCCCGGGCGTCGGACACCGCGTCCTCGACCGCCGGCGCGAACCCGTGACCCAGGTACAGGACCACGTCGGCCTCCTGGATCGCGGCGATGCGGCTGGGGGTGAGCTCGAGGTCGTGCGGCTCCACGCCGGGCGGGGTGAGGTTCTGCACGTCCACGAGGTCACCGCCCACCCTGGTGGCGGCCTCGGCGAGCGGGGAGAACCCGGCCACGACTTTCAGCTTCCCGCCGCCGCCGCCCGAGCCCCCCGGGGAACACGCACCGGTGACGATCGCCGTCAGGGCGAGGACGGACACGAGCAGACGACGCAAGGTTCCTCCTCTCTTCGGATCGGCCTCGTCGGATTCGGCCGGCGCCCCGGATGGGCTCACCAGACCGGCAAGAATGGAAACGATTCTTATTCCGAAAGAGAACGTACCAGCGGACGGGCGCCGGGTCAACCCGAACGGCTCCCGGGATGCTCCCTACTCCACCGCGTACGGGACGCTCGTGAGCACCACCCGGGGTTCGAACAGCAGCAGCCGCTTCACGAACAGCGGCGTCTGGTTGTGCAGCAGGAGGTGACGCCACTTCTTCACGACGATCTCGGGCATCACCACCGTGGCCACCGTGTCCTCGCGGGCCGTGTACCGCCGGACCTCCTCGAGCATCGGGGCCCGGAGGTCGCGGAACGGGGCCTCCACCACGTCGAGCGGAATGCCGTAGCCCCGGGCCCCCCACTCCTCCTGGATGGCCGGAGCGTCCTTCGGTTCGAACGCGAAGAACACGGCCCGGGTCTCGGTGGCCGCGAGCGACCGGGCGTAGTTCACCGCTCTCGTCACACCGTCGTGCACCGCCGAGACGAAGACCATGGCCACCGTCCGGGTGGGGATGAGGGCCCGGCCGTCCACCCCCAGCGGGAGCCCGCCCTCCAGCTGGACCGGGACGTCGGTGACCACCACCCGCGGTTCGCGCAGGAGCCCTCCCTTCAGCCGGATGAGGTCCCGCCGGCCCAACAGGTACCCGATGCCCGGCCTGTCGACGAGCTCCGGGACCACCACCGTGACGAAGTCGAACTCCGCCCGGGGGATCGTCCGGATGTAGGCCTTCAGCCGGTCGAACTGGTCTCCGGGCCCGGGCGGGAGGGGTTCGAGGTCGGGGCCGCTGGCCCGCGACAGGGCGGTCCACTTCCGCCGGAGCTCGGGGTCGGGCTTCCCCCGGGGGTACTCCACGGCCCGGACGTCGGCGGGGCGGAAGGACCGGATCCATCCCAGGGCCTCGGCCACGGCCGGACCGGCGTCGGGGACCAGCAGCACCACGTGGTTCGAGACCTCCGTGCCGACCGGCAACGACATCCGCCGGAGCTGGCGGCCGATCGCCGTGTAGTGCCGGTTGATCATCAGCAGGTTGAACACGATGACCACCATGCCGGCCATGGCGATCCACGCGCCGTGGACGAACTTGGTGGTCACCGTGACCGCCAGGACCAGGGCGGTACACACCCCTCCCACGGCGTTGATGACGATCGACGTGCGCCACCCTCGCTGGGCCTCGGACCCTCGCCGGCGCTCCTTCAGCCAGTGCTGGACCATCCCCACCTGCGACAGGGTGAACGCCGTGAACACCCCGACGATGTACAGCTGGATGAGCTTGTCGAGGTTCGCGTCGAACGCCACGATCAGCGCGATGGAGACGAGGGAGAGCACGACGATCCCGTTGGAGTAGACGAGCCGGTCGCCGATGTTCCGGAACTGCCGGGGGAGGAAGGAATCCTGGGCCAGGATGGCCGACAGGCGGGGGAACCCCTGGTAGGACGTGTTCGCCGCCAGGACCAGGATCAGGGTCGTGAACAGCTGGACCAGGAAGAACCCCGGCCCCCCGTTGAACACGGCCTCGGCGATCTGAGCCACCACCGACCTCGTCTCGTTCACCGTGGGGTGCATGCGCGAAGCCAGGTAGGAGACCCCCACGAACATCGTGACCGAGATCGAGCCCATCACGATCATGGTCCGCTGGGCGTTCTTTCCCTGAGGGCGCCGGAAGATCGGGACCGCGTTCGAGATGGCCTCCACGCCGGTGAGCGCGGTGGCCCCCGACGAGAACGCGTGGAGGATCACGAACAGGCCGATCGGCCCGGCCGTCCTGGCCAGCCCGGCGAGGGGCTCGATCGGCGCGGTCTGGGGGCACGCCCCGGTCGTGCATCGCAACAGCCCCACCGCGAGCATGGCCATGATCGACACGACGAACAGGTACGTGGGGGCGGCGAAGGTCAGGCCGGCCTCCCGGACCCCCCGGAGGTTGGCCAGGGTGAGCAGGATGACGAAAGCGATGGACATCTCCACCCGGAGACCGGCCAGCGAAGGGGAGAACGACACGATGGCCACCACGCCGCCGACGACGGAGACGGCCACGGTCATGACGTAGTCCACGAGGAGCGCGGCGGCGCCGATCAGCGCGGGGAGCGTTCCCAGATTGTCCTTGGCCACGACGTACGCGCCGCCGCCCGACGGATACCCCTTCACCACCTGGACGTACGAGGCGATGACGATCACCAGCAGGATGGCGATGGCGGTCGCGATGGGCATGACCTTGCCGATGGAGCCGGCGCTCGCCGCCATCAACACGAGCATGATCTGCTCGGTGGCATACGCCACGGACGAGAGCGGATCCGAGGACAGGATGGGCAGCGCCAGGATCTTGGGAAGGGTGGTGTGGGCCAGCTGCCACGAGGGGCGCGTCCGACCGACCAGGATGGTCTTGATGATGGCCCCGGGCGACCGCCCAGGCTTCCGGGTCACGGTGGACACGAAGGGCGATTCTAGTCGGCCGGTCGCTCCTGGCGACCAAGCACGGACCCTGGCAGTAGGCTGTTGGGTCTCATGAAGGTGCTGATCATGGGTTGCGGCCGGGTCGGGGCGGAGCTCACCGTGCAGCTGGCCAAGGCCGGACACGAGGTCTCGATCATCGACAAGCGCCGGGAGGCGTTCGAGCGCCTGCCGCCGGGGTTCGACGCGAAGACGTACGTGGGCATCGGGTTCGACCGGGAAGACCTCGAGGAGGCCGGGATCAAGGACGCCGACGCGTTCATCGCGGTGTCCTCGGGCGACAACTCGAACATCCTGTCGGCCCGGGTGGCGCGGGAGTACTACCACGTGCCCATGGTCATCGCCCGGATCTACGACCCCCGGCGGGCCGAGATCTACGAGCGGCTGAACATCCCCACGGTCGCCAGCGTCAAGTGGGCGGCGAAGCAGGTCATGCTGATGCTGTTCCACAGCCGGGAGGAGATCAAGGAGTCGCTGGGTGGGGGCGACCTGTTCCGGATGCGCGTGGTCGTGCCGAGCCACCTGGTGGGCAAGCCGGTGTCGGCGCTCGGCGCGGACAAGCAGGTCATCGTGGGAGGCGTGGAGCGGGGCGGCCAGGGGTTCATCCCGGACGCCGGGAGCACGTTCCAGGAGGGCGACGTGGCCCACGTCATCGTGCACCGCGACGCCATGGACGTCCTCGACGACCTGCTGACCCCGCTGGCGGAGGAGTGAGCGCGTGAGGGTGATCATCGCGGGCGGCGGGGCGGTGGGGCGGCACCTCGCGGCCGACCTCAAGGAGCACGGGCACGAGATCACGCTGATCGAACAGGAGCCCCGGACCGCCGGGAAGATCGAGAACACGGCGCCCGGGGTGGAGGTGGTCCTGGGCGACGCGTGCGAGCTGTGGGTCCTGGAGAAGGCCCGCGTGGGCGAGACCGACGTGGTGGTCGCCGCCACCGGCGACGACGAGGACAACCTGGTGATCTCGCTGCTGTCGAAGCAGGAGTTCGGGGTCCCCCGGGTCCTGGCCCGAGTCAACCATCCGAAGAACGAGTGGATGTTCACCGACCAGTGGGGCGTGGACGACTCCGTGTCGCCTCCCCACATCCTGACCTCCCTGGTGGAGGAGGCCGTCTCCGTGGGCGACCTGGTCCGCCTGCTCCGCCTGCAGAAGGGGCAGGTCGCTCTGGTCGAGATGAAGCTCCCCGAGAACGCTCCGAACGCCGGGCGCCCCCTCTATGAGCTCCGGCTCCCGCCGGACTCCGCCATCGTGGCGATCATCCGCGAGGGCCACGTGGTGATCCCCGTGCCCGAGACCGTGCTGGCCGTCGGCGACGAGCTCCTGGCCCTGGCCTCTCCCGACGCGGAGGAAGAGTTCCGCCACGCCGTGGTGGTGTCCGCGCCGCACCCCGAGTAGCTGGGCTCGAGCCGCGGCCTTGCCGTTCGTTCACCGGTTCCGCTCATCCCGGCTCGAGGTGTGCGCCGAGGTCATCTGGTGGATGGCCTTGGTCAGGTCGAGGATGCGGTTCGTCAGGTCCAGCAGCTGTTCGTTCTGCCGCTCCTCCACCTGGACCACCTGCCATCCGTGGTCGGCCAGGGCCTCCCGTTTCTCGTCCGCCCGGTTCTGGCTGATCATCACGAACGTCGACAGGAAGATGGCCTCCAGCGACACGATCATCGTGAGCAGGCCGAACGGATAGTCCTCCACCCCCAGGACGATCCACGCCGTGAACCAGACGATGTGGAGGTAGACGAAGTACATCGATCCCGCGAAGCGGGTGATGCGGTCGGCGATCCGGTTCTGGACCGCCTGGGCGCGGCGCTCGGCGTGCTCCAGGAGCGCAGGGTGGGTGGGCGAGCCGGCCACTCGGATGCTCATGTCCCTCCTCCTCGATCGGTCGGCCCGGCCGGGTGGTTCCGGTAGGCTCGCGGACCAGTGTCGCGGACCGTGGACGCGGACGTGTGCATCGTCGGGGCCGGGATCGCCGGCCTGTTCGCCGCGGTCTCGCTGCCGGAGGGGACCCGAGCGGTGGTGCTGGACAAGGGCACCCTGGGCGAGGGGTCCAGCCCGCTGGCGCAGGGGGGGATGGCGGCCGCCGTGGGCCCGTCGGACTCGCCGGAGCGCCACCTGGCCGACACCGTGGCCGCCGGCGCTGGGCTGGTGGACGGCCGGGCCGCCGGGGTCCTGAGCCGGGAGGCCCCGGACCGAGTCCGGGAGCTGGCCGAGCTGGGGTGCCGGTTCGACCGCAACCCCGACGGGTCGCTGCACCTGGCCCGGGAGGGCGGACAGTCGGTGGCCCGGTCCGTGCACACTGCGGATGCGAGCGGCGGCGAGATCGTCCGGGCGATCCGCGTCGCGGCCGGCCCGCGGGTGGAACGGGTGGAGGCCTACGCGGTGGACCTCGCGACGGCTCCGGACGGCCGGTGCGTCGGCGTGTGGGCGTTGGACCGCGACCACGGGTGGGTCCTGGTCAGGGCGGCCGCCACCATGCTCGCCTCCGGGGGAGCCGGCGCGCTGTTCGCCTCCACCACGAACCCGCCGGCGGCCACGGGCGACGCCCTGGCCCTGGCCGCCCGGTCCGGGGCACGGCTGGCGGATCTCGAGTTCGTACAGTTCCACCCCACCGCGCTGGCGGTGCCGGAATCGCCCCGGCCGCTGCTCACCGAGGCCCTCCGGGGAGCCGGCGCCCAGCTCGTGGACCGGGAGGGACACCGGTTCATGGTGGACCGGCACCCCGACGCCGAGCTCGCCCCCCGGCACGTGGTGACCGCCGCCATCCTGGCCGCCGGCGAGGCGTTCCTGGACTGCCGTTCGATCGGCGCGGAGGAGCTGGAACGGCACTTCCCCACGGTGGTGGCGTCGTGCCGGGCCAGGGGGTACGACCCCGTCACGGACCTCCTCCCGGTGGCGCCGGCGGCCCACTACCTGATCGGAGGGGTGGCCACGGACCTCGAGGGGCGGACCACGGTCCCCGGCCTGTACGCGGCCGGAGAATGCGCGGCCACCGGCGTTCACGGGGCCAACCGGATGGCCGGGAACTCGCTCTCGGAGGCCGTGGTGTTCGGACGGCGGGCCGCGCTGGCCATCGCGGGGACGCGCGCTCCCCCCGCGGCCGATCCCGAGTGGGAGGCCCCGGCCGGTGGGGCGAGCCCGGCGGCGGAGGTGGACCTGGGCGCGCTCCACCGCGCGGTGGCGGACGCCGTGACGGCGGGCGCCGGTCCCGTCCGCTCCGCCGCGGAAGGGACCAGGGCGACGGCCCGCCTCCGGGCCCTGCTGGAGCAGTCAGCGGGGAACGGGCGGGTGGCCGTCGAGGCCCGGGCCATGGTGCACGCGGGGATCCTCCTGGTGCGGGCCGCCGTGGCCAGGCCGGAGTCGCGGGGCGTCCACGTCCGTTCGGACCACCCGTCGGCGGACCCGGCCCTCGACGGCGTGCACCTGTCGGTGGGCGACCTCACCTGAGCTCGAGGATCCCCAGGCGGTCCCTGAGGGATCAGGCGAACTCGAAGACCGGGTTCACCATCTTGCGGACCCCGGAGCCCTGGACCAGGACCCCGTCCACGACCATGCGGGTCCCCAGGAACATGCCCGGGATGGCCCGGCGTCCGGTCCACATCGCCACGATCTCTCCGGTCCCGTCGGTGATCACGGCTTCCAGCGAGTCGCCCGTCTGCCCGGGGACCACCGAGATCCTGTTCACCACTCCCGCGACGCGGACCCTGGAGCGGGTCGGGGCCTCGTCGATCCGGATGGCCTCGGGGACCGTGCACGCCCAGTCGGTGACCGATGAGGCCAGGCGCTCCTCGTCTGTCTCCAGCAGGCGCCGCGACAGCCGCCGGAAGATGCCCACGGGGCAGAAGCCTACGACGCGGACGCCGCGGGCCCGCCGCCCGGCGCCGCGACGACGGGGCGGTCGGCGGCGAGGTCCAGCGGCTTGCGGGACTTCGCGAACCAGACGGCCCCGACCAGCAGGAGGGCCGCCACCGCACCGACCACGATCCGGGCGGCGTCGTCGCCCCGGTCCACGAACTTCACGATCACCGGGACGATCAGCAGGGCCACCAGGTTCATCACCTTGATCAGCGGGTTGAGCGCCGGGCCGGCGGTGTCCTTGAACGGGTCGCCCACGGTGTCGCCGATCACGGTGGCCTTGTGGTTCTCCGACCCCTTCCCTCCGAAGTTCCCCTCCTCGATGAGCTTCTTGCCGTTGTCCCATGCCCCGCCGGAGTTCGACAGCGCCACGGCCATCAGCTGCCCGGTGAGGATCGCGCCGGCCAGGAACCCGCCGAGGGCCTGGGGCTGCAGGAAGAACCCAACGACCACCGGCGACAGGACCGCCAGGAGCCCGGGCGTGACGAGCTCCCGGAGCGAGGTCTGGGTGCAGATGTCCACCACCGCGCCGTAGTCGGGCTTCTCGGTGAAGTCCATGATCCCGGGGTGGTCGCGGAACTGCTTGCGGACCTCGAGGACCACGGTCCCGGCCGCTCGCGACACGGCCCGGATGGCGAGCGACGAGAACATGAACGCGACCGAGCCCCCCAGCAGGAGCCCCACCAGCACGTCGGGGAAGTTCACCGGGACCTTGAAGTTCAGGACCCCGGAGGCCTCGGCGAACGAGCCGAACAGCGCCGTCGCCGCGATGACCGCGGTGGCGATGGCCACGCCCTTGGTGGACGCCTTCGTGGTGTTCCCGATGGCGTCGAGCTCCTTGAGGGTCTCCCCGCCCTTCCCCGTCACGTCGCCCGACATCTCAGCGATGCCCTGGGCGTTGTCCGAGACCGGGCCGAACGTGTCCATCGACACGATGACCCCGACCGTCGACAGTAGGCCCATGCCGGTGAGGGCCACGTAGTAGAGCTGGCGGGCCAGGTCGTCCCCGCCCAGGTAGAAGGCCCCGAGGATCGTGCCGGCCACCAGCAGCAGCGCGTACACGGAGGACTCCAGGCCGCTGGCGAACCCCGAAAGGATCACGGTGGCCGGGCCGGTGGTGGAGGCCTCCGCGATCTCCTTGACCGGCCGGTACTTCGTGGACGTGAAGTACTCGGTGAGGCGCTGGATCAGCCCCGCCAGGACGATCCCCATGAGCACCGCCCAGAACGCCCGGATGTCGTCCAGGTAGATCCATGCCACCAGGAACACGCCCACGGCGGCGAGCACCGCGGACACCAGGAACCCCCGATTGATGGCCTTCTGTCCGTGTTCGGAGTCGCTCCGCGGCGTGACCGCCATGATCCCGACGAACGCCACGATCACGCCCACCGCCATGATCAGCAGCGGGAACACGATGCCCTTGGCCGTCCCGAATGCGGCGAACCCCAGGATGATCGCGGCCACCATCGTGACCTGGTAGGACTCGAACAGGTCCGCGGCCATGCCCGCGCAGTCCCCGACGTTGTCGCCCACGTTGTCCGCGATCACGGCGGCGTTGCGGGGGTCGTCCTCGGGGATGTTCTGCTCGACCTTGCCCACCAGGTCGGCGCCGACGTCCGCGGCCTTCGTGAAGATCCCGCCCCCCACGCGCATGAACATCGCGATGAGGGCGGCCCCGAACGCCAGGCCCTCCAGGACCCGCGCCGCGTCCCCCTCGTACAGCAGCACGATGGCGCCGGCCCCCAGAAGGCCGAGCCCCACGGTGAACATCCCGGCCACGCCGCCGGCCCGGAACGCGATCGTCATGGCCCGCCGGTACCCCGCCTCCCGGGCCGCGTTCGCCACCCGGACGTTCCCGCGCACCGCGAGCCACATTCCCGTGAACCCCGTCAGCCCCGAGAGCGTCGCCCCCAGGACGAACGCCAGCGAACGGCCCAGCTTGATGCCCAGCTCGGAGTGCAGCCCGGAGCCGGTGGTGTCGGCCGGCAGCAGGAAGAACAGCGCGATGGCCAGGACCGCGGCGAACCCGGCGATCGTGCGGAACTGGCGGTTCAGGTAGGCGCGGCTCCCCTCCTGCACCGCGCGCGCGATCTCGCGCATGCGCTCGGTGCCCTCCGGCGCCGCCAGCACGCCGCGGCGGAGCACCCACCCCGCCGCGAGCGCGGCCAGGGCGATGACCACCACCCCCCACAACAGCCCCGTGTCGGTGGAGCTGAAGTCGCCGGCCGCCGCGAGGACGTTCCCCATGAACCCTCCTGGATGTCGAAGCGAGCGCGTTCGGTGTCCGTGGTCCGGTGCGGAGCGTTCCCGCCGATCCGGAGGGAAAACGCCGGTGGATTATAGGTCGGCGCCCGCCGGGCTGACCTGCCTCACTCCTCCTCGTCCTCCACCTCGAACGCCTCCGGGGGGATCTCCGGGCGGGGCCCGGCGACGCGGCGGTCGCTCGGCGGCACCACGGCCTGCAGGAGGACGGGGGCCAGGAGGGTGGACACCAGCACGGTGGTCACCAGCGCCGCGTACAGCTCCGGGTGGGATCCACCGGCCGCGGCCACCGTGGCGACGGCCAGGGTGACCTCGCCCCGGGGGAGCATGCCGGCGCCGACGGCCATGCGTTCCCGGAGGCCGATGCCGATTGCCCCGGCGACGACCCCCGCGGGCTTGGCCAGGAGCGCGATCCCCAGGACCGCGGCCAGGAACCCGATTCCAGCGTCGTCGAGGGAGCCGGGGTCCACGTGCGCGGCGGAGACCACGAAGAAGAACGGGACCAGGAGGTCGAACAGCGGCTCCATCTGGCGCTGCAGGGATCTCCGCTGGTCGGTCTCCGCGAGGATCATGCCGGCCAGGAACGCACCGATGAGGGCGGCCAGGCCGACACGCTCGGCCAGCGCGGCGAGCCCCAGGCACAGCATCAGGGCCAGGACGAACGAGCTCCGGCCGATCCGGGGGCCCTCCAGGATGGCCCCCCCGTGCCGGCGGGCCACCCGGGGCCCGATCAGCGTGAGCGCCACCACGAACGCCACGGCCCCGATCACCCCGGCCACGACGCTCCAGGTGGAGCCCCCCGACCCCGCCTGGAGGGCCAGCGGGAGCGCCGCCAGCACCACCACGTCGTCCACCACGGCTGCGCCGAGCACCACGCGGGCGGAGCGGCTCCTGATCGCGCCGAGGTCCCCGAAGGCCCGGGCGGCGATCCCCACCGAGGACGCAGAGAGCGCGAGCGCGGCCGGGGCCGCCAGCTCCGCCCCCACCCCCAGGGCGATCAGCACCGCGAACGAACCGCCGAACGTCACCACCACCCCGCCCAGGCTGGCCAGGAGCGCGGCCCGGCCCACCGCCAGGAGGTCGGAGAGGGGGGACTCCAGGCCCGCCGTGAACAGCAGCACCACGATCCCCAGCTGGGAGAGCACCTCCATGGCCGAGCCAAGGTGGACCCATCCCAGGACGTGGGGGCCGATCAGCACGCCCACCAGCAGCTCGCCGGCCAGGGCGGGCTGGCGCAGGCGCACGAACAGCTCCCCGGCGGCCTTGGCCCCGGCGAACACGATGAACACCTCGAGGATCACGTCCACAAACGTCTCCTCCGTGGTCCCCGGGCCGAACGCGCGCGGCGCCGGGAACCCGCCGACCAGACTTCCCGGCGCACCTGTCCAACGCTTCAGTTGTGTGCGGCCTTCGCGGAGGCCATCGGCCGGGAGACCGGCGTTCGTCAGCCCCCGGCGCCGTCCTCCGCCGCGGCGTCGATCAGGGTCATGCGCACGACGCTGCCGCCGCCGTCGCGCGCCTCGATCTCGAACTCGTCCACCAGGCCCTGGATCAGCGGGAGCGAGAGCCCCCGTTCGAAGCTGAAGTCGAGGGAGTCGCTGTCGGTTTCGCCGGTGGACACGGACCGGACCGTGTCATCGTGGGAGCCGCGGTCGCTGACCTCCACCACCATCCGGTCGCCCTCCAGCTCGGCCAGGACGCGGATCTCGCTGTCGACCGAGCCGGCCCTGCTGTTCACGCTCACGGCGTTGGTGGCGGCCTCGGACACGGCGAGCTTCGCGTTGTCCACGAGGTTCGGCGAGAGCCCGCCCATGCGGGCCGCGGCCCCCACCACGTGGCGCACCAGTGCCACGAACTCGGGCCGGGACGGGATCGCGATCTCGACGTCGGGGTCGATCACGCCTGCTGCAGGGCCGCGTCGAGGGACTCGTACATCGGGAACACCTTCGACAATCCGGTGATGTCGAAGATCTTCATGATGCGCTCCTGGGTCACCACGAGCCGCAGGTCACCCTCGTTCGACTTGACCCGCTTCAGGCCCCCCACCAGGACTCCGAGCCCGGTGGAATCCAGGAAGTCGACCTTGTCCATGTCCACCACGATGTCGGTGGCCCCGCCGCTCACGAGGTCGATGAGCGCCTGACGGAGCCGGGGTGCGGTGTACACGTCGATCTCTCCCCGCAGCGAGACGACGCTGGTCTTGCCCTGTGTGCTGGTCTCCAGGTCGAGGTTCATCTCGGCGGGAAGGATATCCCCCGGCCGCCCCGCGGTCGAACGGGCTCGGGCCGGCCTTGGCGACCGGGCCGGGCTCCGGTTGGTTGCTGTTCTCCGGGTCGGCCGATACCCTCTCCCGGACTTGTCCACCCCAGCACCTCACCCCGCCTCCTCCCGTAGTTGGCGCGTGATCGCGATCGTGGTCGCGGTCGTCCTCGTGGCCGGCGTCGGCGCGTTCTTCCTGCTCCGCGGCGGCGGCGACGGCGAGCCGGGACATGACGGGACGGGCAGTCCCCTCCCGAGCCCGGGCGAACAGACGCCGGAGTTCCACTTCAAGCTCCGGTCGACCAAGGTGATCCCGGTGGTCACGGGAAAGAAGAAGTCGAGCGGCGCGAAGGACGACGTCGCGGAGGTGAAGGATCGCCTGAGCACGATGTACGCCCTGGCGTTCCTGGATCCCACGCGGTGGCAGCCGGGCGACTACGAGACCGTCTACGGCTTCTTCTCGCTGGGGGACACCGCGGCGAGCGCGAAGCGCGACACCGAGGTGCTGACCCTGGGGGCGAACGCGGGCGACACGTTCGAGTCCGTCAAGCCCAAGTACGGGGCCCTGGTGGTCCGCGTGCTCACCGACAAGACCGGGGTGCCGTTCACGATCTCCGCCAAGGCGGACTTCACGGCGATCGGCGACCAGAAGAACGGGAAGACTATGGTGATCAAGAGCCACGCGACGTACATCCTGCAATCCGGCGAGGGGGGTTGGGTCATCGTGGGGTACAAGGCCAAGCGGACGGATCACGCCGGCGGGGCCGCGCCCACGCCGAAGACGAGCGGCACCGGGGGCTCGGGGTGAGGCGGCGCATCGTCCTCGCGGTCACCGCGCTCGCGGTGTGGGTGACGGGCTCGGCCCTGGGCACGGCATCCACGCCCGCGGCCCAGGCCCTCCCCCGGTTCGCCCTCGGGAAGGCGCACCCGGCCCAGGCCTTCCCGGTTCTCGACGGCAAGAAGCCCATCTTCATCCTGACCCTGGGGAGCGACGCCCGGCCGGGCGAGCCCATCAACCGCGAGCGGTCCGACTCGATCCACATCATCGGGATCAACCCGGCGAAGAAGAAGGCCTCGGTCCTGGGGTTCCCCCGCGATTCCTGGGTGAACATCCCCGGCCACGGCACCGACAAGATCAACTCCGCGATGAGCTCCGGGGGCCCGGAGCTCACGATCAAGACCATGGAGAGCCTCACCGGGATCCACATCGACTTCTACGTCCTGACCTCGTTCAAGGGCGTCAAGGAGGCGATCGACGCCGTGGGCGGCGTGACGGTGAACGTGCTCACGCCGATGCACGACCACTTCTCCGGGGCGGACTTCGACCCCGGGCCCATCCACATGACCGGGGCCCAGGCCCTGTCGTTCTCCCGGGACCGGCACGACTTCTCGAACGGGGACTTCACGCGCTCGGAGAACCAGGGCCGGCTGTTCCTGGCCACGCTCGCCGAGTTCCGGAAGGACTTCGCCAAGGACCCCTCCGTCCTGCTGACCTACATCGGGGCCGGGATGCGGAACGTGCAGACCGACCTGTCGCTCCAGGAGGTCCTGAAGCTCGGCTTCACGGCGTCCCAGGTCCGCTCCAGCGGGGTGAAGAACATGGTGGTCCCGGGGCGCACCGGGTTCGTCGGCGACAAGTCGGTCGTGTTCATCAGCGACAGCGCGAAGGCCATGTACGCCAACATGAAGGGCGACGGCCTCATCAACTAGTCCGTCATGGACTCGCTCGCCGGTCTACAGCCGGGTGATCACGTACATGACGTATCCCGCGTAGAACAGCCCGTGGAACAGCAGCAGGCGCCCGGAGAGCGGCCCCCGCCTCCGGAGGGTGGTGTACAGGACCAGGCCGGCCCCCAGCGCCACCAGCGCGGCCACCAGGGACTCGTTCGACAGGCGCCACGGGGTGAGCAGGAGTCCGATCGTCACCGGGAACGACGACTGGAACACCATGGCCCCGGTGAGGTTCCCGAGGGCCAGCGTGTCCTTCCCCCGCCGGACCCAGATCACGCTGTTGAACTTCTCCGGGAGCTCGGTGGCCAGCGGTGCCAGCAGGAGCGCGAACGCCAGCCGGGGCACGCCGAGGCGTTCGGCCAGGACGTCGACCTGGTCCACGAACAGCTTCGCCCCCCCGATGATCAGCCCCAGGGCGGCCAGCGACTGGATGACGCTCAGCCAGTGGGGCGGGACCCGGCCCGCGACGGTCCGGCTCCGCAGGCGCATGAAGTACAGGGGCCGGACCTCCCCGGCGGCCTCGGACTCCACCACGTCCTCGCGGGACCCGGCGAAGTGCCGCCGGACGTACAACCCGTACCCCACCACGAGCGCCACGGCCAGGGCGACCTTGTACGGCGTGAAGTGCCACAGGCCGGCCACGACGGCGAGGGAGTACATGCCGAGGAAGTAGGCCAGGTCGTGGCGGATCACCCGGCGGTCGCCGCGAAGCTCGGCTCGCCCCCGGCGCCGCGACGGCAGGAGCACGGCCACTCCCAGGACGAACATGGCCAGCGTGGTGAGCATGAACGGGGCGCCCAGGATCGCGCCGGTCCCGATCTCCCTGCCGCGCTCCCCGCCGGAGAACAGGATCGCGATGAACGGCAGGACGGTCTCGGGGAGCGCGGTCCCCACGGCGGCCAGGACGCTGCCGACCGCGCCCTCGGACAGGCCGAAGCCCTCACCGACCCACTCCACGCCATTGGTGAACAGCTCGGCGCCGGCCAGGATGACGACGAAGGCGACGGCGAGGAGAACCCAGTCCATGGACGGGCCATCCTATCGGCGGAGGTTGCCGCGCCGGGGTGGTCGCCGGCCGCCTCTACGATGGGCTGGTGGATGCTCGGGGGTTCCTCGCGGGGTTCGCTTCGGACGAAGCGTTCGCCGAGTCGCTGGTGCACGTCGAGGAGCTGCCGGAGCGGGCGCCGGAGGTGGGGCCGTTCCCGGAGCTGCCCGATGTGCTGGTGCAGCGGCTTTCGTTGATCGGGATCGACGGGCTGTACGCCCATCAGCGGGCTGCGTTCGATGCTGTGGCATCGGGGGCGAACGTGGTGATCGCGACGGGGACGGCGAGCGGGAAGACGCTCGTGTACAACCTGGCGTTCGCCGCCCGGGCGCTGGGGGATCCGAAGGCGACGGCGCTGTACCTGTTCCCGACGAAGGCCCTCGCCCGGGACCAGCTGCGTCAGGTGCGTGGGCTGCGGCTGCCCCAGATCCGGGCGGCCGTGTACGACGGGGACACGCCGTCGGCCGAGCGGCCGATGATCCGGCGGAACGCGAACCTCGTGATGTCGAACCCGGACATGCTGCACGCGAGCGTGCTGCCGGACCACGCGCGGTGGGCGGACTTCTTCCTGCGGCTGGCGTACGTGGTGGTGGACGAGGCCCACGTGGCCCGGGGCGTCTTCGGATCCCACGTGGCGATGGTGCTCAGGCGCCTCCGGCGGCTGGTGGCCCGGTACGGGGGCGATCCGCGCTTCGTGCTGGCCAGCGCCACCGTGGGGAATCCCGGCGAGCTGGCCTCGCGGCTCACGGGCCTGGACTTCGAGGAGGTGAGCGAGGACCGGTCGCCGCGCGGGGAGAAGCTGTTCGCGCTGTGGAACCCCCCGATCGTGGACGACGAGACCGGGGCCCGGCGGGGGGCGGTCAGCGAGGCCTCGTTCCTGCTGGGGCGCCTGGCGGAGGCGGGGATCCGGACCATCGCGTTCGCCCGGTCCCGGAGGGCGGCGGAGCTGCTGGCGGAGTTCGCCCGGCGCGAGGTCCCCGGCGCGGTGAAGTCGCGGATCAAGGCGTACCGGGCCGGGTACCTGCCAGAGGAGCGGCGGCGGCTGGAACGGGCGCTCGCCGACGGGGAGCTGCTTGCGGTGGCCGCGACGAGCGCGCTCGAGCTGGGGATCGACGTGGGGTCCCTCGACGCGGCGATCCTGGCCGGCTACCCGGGCACGCGGGCGTCGATGTGGCAGCAGGCCGGGCGGGCCGGACGTCGCGAGAGCGGGTCGCTGGCCGTCCTGGTGGCGAACGACGACCCGCTGGACCAGTACCTCGTCGCGCACCCGGAGGACCTGTTCCACCGGCCGCCCGAGGCCGCGGTGATCGATCCGACGAACCCGTACGTGCTGGAGCCCCACCTGCTGTGCGCGGCCCGGGAGCAGCCCCTGGCATCCGACGAGCTTGCGTTCTTCGGGGAACCCGAGCTTGTGGGCCCGGCGGTCGAGCGGCTGATCGCGGCCGCCGAACTGGTCCGCCGGGGCGATACGCTCCACCACCGGGGACAGCGCCCACCCCACCGGAGCGTGGACATCCGATCCGCCTCCGGGGGACAGATCGCGATCGTCCTGGAGGAAACCGGCGAGCTGCTGGGAACCGCCGACGAGTATCGGGCCCACTTCTCGGTGCACACGGGAGCGATCTACCTGCACCAGGGGGAGCAGTTCGAGGTGGCGAAGTTGGACCTCGAGTCCGGCGTGGCCCTGGTCCGGTCGTCGAACGCCGACTACTACACGCAGTCGCGCGACATCACCGACATCGAGGTGGTGGGCGTGCTGGAGGAGTCGAGGATCGGCGACACCCCCGCGTTCTTCGGCGACGTGACCGTGACCCGCCAGGTCACCGGGTACGTCAGGAAGATGCACCTGACCGGGGAGGCCGTGGACGAGATCCCCCTGGTCATGCCGCCCCAGGTCCTCACCACGAGGGCCCTGTGGTGGGCCATCCCCCCGGCGATCCTCGACCGGGCGGCGCTGAAGATGGCCGCGGTGCCGGGCGCGGCCCACGCGGCCGAGCACGCCGCGATCGGGCTGCTGCCGCTCATCGCCACGTGCGACCGGTGGGACGTGGGCGGCGTCTCCACGGCGTACCACCCGGACACCGAGTCCTGCGCGATCTTCATCTACGATGGCTACCCCGGCGGCGCGGGCATCGTCGAGCGGGGGTTCCGCAGCGAGGAGCGGCTCCTCCGCGCGACCCTCGAGACCGTCCGCGACTGCCCGTGCACGCGCGGGTGCCCCTCCTGCGTGCAGTCCCCGAAGTGCGGGAACGGCAACGAGCCCCTGGACAAGCAGGGCGCGGTGGCGCTGCTCGCGGCCATGCTGGGCGAACGGTGGGGTTGACGCCGGCCCCTTGCCGTTGACAGGTCGGCCGAAGACGGTTGTACTCCGGTTCTCATGCGAGCCGGGCAGGGGGGCGTGCGTCGGGCACTCGTCGCGCTCGTCGGGGGCATGCTCCTGACGGGCCTGCAGCTCGTGGCGGCGCCGCCGGCGATGGCGTTCGTGTCGTGCACGCTGAATCCGTCCACCCACATCGCGGACGCGGACGTCTCGGGCGACACCACCGACGTCGCGGTGACGCGTTCCGCCTCGAACAACGTCACCGTGGGGGGGACCAGCTGCGGGGCGGTCACGGTCGTGGACCGCGTGAACGTGGACATGGGCAACTCGATCGCCGCCCTCGAGTTCGACCTGTCCCACGGCCCCCTCGGGCCGGGCTTCACCACTGAGAGCGACGGCTCCAGCGAGATCGAGTTCGTCATGTCCCACCTGGGGGGCTCGACCGTGGCCGAGGTCACCGGCACGACGGGCGCAGACCACGTCACGCTCGGGGTAGGCCTCTTCATGGGGATCCCGCTGGGGGAGCGCATCAACCTCAACGCGGACGCCGACGGCGCGACCCCGGACTCGGACGTGTCCATCCCCTCCCTCACCGGGTCCATCGACTTCCGGGGCGGCGGCGGGAACGACGTCGTCTCCGGATCGGGGATCGGAGGCAGCGGAACGGGCCCGCTGTCGGGGAAGCTCCGGGTATTCGACCAGGCCGGGGCGGACGTGGCGATCGGCGGGAACGGGGACGACGCCTTCTTCCTGGGCCCGCCCGAGCTCGGGGACACGGTCAAGGGAGGGGCGGGCGAGGACACCATCATGTACTTCGGCCCCACCGACGTGACGGTGACGCAGGACGGGGTGGCGAACGACGGTGCCGCCGGAGAGCACGACAACGTTGGGAGCGACATCGAGCGCATCCAGACCGGGGATGGGGACGACACGATCGTCGGGGGACCCGGGGGACAGTTCATCAACGGCGGCGAGGGGACGAACGCGATCAACGGCGGGCCCGGCAACGACACGCTCACGGCGGGCGCGGGGGCCGACACGTTCCACGGAGGCAAGGGGCGCGACACGGTCTCCTACGACCCCCGCACGACCTCGGTGAGCGTGACGTTCGAGGGCACGGCGAACGACGGCGGCGGCGGGGAGGGCGACAACGTCGAGCCCGACGTGGAGGGGGTGATCGGCTCCCTGGACGACGACCAGCTCACGGGGAGCTCGAAGGCGAACTGGCTGTACGGGTCGGACGGCGACGACGTCCTGGTGGGCGGCGGCGGCAACGACCACCTGTTCGGGGGTCGGCGGGCGGACCTCGGGGTCATCACCGAGGACGGCTCCGACGTGTTCATCGGCGGTCCGGGCCGCGATGCCGTGGACGAGTCGAACCACACCGGAGACATGAAGCTCTCGCTGGACGGCTCGAAGAACGACCACGTGGTCGGGCACCCCGAACAGGGCGTCGACAACATCCACGCGGACGTGGAGGACGTGGTCGGCGGCGACGGCAGCGACCAGATCACCGGATCGAGCTCGGCGAACCGCCTGGTGGGGGGCGGGGGCGGGGACACGCTCACCGGGCTCGGGGGCCCCGACGTGCTGGTCCCGGGACCGGGGACCGACACCGTGGCCGGCGGGACCGGACCGGACACCGCGTCGTACGCCGGCGCCGGCGCGGCCATCACGGCGAGCCTGGCTCAAGGCAGCGCGAGTGGGGACGGCGACGACGTGCTGTCGAGCGTCGAGCGCCTCCGCGGATCCGGGAACGACGACCACCTCACCGGCTCCGCGCTGGCCAACGTGCTCTCCGGTGGCGCGGGCGACGACGCCCTCTTCGGCCTGGGCGGGAAGGACACGCTGAAGGGCGGCCCCGGCAACGACGACATGTCCGGCGGGGCCGGCATCGACACCTGCAAGCAGGGGCCCGGCACCGGCTCGAAATCGGGCTGCGAGCACTGAGGCCGGTGCCGCCCGACCCGGCCGCCTTGTACGTCGCCGTGGTGGGGCCGGGGGTTGCCTCGCACGAGGAGGAGGCCTGGGCCGAGGAGGTGGGGCGCCTCCTGGCCCGGGCCGGCGCGGTGGTCGTGTGCGGGGGCTCCACCGGCGTGATGGAGGCCGCGTGCCGGGGGGCCGCCGACGCCGGCGGGACCTCGATGGGCATCCTCCCCGGGTTCGACCGGGGGGAGGCCAACCCGTACGTCACGTTCGCCATCCCCACCGGCATGGGCGAGATGCGCAACGCGCTCATCGCCCGGTCCGCGGACTCGGTGATCGCGGTGGGCGGGGAGTTCGGGACGCTCTCCGAGATCGCGTTCGCGCTGAAGATCGGCCGGCCCGTCGTGGGCTTGCGCACCTGGGAGCTGGTCCGCCGCGGCGAGCCCGTCCCCGGCATCCACGCCGCCGACACCCCGGCCGAGGCCGTGGCGTCCGCCCTCCGCCTGGCCGGGCGGTCCTGACTCCCCATCGAACGGGCTACAAGTCCACCGACCAAAGACCGATTGCGGGCCGTTCTCGATCCGGTGTGTACTTCCCCGGGCGCGGTTCCCCCACCGCGAGTGGAGCATTCGTCGTTCGGGCGGCCCGAAACGGGCCGAAAGTCCCGGTTGGCCGGTGGCGGTGCGGGGAATTCGGGGGGTGGTGATGGACGCGAACGCGGTGATCGCGCGGATCGGCGGGGCGGTGGCCCTGGCCGGATCCTTCTATACGGCGTACTGGATCACGTCCTGGCCGGGAGGCGCGCCCGGGATCGCGGTCCTGGGGCTTCTGGCGGGGACCGCGGCCGGGTTCCTGGCCTTCGGGATGCCCCGGTCGGCCCCGGCGCTCTCGGTGGCGATCCTGCTGCTGCTGCTCGCGTTCGTCCCCGCCACCATCGGGTCCGGCGCGGCGTTCCTTCCGGGGCTGATGATCGTCGGGTCCGGCGCACTCCGGATGGCCTCCGGCGTGGAGGGCGGAGTGGGTGTCCCCTCGGAGGAGCAGGTGGGGATCGGCCGCCTGTTCGGCGAGGAACCCGACGACGATCCATGGTCCGTGGAGGAACCCGACGATCTCTGGTCCGTGGCCGAACTCGACGCCATCCTCGCAGCCGAGGCGGACATCTCGTGGACCGAGCCGGTCGGCGACCCCTGGCCACGCCGTTCCAACGGATCCGCCCGATCGACCTCCTGGGGAGACGAGGTCGTTCAGATCCCTGAAGCGGACGACGAGGTGGTGATCGTGCCGGCGGCGCGCGACGACGTGGTCGTGGTGCAGGAGGCAGGCGGGGTCTCGAGCGACGGCCGGGTATGGGTGGGCCCGCCCGGGGTGATCGGCGTCCTGGGGCCGCGATCGGCTTAGGCCCGGCGCCGCGGTTTCGCCCCGGACGGCCGGGGGAACGCTTCCGGCACCCGTGACCGCGCCCCACCACTCGACATGATCGGAATCGCGCTCATCGTGCTCGGCTTGGGCTCGGCCGTCGTCGTGGCCGACCTCGCGGTCACGAACGGCGACGCCGGGCCCGTGTCCCTGTTCGGCGCCGCCACCGACCTCACGGCCGGCGACGTGGCGCTGGTCTCCGCGGTCCTCGCCGTGGCCGCGGTGGGGCTGGTGGCCCTGGGCGCGGTGCTGCTGTGGCGCCGGGCCCATCCCGGGGCGGGCATCGACCGCCGTCGCGAGGCCGGCCGCCTGGCGACGCTCGAGCTCGAGGTTCGGGTCCTCCGCCGCCAGCTCGAGGTCCTGTCCCGGGAGCACGCGACCCCCCAGGGGCCCCGTTCGCCGGCATTCCGCTGACGGACCCGCGCGGCGGCCCTGCCCTACGCGGCGCGGCCCCGGAGGCGTGAGGCCAGCGACAGGATGGTCCGCCGTTCGCCTGGGCGCAGCCCGAACGCCACCAGGACGACCGCGTAGACCACGACGCCGGCGATGGCGGAGCCGCCCAGGTCGATGAGCCACTTCGGGCCGGACAGCAGGGCGTGGGCCCCCCACATGGCCAGGCCCCCGGCAACCGCGGGCGGCGCCAGCCGGAGGAACCACCGGTCGAACGGCCAGATGCCCACGAACCGCTTCACCAGCAGCAACCGGGCCACCGCCGAGGACGTCAGCGTGACGGCCTGGGCGATCGCCGCTCCCCGCATCCCCAGCACCGAGGGCCGGGCCAGGGCGAACGCGATCCCGATGTCGATCACGAACGACCCCGCGTACACGAGGAGGTCCCATCCGGTCCGGCCCACCATGATCAGGATGAACCCCACCGTCCCCACCGAGACCGGGACGATCATCCCCAGGATCAGGATCACCAGCGCCGAGTCGCCCTTCGTGAAGTCCTCCCCGAACACCCGCAGGATCGGCGCCGGGAGGATGGCCAGGGCCAGCAGCACCGGGAGGGTGGCGGCCAGGCCCCACCGGGTCACGTTCTTGTACAGCGCGTCGAGCTTGTCGCGCTCGCCACGGGCGTGGAGGTCGGCCACGAAGGGGCTGAACACCAGCGACAGCGAGGTCAGGAACAGCAGGAGTGACTGCGCGGTCCGCACCGCAGCTCCGTACACGCCCACGATGTCCGAAGGGACGAACCTGGCCAGCACGAACAGGTCGGTCCAGAACAGCAGCTGGGCGAACAGCGTGGCCGGGGCCCGGAACGCGCCGAACTTCAGCAGTGCGCCGAGACGCTCCTCGGGGATCCCGCCGCCCTCGGTCCGGGCGTCGAACCGCCGGGTCTCGCGCTCCCACGCCCAGAGCGCCAGCGCGCACGCCACCGCCCAGGACAGGCCGTAGGCCAGCGTGGTGATCCCGGCGTTCTTGGCCACGAACCACCCCGCGATCGCGAACGCGATCCACCCCACCGGCTGGCCGATCCAGAAGATGTACAGGGTGTGCCGCATGATCTTCAGGCCACGCGTCCCCCCCAGGTAGGCCCACGTCACCGCGGCGAACGGGATCGTGAACGCCGCCGCCCAGAAGGCCTCCTTCCCCTGGACCGGCCGGGACGTCAGGGACCGGCCCAGGAAGCTCGAGAACGCGAACGTCAGCAGGGCGAAGGCCGCGCTGACCACCGTGGCGATGACCGCGGACTTCCGGACCAGCGCGCGAACGCGGCCGTGCTCGCCCCGGCCGACCAGGATGGCCACCAGGCGGACGTTCGCCACGTCCATGCCGAACCGCGTGGCGGCGCTGGCGATGAACGCGAACTGTGTGGCCACCACCACCACCCCGAACAGGGAGGCGCCCAGCGTGCGGGTCATGACGATCTGGGTGGCGAACGTGGCCAGGACCCCGGCCACCAGCCCGATCACGTTCTGGCCGGCCCCGCCGAGGATGTCGCGCTGGTCCGCGAACTCGCTCCGGGGGAGCACGGAGTCGAGTGCGGCGCGGAACCCCTTCCGTCCCGGCGCGGGAGCCGGTACCGCCCCGCCGGCGTGACGGTGTTCGAACGGCAGCCCCGCCCCCTCGGCCGCCTCGTCCGCGCGTTCGTCCGCGTCGAGCCCGGGTTCTGTCTCGTGTGCCAACGCGCTACTCGAGGTAGCCGAGGCCGCGGAGGTGCTCCTCCATCTCGTCGGCCTCGGTCTCGCTCACGGCGGCCTGGTCCATGCCGGGGATGGCCGCGTCCGGCGTCGCCTCGCCGGACCGGACGGCGGCGTCCCGTCCCACCAGCGGGCGCAGCACCTTGCCCGTGTGCTGCACGGAGGCGGGCGCATCCAGCGCGGCCAGGATGGTGGGGGCGAGGTCGATGAGGTTCGGGGGCTGCTGCTCGAACGCGTCGGGGGCCACGTTGGGGCCCACCGCGGCGATCACGCCCTCGATCCGGTGGTCACCCGACACCCAGTCGGCCGCCTCCGCCGCGGACTTGGCATGGGTCAGCGAGTACAGCGGGGCCGGTTCGAAGATCAGGTCCGGGGCGGACTCCAGGAACTTCCCCTTGAACAGCTCCTCGCGGCGCCACACCTTCTTCACCGGCGACCGGCCGGTGGCCGGGTCCACGAACGACTCGATCCGGGCCGCGACATCGTCGCGGACCACCTCGTAGTCCTCGGGCCGCACCGATCCGCTCACCTCGCGGCCCTGCAGGTTCACGCTGACGCCCTCGCCGGTGGAGCGGATCGAAGTGTAGGCGCTGGTCTTCGACCAGTTCACTGGCTGGCGGAGCGCCACCTTCCCGTGGAGGCCGAGCATGTCGTAGACCTTCCGCGCCGCGGCCCGCACAGGGCCCCACTGCATCGGCCCGTACACGGCCTGCGACGCCGAGAACTGGAGGAACCCCAGCTTCTTCAGCAGCTGGTCCATGTGGACGGCCCGCGTGCACGACTGGAACCCGTGGTCCGACATGAAGATCACCAGGTCGTCGTCGCGGGCCTTCGCCACGAGCTGGCCCAGCGCGTCGTCGAGCATCCGGTAGACGTCGCGGATCTTCTCCGCCACCGGCGTCTTCGCGTTCCTCGCGTAGTCCGGGTGGTCGGTGGACAGGAACTCCGACAGGCAGTGCTGGACCCGGTCCGTCGAGAAGAACACGAACGTCGCCACGTCCCAGTCGGTCTCGTCGA
>WNFU01001935.1_pt1 | contig 51099 bp, 51 predicted proteins | sample 5400121 | NCBI WGS metagenome assembly WNFU01 (sample SAMN13153360, study PRJNA577476) | soil metagenome | isolation source: 100 cm soil or saprolite under grassland replicate 1 | place: USA:California | collected 2016-06-15 | reverse complement strand
AAGGTCGCCACGTACTCGGGCGGGATGAAGCGGCGCCTTGACCTGGCGCTCGCGCTGATCCACTCCCCCGCCGTGCTGTTCCTCGACGAGCCCACCACCGGGCGTTCCTGGCCAAGACCGGCCGAACCCTCGAGGGCGCCGCAACCGGCGGCGACGGGAAGGAGAGGCAGGAGACCTGACCAGACAGACCGCGGAGCTTGTAGGTGCCCCCTGCTACCCTTCGAACGAACGCACACCGTTCCTCCCCCGGAGAGGGACCATCGCCATGGAAGTGGCCACCACCGTCATCAGCACCGCGGTCCTGGCGGTGATCGGGCTGATCGTCACCTGGGTCGGAAAGGGTCAGTTCAATTCGATCCGACGGGAGTTCCGGGGCAAGTTCGACGGGATCGATGCCCGGTTCGATTCGATCCGGCAGGAGTTCCGGGCCCGGTTCGACGGGGTCGATGCCCGGTTCGACGGGAGCGATCATCGGTTCGACGGGATCGATCAACGGTTCGATGGGGTCGATCATCGGTTCGACGCGGTAGATCAACGCATGAACCGGCTGGAGGAGCGTCTGGACCGACGTATGGACGCCATGCAAGCGTCGATCGACGGGATGCGCTCCGACCTCACCCAGCTTGCCGTTGCTCTTGGCGTTCAGCCCAGGGCCACGAACGGATAGCCCACCACGCCCGATAGCCGCTCTAATGGACATCTGATGCGAAGATCGCTAGCATCAAGCATCATGGCGCGGACCACCGTCAACCTCGATCCCTCCGTCCTTCGCGGGCTCAAGCGCCGGGCTCGTGAGGAGGGGAAGAGCCTGGGTCAGCTCATCTCCGAGATCGTCGGGCCCGCGCTGGCGGAGGGTGGTCGAACACGGGAGCGGTCTCCTCTGCGCTGGCACTCCGCCCCGATGGGGCCGCCGAAGGTCGACCTCGAGGACAAGGAGGCGGTTCGGCGGGCGCTCGACGACCGGTGAGCTCGACGGTCGACGTCAACGTCCTTCTCTACGCTTCCGACGAGTCGAGTCGATTCCACGAACAGGCGCGGGAGCTCCTCGACCGCCTCGCCGCCGGGCCCGAGCTCCTCTATCTCTTCTGGCCCGTCCTCATGGGCTACCTGCGGATCGCCACCCACCCGGCGATCTTCACTCGCCCGCTTCCCGTCGAGGAGGCGGTCGCCAACGTCGAGGGGCTCCTGTCCGTGCCCCACGTGCGGGCCCTGGGCGAACAGGACGATTTCTGGCGCGCATACGCGTCGACGACCGCTGGACGGGTCATCCGGGGCAATCTGGTGCCGGACGCCCACCTCGTCGCCCTCATGCGCCAGAACGAGGTCCCGTCGATCTGGACCCACGATCGCGACTTCCGCACGTTCGAAGGCATCCGGGTCCGAGACCCGTTCGCCTGAGAGCCGCGCGCGGGCTCATGGCCCGGCCCCTACCGGGCGACCTGCCGGTTAGAGCGTCAGCGGTACGACAAGGCATACGCGTCCGACGCCGGCGCCTTCTGCCGCCTGTTCGGCCCGGAGAAGATCCTCGAGAACTACGGCGACCGGCTGATATCACGAGGTCTCTCCTCGGGTTCTGCCTCGCGCCGCCAGCGTTCGTCCTGCACCGACCGCCTCCGACGACTACAGACCGAGGACCGTCAAGAGGGCCTCGTCGATCCCCCACAGCTCCTCCGGGGTCACGTGGCTGACGAGGTCACCGAGCCGGGTGGCGTCGACGGCGCCGATCTGTTCGACGAGGACCCGCGTCACCTCGTCCTCCACGACGACCTTCGGTCGGAACGAGGCGGGTCGGGCCGATCGGGAGGTCGGCGCGACGATGACCACGGAGCGCGGGAGCAGCGCGTCCGACTGGACCACGACGCCGTATCGGCGGCCGCGCTGCTCGTGACCGCGCCCCCTCGGCGGGCGGAACTCGTACACGTCACCCCGGAGCACGCAGGCTCTCCATCAGGGCGGCCACCTCGAGCATCTCCATCCGGTCGGCCTCGTCGGCCTCGAGCGCCCGCACCTCGGCGGCGAGAGACTCCCGCCGCTCCAGACGCTCGGCGGCATCGAGGAGGGCCTTCCGGATGGCCTGCGACCGGCTGAGTCCGGTCGCCTCCAGGCGAGCGAGGGCCCGAAGGGCCTCGTCGTCCAGTCGAACGGACACCGCTCTCGCCATGCTCGAGAGCGTATCACGTTTCGTCATACGAGCCAGGCCGAGTGGGTGTTCTTCGATGGAGACGCGCTACCCGGAGGAGCGGCGCTCCAGGATCACGACCGGATGTCCCGCTCGGTCCTGGCCTGATATCGGTCGTAGTCGGGCCAGATGGACGTCATGATCCGCCAGAGTTCGGGCTTCTCCTCCGCGGTCGCGGTGCGGGCTCTCGCCGGGAACCGGTCGGCGCCGACCTGGATCTCGACCTCGGGATTGCCGGTCAGGTCACCCCTCGCCACCGGTGGCCGTCCTTGCCGTCGGTCTCGATGTAGCGGCGGACGTGCGCGGCCACCCAGCCGCTCGGGCTGTCGAACACCTCTTCTTCCGGCTGGCTCCTCATCGGCTCGGGCGACGATAGCTCCGATCGGGGTGCGCGCCGCACCCTCGGGTGCGGACGGCGGCCCGGGCCTCGGCGGAAGACGTACACTCGATGGAGAAGCGACCCCGTTCCTGACGGGAGTAGAACTCACCTACGGGATCGCCTCCTTCCGAACCCGCTCCGATGCGGCGCTCAGTGCGACCCGTTCGAGATGACCTCCATGCTCGGCCGTGCACGCCTGGACGCCGAACGACGAGCACTAGAAATCTAGAAGGAGCGCGACATGCGCCACACGCGAATCGCAACGTACGAGATCACGACCGGTACGTTCCAGGAGATCGCCGACTCCGCGAAGTCGGGGCTGCTGCCGAAGCTCCGCGAGCTGCCGGGCTTCGTCCGGTACGGCGTCGCCGACATCGCCGACAACAAGCTCATGTCGGTCAGCCTGTGGGAGACGCACGAGCAGGCCGAGGCCGCCTCGCCCGTCGCCGCTGTGTGGGTCAAGGAGAATATCCAGGACCGCGTCCAGCTGCGCGAGAACTACGTCGGGGACCTCGCCTTCTGGCAGGGAGTCAAGGAACCGGTGGGTGCCTGACCGATTCGGGACCTCGGCCGAGCGCCGAGCCCGAGCCCGATCGGTTCAGCACCACGACGGGGGTCCACCGTGAGGTGGGCCCCCTCGCTCGTTACGCGCACGACTTGAGACATCGCTCGGCGTCGGCGGTCGCTCTCCGCGGAGCGGCTTGCCCGCCCGCCGGGGGTTGTCGGCGATGGGGCACCACTCGACGCCGCCACCCACAACCGTGCCTGAGACGGCCCTATCCCACGTACCCGGCGAGGGCGGGGTGGTTGTGCGTGAACCCCGAGGCGACGATCCGACCGCCGGACTCGATGACCACCCCCGTGGCTTCCTCCTCCGACGGGCCCGTCGAGAAGTTCGTGATGGTCCTCCCGTCGGTGCCGAACCCGGCGTCGAGGGCGCCGCCCGAACCGTACCGCGCCACGACCCACCGCTCGTTGCCCCCGTCGGTGTCGCTCCGGCCCACGGCCACGATCTTCCCGCTCCGGATCGCGAGGCCGAACACGCGGTCGAAGCCGCCGACGTCCGTGGCCACGCGCCCGTCGCCGCTGAACGACGTGTCCCGATGCCCTGCGCCGGTGTAGCGAGCCACGGCCAGCTCCGCTTCCCCGCCGACCGTCGCCTGTCCGCCGGCCACGATCCTGCCGCTGGCGTCCACCCGGAGCGCGTCGGCGATGTCCGCTCCGTTGTCGAAGTCGGTGAAGACGTGACCCGCCGTTCCGAACGATGTGTCGACGCCCCCGCCCGCGTTCACCCGCATCAGCAGGAAGTCCTCGTCGGGGCCCCCCTGCGGGACGGCCTCCCCGCCCACGACGATCTTTCCGCCCCCCAGCGTGGTGACGGTCTCCATGAAGGAATTGGTGCCCGGCACGGGCACGACGAACGCGCCGTCGCCGCTGAACGAATGGTCCAGGCTGCCGTTCTGCTCGAACCGGACCAGGGCGGGGACGAAGTCGCCGTTCTTCTCGGTCTCGGTGACGATCACCGCCCTGCCGTTCCCGTCGACCGTCATCTCCTCGAAGATGTCGGTCCCGCCGAACAGATCCACGGTGACCTTCCCGTCCCCGCCGCCGAACGTGGTGTCCAGCTGTCCGCCGGGGAGGTAGCGAATGAGGGCCAGGTCGTCCGATCTCACGCCGTTCGGGTCGAACGTCTCGCCCCCCACCACGATCTTCCCGCCCGAGACGATCGCGAGCCCGAAGGCACCCACGCCGAGGTTCGGGATGCCCGTGACCACCATGCCGTCCCCGCCGCCGAACGTGGTGTCGAGGTGGCCCTTCGGCGGGTGGTGCAAATCAACGCGCGGGAGGAGGACCCTAGTGCGATGCAGCAGGCGGAGCAACGAGCGAGGCGGCGGCCTCGCGCGCGCGTTCGACCAGGGCCCAGGCCTCCTTCCGTTCCAGCAGCTCGACGGCCTCGGCCGCTGCGGCCTGCGCCTCCTCGCGACGGCCCGCCGCGGCCTGCACCCTGGCCAGGTCCACGAGGACCTCCGCCTGGGCCATCACGTAGTCGGTCCGGCGCGCCATCTCGACGGCCTCCCTCGCGGTGCGCTCGGCCTCCTCCGCCTTGCCCTGGCGGGCCAGGACGACGGCCAGGGCGCCGGTGCCCGCCATCTTCGGCTCGATGTCGCCCGCGGCCGAGGTGTCCAGGGCGACCCGCGCCCAGCGCTCGGCCTCCTCCACGTCCCCGACCTCGAGCAGGGCGTGGGCCAGCCCGCCGGCGGCGGTCGAGGAGAATCCGGTGTCCCCGAGCGCCCGCAGCGCCTCGAACCCCGTTCGGAACGCCACGACGGCTTCCGGGAATCGCCCGGCGGCCATCTCGAGTGGGCCGATGTAGTGGCCCTCCCACGACGACAGGCGGCTCATGCGGCCGAGCTCCTGTTCGATGTCGGCCCAGGCCTGCAGCTTCCGGCGGGCCTCGTCGAAGCGGCCCTGGATCGCCGCGAACCTGGCTCGCGTCCGGAGCAGCGCCGCTTCGTTGTTGCGGGAGCGGTACAGCTCGGGTTCGATCCGAGCGATGCGCTCCTCGGCCTCGCGAACCGGCGCCGGCCCGAAGAACAACGCCGTGAGGATCCACCACGTCGCCACCACCGAGGGCTCCCGCACTCCGGCGGCGAGCGCCCGGTCGCGCGTCCGGGAGAGCAGCGTCTCCGCCTCATGCGCGCGGCCCACGAAGAACAGGAACTGGCCCGCCGCGGCCCCGGCCTGTGCCACCCCGGCCTCGTCGCCCAGTGCCTCGAATTCCTCGATCAGCTCCCGGGCCTGAGCCAGCGACGCCTGGATGTCCGCCCCTCGCGAGGCCCCCAGCTCGACCCGGTACACCCGCGCCCACGCCGCGGACGAACGATCTCCCGCCGCCTGCGCCTCGGCCACCGCCGCCGTCAGCAGCTCCTCCGCCGCCTCGATCTCGCCCGCCTCCCACAGGACGCTTCCCAGCTCCGGCCGCAGGGACAGCCGAAGCGCATCCCCTTCGGGGAGCAGCGCCGTCGCCCGCTCGAGGAGGTTGCGCGCGGCGAGCACGTCGCCACGCGGATTCGCGCGGCCCGCCGCCGCGGCGAGGTGCTCGGCGGCCCTGTGGGCCAGCGCGCGGGCGGCCTCGTCGACCGGGCCGAGCTCCTCGCGGTAGCGGTAGGCCTGCTCCAGGTGGTAGGCGACGATCTCCTCGTACTCGGGGAAGCGCTCGCCGGCCACCCGCTCCAGCCACGCCGCGAACCGCACGTGCAGGTCGGCCCGGGTCTCCTTCGGCATGGCCTGGTAGGCGGCGTCGCGGATCAGCAGGTGGCGGAACCGGAAGGCCTCCTCGCCGGCGAATGTGGGGCGGTCGGGCCTGACCAGCTCCTTTCGCACGAGCGCCATGAGGTGCGCACCGAGCGCGGGGCGGATGGGCTCGGGCGCGAGCTCCAGGACCGCGCCGCGGTGGAAGACCTTGCCCTCGACGGCCCCGCGTTCCATGACCGAGCGCTCCTCGGCACCCAGCCGCTCCAGGCGCGCCGCCAGCAGGGCCTGGATGGTGGGCGGGACGGCGAGGTCGCTGAGGTCGCCGGCCGGCTCCCAGTGGCTGTTCCGCCGGACCAGCCGGCCGTCGTCGATGAGCGTCTCGAGCATCTCCTCGACGAACAGCGGGTTGCCCTCGGCGGCGGACGCGATGCGGCGGCGGGCCCCCTCGTCCAGGCCGGCGCTCCCCAGGAGGTTGCCGATGAGCGCTGCGCTCTCCTCGTCGGACAGTGGTTCCAGCCGGATCGTGGTGGCCGCGACCTTGCCTCCGCCCCAGGCCGGGCGGAGCTCCAGCAGCTCCTGCCGGGCCAAGCAGACCAGCAGGATGGACGCGTCCCGGGTCCATTCGGCCAGGTGGTCGATGAGGTCGAGGAGCGCCGGCTGCGCCCAGTGGACGTCGTCGAACACGACGACGAGGGGCCGGACGGCCGCCATGAGCTCGAAGGTGCGGCGGACGGCCCGGAACGCCTCCTCCGCGGGGACGTCGGCGGGGGCGAGCCCGATGAGGCCGGCCACGTGGGCGGCGAGCGCCCCGGCCTCGGGGTCGTCCCCGACGAGCGACACGAGCTTCGCGAGCGCATCGGCGGCCGGTTCCCGGTCGGCGATGCCGGCCGCCTCCCTGAAGGCCTCTGCCAGCGGCCAGAACGTGATGCCGTTTCCGTAGGACAGGCAGCGGCCGGAGACGATCCGGGCCCCGGATCTCGCTACGGACAGGAACTCGTTCACCAGACGGGACTTCCCCACGCCGGCGGCGCCGAGGATCGTGAACAGGTAGCACAGGCGGTCGGAGACGGCCTGGTCGAAGGCCTCGTCCAGCAGGCGGCGCTGGCGCTCGCGGCCGACCATCGGGGAGTCGAGCCGACGCGCGTGGCCGAGGACGCCGGGCCGGACGTGCGTCAGGCGGTGGGCCGCGACCGGCTCGGCCTTCCCCTTCAGCGAGAGCGGCTCCGCGAGCGGCTCCGCCTCCACCGCGTCGCGCACGAGCGCATACGTCGTCGCGCCCAGGAGGATGTCACCCGGCGCGGCCGCCTGCTCCAGGCGCGCGGCGACGTTCACCGCGTCGCCGGTCACCAGGGGCTGTCCGGTGGTCGAATCCCCGGCCACCACCTCGCCGGTGTTGACGCCGGTGCGCACCGCGATGGTCACGCCGCGGTCGCGCTCCAGCTCCTCGTTCAGGACCCGGAGCCGGTCGCGCATCTCCGCGGCCGCGCGTACCCCGCGGAGCGCGTCGTCCTCGTGCAGGAGCGGGATGCCGAACACCGCCATCACGGCGTCGCCGATGAACTTCTCGACGGTCCCGCCGTGGGCCTGCACCGCGTCGCGCATCTCGTCGAAGTACCGCGTCATCACCCGCCGGAGGGTCTCGGGGTCGAGACGCTCCCCGATCGCCGTCGAACCCGTCACGTCCGAGAACACCACGGTGACGGTCTTGCGTACCTCCGCCGCCGGCGACGCCTCGGCCCCGAGCGGCGACCCGCACGCCAGGCAGAATCGGGCGCGCTCCGGGTTCGATTCCCCGCACGCCTGGCAGGTCAGCACGGCCAGAAGTGTAGGGCACCCCCAGCGTGCCACCGCCTCCCCGCGCCGGGACCGCGAGGAGGCGATATGGCGATCGGTGTCAACGGTCAGTCGAAGTGCACGACCGGGCGGACCTCGATGACTCCGTACCTGGAGCCAGGGCAGCGCGCGGCCAGCTCAGCGGCGTGCTCGGCGCTGTCCGCCTCCACCTTGTAGTAGGCCAGGAGCTGGGGGTCCGTCGTCACCGCGGGCCCGTCGACCGACTCGGTGCGGCCGTCGCGGACCTGGATCGTCTTCGCCGAGCTCGTGGCGTGGAACGGGTCGCCGTCGAGGAAGTTGCCGCTCCCGACGATGGACTTCGTGAACACCTCGTACTCGTCGGCCACGGCCTGGTTCTGCTCCGGCGTCGCGCCGGCCTGGGCCTGCTCGTCGCCGTAGATCAGCAGCATGTACTTCACGGGTCCTCCCTTCCGCTCCGGGGCAGTTCCCCGGATCCGCCCAGACGACGAACGGGGGCGGGAGGAATCGACAGGCCGGCTACCGATCGGGCCGGCCCTACGTGCTGGCGAGCGATCCGCCGAAGATGTCGGTGGACTCCGCGGCGTCGTCGGTGCCGTCGCTGTCCTGGGTCCACAGCTGGTTCCCGGTCACCGTCAGGCCGGATGGGGAGCCGTACAGGACGTTGACCGCGCCGGCGGCCGTGACCGAGCCGACGTCCTCGACCGGCACGCCGACCGCCAGATCCTTCGGCGCGCCCTTGCCGAAGCTGCCGATGGCCAGCGACGTGCCGAACTCGTCGCCGTCCTCCGGCGCACCCGCGACGCCCTCGGTGCCCTGATACCAGAGCTGGCTGCCGTCGCTGGTGACCCCGGTCGGGCTTCCGTACAGCACGTGCACGACGCCGGTATCGACGGCGCCGCTGGCATCCTCCCGGGGGACGCCGACCACGAGGTCGGCCTGGCCGGTGTGCCCGAGGTTCCCCACCGCGACGGTGAATCCGAAGAAGTCGTTCTTCTCGGTGGTTCCGAACACGCCGTCGCTCGCCTGGTGCCAGATCTGGTTCCCGTCGGCGGTGAGGCCGTCGGGCGAGCCGTAGATCACGTTCACCGCTCCGGCATCGGCGACCGACCCCACCGACTCGAAGGGCACGCCCACCGCGAGGTCGGCCTGCTTGCTTGCCCCGAGGTTGCCGATCGCGACGGAGTATCCGAACCGGTCGGGGTTCTCGGCCTGGTCCACGATCCCCGGGCTGTTCTGGTTCCACAGCTCGCTTCCCGTGGTGGCGAGCCCCTCGGCCGAACCGTAGAAGACGTTGACCCCCCCGGCTCCGTCGTCCCCCACGACGTCGTCCAGCCACACTCCGACGGCGAGGTCGTCGAAGCGCCCCCGGCCCAGGTTGCCGGCCGCGAGCGAGAACCCGAAGTTGTCGCGCTGGGCGGCCTGGCCGGGCACGCCGGACCGGTCCTGGTGCAGGAGCCGGGAGCCGGTGCCGGTCAACCCTCCGGACGTCCCTCGGAGCACGATCACGGCCCCCGCATCCTGCACGACCCCCACGTCCTCATCCTCGACGCCCACCGCGAGATCGTCGAGCCCGTCCCCGTCGAAGTCGCCTGCCGCCAGCGCCCCGCCGAAGTGGTCGCCCGCCTCCGCCGCTTCCACGACGGCCGGACTGTCCTGATACCAGTACTGGCTCCCGGTCGCCGTGAGGCCCTCGGCGGACCCGTACAGCACGTTGACCGCTCCCGTGTCCTCGACCCCCGCCGGATCGTCGAGCTGGGCCCCGATGGCGAGGTCGGCGAACCCGTCGCCGTCGAAGTCGCCCGTGGCGAGCGCGCTCGAGAAGAAGTCGCTGGTGGCCGCCTTGCCGCCGACCCCCGGACTGTCCTGGCTCCACGTCGTCATGTCGCCGCCGAGGCCGGACGCGGAGCCCCCGATGATCGTGACCGCCCCCGCGCCGGTGACCGCTCCCACGTCCTCGAATCGGACCCCGACGGCCAGGTCGGCGAATCCGTCGCCGTCGAAGTCGCTCCGCGCGGCGGGCGCCGGACCCGCCCGTTCGGCCGCGGCGGCGAGGTGGCCGGAGAGCGGGGCGAGCAGCGCGGCCGCCAGTCCCACCGCCGTCACGGCGCCGACCAGACGACCTCTCACCACGTGCCCCCGTCGTCGTTCGAGCGATCAGCCTACGACGGGCCCTGGACCTGGTACCAGCCGGTGAGGTCGGCGCCTCTGATGTCCGGTCCCGTGGCCCCCTTGTTCCAGAAGAAGTCGTCGTAGTCGCTGAGGCCGTTGCGTCCCAACGGGCCCATGAACGCCCAGGTCACGGTGGACGGCTGGGAGTCGATGGCGGTCTGGACCCAGGCGTCCCGGACCTTCATGGGGTTGTTCCACCACAGGAACGGCGTTCGGGTCATGTAGTCGGCGAAGTGGTCGCCCTCGATCGTGTTGTCGCTGCTCACGGTGGCGTAGGACAGGATCATGTGCAGGCCCTGGAACGAGCCGCCCCAGCGGCCGGCCCAGTCCAGCCCGCCCACGGAGGCGCGGTTCAGGATCAGGCACGCGGCGAGGGCGATCCACTCGAGGTCCCGGTCCCCCCACTGCGCGTCGCTGTACCGCAGCTGGTTGTCGTCGCGGTTGCTGCTGAACGAGAACCCGTTCTCGTTCGCGTGGCCGGTGTAGAAGACGACGTCGACGTCGTCCACGTAGGACGAGTCCTGGCCGCCCCCGATCCCCGGCTGCTTGAAGTCGCGTTCCCACGCGTTCGTCTCGGCCCAGAAGAACTGCGAGGTCGCGGACGAACGCATCCGGCTGTCGAACCCGCCCGCGTTCGGGGCCGACCCGCTGAGGTCGGCCAGCCCGATCAGGTGCGCGCTGGTTCCCAGGTACTCGGTCCCGAAGTCGACCCGGCCGACGATGCGCGACCGCGAGGGCGCCGGGGGCGGACCGGCCGGCGCCGTGCCATCGATCTGCGCCGAGTCGCACGCCGTGGACGTCAGGCCGTTCGCGTCGGTGACCAGCACGCAGGCCGTCTCGACGGGCGGGAACCCCTCCTCCTTCGGCATGACCTCGTAGTCGATGAGCGAGCCGTCGTCGGCCTGGGCCGGGGAGATCGACCCCGTCGAGCTGCTCCAGTAGAACGAGTACGGCTGCGTCCCTCCCGACACCACGGCGGCCGCCTCCGCCGACGTGTTCTTGGTGATGCTCAGCTGGGCCTGCGCGTGGAGGCTGCCCACCGCCGCGGGAACGAACACGGATCGCGCCCGCACGGTGTCGTCGCCGATGAGCACCGACCCGTCGCACTCGTACCACGGTGAGACCCGCCCGATCGAGCCGGGGAACGGCATGGCACGCGTCGGCTCGAGCGGCGGCGCGTAGTACACGAGCTTCACGGAGAGCGCCGCAGCGGCGACCCGCTGTCCGAGCGCGAGGCCACACCGGTCGAGCGCCGTCTGCTCGTCCACGATGTTCACCATCGGGCCCCGGGACAGCCGGCGCAGCTCGTACTGCAGCGCGGTGACCTGGCCCTGTGGGTTCTCGACCACCTTCACCTGCGCGCCCGGCCCGACCAGTGGCACCATCTGCGGCTTGTCCGGCGTCCCCGCGTTCAGCGAGAACCGGAAGTTCAGCTCGGTGGTGATCGGGACGGGCGGCGACGAGGCCTCGTCCTGGGGTCGCTGGAACGTGAACGTGGAATGCCCGATCGAGGGCCGCACCGAGCCGTCGGCCATCAGGAACTTCGCCGGGTCCAGCCCGGCGCCGCCGAGCGCGGCGCCGACCCTCTGCGCCACCTCCTCGCCGCTCGGCACCTGGATCTTCTGGATGGCTGGGAGGTTGAGCCCCGTGTGCGTGATCTTGTGTTCGCCCTCGTCGGGATCGCCGCCGCCCTCGAGCTGCCGCGTCGGGAGGTTCCCGTAGTTCGGAGCCATGTACACCAGGCCGCCGAACCGGTTCCGCGGGTTCCCCAACAGGTTGAGCTGCTTCGCCAGCGCCCCGGCCTGCTGTTGCGTGGGACCGGTGGCTTTGACGAGGAAGATCGGCAGCTGCAGCTCGGCCCCGCGGGCCGCCGGCAGCTCGATCGCGAGGCCGACGATCAGCAGGAACGACAGGAGCAGAGCGACGCGACGCGGGGTCCTCATGGTTCCCTCCCTGGGAGATTGCTCGGGCCACGAGGATTCTAGGCCGGGCCGCGAGGGCAAGTGGGCCGAATGGCCGTCCGCCCTCCCGGGTGGCACACTCGCGGGCATGTCGTATGTGGCGGCGGACATGCGGTACGAGTCGATGCAATACCGGCGGTGTGGTCGCTCCGGGCTGCGGTTGCCGGCCGTGTCGCTCGGGTTGTGGCACAACTTCGGGCACGACCGCCCCATCGACACGCAGCGCGAGATCCTGCGGCGGGCGTTCGACCTGGGGATCACGCACTTCGACCTGGCGAACAACTACGGGCCGCCGTACGGCTCGGCCGAGGAGAACTTCGGGCGGATCCTGGCGAGCGACCTCCTCCCGTACCGCGACGAGCTGGTCGTCTCCACGAAGGCCGGGTACGACATGTGGCCGGGACCGTACGGGGAGTGGGGGTCGCGGAAGTACCTGCTGGCGAGCCTCGACCAGTCGCTCCGGCGCATGGGGCTCGACTACGTCGACATCTTCTACTCGCACCGGTTCGATCCTGAGACGCCGCTCGAGGAGACCATGGGGGCGCTCGACTCGGCCGTGAAGAGCGGGAAGGCGCTGTACGCCGGGATCTCGTCCTACTCGGCCGAACGGACCCGGGAGGCCGCCACGATCCTCCGGGACCTCGGGACGCCGCTCCTCATCCACCAGCCCTCCTATTCGATGCTGAACCGGTGGATCGAACCCGACCTGCTGGACGTCCTGGGCTCCGAGGGCGTCGGCTGCATCACGTTCTCGCCGCTCGCGCAGGGGCTCCTCACGGACCGCTACCTGGACGGGATCCCGGAGGACTCCAGGGTGGCGAAGGGCGGCGCGCTGTCGAAGGCGACGCTCACCGAGGAGAACCTGGCCAAGGTCCGGGCCCTGAACGACGTCGCGAAGCGGCGCGGGCAGACGCTCGCCCAGACGGCGGTGGCCTGGACGCTCCGCGACCCCAGGGTCACCTCCACGTTGATCGGCGCCTCCAGCGTGGCCCAGCTCGAGGACAACGTCGCCGCGCTGGACCACCTGGAGTTCGCGGACGAGGAGCTGCGGGAGATCGACGCCCACGCCACCGACGCCGGCATCAACCTCTGGCAGCGCTCCTCTGCCGGCTGACCCGCCGATCAGTCCGCGTCGGCGGTGGGGTCGCGGCGGTGGGCCTTGATCCGGGCGCGCCGGCGCTTGGCCTCGAGCCGCCTCCGCACCGCGCCGGCGGTGGGACGGGTCGGGGCGCGGGGCCGGCGGGGCCGAGCGGCCGCGTCGAGCCGTTCGCCCAGCCGCCGGAGCGCCGCCTCCCGATTGCGCAGCTGCGATCGCTCGGTGGCGGCGACGATCCGCAGCGTGTCGCCGAGCGCCCGTCGCACACGAGCGGCGACCTCGTCCGAGGCGACCAGCGTGGCGAGATCCACCACCAGCTCCACGCGGCTGTCGGTGGTGTTGACCCCCTGGCCGCCCGGCCCCGTGCCGCGAGAGAACCGCCACGTCATGGCGTTCGCCGGAACCACGATGCCTCCCGCGGTGACCAGGTCCCCGTCCATACCCGACAGTGTGCCCGGTCGGCGAACGTGTTCCACGGTTTGGCCGGCCATCTCCGGATCGAGGAGACTGCGAGGCAACAGCTGTTCGAAATCGGGGGTGAACACGTGGGAACGCGACGGAAACGCACCGAGCCCATCGCCAGGCACTTCGACCGGAAGGCGGACTGCTGCGCAGTGGACGCGACACCGGAGGCCCCGGCCAAGCTGATCCGGGTCAGTCGCCTGATGCTGGAGGCGCTGGCGGGGGCCGGGCTCGACGGAAGCTCCGTGCTCGACCTCGGATGCGGGCAGGGCCCCTTCTCGCTCGCGGTCCTGGAGCACGGGGCCGAACGGGTCACCGGCATCGATCTCTCCCCGATGGCGATCGAGGTCGCCCGGGCGCGCGCGGCGGCGGCCGGCCTGGGCGACCGGGCGCGGTTCCTGGTCGGCGACGCCGCGGCCGAGGACGTCCCGGCGCACGACGTCGTGGTCCTCAACCGGGTGATCTGCTGCTACCCGGACGTCGACGACCTGCTCCGAACGAGCCTCGCCGCGACGGGCCGCGTCTACGGAGTGATCGTCCCCGCGTCCTCGGGCCTGTGGGGACTCCTCTCCAGGATGGCCCTCGGGTTCGAGAACCTCCTGCGCGTCGTCCGCCGGGATCCATTTCGGGCCTACGTCCACCCGGTCGAACGCGTCGACCAGGCGGCGGCCGGAGCCGGTCTGGTTCCGACCCGACGCAGCCGACGCCGCATCTGGCGCCTCGCCGTCTACGTCCGCCCCACCGGCGCGACCGCCACCTCCTAGTGTCGTGTGAATGAAGTAGCTCTACTTCGCGGCAGCATCGTGTATGTCGCTGACTGCTGCCGTGGAATTGCCGGCCGAGGACCGCGTGCGATGACAGGATTCCCGAAGACCTTGGTTGGCTACTCGGGTGGGGATCTCCGAAATGCGTCGGCGTGCTCGGAGACCCACTGACGAAACGTCCGCGCCGGCGCTCCGACGACGTCGGCCACGGTTGAAGTCACGAACGCCGGGCGTCCGATCGTCGCACCCCACGCGTCGAGCAGCATCTCCACGACCGGACCCGGCCAGGTACCCGCCGTCTCACGCCGGAACTCTTCGGGCGACAGCTCCTCGAACCGGATCTGGCGACCGAGGACGCTCCCGATCACGCTCACCTGCTCCGCCTGGCTCAGCGACTCGGGGCCGGTGAGGACGTAATCGCCGCCCGTGTGCCCTTCCTCATACAGGGCGCGCGCCGCCACGGCCGCGACGTCGCGCTCGTCGATCGGTGCGGTCTCGGCTGCACCGTAGGGCCACCGGACGACGTCGCCCTCACGGATCGCGGGGCCCCACCAGAACTGCGCGTTCGACGCGAACATCCCGGGCCGGATGAACGTCGACTCGAGTCCGGCGGCCGCGATCAGGCGCTCAATCTCGGCGTGCAAGCGAGCCATGGGGTTCGGCTGCTGGAAGAACGGGTGCGGTGTCTGGTGTGGCGAGGAGAGAAAGACGACCCGCCGCGTGTCCGACGCGAGACGCTCGACGACGGCCGCAGCGGTGGCGAGCGGCGCGGTCCAGAGGAGGAACACCGCACGCACGCCCTGCAGCGCGGGGTCGAGGGAGTCGGGCTCGGTGAAGTCGCCCGCCACGACCTCGGCGATCGCCGGCAGCGCGGCCGTCGCAGGTTTGCGCGTGAGCGCGCGCACCGGCACGCCCGCGCCCAGGAGCTCGGCGATCACCGCGCGCCCGACTCGGCCAGTGGCTCCCGTCACCAGGACGGGTTGCATGTTGACCCGCTCGTTGTACTTCCGTTGCGCGTTCCCGGTCACCAGGACCTCCCGAACCTCCTTCTGACCCGGCCGTGGCGTAGAAAGCGTCCGTACGGTGGATCGCCGACTACACGTTCACGCAGACCGGGCGGCACGTGGTGAACGACGTCCGGGCCGCGTTCCGGTTCTCGGGCGGGCTGATCGCCGACCACGTGGATTCGTTCAGCCTCTCGCGGTGGGCGCGGCAGGCGCTCGGGCCGACGGGGCTGGTCCTCGGGTGGACGACGATGGTCCGGAACGGCGTTCGCCGCAAGGCCAGAGCGGGCCTCGAGAAGTTCATGTCGACGGAGGGCTGACCCCCGGCCCGACTCCGATCGTCAGTCGGAGCGCGGCGCGTTCCGCGCTTCGAGCATCTCGAGGCGGGCTCGGTCCTTGGCCTGCTGGACCTCAGCGGCCTCGTCGGCCGCACGCCGCGCCGTTCGCGCGGACTGGTGGGCCGCAATGACCTTGGCACGCGCTTTCCGGGCGCGCTCGGTGAGGCGCGTCCTGGCAGGGACGGTTCTGTTCTCCACTTCGACGGCGCCTCTCTTCCGGGGACCCTCAGCCTACTCCCCTTTCGGGGCCCGCCGGGGCCCCCACGACAGATTCCCGGCTGGACCTGCACGCTCCGAGGGGGGTGGGATACTCGGCCGATGAGTCGAACGCGCTCCCGGGACCACGGCCGATGAGTGACAGGGCGGTCCTCGTCTCCGACCCCGTCCTGCAGGCGCTGTGCCCGCTGGCGTTCCAGATGCGGCGCGGGTCGGGCTCCGTCGTGGGGCGGGACGCGGAGCTGCAGGCCATCGAGTCGGAGCTGACTTCGGCGCGGGACGGGCTGTCCGCGATCACCCTGGAGGGAGAGCCCGGGATCGGGAAGACCCGCCTGCTGCTGGCGGGGACGCTGCTCGCCGAGGAGATGGGCTTCACGCCCGTGGCCGTGGCCGCCGACGAGGAGCTCCGGGGGCCGTTCCTGCTGATGCGCTCGATCCTGTCCTCGATGCCGGCCTCGGGGGCCGCCGCCGGCACCGCGGCGGAGGACATCCTGCGGCGCGCGCTGCAGGGCCTGTCCGGCCGGACCGATCCCAGCCTGGAGAGCCTCCCCGCGGACCAGAAGCTCCTGCGGCAGTTCGACCTGGCGGCCCTGGCGCTGCGCACCCTCGCGTCCGTCCGGCCACTGGCCCTGTTCGTGGACGACCTCCAGTGGGCCGACGAGGACAGCCTCCGCGCGCTGCGCTACGCCGTCCGAACCGACGCCGCCAGCCCGATCTTCCTGTTCCTGGCCATGCGCCCCGAGGAGACCGCGCTCGTCACCGAGGCGGTCACGTTCGTGGCCGACATGGAGCGCATGGGCCTGATCCGCCGCGTGAAGCTGGGCCGGTTCACCCACATGGACACCGCGGCGTTCCTCCGCCAGCACCTCGGCGGGCGGGTCGACGCCATCGGGGCCGCCACCATCCACGCCCAGGCCGAGGGGGTCCCGTTCATCCTGGAGGAGCTGGCCCACGCGTACCGCGACGCCGGGATGATCCAGCAGATCGACGGCGTGTGGACACTGGCGAAGAACGCCGACCGCCTGGCCCCCTCGGCCGTCCAGACCCTGATCCAGCGCCGGTCCGGGCGCCTGCCGGAGGAGACGAAGACCTCGCTGTCCGAGGCGGCGGTCCTGGGCCGCAGCTTCAGCCTGCGGGACCTCCAGGCGGTGAAGGCACGGCTGGGCGACCCCGACTCCGGTCCGGACCCCGACGCCGAGGCCGGCCGGCTGGCCGCGGCGCTGGCCCCGGCGGTCGCGGCCGGCCTGCTGTCCCAGCACCAGGCCGGCGCTCCGGCCGACTACAGCTTCTCCCACGAACAGGTCCGGCGGTTCGCCCTGGAATCGTTGAGCCCGCCGCGCCGCCGCGCCATCCACGCGGCCGTCGTCGACATGCTCACCGAGGGCGGTGAGCCGTCCGTGGAGAGCCTGCCGCTGCTGGCCCACCACGCCGCCGCGGCCGGGCTCACCGAGCGATGCGCGCGGTTCTCCATCGACGCGGCCCGGGCCGCCCTGGCCTCCCACGCCCCCGAGGAGGTCCTACGGGCCGTCGAGGTGGCGCTGCCCCTGGCCACCGGCCCCCAGGACCGGATCACCCTGCTCTCCCTGCGCGACGACGCCCGGGACATGCTCCGGCTGCCGCTGGACAGGCTGGAGGGCCTGGCCGAGCTGGCCGCCCTGGCAGACGCCCTGGGCGACCCGCACCTGGAGCTCGACGTGATGCTCCGGCGGGCCGCGGCCGTGCGCCTGGCGGGCGAGGACGAACGGGCCGCGGAGCTGGCCCGCCGGGTTCGGGTCCTGGCCGCCGAACGGGGCGACGCCAAGGCGGAGCTCGCCGCGGCGCTGGAGCTGGGCCAGGCGCTCGTCCGGTCCGAGCTGGGCGAGGGGTTCGTGGCCTCCGCGGCCGAGGTGGACTTCGACGCGGCGGCGGAGGCGTTCGGGCGGGCAGCGGAGCTGGCCGAGGAGCTGGGCGACCGGGCCTCCCTGGCCGCGGCATGCCGGGAGCTGGGGTGCATCGAGGTCGGGCGCGTCCGGGGGTGGTTCGTGGAGCGGGTGAAGGCCGGCGAGCACATCCCGGTGATGATGAGGGCGGTGCGGGGCGAGGGCCTCGACGACATCCTGAAGACGCTCCCGATCGCACCGAACGCGCAGGCGGCCGGGGCGTACTTCCACAGGGCGCTCGAGCTGTTCGAGGCGATCGGAGACCGCCGGGGGGCCATGTCGTCGGTCATCGCGATGGCCTACCTGGACTTCGGGCCGGACATCCACCTCGGCGCCAACCCGGCCCAGCGCATCGAGGAGATCCGGCGCCTGTCCACCCGGATGCGCTCGCTGGCCAAGGAGAGCGAACGCGCCGCCGCCGACGCCCAGATGGCGTACGGGGTCCACGTATTCGCCAGGGCGAAGGTCATCCCGGACCTGGCCATCTCCCGGGGCCAGGAGGCGTACTGGGCGGCCAAGACGCTCGGCGACCGGGCCCTCGAGTTCCTGGCCGCGGGCGGGACGGCCATGGCGTTCCTCGACCTCGGCGAGGTGGGGGAGGCCGAACGATGGCTGGACCTGGCCGCGCAGGCCGCGGCTGCGGCGCCCACCCCGCTCCGGGCCCGCCGGGTGGAGCTGTGGCGGGCCCTGGCCCGGGCCGCGGCCGGAGACGTGCCCGGCATGCGCGAGCATTTCGACCGCGCGCTGCGGGCGGCCACCGAGCAGGGGCGCTCCGCCGCGCGCTGCGAGATCCTGGCCCGCCTGGCTCTGGAATCGGCCAGGCTGGGGGCCGAGCGCGGCGACGAGGAGCTCCTGGTGCTGGCCGAGCGCTCGGCCGGCGAGGCCAAGGAGCTGACGCCGCTGTTCGTGGCCCACCAGCCGTGGGGAGCGCAGGCCGATGCCGCCCTGGCCGAGGTGGCGCTGGCCCGGGGCGACCTCCCGGCGGCCGCGGCGGCCGGCCGAGCGGTGATGGGTGCGCTCCAGGAGGCCATGCGCGAGGACGTCTACCCCGAGCTCCTGCTCCCGACGGCCCGGGCCGTCCTGGCGGCCGGCGAGGAGGGCGAGCAGCAGATGGCCCGGATGTTCCTCCAGCTGCTGCTGGCCATGACGGCCCAGAGGACGGTGGACGAGGACGTCCGGGTGCGGTGGTTCCGGGGTCCCATCGGACGTGAATGGTCGAGGCTGGCCGGCCCGGTCCTCGAGGGCGCGGTCGCCGGCCCGCACGGGAACGGTGCCCTGGCGTCGCTGGACTCGGGGGAACGGCGGTTGCTCGGCCTGCTGACGGAGGGGCTGACCACGAAGGAGATCGCCGAGCGGCTGGAGGACGGCGAGGAGTCGGTCCGGCTGCGGCTGCAGGAGATGTTCGCCAAGATCGGCGCCTCGTCGCTGGGCGAGGCCACGGCGTTCGCGCTCCGCGAGGGGGTGCTGTAGGCGGTGCTCCGGGCGCGCGTGGACCGGCACCGCTGCATCGGCGCCGGCAACTGCATCACGATCGCGCCCACCGCCTTCGACTGGCACGAGGGGGACTTCTCGAAGGCCGACGTGGTGGATCCGGGAAGCGTTGAGGACGACATGCTCCGCGAGGCCGCGCTGGCTTGCCCCACCCTGGCCATCGTGATCGAGGAGGTGGAGGAGCTCCTGCCGTGGCAGCTCCGGACCGCCGCCGCCGGGCGACCGCACCGGGTGATGAAGACATTCATGTTCACCGACATCGTGGGCTCGACCCAGCTGGTGGAGGCCCTCGGGGACGAGGCCTGGGAAGTCCTCCTGCGGTGGCACGACGACACGCTGCGGTCGCTGTTCACCGCGAACCAGGGCGACGAGGTGGCGGCCACGGGCGACGGGTTCTTCGTCGGGTTCGACAGCCCCGAGGCGGCGCTGGCGTGCGCGGTGGCCATCCAGCGGCGGCTGGCGGAGCACCGGCAGGCCCACGGGTTCGCCCCCCAGGTGCGGATCGGGGTGCACGCCTCCGAGGCCACGCAGGTGGCCCAGAATTTCCGGGGGAAGGGCGTGCACGAGGCCGCGAGGATCGCGGCTCTGGCCGGCGGCGGCGAGGTCCTGGCCAGCAGCGTGACGGCCGCCGGCACGCGCTATCAGGCGTCGGAGCCGCGGACCGTACCCCTGAAGGGCATCGCCGAGCCGATCGAAATCGTCACCATCAACTGGCGTTGAAGCGCTGTTCGTACTGTTCCGGCGGGCAGATCAGGCCGGGAGGGCCTTGATCTCTCTCTCGGTGAGCCGCTTGGTCGAGGCGTGGAGCCGGAGCCCCACCATGTTGACCTTCCCGGGAACCCAGGTCCCATCCGTCAGGACCTCGACCCGGAGCCCCCCCTCGACGCTCTCCGTCACCCGCCACACCGTCCCGTTGAGCCGGTAGACGCCCGACGACGACCTCTGCATGGCCGTGCCCTCCTTCATCGAGCGGGAGCTCGCCCGCCGATGCGACCGGAAGCGGGAGCCCCCGAACCATGCGGGGGCTCCCACCCGGGTGTCATCTTGCTAAGCGATCGGTCGGACGTTGCTCGCCTGGGGGCCCTTCGGCCCCTGCGTCACGTCGAACTCGACCTTCTGGTTCTCCTCGAGGTTGCGGTACCCGTCGCCCTGGATCGCGCTGAAATGCACGAAAACATCGGGGCCGTCCTCACGGGAGATGAAGCCGAACCCCTTCTCGGGGTTGAACCACTTCACGGTTCCGGTAGTCACTTGCTGTTCCCTCCTTCCCTGGCCACCCCGAACCTGAATGCTGTCCGGAGCGCCTCCGGCTGTGAGCCGGAGAGGGAACTGCTCGTAGCCTCGTGCGTTTGGAAAACGATCCGAAACCTGCGTGCGGAGCCCTCTGGAATCAGCATACACGGTTCGGGGAGCGGTCCCCACCGATCCCGGGCCGGATGGGCCCTCAGGCGTCCGGCTGGGGGTGTCTCGAGCGCGGGCGCACGTACAGGGTTCCGTCGCGTTCGACGACCTCGCCCCGGCCGAGGGGCAGCACCCGGGTGAGGGCCTTGAACGAGGGGCCCAGGCCGGGGATCTTGGCGAACACCCCCTGGGGGCCCCGCACCATCCTGCCGGTCTTCACGTCGTACTTCGACCCGTGCCACGGGCACACCAGGCAGCCGTCGCGCTTGTCGATGCGGCCGTTCGCCAGGTCGGCGAACAGGTGCCGGCACCGCCGGGTGACCGCGAAGCGCTCGCCCGCGGAGTTGCCCACGGCCCACTTCCCCGCTCCGGTCACGGTTCCCGGCGGCAGCTCGGCGGCGGGGCCGACCCGCTCTTCCGTCCCCATGTCCGCCACCGTACAGGATGTGGCCGCCCCGGACTCGCCCCCCGCCTATGCTTCGGCGAACGGGCGCGAGGCCCGGCAGACGGGAGACCTGGAGGGCGCCGGATGACCGAGCTGGAGGTGGTGTCGTACCGCCCCGATCCGTCGGAGTTCGCGTGGACGTTCGGCGGGGTCCGGCCCGTGCGGAGCGTCCGGCCCGGCACCGTGATGGAGCTGTGGACCGAGGACGCGTTCGGCGGCAGGGTCCGAGGGCCGGACGACCTGGTGAGCCGGGTCATCGAGTTCCCGTTCGTGAACCCCCAGACCGGGCCGTTCGCCGTGGAGGGCGCGGAGCCCGGCGACACGCTCGCGATCCACTTCGTGTCGATCGAACCCTCGCGGGACTGGGCCGCCTCGACCACGATCCCGCTGTTCGGGTCGCTCACCCAGACCCACGCGACGGCCGGGCTCCAGCAACCGCTCCCCGAGGTGGTGTGGATGTACGAGGTGGACCGGGCCCGGCGGACGGTCGCGTACCGGTCGCTTCGCGGCGACCACCAGGTGGAGCTGCCGCTCGACCCCATGCACGGCACGGTGGGCGTGGCCCCCGCCAGCTTCGAGGCCCGGTCCTCCCTGGTGCCCGACGCGCACGGCGGAAACATGGACACGCCGGAGATGCGGGCCGGCACCACCTGCTACCTCGGCGTGAACGTGGAGGGTGCCCTGTTCTCGATCGGCGACGGCCACTGCCGCCAGGGCGAGGGTGAGTCGTGTGGGGTGGCGGTGGAAGCGGCCATGGACACCGTGATCGTGGTGGACCTGATCAAGGGCGCCCCGACGCCGTGGCCCCGGCTGGAGAGCGACGCCCACCTGATGAGCGCCGGGTCGGCCCGGCCCCTGGAGGACGCGTTCCGGATCTCGCAGGTGGACATGGTGGAGTGGCTGGCGGCCGAACGGGGCCTGGACCGGCTGGACGCGTACCAGCTGCTGACCCAGGCCGCGGAGGCGCCGATCGCGAACGTCGTCGACCCCAACTACACGGTCGTGACGAAGATGCGGAAGGCCTACCTCCCGTCCGGCGAGGCGTACGGCGGCGCCCACACCCGCCTGAAGGAGATGGCGGCCTCGTACCGGACCGAGCGCGGCTGACGGGTCGCGGATCCTCGCTCAACCGGCGCTGACGGCCGGCTCTCCTTCCGAGACGGCCGCGGGCGACTACGACTGGCCGTGGTGCGGGTGGTGGTGCTTCCCGTGCTTGTCGTGGCCGCCGTGGTGGTCGTGACCGTGATGCCGTGTGCCCGCGTGCGACGGGTGGTGCTTCGGGTGACTGGATCCGTGATGCCCGGCGGGCCGGTGTGACGCCTTCTCGTGCCTGGACCCGGACGAGTGGCCGGGGGTCGAGTGCGCGTGGTGCTTCGGCGCGTGGGTCTTCGGCGCGTGGGTCTTCGGAGCGTGGGTCTTCGGAGCGTGGGTCTTCGGCGCGTGGGTCTTCGGCCCGCGTGTCGGGGTGTCCGTGGGTGTCGGGGTGTCCGTGGGTGTCGGGGTGTCCGTGGGTGTCGGGGTCTCCGTGGGTGTCGGGGTCTCCGTGGGTGTCGGGGTCTCCGTGGGTGTCGGGTCCTCCGTGGGTCCGGGATCGGGTGCTCCGTTGTCGCCGGGTGACGGCTGGACGGTCGGCCCAGCGGGCGGACCTCCCAGGGGACTCGAGGCGTCGCCCTGGCCCTGCGGCGAGGAGCCGGGAGACTGCGAAGGGGTCGGGGACGGGCTGGTCGCGGGCTTCGGCGGCGGCGGGCCGCCCCCCTTCGGGTTCGACGCGGACCCCGTCCCGGGGGACGCGACACCGGTGCTGCCGTCGCCGGGGACCGGCGCGGAGACCTGGAACGAGAGCAGCCCCACGCCGGGCAGCAGGAACAGGCTCAGCGTCACGAGCACGCTGAGCGCCCCCGCGAGCATCCGGGCACGAGTGCGATCACTGGTCACTGCCCTATCACTCTCGGCATGGGAATACGGTGACTTGAGGCCTAGGCCACTCAAGTTTCCGAACGAGACTTCCGATGCAGACGCCGTGACCTTTCGGGCTCGCCTGACCCTGTTCTTCCTGGGGATCGTGGCGGCGCCGCTGATCGGGGGGGCCGTCCTGGCCGGCAACCTGTCCAGGGCCCAGGCGGTTCGCGACGCCGACGCCCGGCTCCAGGTGGCCGCGCTGAGCGCGACCAACGCCCTCCAGCAGGAGCGGCTCGTCATCCCGCGCGACCTTTCGTCGGCCGTGGCCCTCCGAGCCGTGCGGGCCCCGACGTCCGCCGGGCTCGACTCCATTCGCCGGTCCGCACGCCTGGACTACCTGGCGGTGGTCCGCGACGGCCGGGTGGTGGCGTCCTCGATCGAGGTCTCCCCCGGGCTCCCGACTGACGCGGCCGCGATCGAGGCCGGCGTGCTCCGTCCGGTCGCCGCGGAGCGCCGTGTGGCCATCCGGGGCAGGAACGTCACCGTCCTGGGCGGGCGGGTGTGGCGGCCGGGCCTGGCCTCGACGCTCGACGTCCGGGCCGTCCTCGTGCTGGACGGCCATCCGGTCGGCGGAGTGCCCGGGTCGTTCTCGCCGTCCCTCCGGCCGGTCACGGCCGACGGGGATCGAGTGGTCTGCATGTGCCGGAACGGTGGGGAAGCATCCGGCCTGGTCCTGTTCACACCGGCGCACGCGGAGGGGCTGGGCCGGTGGTTCCGGTGGCCGGCGGTCGCCCTGCTCGCGGTGGGGCTCGTGGTCCTGGTCTCGATCGCCTACGGCCTGGCCTGGCTCCTGGCCCGTCCCCTGAGCCGTCTGGCCCAGGAGGCCGAGGCCGTGGCCCGGGGAGAGCCCGACGCGGCGCCGGCGGTGGACCCCGCCGCGGGGCGCGAGTTCGGCCAGGTCGAACGAACCCTCCGGAGCGTCTCCGCGGAGCTCACCGGATCGCGGGGCGAGCTGGCGCAGGCCCGGGGCCGCCTGGTCGCCTCCGAGCGCCTGACGCTCGTCGACCCCCTGACCGGGGCGTGGAACCGCCGGTACCTCGACCAGGCCCTCCGCGAGCAGGTCAAGCGGTTCCAGAGATACGGCAGCCCGTTCGCGATCCTCATGATCGACTGCGACCACTTCAAGCGGGTCAACGACCAGCACGGCCACGCCGCCGGCGACGCGGTCCTGGTCGGCGTGGCCCGAACCATCGGTCGTTCGATCCGCTCCGACATCGACGTCCTGGCGCGGTTCGGGGGGGAGGAGTTCGTGGCGGTACTCCCCGAGACCGACGCCGAGGGCGCGGTCGCCGCCGCGGAGAAGATCCGAAAGCTGGTTGCCGGGACCCCGCTGGAACACGAGGGCGCCACCATCGCGATCACCGTGAGCATCGGCGTCACGGCCTGCCCCACGGACGGCCGGGAGCCCGAGCGGCTCCTGGCCACCGCCGACTCCGCCCTGTACCGGGCCAAGCACGCCGGGCGGAACCGGACGGTCTCCGCCTCCCCGCCGGCCTCCACGCCCCGCGAAGCCTGACGTGAGCCCGGAGCTTCCGGTTACAGCCTGAGCGGCCGGGTGGGGGCCATGACGGCCTGGGGGTCGTCCCGCCAGATCTCGGGCTGGACGTCGATGTAGAGCTCGATCTCGTTGCCATCGGGGTCGGCGATGTACAGGCTGTGGGTGACCGTGTGGTCCGCCGAGCCGCGCACGTCGGCCCCGGCGTTCACCAGTGTCTCCAGAGCCTCCCGGAGCTCCTCGTCGGTGGTCCCCACCTTGAGCCCGAAGTGGTACATGCCCGCACGGCGGCCGGCCGGGATCGGTGCGGCGTCGGGCCCCACCTCGATCAGCAGCAGCTCGTGGTGGGTCCGGCCGCTCGAGTACATGGCCATCTGGCCCGGCGCGGCGGCGATCTCCCGCCATCCCAGCACGTCGCGGTAGAACCCCCGCGACACCTCCAGGTCCCGCACGTACAGCACGATGTGCCCGAGCTCCTTGACCTCCATGGCCCTCGTCCTCCTCGCTGCCGTCCGCACTCCCCAACCATCCGGCGTCCCCTCCGATTCCCCGGGCCAAACACCTCCCGGGTGCCCCGGACGTAGGATTCGCCCGGCAGGCGGCCCGGGCGGCGCCGTCCGGGGTTCGGGAGGTGTCATGGTGGCTTCGGTTCCTCGTTCCAGGCGGCAGATCCGCCGGCGCCACGCGGCCCTGTTGGCGGGCGTGGCGTTGCTCGTGTCGGCAACGATCACGGTCCCCGCGTCCGCGGCGCGGAACGGCGCACGTCACCGGATCACCACGCCGAGCGTGACGTACTTCTCGCTGACGAAGAAGATCCGCGACCCGTTCTGGATCACCGCCGGGCCCGACGGCAACATGTGGTTCACCAACCCGAACGGCGACACCATCGGACGGATCACGCCGAGGGGCGTGGTCACGGAGTTCCAGCTGGCCAAGGACACGCATCCCCAGACCATCACCGCGGGGGCCGACGGCAATCTGTGGTTCACGATGCGAGTCCAGGACAAGATCGGCGTCATGGACGTCCGGGGCCACCTGCTGCACCAGTACGCGACGAACCTGCCGGACGCCGAGCCGTACAGCATCGCGCCGTCCCCCGACGGGGTCGTCTGGTACACGGACTCCTCCACCAGCAGCGAGGACGTGCTGGACAAGGTGGAACGGATGACGCTCGACGGGAACACCGTCGAGGACTTCGACCTGGCGCAGTGCGCCTGCGGCCCCATCGGCGCCGCGTACGGCCCCGACGGGAACATGTGGTTCACCGAGGAGCTCGGGGCCACGCCGGAGATGAACGGCTCGGCGTTCGGGACCGTGGACCGGGTCTCGCTGGACGGCAAGACGATCGACCGGTTCGCCCCCTCGGTGGAGCATGCAACGCTGCCCCAGTTCCTCACGCCGGGGCCGGACGGCAACGTCTGGTTCACCGAGGTGAGCGGCGAGCAGCACTCGATCGGCCGGGTCACGCCGGCGGGTGACATCACTGAATTCAAGGTCGCGGAGACGAATGCGTCCACGAACGGGATCGCCGCCGGGGCCGACGGCGACATCTGGTTCACCGAGGCCGGGTTCGGCGGCAGCGACGTGTGGCGGGTCCATCCGGACGGGTCGTTCGTGGGGACGGCGATCCCGGTGCACCCGACACCGGTCGGCCTGGCGGTCGGTCCGGACGGGAACCTCTGGTTCGCCTCCCGACTGGACGGCGAGATCGGCCGGATCGGCGCCGCCCCGGCGGCACGAGGGTTCGTCCTCGAGATCGCCTCGGGGTTCGCTCCGGCCCTGCGGACGGTGAGCCTGGGACGGCTGGTCCAGTGGGTCATGGAGGCGCCCGGGACGCACCGCGTGCGCGACGCCACCGGCATGGGGCTGTACGACTCCGGCCCGGTGGACCCGGTCTCGTTCGCCACGTTCCGCTTCCCCGCGGCCGGGCGGTATCCCTACGCGGACGGCCCCGGGCATCGCCGGGGGGCCGTCGCGGTGGGGATGGACGGGCCAGCCACGGCGGACCTCGGCTCGCCGGCCCACCTGCGGTGGGCCACCGCCGGTGCCCCGGACGGGATGGTGTTCGACGTCCAGGTCCAGCGGCCCGGGAGCGACCGCTTCACGGCGTTCCGAACGGCCACCCCGAGCCACGGGACGACGTTCACGCCGGCCCTGGCGGGGTCGTGGCGGTTCCGGGCCCGGATGCACCCGTCCGGCCAGCCGGGAACGGGGTACTCGCCGGTGCGTGTGGTCCACGTGGGCTGAGCCGTTGGCCCCCCGGAATCGCGTTCGGGCCGCCGCCTTCGCGGTGGCGCTGGCGGCGTCCGCTGCCGGGTCCGTGCCGAACGATGCGGCCGCCACGACCGGAGCCCGCGAGTTCCGCGCGCCGACCAGCGCGCTCGTGCACACGGGCCGGTCGCTGCTGCGCGCGACGTCCCGCCGCCCCGTCGCGGTGGTGGTGAAGCTCGACGCGGACCCGGTGGCGCTGTACTCGGGGGGCGTGCCCGGGCTTGCCCCGACCAGCCCGTCGGTGACCGGCCGGCGCATCGGCCCCACCCGGTCCGGACCTGGTGCGCCGGCGGAGGCGGCCGCCGTGCGCGCCTACGTCGGCTACCTCGCCGGCCTCGAGCGGCGGGTGATGGGCCGGATCCGCGACCTCGCGCCGTCCGCGCGGGTGCTGGCCCGGTACCGGTTCGCCTACGGCGGCCTGGCGCTGTGGCTGCCGGCGAACCGCGCGGCGGCCCTCCTCCGGGTCCCCGGGGTGGTGGCCGTGCAGCGGGCCACCCTGGAGCATCCGCTCACCGACGTCACGCCGGGGTTCCTCCACGCCTCCGACCTGTGGCCCTCGCTCGGCGGCGCGGCGAACGCCGGTCAGGGCGTCCTGGTCGGCGTCATCGACACCGGCATCTGGCCCGAGCACCCGTCGTTCATCGACACCGGCCTCCCCGATCCCAGGCCCGGCCATACGTACCCGTGCCTGTTCGGCGACGGAACCCACCCGGTGCTCGGGCCGGCGTTCACGTGCACCCACAAGCTGGTCGGGGCCTCCGCGTTCACGGCCACGTACCTGGCGGAGTTCGGGGCGCTGGCCGGGGAGTTCTGCCGGCCCCAGGCCGGGACGTGCTCGGCTCGCGACGCCGACGGACACGGGACCCACACGGCCTCCACGGCCGCGGGCGACCACGACGTGGCCGCCTCCATCTTCGGGGTCTCCCGGGGGCAGGTCAGCGGGATGGCGCCGGGGGCCTCGATCATCGCCTACCGGGCCTGCCTGTCGGAGGGGTGCACGGGCCCGGACCTGCTGGCCGCGGTGGACCGGGCCATCCAGGACGGCGTGGACGTCATCAACTACTCGATCTCGGGCGGCACCTGGTACGAGGATCCCGTGGAGCTGGGGTTCCTGTCGGCGTACGGGGCGGACGTCGTGGTGAACGCGGCGGCGGGGAACGCGGGGCCGGCCGCCGGCACCATGAACCACGTGGCCCCGTGGACCGTGACGGTCGGGGCGAGCACCTCGCCTCGGCAGTTCGCCACCTCGGTCCACCTGGCGGCCGGCGGCGACTCGCTCGACGTCACCGGGGTCAGCGTGACCGCGGGGATCGCATCACCCGCCCCGGTGGTCCTGGCCCAGGACGTGCCGGGATCCGACGGCCCGTTCTGCGGCGCCGACCTCCCGGCCGGCTCGGCCACCGGCAGCGTGGTGGTGTGCCGCCGCGGAGGCGACGTCGCGCGGGTGGACAAGGGCTATCACGTCCTGCAGGGCGGGGCCGCCGGGATGCTCCTCACGAACGCCGCGGTGCAGGACGTGGAGACCGACAACCACTTGCTCCCCGCCGTCCACCTGGACCTCCCCGCGGCGGAACAGCTGCTGGCCTTCCTCGCCGCCCATCCCGGCGGTGTCACCGCGACGTGGCCGCAGGGCCAGGCCACGGCGGCGCAACCCGACGTGCTGGCGGCCTTCTCCTCCCGAGGTCCGGCCGGGAGCTTCGTGAAGCCGGACGTGGTGGCGCCGGGCGTCCAGATCCTGGCGGGGAAGTCGCCGGAGCCGGTGGAGACGTTCGGCGGACCGCCGGGCGAGCTGTTCCAGGCCATCGCCGGCACGTCCATGGCCGCACCCCACTCGGCCGGCGTGTCCGCGCTGCTCCGGGCGGCCCACCCGGCCTGGACCGCGGGCCAGATCAAGTCGGCGCTGATGACGTCGGCCGTGACGAACCCGGTGCTGGAGGACGGCGCCACCCCGGCGTCGCCGTTCGACATGGGCTCGGGGCGGATCCGGGCCGACACCGCCGCGGCCACACCCCTCACCTTCGACGTCCCGGCCCAGACCTACGTCGACGAGATCGGCGACACCACGCACCACCTGGACCTGAACCTCCCGAGCGTCGACGCGCCGGCCGTCCCGGGGACCGTCACGACCACCCGGACCGCGACGAACGTCACCGGGGCGGAGCAGGCCTTTCACGTGGAGGTCGCGGGACCGTCCGGCGCCGCCATCGACGTGACGCCCGCCACCTTCACCGTGCCGACCGGGGGTTCGGAGGAGCTCACGATCACCATCGACGGCAGCGCGCTCCCCGCCGGGCAGTACTTCGGGTCGATCGAGCTGGTCGCCGACGGCCCGAGCTCCACCGACGTCCGTCTCCCGGTGGCGTTCGGCATCCACCAGGGCGTGGTGACGCTGGCCACGTCGTGCGCGGCCACCGACCTCGCCGCCGGCGCCACCACGACCTGCTCCGTCACCGTGTCGAACACCGCGGGAGGGTCCACCACGTACGACCTGGCCCTCCACGCGGACACCGCGGCGGCGAACCTGGCCGTGGTGGACCCCGGCCCGCCGGCGGTCCCCGACGGGAACGGGTTCACCGCGACGGATACGCTGCAGCCGTCCACCGCGCCGCTCATCACGGAGCTCCGGAGCGGTGGGCCGGCGTTCGTGGACCTCCGGGCTCGTGGGGTCGCGCCGCTGACCGGCGTGGGCGACGAGTCGGTGGTGAACATCGCCACCGGGTCCTCCCACTTCCTGTTCGGCGGGTCGAGCTACCACACGATCGGGATGACATCGAACGGTTACGCGGTCATCGGGGGCGCCGACCGTGGTGACGTCTCCTTCACGCCCCAGGCCCTGCCCGACCCGATGCGTCCGAACAACGTCCTGGCGCCGTACTGGACGGACCTCAACCCCGCGGCCGGCGGGAAGCTGTACGCGAGCCGGGTACGCGTCGGGGACGCCCGGTACCTGGTGCTGGAATGGCGGCGGGTCCGCGTGTACCACTCCACCGACGTCGAGACCTTCGAGATCTGGATCCGCCTGGGGAGGACCCAGCGGGTGTCGTTCGCCTACGGGACGGTCACCGGGGCCGCGACGCCCTCCGGCCTGGTGGTGGGGGCGGAGAACTCCGACGGCACCAGCGCCGCCACGCTGGGCGCTCTGCCCACCTCAGGCGCCCGGTACGTGGTGCGGACCTCCGGCCCGCGGCCCGGGGAGACGGAGTCCATCCGCTACTCACTGACGGCCGGCGTCCCCGGCGACTACACGGTCACCGCCGTGATGCACTCGCCGCTGGTCCCGGGCCAGACCGTGGTCAAGGTCCCGGTCCACGTGCATGCCTGACGCGCCGGCGACGCCCCATCCCGGGATCAGGTGACCACGGCGACGTTGAACATCGGCGTCCGGAGGGCGCCCATCAGGCGGATCCACAGGGTGACGTACATCTCCATGCCACGGGCGGCGGTGAGATCGCCGAGGTCGATGACGTGCTTCCAGCCGAACCCGTCGCGGAGGAGCCCGGTGACCTTCTCCTTCGCGGCGGCGTCGTTGCCGGCGACGAACGCAGCGTGCTCGTCGCCGGCCAGCAGGCCCGGGTTCACCATGACGGCGGCCGTCACCATGTTGAGCGACTTCACCACTCGCGCGGCCGGGAACTCGCGCTGGATCCCCTCGGCCACGGAGTCGTCGTTGCACACCGACAGCCTGGGCGGGAATCCGACCGAGTGATCCAGCGGGTTCGACACGTCGAGGACGACGGTCCCGTCCAGGTTCCCGGCCCCGGCCTGCCGCAGCGCCTCGAGCGAGCCCTGGCCGGCGGTGGCGTTGATCACGAGCTCCGCGCCGGCCGCCGCGGCGGCGAACGTGGCCAGGCGAACGTCGGGTGTCCGCCCCAGCCACTGCGACAGCGTGCCGGTCCCGTCGCGGGCCTCATCCGTGCTGGCCATGGCCCGCTCCACGTCCCGAGTTCCCATCGTGGCCTCGTGCCCCAACTCCGCAAGCCTCCCGGCGTGCGCCCGCCCCACCATTCCCGTCCCCAGCACCGCGATCCGCATGTCTCCTCCTCCGCGCCGATGTTCGCCGCCCCGATCATGCCTGGTTCACGGGGCCGTTGACCCGGGTACGTCGTCCAGATGATGTCCGCGATCCGGCGGAGGTTCCACGGCAGCGAGGGGGCGGCGTGAGCCCGGCCGAACGCCCGCCGGGCCGGGCGAGGCCGAAGGCGCTGGTGACGGGGGCGCCGGCCGACCTGGACGCGCGCGATCCCGAATTCATCAAGTCCCAGATGCCGCTGGCCTGGCTCCTGGCCACGCTGTACTTCCGGGCGGAGGTCCGGGGGCTGGAGCGGGTCCCGGAAGACCGGCCGGTGCTGTTCGTCGGCAACCACTCGGGCGGGAACATGACCCCGGACAGCTTCGTGTTCGGGCTGGCCTTCGGGACGTACTTCGGGGTCGAGCGCCCCATGTACTCGCTGGCCCACGCCCTGGTCACGTCGTGGCCGGTGATCGGGAAGATCGGGAAGAAGTTCGGGATCATCACCGCCGGGCACGAGGCGGCCACCGCGGCGCTGAAGTCCGGGGCCTGCGTGCTGGTGTACCCGGGCGGCGACGTCGAGACCCACCGGCCCTGGACGGCCCGCCACGAGATCCGGTTCTCCGGACGCAAGGGGTTCGTCCGCCTGGCCCGGGACGCCGGCGTGCCGATCGTGCCGGTGGTGTCCTCCGGCGGGCAGCAGACGTACCTCCCGCTCACCGACGGCGCGAAGCTGGCCAAGGCCCTGCGCCTGGACAAGCTGGCGAGGCTCAAGGTGGTCCCGATCTCGCTCGCTCTCCCCTGGGGGCTGAACATCGGAGACTTCCTGGGACACATCCCGTTCCCGGTGAAGATCCGCCAGGAGGTCCTGCCCCCCATCGACGTGGCCGAGATGTTCGGCGACGACGACGACCGCGCGTACGACTACGTCACGACCCGGATGCAGGAGACGTTGACGGCGCTGGCCGCCGAGCGCGTCCTGCCGTTGCAATGAGGGGGCCGGTGTGGTCAGCCTGAGCCGCCGGGTGATCGTGGACCGGACCCCGGCCGAGGTGTTCGGGCTGGTGTCGGATCCCACGCGGGCCCGGGAGTTCTTCGTGGGCCTGACCCGGTGGGAGCCTCGTTCGAAGAAGCGCGGGGGCGTGGGGACGCGCTACCGCGTCCTGACCCGAGTGGGCTCGATCGAGGCCGGCGGGACCCTCGCCGTCACCGAGTGGAAACCGAGCGAGATTCTGGCCTGGGAGTCCGAGGACGGGATCGATCAGCAGGGCCGGTGGCGGCTCCGGGAAGCCTCCGGGGGCGGGACCGAGCTGACCCTGGAGATCGAGTTCGGCCTCACCGGCCCCGGCGCATGGCTGGCCGAGCGCCTCGCCGCCCGCGTGGTCGGGAGGAACATGACCGCCACCCTCCTCGCGGTCCGCAGGATCCTGGAGTTCAAACGGCCGCCGGGTCGCGCCTCGGCTCCCGGCTGATCCCGGATCAGTCCAGGTTCCGGACGGCCTCGGCCCCCATCTCGAAGTAGCGCAGCAGCGCTTCCGCGACGTTCGGCGGCGGATCCAGGGACTCCATGGCCGCCCGCATGTGCACCAGCCACCGGTCCCGCTGGGCCGGGCCGATCGGGAACTCCGCGTGGCGCATCCGGAGGCGGGGGTGGCCCCGCAGCGCCGAGTAGCCGGCGGGCCCGCCCCAGTACTCCGCCAGGAACAGCGCGAGCTTCCGCCGGGCGAACGACAGGTCCTCCGGCGTGGGATAGACGCCGCGGACCACCGGGTCGGCCTCGACCCCGTCGTAGAACCGGTCCACCAGGACCTCGAAGAACGGGAGTCCCCCGACCTCGTCGTACAGCGTCGCCTGATCGGTCACGATCCCGAGTGTACGGAGTGGGACGCCGTGAACGGCAGGCGCACCAACGCGTCCTCCAGCTCCTCGCGGGTCTCGGCGCGCTCGACGACCTCCGCACTGTCCACGGTGTACGCGTCGTCGCGCCACTTCCCCTCTACGCGGTGAGCGTGCCGAAGCCCTGCTCCTGGAACGCCTGCTTCACCCCGGGGACGGCGTCCTCGAAGGAGAGCTCGAGCTCGATGGCCCTTCCATACTTCACGTCGCATCCACCCCCATCCGCGTCGCGCCCTCGCCGGTCACCGCGACGACCCCCCGACGGGGCTCTCCACGGCTCCCCGAACCAGGTCCAGGAGCACCTCCTCGGGCACGGCTCCTTCGACCTCGACGGTCTCGTTGATCACGGTCTTCGGCACACCCATGACGCCGTAGCGCTGCACCAGCTCGGGGAACTCCGATGCTTCGATCCCGTCGGCCCGGACCCGGTCCGAGGCCATGGCCATCTGGTGGGCGAGGTACACGGCCCTCGGGCAGTACGGACAGGTCGGGGTGACGAACACCTTGATGTGTACGTCCTCTGGGAGTGCCGCCAGGGCGTCCCGGGCCGGCTCCGACAGATCGGGGACTCCGGAGGACATCGCGATCAGGTCGGACACGAGCGTGGCGAACTCGTACCCGGCGGGGATGCCATAGAAGCGGATCCCCACGTCCTTCCGGTCGGGGCCCAGCAGGACGAGGGCCGGGATCCGTTCGATCCCGAAGTCGGCCGCGGCGGTGTCGCCGGCCGCCAGGAAGTCGTGGGCCTCGAGGCGGATCAGATCGGAGGCTCCGGCGAGCTCCTCGGCGAGCTCCCGGGTCTCCCGGCACAGGTCACATTCCAGGCCGGGGGGACCGAGCGGGCCCTGCTCCTGGGTGAACACGATGATGGTCACCTCGCCCTGGAGGTCCTCGAAGCGATCGGCCAGCTCCCGTCGATCGCGTTCGGATAACAGGGTCATGGTCCCTCTCCTCTCCTCGTTCGAACCGCGCCTTCTTCGGCCCACGTTGCATGGATGCAGGAGGGAGCGAAACGGTGCGCGGGGCTACCCCGGGCCGGATCGCCCGGGGGGCGGCGTCGGTGGCGGCTTCCTCCGGGCCGCCGACCCGGACCGTTCGAAGCGGGCGCGCCCGGCCCGGGCACCTGATCCCCCAGCCGCCTCCTCAGGTCCTCGCGCAGCAGCGACCTGGCCCGATGGAGGATCGAACGGACCGCCCCGACGGTGCTGCCGGTGAGCCCGGCGATCTCCTCGGCCGGCAGGCCTTGTCCGTCCTTGAGCAACACGACCGTGCGGTAGTGGGCGGGCAAAGCCTCCAGAGACCCCAGGACGGCGGCCCGGCGTTCCGCTTCGAGCGCCGCCCCCTCGGGGTCGAGTTCGCCGGAGCGGAGCTGCAGCCTCTCACCGCCCGCCGCACCCTCCAGCAGGAGGTCCAGGGGGAGCGGCGCCTTGCGGCGGCGGATCATCAGGCATTCGTTCGTGGCCACCCGGTGGAGCCAGGTCCGCAGGCTGGCCTCGGCCCGGAACCCGTCCAGGTGCTGGACGGCCTTCATCAGGGCCGTCTGGGCCACGTCCTCCGCGTCCTGGGTGTGCCGGCACAGATGCCTGGACAACCGGTCCAGGTCGTCCCGGTAGGCCCACACGGCTTCCGGCCCGGGCATCGTCTCCATGTCAACACGTGAACGCCTTCGGAGCCGTGCTCCATGCCCTTGGGATGGGGCCGGGCGGCCCTCCTTCGGCGGGACCTTCGGCTGGAGGCCTACCCTCGAGCGCACGCGGCCCGGAGCGCCGGGTCGCCCATCTCCCATTGGGCCTGGCCCAACGGAGCGAAATCGCCGGTGCGGGGATCCTGCCGGTAGCCGACCGGAGGATCCTGGCCGCCAGCGATGACGCTCACGGCATCGAGCAGCGCGTCGATGTCCTCCAGCGTGGTGGCGAGCGACGCGCTGGCCCGGACGGCGCCGGGCACCTCACGCCGGTCTCCTCGGAGAACGGCCTCGCGGTGGGTGAGGATCTGATCCCGACCCAGCCCGAGCAGGCGGTACAGGTACGGATGCGCGCAGAAGCATCCGTGGCGGGTTGCGATGCCGAACTCGGCCGAGAGCCGAGCGGCGACCAGGGCGTGATGCTGGCCCTCCACCACGAAGGACGCCAGGGCGAGGGTAGGCTCGTCGAGCGGCGGGCCCAGCAGGCGCACCCCGGGGATGCCGGCAAGCCCTCGCCGAAGGCGCTCCGCAAGCGACCCCTCGTGCGCGGAGATGAGCGGCCACCCGATGGCCCGCAACTCGTCGATGGCGGCGTGCAGCGCCACCGCTCCCACCACGTTCGGCGAGCCCGCTTCCTCTCGCTCCGGCGGCGACGTCCACAGCACCTCGTCCAGGTCGACCGCCTCGACCGCGCCACCGCCGGCCAGGAACGGATCGCCTTCGGTGAATGCCGCTCTGGGGCCGATCAGGATCCCGGCGCCGAATGGCGCATACATCTTGTGCCCGCTCCACGCGATGAAGTCCGCGTCCGCCGGGATCGGTCGGTGGGGAGCGAGCTGCGCGGCATCGACCACGACCGGCACGCCCCGCTCGTGCGCCAGCCCGATGATGGCATCCAGCGGCGGTTGCCAGCCGGTGACGTTGGAGGCGCCGGTGACGGCGAGGAGGCGGGGCCCGGGACGCTCGTCGAGCGCCGCGGCCACGTCCCCCGGCTCGAACATCCCGTCGCGGCCGCACTCGACGTATCGGCGCCGGGCGACCCGCCCCCACGGAAGGAGATTGGCGTGGTGTTCGACGACCGTCGTCGCGACGACGTCGTCGGGTCTCAGCCGGAGGCGGTACGCCAGGTGATTGATGGCCTCGGTGGTGTTCCGGCAGATGATGGCGACGTCGTCACGCCCCTGCCGGCCGGCGAACGCCAGGGCGGCTTCGCGCGCGGCCTCGTAGGCGGCCGTGGAGGCACGGGACTTCGCTCCCGCCCCCCGGTGCACGCTGCTGTAACGGGGCAGGAACTCGATCACCCGCTCGACGACGCCGGGGAGGGCGGAGGTGGAGGCGGCGTTGTCCAGGTCGACCACCCGACGTTCCACCCCGTCGACACAGAGCACGGAGACGTCGTCCCCGACCAGGCGTCGAACGGCGCCGCTCATCCGCCGCACGCCGTCTCTCGGTTCCTGGACCGGTCCACGCCCCCATGCTCACCCAGGAGCTCGGCCCGGGTGGGAGCCGGGCGACCCCGCGTTCGTGGGACCAACGGCGAGCTCGGTCAGGACACCTCAACGACCTCAGGATCTCCGGCCGCGCGCCGGGTGAGCTCACGTGAGAGGTGGAGGAGGCAGGAGGGCCGGCCGTCTCCGGGAGCGTCCGATCCGGTAGCGTTGGCTCTGTGGACGCGGTGTACCGATCGGTGGTGGGGTTCGGGCTGGGGACGTTCCGGGTGATGCGGTGGGACGTCCGTCCGACCGGCCTGCGGAACATCCCCGACCCCGGGCCGGCCATCGTCGCGTCGAACCACATCGGGTACCTCGACTTCGCGTTCATCGGCGAGGCCGCGGCCCGGCGGGGGCGGCTGATCCGGTTCCTGGCCCGGGCCGACGCCTTCGAGCACTGGCTGGGCGGGCCGTTGCTCCGGGCCATGCGGCACATCCCCGTGGACCGGGAGGGCAACGCGGCCGCCGCGCTCCGCGCCGCGGAGGCCGCGCTGGAGGCCGGCGAGGCCGTCGGCATCCATCCGGAAGGCGCCATGAGCCGCTCGTTCGTCCCCCAGCCGGGGAAGACCGGCGCGGCGCGGCTGGCGCTGGAGACCGGCGCACCCCTCGTTCCCTCCGCGGTGTGGGGGAGCCAGCGCATCATGGCCCCGGGCCACCCCAAGTTCCCTCGCGACGTGGTGGTCACGGTGGATTACGGGGCGCCGATCCACCCGGAGCCCGGCGAGGACGCCGCGGCCCTGACCGGCCGGTTGATGGAGGCGATCCGGGGGATGGTGCAGCGGGCCACGGCCCGATATCCGCAGCGACCCCGCGATGCATCCGACCGGTGGTGGCTCCCGGCCCACGTGGGGGGGACCGCGCCCACGGTGGAGGATTCGCTGGCCTCGCTGCGCGACGCTGCCCGGCGGCGCCGGGCCCGGCGGGCCCGTCTCGCCTCGGTCTGATCCCGAACGGCTGCACGGCCCGCTGACCGGGGAGTCTGCGGGCTCTCGCAGAATGTGTCATGAAATACTCCGTTCCACCCCATTCGCGTGCCAGGATCGAACCTGCCTCGAACCGGACAGACGAGAACAGGAGGCCGCCATGGAGATCCCCCCCATCCATGTGCACGCCGCCCGCCGTCCCCCCCTGCGGGTCGCGTTCACCCGGACCACGGCGCTGATCACGATCGGCATCGGCGTCGGCGTGGTGGCGACGCTGCCGGCGAGCGGCGGCTCGGCGTCGACCACGCTCCTCGCCGCGGCACTCGGCACGGCAGGAGGCATCGTCGTCTACGCGCTCCCCGGACGGCCCATCCCCCTGGCCCTCGCCGACGGCCTGCTGGCCGTGGCCGTGCTGGCTTCCGCCTTCGGCCGCCCCGGCATCCTGTACCTCCCCTCCCTGCTGGCGTTCGTGGCGGTGACCGCGCGGAGCGACCGGGCCACGGTCCCCGTTCGAACGGGCGCGAGCGGGCTGCCGGCCACCCTGGCCCTGGCCGCGGGATGGGAGGAGGAGCCCTCCGCACCGTTGCGGTTCGAGGCGGAGGAGACCGAGGTGGTCGAGAGGCCCATCGGGCCCGGGGACGTCGCGTTTCCGGTCCACGACGTGGCCGAGGTCCGGCCTCGCCGGTCGCCCGAGCCGGGCCGGCACCGGGCTCCGTCCGCGGCCCGCCGAGCGGCCCGACTGGCCAGTGGGGCCGGCCGGGCTCTCGGGAGCACCGCGCGCGCGGGGCTGGCCCTGGTCCGGGCCGAGCTCACGCCGGAAGCCCCCGCGGGCGCGGGGGCGGCGCCGGGAATCGGTCCCGCCGGACGCTCCGACTCCGCGACCGCCCCGCCACGGTCCCTGTTCCCCCCCGGCGACGGCCGGAGCGGCGACGGCCGGAACGGGGACGGCGGCGGCGAGGACGAGGTCGAGGCGTTCTGGCTGGCCCAGGTGGCCTCCGGCACCACCTGGACCCCACACCCGGCCTACCGGCAACTCACGGCGCTCCCGTATCGCGGCCCGGAACCTCGGGGCATCGGCAGTGGCGCCCGGCCGCAGGCCCGGGGGCCCGAGCCGGACTGACACGCAGCGGCCCCCGGCGTTTTCCCCCTCGTATCCGAGGGTAGGCAAGCAACGTGCCTGAGCTGCCTCCCACGGCACCGGATGTCGTCGACACCGGCAGGCTGAAACGAGCTCGTCTCCTCCGCCGGATCGGCATCGGCATCCTCGCGGCGTTCGTCCTTGCAGGGGCGGCGGGGCTGTTCGGGATCAGGACCCGGACGGTCTCGGCGTCGGCCGGAGGCTACGACCTCTCGGTGGAATACCCGGCCGCGGATCGCCCGGGCCAGCCCATCCACTGGGTGGTCACTCTCCACCGGCCCGGCGGGTTCGGCGGCCCCGTGGACATCGGCGTCACGCAGTCGTACCTCGACATCCTCGACATGAACGACGTCGAGCCGGCGCCGTCGGGAAGCATGACGTCTGGTGAGTTCGTGGTGTGGACGTTCGACAAGCCGGAGGGCGAGACGCTCCGGGTGTCCGTCGACGCCCTGATCCAGCTCAACACGCACTTCGGAGCGGAGAACACCGTCGCGGTGCTGGATCACATGCTGCCCGTGGTCCAGGTGCACTACCGGACGTGGGTGGCCATTTGAGGGCGTGATCGGAGGCGGGATGGAGACCGTGGCGCGGGCGGCGATCGTCTACCTGTTCCTGTTCGCGGTCATGCGGGTGGTGGGCAAGAAGGAGCTCTCGGGGATGTCCGCCTTCGAGCTCCTGCTCCTGGTGATCATGGGCGACCTCATCCAGCAGGGAGTGACCCAGCAGGACACGTCGGTCACCGAGTCCATGCTCGCGGTGGGGACGATGGTCCTGATGATGCTCGCGATGTCGTGGGTCACGTTCCGGTTCAAGCGGGCCGGATCCGTCACCGACGGGCTGGCGGTCATCATGGTCCGGAACGGCCGGGTCATGCGGGAGGCCCTGAGGATCGAACGGGTCACGGAGGACGAGCTCATCGAGGCGGCCCGGGGACAGGGCATCGCCGACCTCCGGGACGTGGTGGTGGGAGTGCTCGAGACCGACGGGACGTTCTCGTTCATCCTCGCCACCCGGGCGAACCAGCAGCAGGGACGGGAGCCCCCGGCGACCTGAGCCGGGGGAGAGCGCTCAGCCCCGCGACCGGGTGGCCAGGCTCGCGGCGGCGGCGGTGGCCCTTGCCACGCGCTCGCCGGTTGGCGAACCGCGGGCGAACAGCTCCTCCTGGTAGGCGTCGACCACGTCGTCCACCGCGGGCCGGGAGCCCCGAGCCAGCGAGTCCGCGGCCAGCAGGACGTCGCGGTGCTCCCCCGGAGTGCGGTGGGGCGGGAGGGCGTGTCCCCTCCTGGCGAACGTCCGGACCATCGACTCCCACGCCGCCGCCGCCGGGGTGGTCGGGGCGCGGCCCTTCCTTCGCCGGCGGCGCCGTCGCAGGACCCACAGCCCGACTCCCAGGAGGACCGCGCCGGCGGCCACCGGCCATCCGCCGGCCGCGCCCCCGGCCACGGCGCCCACGGCCCGCCGCACGGGACCTGGGACCGCCGCGATCACGAACCTCCACAGCCTCGCCGCCAGTTCCCCGACGATGAACCTCGTCCCCCATCCAGGGGCCGCCGCCGGGACCCCGAAGGTGGGGTCGTACTCGATCCATCCGACGCGCGGGTAGTACACCTCCACCCAGCCGTGGGCGTCCGACTCGCGGACCTCCCAGTAGCCGGTGAGGAGGTTGTGGTCGCCGGGGCCGAACCCCACGGCGAAGCGGGTCGGGACGCCGACGGCTCGGAGCAGGACGGCCATGGCGCTCGCGATCTGCTCGCAGAACCCCTCGCGCCGCACGAACAGGAACTGGTCGACCGCGTCGGCCCCGGGCGGGTCGGGCGGGATGTCGAGCGAGTATCTCGTGTTCCGCCGGAGCCACCGCTGCACCGCGATCACCTTGTCGAACGCGGTGGGCTGCCCGTCCGTGATCCGGTGGGCCAGCCGCACCACCCGGGCGGGGAGGCCGGCCGGGAGCTGGGTGTATCCGGAGAGCTCGACGCCCGGGTACGGCGGGGGGACGCTCCGCAACAGGGCCGGCGGCGCGTCCGGCACGTCGCTCACCACGCTGTACACCGTCTCCGGCTCGAGCATGATCGGCGAGCGGATCGACCCGAACCGGTCCACGGCGACTCTGTTCGCCGGGAAGAACACCTCCTGCGCGGAGGCCGCCGCGAACACGATGTTCGGCTGGCGCCGTTCGATGAAGAAGGTCTGCAGGAGGGGGTGGGTGGGCGCCTCCGTGCCCAGGGACCCGAGCTCGATGGCGCTGTCCGTGCCCTGGCCGAACTCCTGGATCGCCGGGCTCGAGGCCGTCCACGTAGTGCCGTCGAAGGTGTCGTAGGCCTGTCCCCGCCACAGCGCCGGCTGCGGCGAACGGACCCGCATCACCATTCGGTCGGACAGGTGGCCGCGGACCCGGAGGTCCACGCTGCTGCCGAACCCCGGGTACCCGGTCCCCCCGGCTCCACGGCCCGCCCCGGATGCCCCGGAGGCGCCCGGGTTGACCACGCCGCCGGACCATCCGGGGATGGCCACGTTGTTGACGATCGAGAACGGCGGAGCCAGCACCCGCGCGCCGGGGAGCCTCGGGGTGAACGCGAAGGCCACGGCCCCGGCCACCACCACCGCGGCGAGCATTCCGGCCACCGACCGGACCGCCAGGGCCCGGCGGGGCGGCGCGCCGGTGGCCGGCCGGACATCGGCCCGGTCGGCGCCGTCGGAGGCGACGGCGCGGTCGGACAGGAACAGCCACGCCGCCGCCAGGATCCCGTACGGCACCAGCAGGAGGCCGAACCCACCGTCGAGGGACAGCGACCCGGCCTCCGCCATCAGCACAACGCTGGCCGCCACGGAGAAGGACAGGTCCCGGCGCCGGGGGAGGTCGAAGCTGTGCAGCACCTGGACCCAGACGAACAGGGACCCCAGCATCACCCGGGCCTCGTCGACGGACTGCGCGGCCCGGGCCCGGGAGACGAAGCTCATGAGCGCGGCCACGAGGCCCGCGGCCAGGAGCAGCTTCAGCGCGACGTTGGCCCCCGACCGCCGCCGGTAGGCCAGCCACGACCCCGCCGGGATCAGGACCAGCGCCGCGGCCGTGGTGCCCGGGTCGACCGCACCGGCCCCGGCCACGGCCATCACCGACAGCATCGTGATGGCCAGGACCACCACCCGGAGCACCTTCGAGTGCTCGGGTGTGACGGCCCGGCGAGGCCGCCGCCGGAGCGCCGGCGCCTGGAACCGCCGGCCCACCGTGACCGCAGCGCTCATCGCGTGACTCCGGCGGGACGCCCGCCCATGGCGGCGCCGAGGTCGTCGCCCGGACGGACCAGGCGGACGGCGGCGCCGGCTGTGTCCAGACCCGCCACCAGGCCGTCCACCTCGGCCCGGCCCGGCCCCGGGGCCGACGGCCCGGACTGCCCGGGATCCACCACCACCGCCGCCACGGCGCGGCCCGACCCGGCCAGTCGTTCGATCTCGGGCGCGAGCTCGCCGAGCGCGTTCGACCGCCATGCGGGAAGGACCACGAGGATCGTCGCCGACCCGGGCGGGACCCGCCGGAGGACCTCGGAGAGGGCCACGCCCCCGGGCGCCACGAGCTCCGCGAACCACGTGAGCGTCGCGGCGCGATCGGGGTCGGGCAGGGTGGCCACGGACCCGCTCCGCCCGGCCGAGAGCGTGACGCCATGGTCCCGGCGCAGGGCTTCGACCGCGACGGACGCCCCGACCGAACAGCACGCGTCGAGGACGGTCTCCGAATCGCCCTCGCCCCAGCCGCCGTCGGCCCACGTGTCCACCACGACGGCCAGCCGGGCCGGGCGGTCCGGTTCGAACTCCCGGACGATCAGCGACCCGTGCCGGGCCGTGGAGGGCCAGTGCACGTGCCGGAGGCTGTCGCCCCGCTGGTACTCACGGACGCCGTGGAACTCCCGCCCCGCTCCCCTGCTCACCGAGCGCGCGGACTCGCCCTCCGCCCACGAGGCCCCGAGCAGGGAGAGGTCCCCCACCGGGACCAGGCCGGGGTAGATCACGATCCGCCCCGGCGCCCGGACGGCTCGGCGGACCTCGGCCACGCCGAACGGGGCGCTCGAGGCCACCTCGACCGGCCCGCCGTCCACCACCCCGCGACGGGCCGCGGCCCGGATGGTGGCCGCCGTCGCGCTCGCTCCCGGCCGCAGCCACGGAACGAACACGCGGGCGGGGGCCACGAACCGGTCACGGACCGAGAGTGAGACCGCCGGCCGGCGACCCCGGTTCGCGATCACCAGGTCCACCCGGATCTCGTCCCCCGCGAAGGCCTCGTCGGGGGCCCTCCGGGCCACCTCCACGCCGCGGGACATCCGGACCGGCAGGACCACTCCGGCCCCGAGGACCCCGAGCAGCAGCGACGACAGCACGAACACCCAGCCCGACTGCACGTTGGTCCCCACCAGGAACAGGAGCGCGGCGCCTCCGACGAGGCCCGCGGCCCGGCGGCGGAGGCGGAACCCGGTCCGGGGCAGGCGTTCCCCGGGCCGTTCGATCCCGCGAGCGCCGCTCCCGGCCATTCGGGACTCAGGCCCGGCCGGCGCTCTCGAGCGGGACGGCCACCTGCTCGAGCAGCTCGGCGACCACCTCGCGGCCGGCCTCCGATCCGGCCCGGCGGCCGGCGGCCATGATCAGCCGGTGCCCCAGGACGTCCGGTGCCACCGACTTCACGTCGTCGGGGAGCACGAAGTCGCGGCCGCTCGCCACGGCGTGGGCCTGGGCGCAGCGGGTCAGCACGACGGCCGCGCGGGGGGAGGCCCCCAGCGCGACGTCGGGGTGCTCGCGCGTGGCCTCCACCAGCCGCAGGACGTACTCCACCACGCCGGAGGCCGCGTGCACGGCCCGGACCGCCCGGCGATGGCGGGCCACGTCGGCCGGCGCCATCACCGGTTCGAGCTCCTCGATGGGGTCCTGCAGGAGCTGGCGGGTGACCACATCGCGGGCTTCGTCGTGGCCCGGGTACTCCACGGGGACGGCCATGGCGAACCGGTCGAGCTGGCCCTCGGGGAGCGGATAGGTCCCGTGGTGCTCCACGGGGTTCTCGGTGGCCACCAGGAAGAACGGGTCTGGGAGCGGCCGGGTCACGCCGTCGGCGGTGACCTGGCGCTCCTCCATCGGCTCGAGGAGCGCCGACTGCGTCCGGGGCGTGGCCCTGTTGATCTCGTCGACCAGCACCACGTTCGCGAAGACCGGCCCCGGCACGAACTCGAACTCCCGCCGCTCCTGGTGGTACACGGAGACGCCGGTGAGGTCGGACGGCAGGAGGTCGGGGGTGGCCTGCACCCTGTTGAACGAGCCGCCGATGGAGCGAGCCACGGCCTTGGCGAGGGTCGTCTTCCCCACGCCGGGAACCCCCTCCAGCAGCAGGTTGCCCCCCGCCAGCAGGCACATCACCGCCGCCCGCACGGCGGCGGTGTTCCCGGCGATGACCCGCTCGACGTTGGCCACGACGAGCTGGACGGCCCGGGCCGTCTCGAAGCCCGAAGGTGGCGCGGAGGGGTCCCCCATGTCTGTTGATTGGATCGGGCCGCCACGCGCCGGGCTTGAGCGGGTCGGTTCGTGTTCACAGGGATCTCCGATGAGGGACCGAGGCCGGTCACATGCGGCCGGGGCAAGCTCGGCACCAATCGGATCCATCCACGCGGAAGAAGGAGGAGGGCATGCGAAGGATCGTCGGGGCACTGATCGCTGCAGGGATCCTCGTCGGCGGGGCGTTCGCCGCCTCGGCCATCGGGCTGACCGGTTCGGCCGGCGCGGCCACCAAGGGCTCCGGCACCGCGAGCTCGGCGGGCTCCTCGGGGTCCTCGGGCTCGGCTTCGTCGGGGACCACCTCGAACGCCCCGGGTGACCCCGGAACCATCGCGAAGGAAGCCATCGATGCGCTGGTGGCCGACGGGACGATCACCGCGGCGCAGGCGAAGGCCGCGGAGGACGCCCTGGCCGCGGCCGCCCCCCAGCACCTCCAGGACCGGCTCGACGGCGTGCGCGAGCCGGTGAGCTCCGTGCTGGCGAGCCTGGTGAAGAAGGGCACGATCACCGAGGCGGACTCGAAGGCCGTCACGGACGGGCTGCGGGCGTGGTTCCGGAGCCATCGCCCCACCGGGAACACGCGGCCCGGGCCCGGCGCGCGCCCCTCGTTCCGGCCGGGTCAGGACCCCTTGTCGCTCGTGCTGAAGGGCCTGGTGAGCAAGGGCACCCTGACGAAGGCCCAGTCGACCGCGATCTCGAACGGCCTGCGGGCCTCGGTGGAGAACCACCGGATGTCCGGACCGGGCGGCGGGCCCTGCGGCGACAGCAGCCGGATCGCCGACGTCCTGGCCCCGCTGGTGACCGACGGCAGGCTGACCCAGGCGCAGGCCACGGCCATCGCGGACGCCGTCGCCGCCGCATTCCGCGACGCCCACCCCATGCCGCCCATGCCCATGGGGATGCCCCCGATGCCGTCCGCCTGACACGCGACACCCCCTCCCCGAACGGCCGCGCCCCGCTCCCCCTCGGCGGGGCGCGGCCCGTTCCCCAGGCTGGATCGGGTCAGACCAGCCGGCGTTCGGTGGCCCAGCGGGTCAACTCGGAGCGGTTGCTGAGCTGGAGCTTGCGGAGCACGGCGCTCACGTGGGTCTCCACGGTCTTCACGCTGATGAACAGCTGGCGGGCGATCTCCTTGTACGCGTAGCCCCGGGCGATGTGGCGGAGCACCTCGCGCTCCCGGGGGGAGAGCTGGTCCAGCTCGGGATCCCCCTTCGGCGGCGCGTCCCCGGCGAACGCGTCGAGGACGAACCCGGCCAGACGCGGGCTGAACACGGCGTCGCCGTCGTGGACCCGGCGCACCGCGTCCGCCAGCTCCTCGGGCGAGATGGTCTTCGTGACGTAGCCCCGGGCACCCGCCCGGATGGTCTCGATGACGTCCTCCGCCGCGTCCGACACGCTGAGCGCCAGGAACCGGACCTCCGGCGCGCGTTCGCCCACCTCGCGGATGACCCTCGCCCCACCACCGTCCGGCATGTGCACGTCCACCAGCACCACGTCGGGACGGGAGGCCAGGATCCCGTTCACGGCGCCGCTCACGTCGGTGGCCTGGCCGGCGATCTCGAACTGCTCGCCGAGCTCGGCCCGGACGCCGGACAGGAACAGGCGATGGTCGTCCACCAGGTACACCCGGACGGCGCCGGCGGAGGTCACTGGGCGACCCTCGGCATCCGCAGGACGACCTCGGTGCCCTCGCCGGCCGCGCTGCGGACCTCGGCCGCGCCGCCGGCCCGCTCCATCCGGCCCCGGATCGACTCGGCGATCCCCCGGCGATCGGCCGGGACGGCCTCGGGATCGAACCCGCGACCCCGGTCCCGGACGAACGCGGTGACGGCGTCGGGCTCGACCTCCACGTAGACCGACACCCGTCGCACGCCGGCGTGCCGGGCCGCGTTCGCCACCGCCTCGCCGGCGGCCTGGACCAGGGCCTGGCCCCGTTCGTCCAGGGTCGCATCGCCCACCTGGACCACCTCGACCTCCACGTTGTGCATGCGCTCCACCCGGTCGGCCGCCTCCTGCACTGCGGCCCCCAGCGTGCCGCCCGGGGGTGGGCCGCCCCGGTACAGCCACGCGCGCAGCTCGCGCTCCTGGGCCCGCGCCAGCGTCGACATCTCCTCGGCGCTCGAGGCCCGCTGGATCATGGCCAGGCTCTGGAGCACGGAGTCGTGGAGGTGGGCGGCCACCTCGGCCCGCTCCTCGGACCGGATGCGCTCCCGGCGCTCGGCGGCCAGCTGGCGCCCCAGCCGCCACACCCCCGGCCCCAGGATCAGGGCGGCCCCCGCCGCCGTGACCCCGGCCGCGAACAGGACGTTGCGCAGAGCCCGCACGGCGAACGCGTCGTTCGCCACCAGGAACACCGCCATCCCACCCAGGATCAGCATCCCGCCGAGGGCCACCCGGAGGACGGACGCGGGCCCCGACAGGAACGGCCCGATGGACCGCCGCGGGAGCCGCGAGGCCGCCCGGGACCACCGGGCACGCGCGTCGGGGTCGGCACGGGTCCAGATGATCGCGGAGCCCACCGCGCCCAGGGCCACCGGCCACACCAGCGCGTCGCCGAACCACGCCCCCACCCCGCGCAGGAACAGCAGGGCTCCGCCGATCACCAAGGAGGCCGCCACGGCCCGCTGGGTGGCCGTCGTGGGGTCCATCGCGGCAGCCCGGACGTCCTCCCCGGCCTCCGTGTCGCTGGAGGGTCCGCGGCCCGCGTCCGACGGCGGCGGCTCCACGGAGAACAGCCAGGCCAGGAGGTACGCCGCGATCCCCACCCCGCCGGCGAACGCCAGCACGACGAACCCCAGCCGGACGATCACGGGGTCGACGCCCAGGCGGACCGCCAGCCCACCGGCCACGCCGACCACGATCCGGTCGGACCGGCTCCGGACCAGGCGGCGCCGCGCGGGGCGGGACATGGAGATTCTGCGTTCGGTTCGAGCCATTGCGGTCTCCCGGCCGGATGGTCCCACACCGGATTCCGCGCAGCATCCGGGACCGACCCCTGTTCGGGATCAGGGTTCGTTCAGGGTGATCCCCGATGTGACGGGCTACCCGCGGAACCAGCATGTGGGCGATGGACGAACGGACGGACGGACCCACGGAAGGACGGGATGCACCGATGGAGCACCAGGAGGCACCGGCCGGCGGCGCGGCACCGCCCCGGCCGGGCAAGCGGCTGTACCGCCACACCGAGGACAAGATGATCGCCGGGGTCGCGAGTGGACTCGCCGACTACGTGAACGTGGACCCGGTGATCGTGCGGGTGGCGTTCGTGATCCTGGCCCTGGTGGGTGGCGTCGGGCTCATCGCCTACGGCGCCCTGTGGTGGCTGGTGCCGCCGACCCACGAGGTGTCGAACGCCGGCGAGGACGCCATCCGGCGGCTCAAGCGGGCCCCCACCTGGGTGGCGGCGGCGCTGCTCGTCGGGGGCGTGCTGCTCCTGGCCAGCCAGCTCGGGGCGCCGCACGCCGACGTGATCTGGGGGCTGGGCCTCATCGCGCTCGGGGTGCTCCTGTTCTGGCAGACGAGCGGCCGTCATCAGACCGTTCCCCAGGGGGCGGGCCCGCCGATGCCCCCGGCTCCCCCGTCGACGGCGGGGCCCTCCGCCCCATACGGAGCGCCCGCCCGCCCCGAACCGGCCGCACTCGCCCAACCACCGGCCCCGTACGAGGCCCGGGGGGCGTTCGCGCCGACGGTTCCATTCGGTCCGGCCCCGGAGCCGGGCGCCGCCGGCGGGTTCGCCGAGCCGTGGACGCCGCGTGGCGCCCAGGCAGTGGATCGGCCCCGCCGGGTCCGGGAACGCTCCGGGCTGGGGTGGGGCACGGTGGGGGCCATGCTGGTCGTCGTGGGAGGGGCAGCCGTGCTGGACAACGCCGGCGCGTTCGACCTCTCGCTGGCCCAGTACCTGGCCCTGGCCCTGGCCGTCCTGGCCGGGGGGCTCCTGGTGGGAACATGGGTCGGGCGGGCCCGGTGGCTGGCCCTCCCCGCCGCGGCCCTGGTCCCGTTCCTCCTGCTGGCCAGCCTGGTCACCGTCCCGTTCACGGGCGGGTGGGGGGACCGGGACCTGACGCCGGTCTCGCTCCCCCGAGACCGGGTCACGTACCACATGGTGGCCGGCCGGATGAGGCTGGACCTCACGAAGCTGGCCGCGCAGGCGGGGGCCGCGAACGAGGGGACCACCCTCCACGTCGCCGCCACGATGGTGGCGGGATCCGTGGAGGTCATCGTGCCCGCCGGCGTGCCGGTCCACGTCGATGCCCGGCTGGGGGCCGGCGCCATGAGCGTGCTGCGGCGGTACTCGGACGGGCTCTCGCTGCACCGGTCGGCGGGCCAGCCCGCCGGCCTGGCCGCGCTCGACGTCAACGTCGACGTGTCGTTCGGGCGGATCGTCGTGTTCCGCGCGCAAGGCTGAGAGGAGACCACAGATGCGACGCCACGCCTTCGACCCCGTCTCGTTCGTCCTCGGCGCCCTGTTCATGGCGGTCGGGCTGACGTTCCTGTTCGGTGACGCCGACATCGGCGAACTCCACCTCTCGGTGGTGTGGCCGATCCCCCTGATCGTGGTGGGCCTGCTGATGCTGGTCACCACCGCCCGCCACCGGGCCCCCGGGGCCGACGCCCGTCCCGCTCCCGCCGAGGGCGAAGCGGACGAGGCCGGCCCGGTGCACACCGACGAGCCCGAGTAGGGTCAGCGCTTCCGGCGCTGTCTGCGGTTCCTGGTCTCGTACAGCATCTGCTTGCGGGTGCCGGAGTCGTACGCGGCCGGGGCCATGGACGGCGTGACCCGGTCCATGGCGTCTGCCTGCTCCAGCAGCTCGGCGGCCCTGGCCGAACCCGAAGCGGCGGTGCGGAGCTCGCCGGCGGCGCCCAGGAGCCGCTGCTGGGCCTCGTCGAACCACCCGGCGTCGGCCAGGCGCATGGCCTCCTCCTGGGCCCGGGCGGCCTTCAGGATCAGGACCTCCTCCGCCACCTCGGCGTCGGGCCCGGCCTGCGCGGCCTCGTCGGCCGTCACCGCGTTCACCATGACCGGCACCGTGACCTCGTGCAGGCCGACCTCGCCGCCCACGCTCACGTGCCGGATCACCACGTCGGCCACCCGGGCGACCCCGAGGCGCCCGAGGCCGGGGATCCGCAGCGCGAACACCACCCGCCGGGTCTCGTCGGCGAACGCGTCGCCCAGCTGGACCTGGATCCCGCCCGGCACCGCCACCTGGGGATGATCGTTGAGGACGCCGAGCATCTCGACGTGGCCGGATGGCCGGATCTCCACGCTGACGTTCTGGGCCACCAGCGCCAGGAGCCCCTCGAACTCCTGGGCGAAGATCCCGGGGGCCTCCTCGGCCGTCGGCGCGTGGTACGCGCGTCCACCGCCCGCGTCGGCCATGCCGGTCATGAGGTCCTCGTCGAACCCGTCGCCGAACCCGATCGTCGTGGTGTTCACGCCGGCCGCCGCGGCGTTCCCCGCGAGCGCCGCGAGCTCGCCCCGGTCGGTGATGCCCACGTTGGCCAGCCCGTCGGACAGCAGCAGGATCCTCCGGGGCCCGTCCCCGGCGTGCTGGAGCTGTTCCATGCCCTTCAACCAGCCCCCGGACAGGTTCGTCGAGCCCCCCGAACGGATCCCCGCGATCGCGGCCAGGACGGCCGGGCGGTCGAGCGCCGCCAGGGGAGCGACCAGCGCGACCTCGTCGTCGTAGGCCACCACGGCCAGCCGGTCGGCCGGCCCCAGCCGCCGGGCCAGGAAGGCGGCGCACTCCCTGGCCACCTCGAGCTTGCGGCCGGACATGGAGCCGGAGCGGTCGATGACCACCGCCAGCGACAGCGGAGGACGCTCCCCGGTGGCCGGCGCGGCCGGGGCCGTGAGCTCGAGCATGGCGTTCACCTCGTGCTCGCCCTCCACCGCCACCAACTCGTGTTCCAGCCGAACCTGAGCCTTCATCGGATCTCCCTTCCCTTTCGCTCCGTCGGCCCACTCGATGATTGGGCCCTGGGCAGTAAGATTACGCTAAAAGCAGAATAACGTCAACTCCGGCGGAATCCGTGCTACCGTTGGGAGTATGACATCCCCCACCGACACGTCGGCCGAGGAGCCCGGCTACCGGGAGGCCCTGGGCCGGGCCATCCGGGTCCTGCGGACCGAGCGGGGCCTCGAGCGCAAGGACCTGGCCGAGCGCTCTGGCCTGTCCTACGCCTACCTGTCGGAGATCGAGACCGGGAAGAAGCGGGCCTCCTCGAAGGCCCTGTTCGCGATCGCCGAGGCCCTGGGGGTCCGCCCCCACGAGGTGCTGGCCGTCGCCGACCGGTACGCCGGCGCCACGCCCACCGAGCCCGCACTCTCCACCGTGGTCCTGGAGGCCACCCGATCCCAGTCCGCGCCATCGCCCCCGCAGATGCCGGCCCCCCCGGCGCCCGCGGGAGCGGCGCCCGCCGCAGCGGTGTGGTCCCCCCCGCCCCATGACGCTCCGGGGTGGCGCTGGTCCCGGCCCGAGACCGGACCCGCTGTTCGTGCCTCCTCGGTACGCGAACCGAGCCCGTCCCCGGCCGGGGCCCCCAGCCGCCCCACTCCCAGCCGGGGCCGTAACGACCGCTCGGCCCGCAACGAGACCATCCGGGAGCTGCTTGCGACCACGGACCGCCTCACCGACGAGGACCTGGTGAGCCTGGTGGAGCTGGCCCGGCGCCTGGCCCGGTGAACGCGCCTTCCTCGGCCCCGGCCCTCAGGCGCGGGTCCGCGTGGACCGGGCCTTCGACGACTTCGACTTCCCCTTCCCGGTGAACTTCGAGGAGAACCACTTCCGGATGCCGTCGCGGTTCTTCCACAACAGGCGGCCCCCGAAGAACAGCACCACCAGTGCCAACATGGCCCACCCGAACTGCGACAGGATGTTGTCGACGGTCTCGATCTGCGAGTACATGACATAGCCCAGCATCGAGACCGCGGTGGCCCAGATCGTGAGGGCCGCCGAGTCGAAGACCAGGAACCTGGCGAACGACATCTCCGCCATCCCGGCGGCGAACGGCATGAACGTCCCCGCCACCGAGATGTAGCGGCCGATGAACACGGTCTTGCCGCCGTGCCGCTTGAAGTGGTCGCGGGCCTCGTCGAGGTGCTTCTCGAGGCGGTTGGCCAGCGGCAGGTGCCGGATCAGCCGGACCCCGAACTTCCGCCCCAGCCAGTAGCTCGCGACCTCGCCGCATATCCCGGCGAACGCTCCCACCAGGATCACCAGGACCATGTTCAGTTTGCCCCGGCCCGCGTAGACGCCCCCCAGGGCCAGGAACAGCTCGCCGGGGATGACCACCCCAGTGAGGGCCCCGCGATCCAGGAAGATGACGCCGGCCACCACCAGGTATCCGAGCGCGCCGACGTACAGCGGACCGAACCAGTCGACCACCGTCTTCACGATCGCGCCGACCATCCTTTCGTTGGTTCCCGCGCAAGCAAGCACGGAACCGTCCGTCGAAGGGCCGTTCCCAAGCCGCAGAGGGCCGGGTAGGCCGCCCTCCGTGCTCCGTGCCCGGCTCGCCGCAGGCCTCCTCGTCTCCGTGGCCGTCGCCGTGGGACTCCTCGCCGCTCCCGCCTGGGCGGTCCCGCTCCCCGCGGGCCGCCAGCCCCCGCCCGGGGTCACGATCTCCGCGGTCGGTGACACGATGCTCGGGAACACCCCGACCCTGCCCGTTCACCCCGCCCACTACCTGGACAAGGTGAGGGGGTCGCTCGACAAGGCCCAGATCGTGTTCGGCAACCTGGAGGGCACCCTCACCACCGCCACCGACTCGAAATGCGACTCCGGTTCCACGAACTGCTTCGCGTTCCGGGT
>WNFU01003000.1_pt1 | contig 51125 bp, 56 predicted proteins | sample 5400121 | NCBI WGS metagenome assembly WNFU01 (sample SAMN13153360, study PRJNA577476) | soil metagenome | isolation source: 100 cm soil or saprolite under grassland replicate 1 | place: USA:California | collected 2016-06-15 | reverse complement strand
TCATCACCATCTACATCCTGGTGAACCTGGCCTGCATGCTGTTCTACGCGCGGCAGCGGCGCTCGGAGTTCAACCTGCTGCTGCACGGCGTCGTGCCGGTGCTCGGGATCCTGGCGTTCGTGCCGGCCTTCTTCACCGCGCTCGGGATCGGCAAGTCGGTGTTCAAGTTCGTGAGCGCGCTGCCGTACCCGATCAGCCTGACCGTGCTCGAGGTCTGGACCGAGGACGCCTTCGGCGGCAAGGTCCGCGGGCCCGAGGACGTCGTCTCGCGGGTGATCGACTTCCCCTTCGTGAACCCCCAGACCGGCCCGTTCCACGTCGAGGGGGCGGAGCCCGGCGACACCCTGGCGGTGCACTTCGTGTCGATCGAGCCGTCGCGGGACTGGGCCGCCTCCACCACGGTGCCGCTGTTCGGCGCGCTCAGCGCCACCCACACCACCGCCATGCTCCACGAGCCGCTCCCTGAGGTGGTCTGGATCTACCAGGTCGACCGGCGGCGCCGCACGGTCACCTACACGACGGCCGGCGGTGACTACACCGTCGACCTGCCGCTGGACCCGATGCACGGCACCGTCGGCGTGGCGCCCGGCGGCTTCGAGGCCCGCTCCTCGCTGGTGCCCGACGCCCATGGCGGCAACATGGACACCCCGGAGATGCGCGCGGGGACCTCCTGCTACCTCGGGGTCAACGTCGAGGGGGCGTCGTTCTCGCTCGGTGACGGCCACTGCCGGCAGGGCGAGGGCGAGACCTGCGGCGTCGCGGTCGAGGCCGCCATGGACACGGTGCTGGTGCTCGACCTGGTCAAGGGCGTCGCGACCCCGTGGCCCCGCCTGGAGACCGACAGCCACATCATGACCGCCGGGTCGGCGCGGCCGCTGGAGGACGCCTTCCGGATCGCCCAGGCCGACCTGGTGCAGTGGCTGGCCAGCGACTTCGGCCTCGATGCGCTGGACGGCTACCAGTTGGTCACCCAGGCCAGCGAGACGCCGGTCGCCAATGTCTGCGACCCCAACTACACGGTCGTCGCCAAGCTCCGCAAGCAGTACCTGCCGGAGCGCACCGTCTACGGAGGGACGCACGCGCGCATGCGCGAGCTGGGCCGCGCCTACCTCGCCGAGCGGGGGTAGACGCGGGCAAAGGGGGCGGCATCCTCCCGGTCTGGCCGGCTATACTCGGCTGGTTCCGGCGGTTGCGACCGGACGTTCTGTCGTCCCCTTAGGAGGGGGCATCTAGCCAGCGTGCAACAACCAACACAGGTCAAGGAAGCGACGACTCAGGTCAAGGTCAACGTCCAGGTCCCGGGCAACCACGCGATGGTGAGCCTGCTTGGCACCCGGGACGAGCTGCTCAAGCTGATCGAGGCGGCGTTCGAGAGCACGGTGTTCGTGCGAGGCAACGAGATCACCATTGCCGGGGAACGCGGGGACGCCGAGCGGGTCGCCCGCCTGTTCCAGGAGCTGATCAGCCTGCTCGACCGGGGGAGCCCCCTCACGGCGGAGACGGTCGGCCGCTCGATCGACATGGTCCGGGAGGGGACGGGTGAGCGTCCCTCGACGGTGTTCGGGGACGCGGTCATCACCGTGCGCGGCGGGCGTTCCATCACCCCCAAGACCACCGGGCAGAAGCGCTACGTCGACGCCATCCGCAACAACACCATCGTCTTCGGCATCGGTCCGGCCGGGACCGGCAAGACCTACCTGGCCATGGCCGTGGCGGTGCAGGCCCTCCTCTCCAAGCGGACGAACCGCTTGATCCTCACCCGCCCGGCGGTCGAGGCCGGTGAGAAGCTCGGCTTCCTGCCGGGGACGCTGTCCGAGAAGATCGACCCCTACCTGCGGCCCCTGTACGACGCCCTCTACGAGATGATGGACGCCGACCAGATCGCCCGCTTCATGGAGCGCGGCACCATCGAAGTGGCCCCTTTGGGGTATATGAGGGGTAGGGCGCAGCCGTACGACCGCCAGGTTCTGACGCCATGGGGATTTCGCCCGATCGGGAGTCTCCAGGTGGGTGATCTGGTAGTCGGATCGAACGGTCTGCCCACGCCGGTGCTGGGGGTGTACCCGCAGGGACGCAAGGAAGTCTTCCGCGTCAAGGCCCAGGACGGCGCCTCGACACTGTGCTGCGGCGAGCACCTCTGGGCGGTCACGACGCTCAAGGACCGGCAACGCGGGCGGCCAGCTCGGGTCATCGAGACGCGGGAGATGATCGATCGCCTGAGAGCGGCGCACGCGCACCGGTTCGAACTGCCGCTGGTCTCGCCAGTCGAGTTCGAGTTCCGCGAAGTCCCGATGGACCCCTACGCCCTCGGCCTCCTCCTGGGTGACGGCTGCCTGACCACCTCCACGACGCCCTCGTTCACGACCGCCGATCCGGAGCTGGCCGTCGTGCTGGAGACCGCCCTTGTTGGCATCGAACTGCGACGCAAGACCAAGGTGGACTACGTGCTCCGCCACACGGCCGGGCACCGCGGCGGGGTGATCGTCTCCAACCCGGTGACGGTCGTGCTCCGGGAACTCGGTTTGGCTGGTACGCGCTCGAACACGAAGTTCGTCCCGCAGGAGTATCTGCACAACGCCTCCGAGGTTCGCCTGGCCGTGCTCCAGGGCCTGCTGGACACAGACGGTGGGCCCGTCACCCAGAACGGTCGAACCTGCCATATCCAGTACGGCACCAACTCACCCCGGTTGCGCGACGACGTCGTCTTCCTGGTCCGGTCGCTTGGAGGCGTTGCGTACTGGAGGACCCGCGCCGCCGCGGGACGTGCGCCCGGACGCGCCAGGGGACGGGACGTGCACCACCGCTCTGATGCATACATACTCGACATCCGTCTGCCCGAGGGCCTCGAGCCCTTCCGGCTGACGCGCAAGCGGGAGCTGTACCGCCGTCACGGCGGTGGCCGCCCGATGCGCTTCGTCCACAGCATCGAGCCCGCCGGCGAGCAGGAGACCCTCTGCATCCAGGTCGCCGCGGCCGACTCGCTGTACGTGACGGATGATTTCCTGGTGACGCACAACACCCTCAACGACTCGTTCATCGTGCTCGACGAGGCGCAGAACACCACGCCGGAGCAGATGAAGATGTTCCTGACCAGGCTGGGGTTCAACTCCAAGGCCGTGGTCACCGGCGACATCACCCAGATCGACCTGCCCACCGGGCAGCACTCCGGCATGAACGTCGTCCGCGAGATCCTCACCGGTATCGACGGCCTGGCGTTCATGTACCTGTCCTCGCGGGACGTGGTCCGCCACCGCATCGTGCAGGACATCGTCGAGGCCTACCGACGCTACGACGAGGCAAGGTCGTAGTGGACGGCTCTGAGCCAGCTGCGGCGCCGGGCCATCATCGGCGCTCCAAACGCCGCCGGGGGGGCGAGCCGGTGTGAGCGTCTTCGTCGCCAACGAGCAGGTCGACCAGCCGGTCGACGAGGATGGCCTGGCCAGGCTTGCGCGGCTGGCCATGGAGGGCGAGGGCGTCGAGGAGTCGGAGATCTCCATCCTGCTGGTCGACCGCAACGTGATGACCCAGCTGAACAGCCGCTACATGGGGGAGGAGCGGCCCACCGACGTGCTCGCGTTCCCGATCGACGGGCCCTCGCCGGCCTCTGGGCCGCCGGACGGCCCGGTCGGCCCGCGCGGCTTCGCCGGTGCCAGTTACGGCGACGCTGCCGACCCCGACCTCGACGACGAGGAGGACGAGGAGGACGACGACGCGCCCTGGCTGCTCGGCGACATCGTCCTGTGCCCCTCGTACGCGGCCGACCAGGCCAAGCGCGCTGGTCAGAGCCTGGACGCCGAGCTGGAGCTGCTGACCGTGCACGGCGTCCTGCACTTGTGCGGCTTCGACCACGCCGACCCCGAGGAGGAGCGGGAGATGCGTGCCCGCACCGAGGAGCTGCTGTCGCGCTGGCGGTCGGAGGGGCGCCGATGAAGCTGTCCCCCGGCGATATCTGGACCCTGGTCGCGGTGGTCCTGCTCACTGGCGTGGCCGCGTTCCTGGCCATGTCCGAGACCGCCGTCACCCGCACCAACCGGATCCGCGCCATCCACCTCGAGGAGGAGGGCCGCCGAGGAGCCCGCCAGCTCCGCGAGCTGGTCGAGAACACCGCCCGGTCGCTCAACCTGATCCTGTTCCTGGTGCTGGTGGTGCAGTTCGCCGCGACCTCGCTGTTCACCTCAGTGCTGGAGCGGCTGGTTGGCGGCGGGCTCGGCGTGGCGCTGGCCGCCGCGATCATGACGGTGGTGACGTTCATCTTCGCCGAGGTCGCGCCCAAGACCTACGCGGTGCAGCACACCGACCAGGCGGCGCTCCGGGTGGCGCCGGTGGTGTGGTGGCTCACCCGGCTGCCGATCCTCGGGCCGCTCACGCGCCTGCTGATCGGCGTCGGCAACGTCGTCACCCCGGGCAAAGGGCTCAAGAGCGGACCGTTCGTCTCCGAGGACGAGCTGCGCGCAATCGTCGACGAGGCCGAGCGCGAGGAGGTCATCGAGGACGAAGAGCGCGAGATGATCCAGTCCATCTTCGAGTTCGGCGACACGGTCGTGCGCGAGGTGATGGTGCCCCGCCCGGACATGGTGGTCGTGCCGGTCAACTGCTCGCTGGAGCAGGTGCTCGAGGTCATCCTGCGGACGGGCTACTCGCGCATCCCCGTGTACGGGCGCGACATCGACGACGTGGTGGGCCTGGCCTACGCCAAGGACGTGCTGCGCAGCCTCCACGACGGCCAGGCGGACAAGCCGCTGGCGGAGATCCTGCGCCCCGCGCCGGTGATGCCCGAGTCGATGCGCGCCGCCGACTGCCTCCGCGAGATGCGCCGCCGCAAGAGCCACATGGTGATCGTCATCGACGAGTACGGCGGCACCTCTGGCCTGGTCACCATCGAGGACCTGCTGGAGGAGATCGTCGGCGAGATCACCGACGAGTACGACCGCGAGGAGCCCAACGTCGAGCCCCTCCCCGACGGCGGCTGGCGGGTCAACGCGCGCATGTCGATCGACGAGGTCAACGAGCTGCTGGACATGGAGCTGCCGGCGACCGAGTGGGACTCGATCGGCGGTCTGCTGCTCAACCTCGTCGGCGACGTGCCCAAGGAGGGCCAGCAGATCGAGTTCCAGGGCCTGTCGCTGCGGGCGGAGCGCGTCCAGGGCCGCCGCATCGGCCGGGTGCGGATCAACCGGCTGGACCGCCCCTCCGGCTCTGAGAACCAGCAGGCCGCGGCCGAGGCGCGCAAGCAGTGAGCCAGGCTGCCTTGTCCGAGGAGGACCGCTCGCTGGTGGCCGCCGCACGCGCCGCCAGGGGCAACGCGTACGCGCCCTACTCCGGCTATCGCGTCGGCGCCGCGTTGCGGGTGGAGGGCGGCGAGGTGATCAGCGCCGCCAACGTGGAGAACGCCTCCTACGGCATGACGATCTGCGCCGAGCGGGCGGCGGTGACCGCGGCCGTCGCGGCCGGGCACCGCCGTTTCGAGGCCGTCGCCGTGGCCGCCGACGGCACCGAGCCGGCCTCGGCCTGCGGCGCCTGCCGCCAGGTGCTGCGCGAGTTCCCCAACGGCCCGGACCTGCGGGTGCTGCTGGCCGGCGAGACGGGCGATGAGCTGGTGGTCACCACCCTCGGCGAGCTGCTGCCCGGTGGCTTCGGGCGGGAGCGGCTTGCGCGGGGACCAGGGTCGGGCCCGTGAAATCCGGGCTCGTGGCCCTGGTCGGCCGGCCCAACCCTGCTCGGCCAGCGCCTCAACGACCTGGTGCGCGGCACCCTGGCCGAGGTCGACCTGGTCTGCTTCATGGTCGACGCCGCCGCCGGCATCGGGCGCGGTGACCGCTTCCTGGCCACCGAGCTGGCCAGCGTGGACACCCCCAAGCTCGCGGTGGTCAACAAGATGGACAGCGCCACCCGGGAGCGGCTGGTCCCCTCGCTCCAGGCCGTCACCGAGCTCGGCGACTGGGCGGAGGTCGTGCCCATCTCGGCGCTCACCGGCGACCAGCTCGACGTGCTCACCGAGCTGATCTTCCGCCACCTCCCCGAGGGCCCGCCGCTGTTCCCGGAGGGCCAGGTCACCGACGAGCCCGAGCGGCACTTCGTCGCCGAGGTGATCCGCGAGAAGGCCATCGCCGTGGTCCGCGAGGAGCTGCCCCACTCGATCGCCGTGGTGGTCGAGGAGATGGGGCCCCCCGACGAGGTCCCCACCGGGCCGAGGGAGCGGCGTGCGCCGGCGGGGCGCGGCGAGCCGGCGGGGCGTGGCGGGCCTGGGGCGCGCGGCGGGCCTGGGGCGCGCGGCGGGCCTGGGGGGCGCGGCGGGCCTGGGGGGCGCGGCGGCGCCTCGCGGCCCGGGGAGCCGGAGGAGCGGCGCGACCTGCTGGTGATCCGCGCCGACCTGTTCGTCGAGCGCAGCAGCCAGAAGCCGATCATCCTCGGCCGCGGGGGCTCGGTGCTCCGTGACATCGGCACCAGCGCCCGCACCGAGCTGGAGCAGGTGCTGGGCACCCGCATCTACCTCGACCTGCACGTCAGGGTCGCCAAGGAGTGGCAGCGCGACCCCAAGCTGCTCACCCGGCTCGGCTATTAGCGCCACCGCTTGACAGCCCTGCCCGTGCTCCGGCACCGTCGCCATATGACCGTGCGGCTGACCTCGAATCGCGCCCTCGACCAGGGGCGGGTCACCTCCTGCGCCTGTCCCGGGGCCCGGCGGTCGCCTCGGATGCGCTGAACGACCGACCACCCGCCGGGCCGCGTCCCCTCCAGCTCGACGAGGAAGGCACCCGCATGGCGACGACCAGGCCGCCGACCGCGCACCCCTATGACGACAGCGACGTGATCGACGCCCGCGCCCCACGCTTCAACCAGGGGACGGTCGGCGTCGTCGCCGTCATCGCCCTGCTCACCGGCTGGTGGTGGCTGTTCGGGCTCCTGGCCCTGCAGCTCACGCTCGGCCTCACCCTCGGCAGGCGCTGGTGCCTGCCCTGCGTCTTCTACTTCGAGGTGGTGCAGCCGCGCTTCGGCGAGGGGCCGGTCGAGGATTCGCGGCCGCCCAGGTTCGCCAACCTCGTCGGCGCGACCCTGCTGTGGTTCACCACGCTGGCCTACGCGGTCGGCCTGCCGGTGGTCGGGCTCGTGCCGGGTATCGCCGTCGCCGTGCTCGCGCTGCTGGCGGCCAGCACCGGGCTGTGCGTCGGCTGCGAGCTGTACCGGTTCGCCTCCCGCCTCCGCGGCGTCCGCGCCGGCGTGGTCGGTACGCTCGACCTGGCGGAGCTGGGCGTGCCCGCCACCGGCGGAGCGCCCGCCGCGGCCGTCACGGTCGTGCAGTTCACCCACCCGCTGTGCAGCGCCTGCCGCGAGCTGGCCCAGCGCCTGGCCGGCGGCGACCGCCCGTTCGTGGAGGTCGACGTCTCCCAGCGCCCGGAGCTCGCTCGCCGCTACCACGTCGCCGTGGTGCCCACCGCCTTCGCCGTCGCCGGCGACGGCACCGTCCTCGAGCGCCTGGCCTGACCAGCCGCCCCCCGGAGCGAGCGCCTGGCGCGCCGGCCCGGCCCCGGGGGCCCGCCTGGCGCCGCCGGCCCGGCCCAGGGCCGGGCCCGCCCTGCGCCGAACCGCCGCGCCGCCCGCGAGCGGGTGCTTGCGATTAGGCTTTCCGGGGTGACGGACGGCGCGAGGATGCGGAGGTTGCCGCGGTGCGGGTGATGGTGCTGGGCGGGACCAGGTTCATCGGGGCGGCGATCGTGGAGGAGCTGGCGGCGTACGGGCACGAGCTGCTGATCGTCCACCGCGGCGAGCACGAGCCGTCCGACCTGCCAGAGGCCGACCACCTCCACACCGAGCGCGCCAACCTGCCGCACCTGCGCGGCGCCGTCGACGACTTCGCGCCCGAGGGCGTGGTCGACACGTATGCCATGACCGCCGCCGACGCCGAGACCGCCCTGGCCGCGGTCGGCGACGACCCGCGCCTGCTGGTCCTGTCCAGCATGGACGTGTACCGAGCCTACGGCTCCCTGCTGGCCGGGGTCGAGACCGACCCGCTCCCGATCGACGAGACCGCGCCCGTCCGTGAGCAGCGCTACCCCTACCGCGGCCACCCGGCGCTGGGGAGCATGGACATCGCCGAGCACTACGAGAAGCTCGACGTCGAAGAGGCCTACCTGCGACGCCAGGCGACTGTCTGCCGCCTGCCGGTCGTCTACGGGGAGCGCGACGGCCAGCGCCGCGAGGAGCCGATCCTGCGGCGGCTGCGCGCCGGGCGCGAGCGCATCCCCAGCGGCGCCGGCTCCTTCCTGTGGACCCGAGGCTACGTGCGCGACGTCGCCGGCGGCGTGCGCATGGCGCTGGAGTCCGAGGCCACCATCGGCGAGATCCTCAACCTGGGGGAGAGCCGCACCTGGTCGATGGGCCTGTGGGCGCGCCACGTGCTGGAGGCCGCCGGCGGCCGGGCGCGCTTCGTCCGGGTCCCTGACCCCCTGCTCCCCGAGGACCTCCGCCTGCTCGGCACCGCGTCGCAGCACCTGCTGGTGGACTCACCCATGTCAAGCAATGTACCTGCATGGCCAGGATTACAACATCTGCTCGTTGATTCGAGCAAGGCTCGCGATCTGCTTGGATGGGAAGAAACAGAGCCGCATGAGGCTCTCCGGCGTTCGGTTGCCTGGCATCTGGCACACCCGCCCGAGAACCCATCTGACGACTTCAGTGCTGACGACCGCGCGCTCGAAGCGGCTTCCGAATAGGCGCGGCCTGCTGGCTGGCTTGGCCTCAACCGTGCCGCCTGATCCAATCAGCTCCCTCGACGGTCTGTTCTGACAGGCGGTCCCATACTTCCTTGTAGCGGGCTACGTCTTGGACATCGGTCACCCAGAGTTCCGCGCTGTACGTCTCTACCGAGACAAGGGTCTCGGCCTCAAGGTGCCAGGTGACGAACGGGTGGAGGAAGGGGATGGATGCTTCGCCGAGGGGCACGATAGACAGCGTGACATTCGGCAGGCTGGCGACAGAGATCAGCCGGTCAAGCTGCGCCTGCATCAGCTCGGCCGGCCCTGGCCGCCAACGCAAGGCGCCCTCGGTGATGATGAAGTCAAACTGCTTGCTCTGGTCGTAGAGTACGGCTTGGCGTTCCATCCTCGCGGCCACGGCCCGCCCGACGTCACCTGGTTGGTACGCCATCTCGATCACTCGCCGGGCGTACTCAGCCACCTGGAGAAGGCCCGGAACCATCACCGGCTGAAACGTCGTGATGTGCTGGGCCTGCTGCTCCAGCTCCTTGATCTCCTGTTGCTTACCGGCCAGGCCCAGCCGATGCAGGATGCGCCAACTGGTCGCACTGGTAGCGAGCTGCTCGACGAGCGCCGCCAGCTCAGCAAGCTCGTCCTCAGAAGCGTTCGTGACAGTAGCCCAGACTCTGAGCTCTTCGAGGTTGGGTAGGCTGCGACCCGTCTCGATGCGCGAGACCTTGGGTTGAGACAGGCCAGTTTGGCCGGCCAGTTGTTCACCCGTCAGGCCAGCTCGTTGGCGTAGCGCCCTCAGACTAGCGGCGAGCTGTTCGCGTGGTGTAGGCACTCAGCTCCATTGAGCAGGCTAGGGCCAGCTCCCGCAGCTTCCGGTAGTGGTCGAGGTCGTGCTCGGCTCTGCTCCCCAGGAATCCGCCGTGATCGTCGTAGTCAAGGACCACTACGACCTCATCATCGAACAGCCAGAAGTCTTGCTGGCAGGCGACGAGCTCGGGATGGTCGTCGAGGCTGGCAACACGGATGTCCTCGCCTGCCTCCACGCTGGTGGGGTACAGCGACAACTCGAAGCGGAGGTAGTCCGACAGGGGATGCGAGATCACGCGGACCCGCTGCATCGTCTTACCGGCCCGCGTTGCACTGCTGACACGATGGGGCCACGGGTGGTCGTCCGGCACTGTCACGTGCTCGCCACGCCGGAAGGCTGCAAACAGCCCGGCCTCTTGAGGGATCGAGTAAGCCGGCAGGGTCTCCAGCCGGAAGGCCAAGCGGTGGAAGTGCTCAAGGCACGTCGCCAAGTCAACCATCATTGATCTGCTTCAGGAGTTCGGGCGGGATCTCGACCAGGGCCTCACCCTCGGGAACGGTCACGTCCGCCTCGGTGACCTGCCACCCCTGCACCACGATGGTGCCGCGGTCGCTGCGGTAGAGCGTGGGGCAGGTGCCGTCGTAGCAGGTCCCGGACAGCCGCGTGAGCTTCATGCAGGCCTCCTGATCTTCACCTGAGTGCATATCAGCGCCGCCTATGGTGGAGCGCTTATCAGGCGAGGTCAAGACCCTTCAGCTACTCGTGCCTCTTGACGAGCTGCTATGCACTGTGTTGAATACTCATCGCCCTGCATGTACTGGGGAGGCGGGATGAGCGAGCCCTACGGAGTCTTGAACGCCGGCGAGTGGTCCCTGTGGTGCCGCGCCTGCTCTTGGCGCAGCATCCCCCGGCAGGCTGACCCCCTCGTGTTCAGAGCCTCGCTCCGTGAGGCGGAAGACGCGTGGCGCGCTCATCGCTGCATGCAGGGCGCAGGGGCACCGGCACACCGGCTGAAGGAAGTCGGGCCGGTGCCCCTTTCCATTCTTGAGGTGGCCTGAATGGAGATCGTCCGCCGCTGCCTGATGGTGCTGGTGCTTCTTGTGGCCGCCCTCGCCGTCGATGCGGTGGCTTTCAGCATGGCCGCCATCTATGTCGTGCTGACAAACGGAAAGTGAGGTGATGCGGGAGGGACTACACGTCAGCATCGGCCGGGCGCTCCACTTTCATATCCGAGAATCGGCTACCCGGACTGGAACGCACTGGCGCGCTCGGCCAACCCCAAAGGACGGACCCACGGGGCTAGAGAACTCGCCCAGGAAGTAGCTAACCCGCTACCTGAGCTGGCCAGTGGGCAGAGGGTCCGGCCAAGACCAGCTACCCCCAGACCTCCTACTACCAAACCATCGGCAGGAGACGCACCCACGTTGCTTCTGCCAAATGGCCACGGTATCTGTGCGGTGGTCGCCTGTGGCGACCGGGGAAGCTGTACAGCCACCGAGGTCGGGGTTGGCCCTGGGCACCCGGCGACGTGCCTGGGGCCAGCCCCATAGGTAGCAAAGGTTGAGGCTGTGACGTTACGCCCTTGTCAGTTCGGCGAGCAGCTCCCGTCCCAAGTCAGTTGCGCAGCGCTCTGCCCAGACTTTCCAGCCTGTTTGCCGGCGCCCTCCCCGGAGCTGGCGCACGAGATCGGGCAGTTCATCAGCGGAGCTGAGCAGCAGCACGCCAGTGCCCAGGCGGTTGCTCAAACTCTCGCCGGTCTCCATGAGGCGATCAAGGCAGGGTTGGCGAGGAAGGAAGATCCCTGATGCACGTTGTGAGCGTGGTGTTCGGCATCGCCATGCTGGTGCTCACCGGAACGGCCGTGGTACTTGGCCTCGTCATCCTGGTGATGTACGAGCTGCGATGGATCGTGCGCAACAGTCACGAGATCGGCGGCCAGGAGGAGCCGATCCCACGCCAGCACTTCCCGGACGTGCCACCTCAGCGCACGTTTGATAATTATTGGCAGAATTAGGACTCGCGTGTAAGTCTCATACTCCGGAATCAGCTGTATTCATATTGACGATTTTGGGGCGCCTGTCACAGAATGTAGTAGCTTCCAGGCTGGATTATTGCCCAACCCTCCAATGGGCAGTAATCCGGCTTGGATGTGTACGCCTCTAGCCGGATACCCTCATTTGCAGCTCCGGTTTAGGAGGCACAAATGGCAGAGCCATCGCGTCAGCCGCAACAACTTCCCCCGCATATTCAGCACGGCACGCTAACTGCGTACAACTACTATAAGTGCGGATGCGCGGATTGCCGGCGCTGGAGCGCCGACTATAGGAAAAGCGTGAGGACGAGTTGGCACGGGAAGCCGTTGCCGCCTGGAGTTCAGCACGGCACGCTCAATGCCAGCACGAACTACGGCTGCCACTGCGCGGATTGCCGAACGGCCAGCAGTACCAAGCCGAGGTTGACTTGAGCCGTCGCAAGTAACAGCCAGATTTCCCTAACTGCCTTGAGGGCTCACTTCCGATTTATCCAATTGACCGGGAGTGAGCCCTCTTCCGAACAATGGTTCACTATGACATCCGGACTGGGATGTGAACCCTTCGAGGAATATGCCCAAATCATTTGCCTTGATATGTTGACACTGCCGAATCAACTGGGCATACTTACCGCGGCTAGCAAGAGGGCAAGCTGATCTCGAACGACGGGCGCACGCTAGCGAACCTAGCAGCCGGCACGTTCGGCGACGGTCCCACATTGGGTGGGCCGCTCGCACAGCCGCAGTGGTCGGAAGGAGTAGGTCCGACTTAGGCGGCTTTCTATTTATTAGGTGTGCACTAATTATCCTGATGTGTCCGAGGTGTGGATGGTGCATTCAGGAAGATCCAGAGGGAGGCCACCTATGAGTCCGCCCATACCGTAAACGGGAGAGCCGGGTGTGTCAGCACCCCGCTCTCCCGAGAGCCCCAGTCAGGTCCCCATGTCGAAAAGGGCAACTGCCGGGAGTGGCATGGTAGGGCACCGTGAGGCGCCTGCCAAGGTCCATCTTCCTGTGGCCACGGCCGGTAGTTGCCCAGAAAGGTAGGGCAACGGCCATGGTCATCCGAGAGTTGATCGAATCGACTGCTGATAGCCAGTCGGTCTATCACGACCCTGCCAATCAGGAACGCGCCAACCGGATGCTGGACGCGACCTTGCTTTGTAAGCAGGCAACCCGCCATCTCGTGGACGTGGACGACTACATCGGTGAGGCTATGGTCGGTCGGCCACGCCTTGTGGCTTTGCTGCGTAATCTGGAGAAGGTTGCGGCTATCGGATTCGCGGCGCAGCTCTTTGATGCGCTGAGCTGTCCTGGTTGGGAGTATTTACAAGAGCCATCCCGGTCGTACTCGGAACAGGCGGGCGGTGATTCAGCATGACGGATGACCGTCTGCCCGAGAGGTATCGACCATCTGCACAACCACCTCAACCGGCGCAACAGCGATCTAGGCGGATCGCTGGCAACCATCCGACGCCCCTTCGGATGGAGTTGATACGCCCAGCCACCCGCCTAGAGCGCCCGGCTGCCCGTCGCCTGGATGATGCCGGCACCGCGCATCCCGCCGTGCCACTGGCGAGCCGCTCAACAGCTCCATCCGGTGCCGGCCGCCCGGTGCAGCCAGCGCAGCCGATACCCCGGATCTACTCACCCGCAGAGCTTGAGTTTGCGCACATCCCAGATCGTCATGAGTGCTGGTATCGGCTGAGCGAACCAGTACGGGAGCTACTGACGGAACGAGCAGGAGGGATTCTCGCCTGGTGGGCGGCGCCGGACGACCAGGGCCGAACCTGGGCGGTTGTACTCGGCACCAAGGCGCTGGTCACGGCGACCCCGACACTCAATTCGTCGGATGGGCCGACCACCGAGGTCCGGACCATCGTATCGCTGGAGCCCAGCTCACTTCGGGAAACTGAGATCCGCCAACCCATAGCGTGGCGATCCCCGAACAGCCCTCATCGAGGCTTCGATCCAGTTCAGTTGGAACCTGCTCACACTGTCCAACTTGATCCGACCGTGGCGGCTTTGGTGGGAAACCTGCCTCCGCAAGCTCAAGCCTTTCTGCAAGAACCATTTTTGGGTAGGCGGGAGAATTTCCAGCAAAGCTGCTACTACTTTCGAACCCTTTACACCAACAGCGCCCAGTTATTCGTTGGCGCATACCTGGCTGGAGTGCACCATCTGACCTTCGTCTCGGGTACACGCTTCACGCCTACCGGGGTCTCTGATGAGGCAAGCGAATGGCAGCTCGTATGCTGTCGGGCGACCGTACATCACTAACTCCGACCACGCTACGAAACGGACGAAACTATGAGGCTACTCCAGCGACACCTAATCACAGCCTTAGTCGTCGGTATCCTGCTGCTGGTCCTGGCCAAGCTACTGATCTCCTTCATCGTGTCTCTCTTGCCGATTCTGACGGCCCTGATCGTTCTCCTGGTGATCATCGGCATCATCGTGGGCCGACGCCTCTACTTCTAGGCTGACGAAAGCGCTTGTGCGCGACTAACCGGCTTCGGATAGTGAGCGCATGAGTCCGACGGAAATCTTTTGGTCATTGTGGTGCTTGAGTTGGGCGTCGGTCATCTGGGGAGTGGCCTACGTGAAGCTGTTAGACCAGGGATGGTATGACCGTAACCGGCAGCCGTATGTGCTGACGTTTCCAAGCCAGCTCGACACCGAGCAGGTGCTTCGCTGGGTCTACAGCGTGGCCGGCACCTTGCGGCGGCCCTGGTGGTCGGTGCTAGGCGTCAAGACCCTGGCGTTTGAGACTGTGACCGACAGCCACAACATCCGCCATCGCCTCCTGATCCCGTGGCAGCACGCCGACTACGTGACCGCGCAGCTTCGTAGTCACATTCCAGGGATCAACGCGGTCCACGACGACAACCCTACCTTCCACGAGTGGAGCTGTGGCGTCGAGTTTGGCATGACCAATCTGCACCATCGGTTTCGGATCACCAAGCCCGAGGCGGTCGCGGCCACCATTCTGGCGAGCCTCCAAGCCCTGAAAGACGATGAGGCGGTGGTGCTCCAGTGGGTGATCACCCCGGCCGGACATGAGCAGCCACCAGCCGAGCCGCAGGCGAGTATCCGGGTTATCAACCGAAGGGTGCCATGGCTCCTGCGGGCGATGCTGACCGGGTTACAACCCGACCGCGACGAGACGCGATTCGTCCCGTTTATCCGATGACCCCACATCGTGGTCCGGCACCACGCGACTGCGTTGGTCCAGGCCGGGAGCCAGATTCAAGCGACAGGCATGGTCGGACATATGGTGCAGACCGCGACTTTGCCGGGGCCCTGAGAGGCTGCCCTGGCGAGCACGCACCACCAAGGGGTCAGCTTCCGGCGGCGACTGGTCACCAAACGCCAGCTCATGTCGCGGATTAGCCGCGCGGTGAGCGTCATGATCTTTTCGTCCAAGCTCACCGCGACCGAGCTGGTTAGCTTTAGTGGGTTCCCGCTGGGTGGGCCGCATGTGGCAGGACTACCGCAGGGGAGAAGCCGGCAACTGGCCGCCACTGAGGCGATCCCTCGTAAGGGGCGGATCATCGCGGTCAGCAACTTCCCGGGAGCAGAACGGCCCTTGGCCCTCAGCTTGGAGCACTCGCGGCAGCACGCCCATGTCGTGGGACCAACGGATTCCGGCAAGACCACGCTCTTGTGCAACATGTTTGCTCAGGATGCGGCCCAGGGCTCCGGCCTGGTGTTGATCGAGAGCAAGGGCGATCTGTTCTACCGTGCCCTCGACGCTATCCCACGGGAGCGCGGGGACCAGGTGGTCGTGCTCGACGTAACGGATACGGCGTACCCGGTGGCCATGAATGTCTTGGCGCAGGGTAGGCCGCGGGTGGTCGTCGAGCAGCTCGGTGCGCTGTTCCATCATCTGTACCGGGAGACCCGCAGCGTCTACACCACCGAGATGCTGTTTCACGGCCTAAGCACGCTCATGACCAAGCCGGAGCTGACGTTCTGCGACCTCGTGCCGCTGTTGGTGCCGATGAGTGAGGCCGAGGCCGCCTGGCGTGATGACCTGATCCGCTCCCTGACCGACCATGAGCTCAAGAACTTCTGGCAGCGCTTCGATAACTACTCCCGGCCGGAGCAAGACCGGGTGACGCGGCCGGTGATGGACCGGATTTGGCAGCTCAACGCCCGGCCCGAGATCCGCAACATCATCGGGCAGTCCAAGTCGAGCTTTGATCTGGCGGAGGTAGTAGCGGGCCAAAAGATTCTGCTGGTCAACCTGGCTGGGCTGGGCAAAGAGACTGCGAGTCTGACGGGCACGCTCATCATGAACGCGCTCTGGCAGGCCGTGAAGGCCAACACTGGCACGGGCGAGCGACCGACGTTCCTGTATTTGGACGAGTTTCAGGATTTCGTCAATCTCCCGATTGATCCGGCTGACATGCTGGCGAAAGCGAGAAGCCTCGGGCTGGGCATGGTGCTGGCCCATCAGCATTTGGGGCAGCTCCCGGTTGAGCTACGCCAGGCCGTGCTCGCCAATGCCCGCAGCAAGATCGTGTTTCAGACCACGGCCGATGACGCACGGGTCTTCACGCGCGAGTTTGGCCGCCAGGTCGATGAGCACGACTTCATGAACCTGGGGAAGTACGAGGTCATCTGCCGTTTGGTCACGGGTGACGGCGTGAGCGCACCGGTAACCGGGACGACCAGGCCACCAGTGGCACGGACGGGACTGGCGCAAGAAGTGCGCGCGCTGAGCCGCAAACGGTACGGGAGGCCCGTGGCGACAGTCGAAGCAGAGATCGGCCGGCGGCGCAGCAGCGGTGCATCGCCAAGACGACCGAAGCTCGGGGGAATGGAGTGGAGGGAGTAATGCACCGACTATCCGTTTATGCTTGCTTTTGATTGTTCGCTAAGTATCATAGAAATACTCGTTAGATTGCTCCCAAGCACGTGCGGCAATTTAACGAGCATGTCCTTGCTCAGTCCCAGTCCCCGAAAGGGGTTGGGATGTCACGGATATTGGCTCCTATCTGGAGAGAGGAGGGAAGAACCTCGATGGCGGAAGACATCTGCATGGACTGTGGCGGCGACGGAGAAGACGAGGAAGGCATGCCCTGCACGGCCTGCGGCGGAACGGGCCGCATCGAGCGGGACGACGACGAGGACTGACCTGTGTCGTCTGACCCGTAGGGATGACTCAGCAACCTGAGTATCCCAAAGGGCACCACTCGGGAGTGGTGCCCTTTTACTATTAGCCGATTCTTTGTCGCAGATAGTCAGTAAAGGCTCTCATCTCAGCTTGATGTTCTGCTAGAAGACTCTGTCTACCTTGATCATCAAGCAGATGGGACATTTCAGCGCCTTGACACTTTAGCTTGCTACCCTCCGGCCCTACCCTCGTGATGATCAGTCGGTTCATATATTTTACTGGCCGATTCACGTAGAACTCCTCCAAAGGGGGAAACAGCCTTTGTCTCTCTTTCAAATTCAAGTGCACAGCCCTATTCCTAAGTGATTTATACTCTGGATCTGCCGGACGAGCAATTTTGAGATACGCTTCCTCCAATGGGTTGGCCTCCGGCGCGCTAAACACCACATATGGTCCGCCGGTAACGCGATCAATGTGGCCACTACAGGAGGCTGTCGTATGAATGCCTAACATCTGTAATGCCACCACGGTATCGACAATCTCATCATCAAGCGGCCGGCCGAGCTTATCTACCATTCGCAGTACATCGGTCTTGGTCATATTCCACTGGTCGGTTTGCTGCTGTGTCATTAGCCCTATTGTATCGCAATCTAGGTGGCCCACGGGTCCAACTTATTATGCTCGGGACCTCGCCGGCGGGTGTGACCATCGCTGTGACCATCGGGGCACACGCAGCATGATCGTCTACCAGGGACAACGGGCCGTAGACACAGCGGACTCATGCCGCATATGCTGCTGCTATGACGCTACCTGCGCGTGATCGCCACGTCGTCGAGCTGGTGGGCCGCTTTCGCCAGCTCGCCGCCCAACATGTCGCGGCCCTGGTGTTTCCTGATGCGGCCTCAGCCACGCCACTCAAGCGCACCCTCGGCCGCTTGGCTGAGGGCAAGTACTTGGTGCGTCTTGACCGGCCACACCGTGCCATCGGTGGAGTCGGCGGCGGGTCAGGTCAATATGTCTATCAGCTTGGGCCGGCCGGGTGGCGGCTACTTGAGCGCGACGGGCGCTATTGGGCCTTTCGCAAAGTTGACAACCACACCTTAGCCATTGCTGACTTGTATGTGTCACTCACGCGGGCAGAACGTACAGGCAGGCTTGCTATTGTGGAGTACCGGCCGGAGCCAGCCTGCCACGTGACCATTGGCGGGGTGAAGCTCGAACCAGATGCGTATATGGAGATTGGTATTCATGCCCGCGGGCTCAAGTACCCGTACTTTGTCGAGGTCGATCTGGCTTCCGAGCACACCAGCAGCAAAGGCAAGATCGAGACCAAGCTGAAAGGCTACTGGCACGCCTACCGGCAGGCCACGCCAGAGCAGCACTTTCCGTTGGTGCTGTTTACCGTGCCGGATGAGACGCGGCAACAGGCGATACAGCGGGTGGTTGCTCGGGGGCCGAACGCGGCGCGAGCCCTGTTTTATGTCGTGCCGAGCGACCAGATAGCCGACTGGTTGGTAACTGAAGCTCCAGCTTTGTTAGCTGCGATTTCTGAGGCTTGAGAGAGGCAAGAAACGACCGGCGAAATTTGTACTAATCTGTCAAACAGAGTAGAGTGGGAGTATATAAATAACAAGCGAGACGCTGATTGGTCCAGCGTCTCTAGGCGTATAGTCTAGGGAACCCTCCAATTGGTCGTCAAGCATAGGAGGGTTTTATGAATCAACAACGAACCGCCAAGGAGGAGCTTGAGCACAGTATTGAGCAGGTGCGGATCAACGCGGACACCGCCAGTCTAATCGCCGACCTACTCGATCAATGGGGGACTAAACAGTTCAACAAGCGCTTCGCCGATGCGCTTCAAGCCAAACTCGGAGGCGCCTACCTCGTCACTTACTGCAAGTGGTATGGCGACTGGCGACTGGGTGTTAGCACCAAGGGGCAACGCCATGATGACGGTATAACCATCTATCTGGGTGAACAACCCACTGCTGCCAGGTGCCGGGGAACGGTAGAGCAGTACGCCGACGGCCTGAACTCAGATCACATCAGCGCTGCTATCTTCGAGGTCGCCCATTACGACGAGATCCGGGCCGTAGCAGCGCGCAGTGCGCACGAGCTCAAAAGCATGAAGGCGAGATACGGCAAATACCACGGTGATCTGACCTACACCATGCGCGCCGAGGTCAAGCGCATCCTGGAGGCAGCATAGCGATGGAGCTTGTGCCATCCACCACGACGAGACGCTGCACCCTTGACGATATTCACGCTGTGGTCAATCAGCCCGCCCTGTTCACGGTGGAAGAGGGCGGTGATGCGGTGGATTGGTACGACAGTGGCAGGCTCGATGTCACCCGGATCGACAATTACCAGTGTGAGAACTGCGGTGAGTGGTTTGAAGTTCAGCCGTACAAGCAGGAGCGAACCTGGCCGGAAGTGCTAGAGCATGTCATGGCTCAGCCGGTGGCGCCCCGTGAGTGACGAACGCTGGCGCTTCCACCGACGGATGCGATGGCGGCAGGCGAGGTCGTCACCTGGTCGGCCCCTCGGTGCTGTTGGCGATCCTGAGCCTGTGGGGTCATGGGCTTCAGCATCGGTGCACGTCTGCGCCGCTCAGCCTCGTGGCGTGCGTAGGGCGGCTGTAACACGCGCGAGCGCCACGAGGCCGCCAGCCCGTCATGTCAGGACGCTGGTGCGGTCCTACGGCCTCGCTGCATTGAGATCAGGCCAAGTAGGGGAGCAGAACCTCTCACGTCGCACAATAACTCTTTCTAACGAACGACCAGGCCCAGGCCATGCTAACGGCAGCCTACAAGACTTGCGATAATGAACTAAAGGAGGCTATATGACCCAGACAGATTATCAAATGATCGCGGAGGCATTCAGGCCTCACATTTTTGAGATGCGGACAGCGATCGGACCTAAGTCTGAGAGACAAGAGGCCGAGCTCGACACAGCCTTTGAGTCCATAACCGTGATTGTGAATACTCTGGCCAATCGTATGCAGCAGCGGGATTCGCGGTTCGACCGTGAGGCGTTTCTACGAGCGTGTGGTCTGATATGAAAGTCCTCAACCCCCAAACCGGCGAGGTGCTTTACCTGATTCCATACCCCCCACCCGCCAAGGGACCGCCGCGGCCCAAGAGGGTCATCAACCATGGGGCGCTAAGGGCCATCGAGCATCTATCATGGATGGTCGGCGGCCTTGTCCTAGCTCTGATTGTCGTCAGCGTAGCCTGGCATTAGCGAGGCATACGAGTGGGAGGGCCTACGAAGGTGGGCCCGTCCAGCTTGAATCAGGGCATCGGGTGGGAGGGGGAGTAGGGCAGAGACGAACAGTCGCGAACCGGGCCGGACCGCATGTGTGGGCTGGGCAAGCTGAACACATTTGGTACTCGCCGCAACGATCTCGACCACCCATGTCGTCAAACGTGCGCCATGGCCGCGGTGGACGACAGTGCCATGAGTCAGCGCCTGAGCCGTCGTGCATCACGTCCAGGGCCTGTCCGAGCCTGAATCCTGGTCTGGTCGCGCGGCCTGTATGAGGCAGGCGAGGAGTGTGCCCAGGCGCGTACACGGGCGGCTCACAAACCACCCGGCGAGGTCGTGACCGCCGTGGCCACCCAACACGAGACGGCGCGGATGCTCTTTCAGGTCGGCCCGTATAGCGAGGCGGCAACAATCTTGACCACGGCGCCTGAGCCTTTAGCGGCCTAGCTTCTTTGTGCGTCCAACGTAGTACGATTCGAAGCCATGTAGCGCCGCCGGTCTGAAAGGGGACAGCGTGGCTGTCATCGAACAGCATGTGTCAGACCTCACCCGCCAACCGGGCGAGGCGAGCGAATTTGGCGCACTAGAGGTTCTGCACCCGGACTTTCGTGAGCCCATCCGCCTCGAGGTCCTTCCGTCCGAGGTCGAGGGTCGGCTCAAGACTGCAGATCGCATGGTGGAAGTGAGGTACAGCGCACCGGGGGCTCGCCTTCCAGAACGGTACGTCATTCCGCTTGAAGACTTCAGTGCCTTGGCCAAAGGTCGCGATATGAACGCGATCCTGTCGGAAGCCCATGCGGCAACTCAGGCTCAGCGCGGCCGGCCGACCGCAGACGGTAGAAAGCCCGCCGCCGCTGGGGGCGTGCGGACCAAGATCAACTACGCCAGCCTCGAGCACGCCGGCGAGCCCCACCGCGGCAAGATCACGGAGGCGGAGCGGGATCTCGTCCGCGACAACCTCGACCAGATCAACGCGCGCCTGGCGGCCGCCGGCATGCGCCCGATCGACCCGGCTGACCCAAAGATGCAGGAGCGGTACGGCCTGTAGGGAGCTGGCTCGGCTGGGCGGTCGTGAGAAGCTTGGCCACGATGAGACGGCCAGCTGGCCATTGGCTCTCCGGTGTGCCGGCCGTCTCGTTCACTCAGGCGGCTCGGTGCAGCACTTGATTCGCTCGGAATCACGAGCGACGCGCGCACGGGCACCCCCTGCTCTGGGAGCTCCAAGTCGCCCTTGACATCTACCTCGCTACCGGAGCCTGAGTTGCGCGCCGTCTCGCTGCCGGACATCGGCAATTTCACGATCCTCAAGGCGCAGGCCCACGCCTATGCCAGCAACGTGGATATACGTGTGGACCTCGCCATGGGCGCCCTCCGCACCACGCCCGCGACTCACGCCGACCCCTGGCCACCCTTGGGATCACCCCGGATAAACGGACACTACGAGAGCAGACGGAGTCCCGGTCCTTCGACACAGCTCTACGTCGACGGCCTCGGGCCCAGACGTGTGGCTCGTCGGTGCGCGAGCGGATTCTCAGCCAAATGCGTAATATCCGCGTGAGTAGTCTGCGTCGGTAGAGGAGGCCCGCGCTGTTGGCTGTTAAGGTCGTACACGTATCAGACCTGTCCGGCAAGCCGGCCGAAGAGAGCGAGTTCGGCCGCTTGGTCGTGCTGGAGCATCCCGACTTCGCGCACGAGCCGATCACGCTTGAGGTACTGCCGGACGAGGTCGACGGCCTAAAGGACGCAGAGCAGTTCGTGCATCTGGAGTATTACGCCCCTAGAGCCCGGCGGCCGGAACGACTAACAGTCCCGCTCGACCAGTTCAACGCCCTGGCCGAGGCCGGCCAGATGAACGAGGTCATCCGTAGCGCCCTTACCGCCCAGCGCGACCAAGGCGGCAAGAGCCACACCGCCACCGCCACCGGCAGTGGGCGTACAGTTCGGACCAAGGTGAATTACGCCGCGCTGGAACACGCCGGCGAACCCCACCGCGGCCGGATCACCGAGGCGGAGAAGCAGCTCGTGCGCGAGCACCTGGACGAGATCAACCGTCGGCTCCGTGATCACGGCCTACGGCAGATCGACCCCGATGACCGCTCCATGCGGGAGCGGTACGGGCTCGGCTAGCCACCTGAACAGGATCTACATGGCCGTCGCAACCCTCTACCACTGCGTGCCATCAAGCAAGGTCGATATACCGCTCATCGCCGAGGGCCTCGCTCGGGTTGGGCTGCGGCCGCTCTTCCATGACGCCCGACAGGCCATTGCAGAGAGGCTTCAGCCCTGGGCGCTTCAGAGTCTCACGCTGCCAGGCTCTGACGTCGAGGTCTTCCTCTCGGAGGACTCGGCACGTGCCGTCTGCGTAAGGCTCTGGCAAACGCAACGGGTCACTTCGAACATGGTGGTTGACATCCTGTCGCTGGGGGAGAGTGACTCAAGTCTTCCTCAATCCCTCATGGACCAGTTTCCCGCGCCGCTCAAACCCCATTCGTGGCTCGCGCAGCTCGGGATCGACAGGCTAACCGCAATGGCGGGATCGCTTAGCCCGAACGGTAGGATTCTCAGTAACAACGCTCAGCGGGTAAAGATACGGCGGCTCTATCGTGATGACGCGCGTGCCGTGCTCAGCCGAATCATTTCGACCTTTGGCGATAACCCCACGCCCCGCGACGCCCTACAGCAGCTCGAAGCATCGGTCGACGATGACCACCTCGACGAGGTGCTCAACGACCCCGAGTTCATGACCAAGCACTTCGTCATCGCCTGCAACAACTGCGGCACCTCGCATCTGACCTTCGAGCAGGCAGCCGCGGCCGAGTCAGCTGTCACGAGCTCCGAGCAACGGTGCGCCCAGTGCGGTGAGCAAGCTCTGGAGATCCGCGAGACCTATGCGCCTGCTCAGCCCTACGTGCGTGCGATCAAGCAGGGTCTGTGGCTCGAGGCACTCGCGAGCGACGTCATTGGCAAGTACGCGGCGCAGTCATGGAGCGGCCAGATGCTTGGCTCCATCGAGGTCGATGTGGTGGCCGTCGTTGATGATGTAACCGTCCTGGTGGAGTGCAAGGACACGAGCTTTGGCCAGAACGACCTGTATGTCACAGCGGTCAAAGCGCAGCAGGTGGCGGCAGATCTGGTGATCGTGGTGAACACCAGAGATGTGCATGACAACGTTCGGATGGAGCTGGCCCGGATCGACGAGACCACCCCCGCCAGGACCTTCTACCTGCTGAACGAGCGGACTGCAGCCGCTATCAAGAGCAAGTTGGAGGCCATTCTCCGGCATCTGACCGCAGATCCAGCCGAGCGGTGGTTAAGGACGCCGTCTTCCTCGACTACTGTCAGCACAGGTCAAAGCTCGATAGATTGGTCTAGGTATCAAATTACCAGCCTCGTCTCTGATGCTGTTACCTTCTATGGACATACGCCTGAGCGGACGCTGCTGCCTCCCGAACTGACCGCCAAGCGTTCAACGGTGAAATTAGGGGAGTCCGTAGAGCCGACTGGGTAGCTGTATCGGTCGGTTCTGGCAGGAGATCCACCCGCACCACATCGCTTGCTGAGGCCCCCGGTCACGCAGGGGTTCAGATCGAGGTGGGTGTTGCTGTCGTGCCCGCTGGCCAGGGTGCGGGTCACGCTGAGCTGCTGCCACGAACCGTTTGGCGTGGCCGTGGCCGTCGCGGTGCAGCTCGAGGCACTGGTTGACCTGGTTGACACCTCGCCGACGTCACGGTGGTCCGGGGAGTCGTTCATGGTGCCGGCCGCCTTAGTGGTCTTTAACTCCGTGCAGAGCCGATTGTTGATGCTGTTTGCATCAGTTATCCAATAGATCGTTCACGCTTGTATAGGCACTCCGCAGTAGAAGGGCGCTGAGTACGAGTGCCAAACCGAACAGCAGCCAGTACAACATGTGCTCACCGGGGATGGATTCCACATACCGGGCTTGGCTCCCCGCGAGCAAACCGTGGCTGACAACCAAGTAGATAGCGAGAAACTTAGAGAAAGGACGCGGGCGTTTATAGGCTAGGACTCCTAATACGCCGGTTGTAAGCAGATCTATTGTAGCGGCGAAGACTATAGACCCAATGAGACCACTCGTAAACCAACCGGTTTGAAAAGGGTCACTGGCTAGATTTTGGAGGATGCCGTAGGTGGCCGCTCCAGCCGTGGCAGCCATCGAGATGAGACCCGTGACAACTACGCTCAGACGGGCTAATGATCTCGTCCGAGCCAGTAATGCTTTCTCGGAACGCGAGTTCGTGACCATGTATCAGATACTCCTAAGGGGTTATTAGTTATGCTTTTGAGCACAGTATGCGCCGATGGCGCCAAAAAGCAAAGCGCCAATGGCTTGACTGCTCCGCATAAACATTAAAGGGCGCCAGCCCTGGTCGTCTCCGAAGCCAGCGTGGCTGGAGATCGAACCAGGGGCTGACGCCCGTGCCGAGAGGGAAGCATCCCTCCCGGGGTGTTGGTTCAGGCAGCTCCTCGAGGAGCTGCCTGATGGGTGCTACGAGCAGGTGGAGGTGATGTGATCCACCCGCAGCATATCGTTCGCGATGGAACCGGTCATGTACGGGTTCAGGTCGAGATGGCTGTTGCCGTCGGTGTGGGCGCTCGCCAGCGTGTAGGTGACGCTGAGCTGCTGCCAGAAGCCGTTCGGCGTGGCCGTCGCCGTACCTGTGCCCTGCAGACCGCCGTGGTTACTGTTGTACTCGCGGATGCGGAGCTTGAGCGAGTGGCTACCCACCGCCGGACCCTTCATCCAGGCCGTGGCCGTGCAGCTCGAGGCACTGGTTGACACCTCGCCGACGTCACGGTGGTCCGGGGAGTCGTTCATGGTGACAGTGCCGGAGCCGCTCGCCACCAGCTTGAACGAGTAGTGCCCGTCATGGGCATCTGCTGTGTCCGCACTCAGGGTGGTGTTCGAGTCACCCGCCCAGAACTGCTTACCGTACGGCGCCTCCCCGCCGCAATTTTCGACCGCATCGGCGTTCAGGCCGTTGAGGAGATTGTCGTAGCCACAGGTCTCGGCCGCGGCGTAGCCCAGCTCCCGGATGTCATCGAGGTAGAAGACATCACCCGAGCCGGCGTTGGTGGTGTCGATGTTGAAGTCGACGCCGGTGGTGCTGGGGTTGTACAGATGGAGGCCACCCGTGACGAAGTGATCCCAGCCGCCCGTGAGCGTGAACGACTGGTAGAGCTGGTTGTTCCCGCCCGTGAGGTACTGCCGGAGCTTCACTCGAAGCGTCTTGCCGGACGGTCCCTTGGCCCAGAAGTCACCTTGAACGACGTCGGCCCCCTGGACGATGTTGTTCGGCGAGTCCGTCACATCGAACGAACCCGTGAACGTCATCGAGTGGGTACCCAGGGCCTCGGCATAGTGCGGGTTTGTCCGGTTGGTGATGGTCGGGTGGGTGGGCCGGGCTGGATATAGGACAGGCACGGCTTCCGGCGATCATGTGGGTATCGAAGCCCATGACCAGACCGGACCACCGTGCCTGCCCCTTCATCATCCCCCATTCCCACGGTTGCCCAGCGGCTGGACGCCCCCGCTGCGCTGGCACCCGAGCACTATCGTGACCTGCTCGACTACCTCGCCGAGATCGCCGATCCCCGCCACCGGCGCGGCCGGCGGCACGCGCTTGCCACCGTGCTGGCCGTGGCGGTGGCCGCGGTGCTGACCGGCGCCAGATCGCTTGCCGCGATCGGTGAGTGGGCCAGCGACGCGCCCGGCCAGGTGCTGGCCGCGCTCGGGGTGCGCCGCGACCTGACCGGCGCCTTCAGGCCACCTGACGAGGCCACCGTGCGCCGTGTGCTGGCCCGCGTCGACGCCGATGCGCTGGACCGCGCTATCGGCGCCTGGCTGGCCAGCCAGCAGCCACCGCCACCCACATCCCACTGCGCGGCAGCGGCCACCACCCCAATCCCCAGGTCCACCTGCTGGCGGCGATGGACCACACCAGCCGCGGCGTCCTGGCCCAGACCCAGGTGGACACCAAGAGCAACGAGATCACCGGGTTCCAGCCGCTACTGGAGGCCTGGACCTGGCCGGGCGGGTCCTGACCGCCGACGCCATGCACACCCAGCGTGCGCACGCCGACTGGCTGGTCACCCACAAGCACGCCGCCTACCTGCTGATCGTCAAAGGCAACCAGCCCGCGCTCCAGCACCAGCTCAAGCTCCTGCCCTGGCCAGACATCCCCGTCGCCGACCACACCCGCGACCGCGGCCACGGCCGCGCCGAGATCCGCCGCCTGCAGGCAACCACCGTCGCCGGCCTGGACTTCCCCCACGCCACCCAGGCCATCCGCATCACCCGCCGAGTCCGCTCCCTACACAGCCCACGCTGGCGCACCGTCACCGTCTACGCGGTCACCAACCTCACCGCCGCCCAAGCCCACCCCGCCCGCCTGGCTGACTGGATCCGGGGCCACTGGGGCATCGAGGCGCTGCACCACATCCGCGACACCACCTTCGCCGAGGACGCCTCCCAGGTCCGCACCGGCACCGCCCCCCGAGCCATGGCCAGCCTGCGCAACCTCGCCGTCGGCATCCTCCGGGCCTACGGCCACCGCAACATCGCCGCCGCGCTGCGCCGCAACGCCCGCGACGCCACCCGAGTCCTGCCACTCCTCGGCATCACAAGCACGTGAACCAGCCAATCCCGCACTTTGCCGAGGCCCTGAGTGGGTACCGAGGTGCGCTTGCGAAGTGGTGACGCTCGGGGTGTTGGTTGCATTCCACCCGGTAGCGCTGCCCGCCTCGAAGCTGCCATTGGTGACGTAGTTGGTGCCTTCCGTGATCGCAGACTCGATCGTCTCGGCGATCTTCTGCTGACCCGCTGGGGTCGGGTGGAAGGGCGCGGGGTTGTTGCGCTGAGCACTTGGCACGGCGATGGACGGACCGTACAACCACGGCTCACTGGTACACAGAGTGTGTCCCGCCATCACGTCGTGTAGATCGACCAGGGTCACCATGCTGGGGAACAGATCCGCTTCCGCCTGGATGTTGTCGTTGAGGGCGCCCAGCTTGTCCTGTAGCCACGACATCTCACCTGACGTCAGATCACCCGTCTCAACCGGGGAAATGTCCTTGCAGGAGGAGTCGTAGGTCGCCGGGAACGGATCGTAGTAGTTGGTCAGATAGACGTGCGGCACCTTGCCAGCAGCGTTCCCTCGGCTCTGGATCTCGGTGAGCACGCTGTGCAGTTTGGTCTTTTCGGCGTCCAGGAAGCCGGCGATTGCGGTGTTGGCGTCAGTGGTGGTGCAGGCTCCGTACGGCGCGGCCCACAGGGGCGAGTAGCACGACCGCACAACCTTGCCGAAGTCAACATCATCCGCGCCGAGCGTCAGCGTCACGATGTCGGGCTGCGCCGAGTCGTACGCGCTGTTGGGAGCGTCAGCACCGGAGACGGAGCTACTGCCGAGCTGTGCCACGTCAGCTGTCGCGGTGACGTCGTGGGTATCGGGGTCGTAGAACTTCTCCTTGACCAGCACGCCACCAGGCGGATAGTTGAACGACGGGTACATCGCGCTCGCACCCGTGCACGCGAGGTCGGTCAGGCTCAGGTTTTTGGCCGCCGCCACGTAGTGGGGGTAGCCACCGAACGAGACATGACAGGCCTGCCCCGCGATGCTCGAATCCTGCCACGCTGGGTCGGTCGAGTCGGGGCGCTTCCACGACGAGGACGAGTTATCCCAGTACCAACCGTAGTTGATGCCTTCGCCCGAGGGCACCGAGTCGCCCAGCGCCACGTAGCTCAGTTGGCCGGGGAACGGAGAATTCGGCATCTGGCTGATGAGCGAGGAGCTGGGGTAGTCGGGATCGAGCCCGCTCACTACGATGGAGTCGAGGGTAGGGTTCCGGCCCGAGCACTGATTGGCATCGTCACAGCGGTAGATGGACAGGTACACCCGATCGCTGTCGATGGCCACGGTACCGACGTTGCCGGTGAGTGAATATGACCCTGGGTTGGAACCTGTCTGGTCGAGGACGATGGAGCTGCCGACCGTCGAGCCGTCGCTCTGGGCGTAGCGGTCGATCTGTACCCCGTCGCACAGTCCCGAGCAGGTCACCTCCAGCTTGCTGGTCACCACGATCGTGCCGGAGGTGTCCACGGCCACCGTGTCGACGTAGGTGATGGACTCGCCGCTCGCAGAGGCTACCAGGGACTTGGTCCAGGTGGAGCTGTTGTCGCTGGCCACACCCAGCAGGCTGGGGCTGGTCAGGTCGAGCGCCGGATACGACACGGCTGTCACACCGCCGTTGGGCAGGGCGCGGAGCGCGCCGAGCGTCTTGCAGGTGGTGCTCGTCGCGTACTGGCGCGTCCACGCCGCTCCGCCGCTTGGCGTCACCTTGGTGATGACCGCGTTCTGGCTGGAGCAGTCGAGCCCGCCGTATTGCGAGAAGTAGTAGGAGCCCACGAACGCCGTGCCGTCGGAGCCGGCTGCATAGATCGACCTCAGGTTGGTCTGACTGTAGCTGGCCGCCGGCAGGGTGTAGTCGTGTTGCAGGGTGCCGCTGTACGAGTAGTACCGCACCTCCGGGCCCTGCATGACTGCTAGCCCACCGGAGTAGGTGAATAGCGCGCCGCCGTCCGGGATGAAGCTGCTGAACTGCTGGCGCACCAGGTAGTGGCCGTCGCTCGCGGCCAGACCGATCAAGTAGTACTCGTCACCGCCGCACGAGCTGCCCGTCACCACAGCAGTGGCGTAGACGTTGCCGTCCGTGCCAACCGCCAGGGCGAGTGCCACACCCATGTGATGGTCGCTGCACGTGCTCTCGATCGGCACCGACCAGCGAACCGCCCCGTTGTTCAACGCCTCGATCAAGTACTCGGTCCCGTTGAAAACGACCCGGTAGCTGTTGCTGCGGTTGTCCACGACCGTCTGAGGATGACACGTCGGGCCCTGGCTCGAGGAGCCATCGTCAGCCGAGCTCCATTCGAGTCCTCCCGCAGGAGTGAAGGCCTGGAGCCCCACGATGCCGCTAGACGGCGTATAGCAGGCGCGGCTGATGACCTGGCTACCAGGAGCGACAGTCACAGTACCAACCTCGCCCAGGGTCTTGCTCCAGACCACATCGCCATCGGCCGCCTTGGCCGCCTGAGCTGGACGCCCCGGCAGGGGCACGACTGGCAGGGCGATGAGAAGCCCCACCATCATGGCCACGCTCACGAAGAGCGCAAGCCACCTATTTCTTGGCTGTCGACGCACGACAACCTCCTTCTTGTGAAGGTGCTTTTCGCTAGGCGGAATTGCCCAGCATATAAATAATAGAGTTAATGCGAAAAAACACCAAACAAATAGGGGAGTGTAGCCGCGCATTTTCAGACTATTAAGGCGAGCTGTTAGCCTTGAAAATCGTTATGGTTAGCTCAAAATAGAAAATGCCCATCAGTCGATTAGCCCAAAGGAGGCTAATTATGGGAGCTCCTACCACCGAGCCCCTTCAGCTCGTCCCGGTCGACCTCCTCGACCCGGCGGAAGACAACTTCCGCGGGCCGGTCGGCGACGTCACCGAGCTCGCCGAGCTCATCAAGGCACAGGGGCTGCTGCAAGCCATCACGGTGACGCCCAAGCCGGACGGCCGATTCAAGGTCGTCTTCGGTCACCGCCGCCTGGCGGCCGTGCAGCACCTGGGCTGGACCGAGATCGAGGCCAAGGTTCGGGAGTACACCGACGCCGAGCGCCTGCCGGTCATGTTCGCAGAGAACTTCGGCCGGGAGGACCTGACACCGCTGCAGGAGGCGCGCGCCTACCAGGCGATGCTCGAGCTGACCGACGAGCAGGGGAGGAAGGTCTACACCCAACGCACTCTTGCCACGAAACTGGGCATCGGCCAGGCCAAGATCTCCAACTACACGTCCATCTTCAAGCTGCCGGCGGACGTCGTGGCCCTGCTTGATTCCGTCGAAATCACGGTGACGCAGGCCATCCAGCTCGCCCGCATCGCCAAGCACCCCGACCGCGTCAGAGCGGCGCTGTCGAGCTGGCGCAGCTACGGCGACATGGAGATAGCGGTGCAGCGGCAGCAGGACGAGCTCGAGCGCGAGCAGGCCCGGGCCAGGAAGCTCAAGGAACTCAAGGCCGCCGGAGCGCGCATCGCCCCCGACGACTGGGTCACTCAGGGTGGCCGCCGCATCGGACCTGGATACCCGGTGTCGATGGAGCCAGAGGAGCACGCGGGCGAACCATGTCACCACGCCGCCGTCAGTCCGGGTGGCGAGGTCTTCTACGTCTGCATGGAGCCAGCCCGGCACCGGCCGGCATCTCCGCCGGTACCTGCGGCAGTAGGGGAGGGCCAAGCGCCCACACTGGGGCGGCCAGGCCTGTCCGTCGTGCCCACCCCGCCGACGAAAACTCCCGAGGAGGAGGCTACCGAAGCCGCCCGGCGGGAGGAGGAAGCAGCGCGGCAAGCCGCGGCCCAAGCCCGGCTCGAAGCCCTGCAGGCCGCCGCCGAGGCGCGGGCCGCCGCAGTTCGGACGCTGCTCTCAGGACGGCAAGGCCGAGCGGAGGTGACGCGCCGGTTCCTGAATTGGTTCCTGCTGCGGCTGCTGGACGACTCCTACGAAGACGCGTTCGTGCGCCAGGTCCTCGGCGTGGAGCCAACAACCGAGGCCGAGGCAGAGGGGCCCTGGCAGCTACTCGACTACGCGGCCAAGAACACCGACAGCCTCCAGCGCGCAGCTGTGGCAGTGGTGTGCGACGTGGCCGAGGAGCAGCTCCAGGGCGAGTACCCGAACTTCGCTAACCCTCACGTTCAGCTCTACTACGACTACCTCTGCCGCACCGGTGTCTACGAGCTCTCGGAGGTCGAGCGAGCCGAGCTCCAAGCCGCCGGCGTTGAGGTCCCCGAAGCCGCGAAGGAGGTCACGGCGTAGCACTCCGTCGCCCGGACTCAGGTGGTCTGGGTGGTTTCACCCCTACGGAAGGTCCGTGGGGGTTTCCCTTCCAAAGCAGGGATCAGAAAGCTGGTCGAATCGCCGGTTGTTCATGCCTTGCCCCAAGTTCTATCAATCGACCTATATTGCGCCAGATGAGCGGAACAGATAATCTGGTTGGTATGAGGCGCATTTTGTCTATCGACGGTGGAGGCATCAAGGGTGTGTTTCCGGCTGCCTTTCTCGCGGAGATGGAAGCAGTTGCGGGGCGACCGATAGCTGACTACTTCGATCTGATTGTCGGCACATCGACGGGCGGGATCATCGCGCTTGGCCTCGGGCTCGGCTTCACCGCCGAGGAGATGTTGAGATTCTACGAGAGCAAGGGACCGGAGATCTTCAGTGGCCACCGGGTATGGCGATTGCTCCGGCAGGTGCGCTACGCCAGGTATGATCGGCAGCCGCTGGAGCGAGCGCTGCGAGAAGCTTTCGGGGAACGACTACTTGGTGAAAGCACGAAGCGGCTCGTTATCCCGGCCCTGAATCTCGAGACAGGGGAGGTGCATGTCTATAAGACGTCGCACCACGAGCGCTTTGTAATGGACTACAAGGTGCCTGTGGTCGAAGTCGCCTTGGCGACTGCAGCTGCCCCAACATATTTCCCGACTTATCGTTCGAGTGTCGGTATACCGCTCGTGGACGGGGGAGTGTGGGCCAATAATCCGGTTGGACCTGCTGTCGTCGAGGCCATCGGGGTGCTTGGCTGGTCGCGCGATGAGCTCCGAGTTCTGAGTCTTGGCTGTACGACTGAGCCACTGCGTGCTAAGCCGCACGAGGCGCGTCGACTGGGGCTTGGCTACTGGCTACCCAAATTCGTGTCGGTGTTCATGGCCGGCCAGTCGTCCGGTTCCCTCGGTGCCGCCCAGTTGCTGGCCGGACACGACAACATCATGCGAATCTCGCCGTCCGTACCGAATCGGCGGTTCAAGCTAGATGCTCCTCGTGACATTCGATCCCTTCGTGGGCTTGGCGCCTCTGAGGCCCGAAAGGCCATGCCAGGCATCCAACGCGTCTTCCTGGGTGAGACTGCCGCCCCGTTCGTGGCGCATCACATTGCCGGTCACGGGCGCGAAGGGGAGCGAGAGGTCTAGGATATGGCACCACGTAGGTTGGAGATTGAACCGGGGGACCACGAGCAGTGAAGCTCATCGGCTACTTCTCCTCGTTCCTGACGAACGAGGTCAACTTGAATCAATCGCGTCTCGATCAACTCGACGACCGTGTTGGTGCCGTTACAGGGTTTCTCCAAAACGGCGAGCACGACCTGGCCGATCACTTCATACAGACGATCCCTCAGGGCTCCTACGCTCACCGCACGATCATCAAGCCGGTCCAAGCGAATGATGAGTTCGATGCTGACCTTCTTCTTGAACTCGACGAAGTTGTGGGCTGGTCGCCGGGTGACTACGTGGAAGAGCTGTACCGTGCGTTTCGAAGCAGCTCAACCTATCGGGGGATGGTTCGCCGGCGCGCCCGTTGCGTGACCGTCGACTACGCCAACGAGTTTCACATTGACGTAGTGCCTTACCTGGAGCGACACGGGGAGCACTACATCACCAACCGGGACACCGACCAGTTCGAGCTAACCAATCCGGAGGGGTTCAACGCCTGGCTCGAGGAGAAGAACCGGGTCGCCAACGGCCATCTGATCAAGGCGATCCGCCTCCTCAAGTACCTGCGCGACTACAAGAACACCTTCTCCGTCCGATCGGTCATCCTGAACATCCTCGTCGGAGACCGGGTGAACGAGGCGGTGCTGCTGGGCGACCCTCAGCATTACCAGGACGTGCCGACCGTCTTCAAGAATGTACTGGTGGCGCTTGACGACTATCTCCAGGCCAACCCGATCATGCCAACGATCGCCGATCCAAGCTGTCCGACGGAGAACTTCAACCACCGTTGGGACCAGGAAGGCTACGCCAACTTTCGCAAGTGGATCGAGTACTACAGCGACAAGGCGACCGCGGCCTACGACGAGCCTGACAAGAGCGAGAGCTTGGCCCTGTGGCAAGACATCTTCGGCACCGAGTTCAAGGCGCCGGCGATGCTTGCCGCAAAAGTGGCTTCGCTGCCGGCGGTCCGAGCGGCGTCGAGCACCGAGCAATTCCTCGACCAGCGCTTCGGCATCCCCATCGCGACTGACGCCCGCTACCAGCTGCGCATCAAGGGCCGAGTCCTGCCCAAGGCGGGCTTTCGTAATTATGACCTCAGGACCCACGGCGACTCGGTCGGCAAGAACCGCCGGATACGGTTCACGATCGAGCGGTGTAATGTTCCCACGCCCTATGAGGTTTATTGGAAGGTCAAGAACTTTGGTGGCGAGGCCGCGCAGGCGGGCGACCTTCGGGGCGAGATCACTCCTGACGGCGGGCAACGTCAGAAGGAGGAGTCGACGCGGTACCGCGGCAAGCACTATGTGGAGTGCTACGTGGTCAAGAATGGCTTGTGCGTGGCGAAGGATCGCCAACCAGTGATTATCAAGTAGATCGCTGGTCTCCGGTCACGCCGGCCGGCAGCGCATCTTAGCGATTCGGATGCGTGGCGACGCGCTCGGACATCACCTCGCGCCGCCGGACTGGGTTTCCGACCTTGGCCCGCTCGGCTGCGTACAAGGCCGCGTACTCCTGAAGGTGAGCCAGCTGCAGCAAGCGCTGAGCGCGGCGCCCGATCTTGTAGACCAGCCTGGGGCCAGCGGGCTTGGCGGCAGCGTAAGTGCTCATCAACTCTGTGAGTTCATCGCGGTGGGCGCGGCGGTACTGGTTGGTGGCTACACAGTACCGTCGTCCCTTGCCCCAGTCAGGGTGGGCCGCGCAGACCTGTTGGTACCGGCGGTGCCAGTCGTCTGGGTGACGCCGGGCAATCTCGGCCAAGGCGAAGCTGCGGGCTCGGTCCCAGACCGTAGCCGGGGCGCTACCGGGTGCCAACTCGATCCGAGCCTTTTCCCGGTTTTGGTCGTACTCCTCCGGGTGGCGACGGGCCAATGCCGCCAGTGCCCGGCTGCGACAGTTGCTGTAGCCGCCGCGATTCTGCCGCTGGCGGCGGCAGTCTTTGCACTGGGCGGAGCGGCCCTCGCTTCGCTTGCGGTCGATGTCGAACATCTCCACCCGCTTGGCCAGCCGGCAGTCGCAGCACCGTTTCGTCAACATCACTGACACCCCACGAACCCTGAACGCCTTACGCCTCGGGATCGGCGTCCTCCCGCAGCAGGAAGCCATCGGCGCAGCAAGGGCGCTCTGCGCCCGGCACCGGTATCAACCAGTGGGCGGCGACCAGTTCATGCAGCAGGCCATCGAGCTGCCCCCTGACGGCATCCCCGCCGAGCCGCTCGAGTTCAGATCGCATGATCACCTGACGCCGGGGTTGGACGAGCACGTAGACGATGATCGTCTTGGCTCCAAGCGACAGCTCGTCATGGCGCAGCACCAGGTCGACGAGGCTCGGATCGGGCATCGTAGCTGGCAGGTCGGGAAGGGTCGCAGGCGGGAAGATCACGGCGGCATCGCCCCTCTATGAGAGAAGTGACCTGCTCAGCGGCCACAAACCTAGAACGTCACGTTATAAGCTAGACGCCCGTCGCCGGCCGATCAAGCCCCAATGTGCACTTGCACCTCGGACAGCGAGGCCAGAGCCATGGAAGGATGTGCGCAACGCGAGCACCCAACAACGTCGTGGCGCTCCCCAGATTCAGGGGGGATCTGCTGGAACGCTTCCGATCGGCCCTTGCCGAGGCGCGTGAGCTGATGCGGCGGGCAGAACGTGCGGCCCGCCGGCGTCAGTGGCGTGAGGCTGCCCAGCAGCTCAAGCAGTCCCAGGCCGAGCTCGACCGGGCACAGTACGAGCTCCTCCGTGAGATGCGCGCAGCGGACCTGTCATGGCCCGCCATCGGCCGGGAGCTCGGGGAACGCAACTGGGAGGCCGTCTACCAGCGTTTCCAGCGGCTTGAGCGCCGGTTCGGCGATCCGCCATAGGTTGTCGAGGCCCAGCGCCGGCGCTATGTCGCCTGGGTCGTGGCGCCGGATCTCAGCCACGGTTCGATATCGTGATGCCAGCACCGGGCTGGTTTTCCATCAACAGTCCAGCGCCCGGGCCGGTCGGGGCCGCGCGGTTCGGGGACCTGGTGTGCGGTCAACCAGCGGCGGACGGTACTGGTGTCAACGCCAACTCCGCGCGCGATGTCGCGGACGCCGGTCGGCGTACAGACCGCGTGAACGTCAGGCATTACCGCATTCTGCCCCAAGATCGAGGTAGCCCGGCGCGAGGCCAGCGGCCGGCCATTACTGACCGTGCCCGTGTCCCGCACATACGTTCGGGCTGCCGGTACGCTGGCCAGATCCCGCCACCGATCGACCTCGGCCCTCCGGCGATAGGGGAGGAGGTGCGCCGGGTCTCCTACTGGTATGTGCGCAGCTTCCGCGCGTACGGGCCGGCCCGGTCTGTTCACCTCTACGAGCTCGACCCCAAGGATGAGGGCATGACCTGGGCGGCTCAGAATCCGGCTCCTCCGTGGGAGCTGCCGGATGATTACAGGTCGCAAGGCCGCGCGCCGACGTTCGGGAGTCCCAGAAGCGCGCGATCGAGGGGCTGGCTGCTCATGCGTTCCTACCGCACGTAGGGAGTTGGGAGACCGCGGGTCGCATCGCGCTGGGTGACTACAGCCGTTTAGACAGATGATGGCCCGGGCATACCTGGTGCCCTAGTCTGTCCTGGAGTGCGATATGACTGCCAGTTCGCCACCTTCTCAAGCAACGAAACCACCTGGCAAGAAGTTGCTGAGAAGGATCGGGGCAGGCATTGCCGGAGGCGGACTCCTCCTCTGGCTGGCCGCGCAGTTCATCGCCCCGCCAGTCAACCAGGCCGGCTTGGCTACAACACAGCGCCTCGTGGCTTACGTGGTGGGCGAGGATAAGCCGATCGAGCTGAAGCCCCTATGTATCAAGCAAGGCGGGATTGTACCGCCCCCTGCCGAGAAGGACGCGGCATTCCACTGGCGCTGTCAGCGATCGAGCCGTCCGATCACGAGACAGCAGATTGCCAAGCGGTGTGCCGCCCAATGGGGCACCGAGCTAAAGCTCGTGCTGAGAGACCCAGACTCGGCGGCGGGATGGAAATGTCACAAGCGCGGGTGGTTCCGCTAACGCACGGCCGACGAGCTCGCCGTAATCGCGCTCGGAGTTGTGACGGTTCCCGTAGCCGGGTCATCATCTTGCTCGACCACTTTGCCGATATGCATGACCGTCAATTCAGGGCTGGAGATCACTCGGTAGGCGATAGCTGCACACCGCCAGCTGGCCGGCTTCAAAGCCGTGAATGACCAAGACTAGCTCCCCAACGATTGGAAAATGGGACAGCATTGTTATGCGTGAGGCTCGACGCGGGGGGTCAAATCGTAATAAACACTTGCATTATCGTCGCAATTTGCTACGATAACCGTACGTGAATGCGACGATTTCCCCACGAGCAATAAAGATTCTCCGGCTTCTCGCCCCTGGTGAGAACCTGTCGCGCGCCATAATCGCACAGGCGGTGGGGGAGACACGTGATACCACGATCCGCGAGCTCCGGCGCTTGGTCGAGCTCGGCTACGTGGCGACGTCAGGGACGGCGCGGGCTACGACTTATGCCATTACGCCGCAGGCCCGGACGCTGACGCTGTGGGACGTCGAGGAGTACCTCGCGGTCGAGCCTGACCAGCGCCACTCGCGCTACACCCGGTTCCAGCCGGATCTGTTTGAGGCGGTCCGAGGCATCTTCCGTCCGGTTGACCTGGCAGACATTACCGCGGCTCGAGACGAGTATGCGAAGCGGCGTGCGACCGACGAGGCCACGGCGCAGCGCGAGCTGGAGCGCTTCGTCATCGAGCTGAGCTGGAAGTCCAGCAAGATCGAGGGCAACACGTACACCCTGCTCGATACCGAGCAGCTGATACGTGAGGATGTCGAGGCGCCCGGTCATCCCCACGCCGAGGCCGTGATGATCCTCGACCACAAGCGCGCCTTCGACTACGTCTGGCAGCACCAGGCGGACTTTCGCCGGCTCACGCGCTCGCAGCTCGAGGATGTCCATGCACTCCTAACGCAGGACCTCAGCGTGCCGACAGGGTTGCGTACGAGTGGGGTCGGCATCACAGGCACGGTGTACGTCCCGCCGGCGAGCCAGGTGGAGATCGCCTCCCACCTCGACGGTATCCTCCGGGCCATCAACAGCTTTGAACAGCCGGCGGAGAAGGCGCTCGGGTGCCTCGTGCTGCTGCCGTACCTTCAGCCCTTCGCGGACGGCAACAAACGCACGTCGCGCCTGCTTGCCAACGCCGTTCTCCTGGCTCACGGCTACCCGCCGCTGTCGTACCGCAGCATCGACGAGCAGGCGTACAAGGGCGCGCTGATCCTGTTTTACGAGCAGGGCGTGGTGGCCAACTTCCGCGATCTATTCATTGAGCAACTGCGGTTTGCCGCATCCAACTACTTCCTATAGCCACCCGATGCTCCGGATCGGCTCAATGCCAAGGGTTATGACAGGGCTATTTGACGACGTGAGAGTCGGAGGCTACGATGCCTCTCCTCTTGAGAGGGGAGAGTGTCGTCTTGAACATCTGGGACGAGCGCAAGCTAGCGAAAAGTCTGCGGATCGCGGTAAAGGAACTTGGCTACTTCAAGGAAGATGCCCAGCGCTTTAGCAATGACCTATGCGCTGTTGAAGGAGACGGCGACCGCGCCGACGCTCAGCGAGAGCGCGGGGAGTCCTGGGCAGAGGCCGTCGATACCTTGGATACAGTGCTAGAGGCCTTAGATGGCGTACTAGAGAATGTTGAGTCTCTGCTGTGATTGGTAGGCTCTGGAAGAGTGACGCGCTGCTGGCCATGAGCCTTGCGCGGTTGGCTACGCTAACGCTCGGCCGACGACCTCGACCAGCCGATAAGGCAATAGGGCAAGCGGCCATAACCGGGTAAATCATTTGGTAAGGCGCTCCTGGTATTTAGGAGCAAAGCCCGAACAAACGGCGAACACAAGCATGAGTGACTTTGTCGCTGGGTTAGTGGCTATGCTTGCAATTAAATGAATATAGTTGTACTTTTAATCCGCGCCTAGACTTTTTGGGCAATCCTGAGCCCTAAAGTGACAACATCGGTGCTCGTAATAGCTCTGGTGAACAAGCTACTTGCCGCGCCTGGCGCCTCGTATCAGGGTCAGTGCCTCTCGTTCTTCCTGGGGAGAGCCATGCTACTGCGTCTCAGGTTTCTTGCGGTGTCGCCGGATGGATCTGAGAACTTCCCGCTCCTCTTCGCGCAATCTATTGTGTGAGAGATTGAGCTCTGCCTCAATCTCGGCCGAACTGTGAAGTGCCTCACCTTCGAGTCCAAAACGCAGGATGAGAATGCGCCGTTGCAGTGGTGTCACGAGCGGCAGCCATGCCTTAAGCTGTTCACGACCAATATCATCCTTTCTCATTCCAGTTTCGCCTCACTCAGCCAATATAAGGTCCAGTGTAGCTGCGCAATAGACCTTGATCAAGCCTCTACTTGAGCAAAGGAGGTGAAGCAAATGGGCGGTTTCGTGCCTGACTCGCCGGAGTCTTTCGAGCTGCAATGGGAGGCGACGCATCCCGAGGGCGAGATCGTTCACGTCGAAGCCGACGCTGAGGGCAACATCGAGTCGATCGATGAAGACCCTTACGGCGACGACGATGACGACGACTGAGCGGATCTGAGCCCGCTCAACGCCTGGGAGTAGGGCTACTGGCTCTGCTCTCCAAGTCCTGAGCCATGACTCTAAACTGGCTCACTCAACCTCTTGCGAGCCATTCATGTATCGGCATCTCATCCCACTGCAACGTCTCGGCGCCATCATCATTAATAACACAGTGGAGGTCCAGGTCATGACCAAAGACGAAGTTTACAGCAAGCTCGACGCAATCCTTCGCCCGGACTCACGGAAGTCTGGGGTGGCTATCAGCCCCTGCGGAGGGTCCGCAGGGGCTTGCGGCGCCGGAGGGAGTCCACCATGCCACAGACCCCATGGGGCAACGTGGCATGGGTCCGAGCCGTACACGGCGCAAGCGTCACCGTCGAGGAGTACAACTTCAACGGTGACGGCAACTACCACGAGCGGACGGTTGTTGCCGGCTCTGTGTCGGGCTACACCCACTTCAAGGACCTGCCGTCCCGCTAGGTTGACCGCCTTGCCGCGATTTTGCTGGACGCACGAGCGGAATAACGCCCGCCAAGAGCGATATCTCGGCACTAACCCGAGTCTTTAAGGGCATGGTCTTTGAAGCCTGGGGTTGCGATAATCTCCGGTTGTGGCTCTGCTAAGCCAAGAGGTCCGTAAAACCAAATACACGACGTACCACTTTCACTCCTCTCTCCCGAGGCCACTGGAAGGTGGGGAGGAGTACTAGCTGCTAGAATCCGTGCATGAAGCTTCTGATAACAGGTATCCCGGCGACGCGAAAGACCACGCTGGGCAATCATTTGCGAGACCATCACGGATTCTTTCACCTGGATGTCGAGGACGCCCTCAGTCGTGGTTGGACGCAAGAGCTGAGCGGCTGTGTCACGTGGCATGATAGGGCTGGTCGCCTGGATGCAATGGCCAGGCCGGTGGTCATTACCTGGGGTTTCATGCCGGGTCAAGACGAAGCCACGATCCGCCTATTACAGGGCTACGGATACAAGTTGATCTGGTTTGACGGTAATCGTGATGCGGCTCGCCGGGAGTTCATTAAGCGGGGCACAGTGCCCGAATGGCTCCTTGATCTTCAGATGGCGCGCATAGATGCTATGGATTTGAGTAGCTTTCACCCGGTAACCATTAACACGTTTGATGACGAGGGTGGGCTGCTGCCTATAGAGGATCTTGCCGCGTTGGTCTTGGCGCAAGCATAAAATGCACCTTAGCCTGTCAATGGCGACGGGGCTATCGGTTTCGTGGCTTCCCCAAGCCAACAACGCCGTAAAAGAGTTAATGTGCGACGTGGCCTCTTACTCCTGCCCTGCCTACGTGAAGACCTGCCAAGGTGCTTGGGCACGGTCTCACGCCGCTCCGTAGCTCTCGGACCGGTCTGGTGCCCGGCCAGCGTGCCAACCGCCGTCGTGCAAGAAGTATCAGGCAGCCGACCGCAGCTCAGGCGCCACGCATGAATGGGTCTGCGTCAAGAGCCCAGACCTTAATGTTTGTCATGCTGGCCGATTGCCAGAAACAGAAACAGACACAGGCATATTGCTTATGCTTGTATCCTGGTGGAATTAATGAGTACCTTTGTGGCAGAAGTAATTGGAGCGAGGGGGCCGGCCGTTTTGTGGACCTACGCAAGACGGGATACGATCGAACCGCACAAGTCATGCCGTACACCGAGGAGTCAGTAGATGGGCTTAGCTGAGGGGTCATTCCGTGGCCTCTTTGTTGGTGTGAACCGGTACCGTTCCCCGGCTATCAGCAACCTGGCTGCGGCGGTACGTGACGCCGCGGCGCTGCAGGCCCTGCTCTCCGACAACCTGGGCGACGGTGCTGCGCTCCTGACCGATGAGGATGCGACCAGATCTCGCTTGGTCGACGAGCTCACGCAACTGGCAACGGTGAGCACCGAGGACGACGTGGTCATGATCGGCTTTTCTGGTCATGGCAGCGACACGCACGAGCTGGTCACCTACGACGCCGATCCTTTTGACCTGCGCGCAACCTGCCTGCCGCTTGACGAGTTCACCGAGCTGGTAAGTGCGATTCCGGCCAGGCAGCTCGTGGTTGTGCTCGACTGCTGCTTCTCCGGTGGAGCAGGATCAAAGGTGCTTCACTCACACCGTGTGCCGCGAGGAGGCCCGACCGGCGTCCCCCTGTCGACCGACGCGCTCCTGGAGCAGTTGGCCGGCACTGGGCGACTCATCCTGACGGCGTCGACGGCGGACCAACCCGCGTATGAGGATGTAACGGTCGGCCATGGCCTCCTCACCTATCACCTGCTTCAGGCCCTCCTCGGCGCCAGGGAGGTCACGGACAGTGGCAGAGTCCCCCTCTATGGCCTGTTGTCCTATGTCACGCGGAGCGTGATCGCGAACGCATCAGGAACGTTCGCGGCCCAGCAGCAGCCGACGCTGCGCGGCACGATCGACGGCGAGATTTCCTGGCCGGTCTTCCGCCCAGGGCCCCGCTTCACCACCCTGTTCCCTGCCGCGGCCAGCACACCCGTCACGGCAGCGATCAACAGCCTGAGCGCGCATGGCCTCAACGAGGCGGTGCTCCAGGCGTGGTCGGCCGACCTGTCCGAGCTGAACGATCTCCAGCAGGCCGCCATCAACGAGACAGGACTGCTCAGAGGCTCGAACATGCTCGTGACTGCTCCAACCTCATCCGGCAAGACGATGGTCGGAGAGCTCGCGGCGGTGCACGCCGCCCAGCGTGGCGGACGCTCGGTCTTCCTCCTGCCGACGAAGGCGCTCGTGAACGAGCAGTACGATCGGTTCCGTCGCATCTATGGGCCGCTGGGCGTTCGCGTCGTCCGTGCGACCGGCGAGATCAGCGACCAGGTGCCGGCGTTGCTACGCGGCCAATTCGACCTTGCCGTCCTCACCTACGAGAAGTTCAGCGGCCTGGCCGTGGGCAATCCCCACCTACTCCGCCTCCTCGCAGTGGTGATGATCGACGAGGTCCAGACCCTCGTTGACTCTGGCCGCGGAGAGAACCTGGAGTTCCTTCTGACCTTGCTCAAGGCCCGACGGGAGGAAGGCGTCACCCCGCAGGTCATCGCGCTGTCGGCGGTGCTCGGGGACCTCGGCGGCCTCGACAGCTGGCTTGGTGCGAATCTCCTGCGCCGGACCGAGCGACCGGTGCCCCTTGCCGAGGGTGTTCTTGGCCCGGACGGGGTGTACCGCCACCTCACGCCCGACGGCCGGGAGGAACGTGAACAGCTGATCCCGAGCCAGCTAGGGAGGGCGCCCGGTCGTGACATGATCATCCCGCTTGTCCAGCGGCTCGTGGACGAGAAGCAGCAAGTCATCGTCTTCCGTAACATTCGCGGCTCCGCGCGTGGCTGTGCCAGTTACCTTGCCAACGCCCTCGGGCTGCCCCCAGCTACGACCGTGCTCGAGAGTCTCCCCACCGGTGACCCAAGCGCTGCCAGCGGACAGCTCCGACAGTGCCTCGCCGGCGGCGTCGCCTTCCATATCTCGGACCTCGATCGCCACGAGAAGCGATTGCTCGAGGAGCACTTCAGATCGCGGGATAGCGAGATCCGTGTCCTCGTCGCAACCACTACCCTCGCCCAGGGCGTCAACCTGCCTGCCGAGACGGTCGTGATAGTGGAGCTCGATCACCCGACCGGACCCCGTACAACCACGCCATACACCGTCGCTGAGTACAAGAACATCGCCGGCCGAGCGGGCCGTCTCAATATGACGGAGCGCGGTCGTGCGATCGTCCTCGTTGGCGGAGATTTCGACAGCCAGCGGGTATGGGAGCGCTACATTACCGGCGCGCCAGAGGATCTGCGCTCGCAGCTGCTCAGCAGCGGTGCCGACTTGTACACACTCGCGCTCCGTGTGATCGCGGTCGCAACGCCACCCGGCGAGCGAGTCGGCCTCACGGAGAAAGACATTATTGCCTTCCTGGGCAATAGCTTTGCCGCTCACCAGGAGCGGCTTACGGGCGGAGGCGACGCCTTCTCTCCATCTAAGATCGCCACTACCATGAGCGAGCTCATCGCTGGTGGACTAGTCGAGCGGTCGGCCACCGCCGTCGTGTTGACGGAGCTGGGAGTGCTTGTTGCGCAAAGCGGCATCTCGGTCCGCTCCGCGGTACGGGTTGCGTCCGCTTTGCGGTACCTCCAGCCAGCTGATATTAATCGGGCTACGCTCATCGCAGCGGCACAATTAGCCACTGAAGTCGATCAGGTCACTATGCGGGTCAATGGGCGCGGGTGGCAGGCAGAAAGCCAGACCTACTTTGGTGAGCTACGTCGCCACGGCGGCGCCAATGGGGTTCTGAACGCACTGGTGAGCCCTTACGACCGGGTTGTTGGCCCACGGCGCGCAAAGCAGGCGGTGGCATGCCTGCTTTGGATGGGCGGCGTGCCGATCAACAGCATCGAGGCTCTCCTTATGAAGCACCTACCGGGGAACGACGCGGCTGGTCCCGCGCGTGCTGCCGCGAGCCGCACGCACGATGTCATAGGAACGGTTATCGACATTGCTCGCCTACTCCACCCAGCCGCCAACCTCGACGAGCTGGCCCGTCTCCTACCGGCACAACTCGAACTCGGCATCCCGCCGGAGATGGTGTCAATTGCCCTACATACCGGCGCCGAACTTGCACGCCAGGACTACCTCACGCTGCACAGCCAGGGGCTTACCGACCCAGCCACGATCCTCGATACAGACGACGAGCGTCTCCTCTCTTGCGTGCGAGGCGACCGTGACCGTCTGCGGGCGCTTCGACGCGCGGCTTCGAACGTGCTCGAGGGCGAGGGCACTCCTGACTTCGCCAACGTGCTGCCTGTCAGCCCTGATTGATTAGCGGTAACGAGGATTTGCCTTTGTCAAGCTGGAATTCGATTCCCCTCTCGGTGGATTCATCATCGACAACTGACAAGGGCCCTGCAGAACAATCCCGCAGGGCCCATATGGAGCGGCAGGTACGCCGCGGTGGCGACCATCTCCTTCCTCATGCGCCGGCGCCGACCACCTCGCGCGCGAGCTCGACTGCCTTGGCCTTCAAGGGCTGCGGCTTCAGGAGCGTCCGCCTCAGGTGCGACTCGCGGCTACGGAAGCGGCGCACGTGGTCGAGGTACTCCCCTGCTGCCTGGACCAGGCCGTAGGCGGTGTAGGCGATGCCCTCGCACGTCCTGCCGTCGAGGATCGCGCGGATCTGCTCGCGGGCCTCCTCCACGTTGGCGACGACCCGGTCAGAGATCAGGCTCTCGGGCGGCATCGGCACGAACTGGGTGACGAACAGCTCCCGCTGGGTGCTGGTCACCGGGATGAGCGCGAGCTGGGTGGCCAGTTCGCGCCAGGCGGCGGTGTCCTCGCGCAGACCGCGCATCGCCTGCTTGGCCTCCTCGATGCGATCCATGACGTTCTTGGTGTGACGGAAGTTGTACTCCCGCCCGGTCTCGCGGCCTTCCGCGTCGGCGGCACCGAAGGTGTTGGCGCACACCACCCGATAGGTGGTGTTGACCGACTTCGCTGACGCCTGGCCGTCATGGCGGTTCAGGAACGCAATATAGGGATAGGTCAGGCTTGGGTCGCCCGGCACCGACCAGGGCTCATCGAGCAGTGCCAGCGCCCACACCTGCCGGCCCTTATTGAGGACCCCGCCGGTTTCGAACTTGACGTTCGGCTCGCCGCAGATGGCCTCAATGATCTCCCACATGGTCCCGTTGCCAATAATCTCATAGGTTGAGGCCACGGTGCGCAAATGGGCGCCGGTGTCGGAGCGGATGATGCGCTTCTCGCCGGCGATCGGGCGGAAGACGTAGCGGCCGTCGCCCAGGTTGACCACCACGTCCTGGTCGCCGAAGGTGAAGGTGGCCGGGTCCTCAATCTTGAGCCGCTCAAATGGTTCAGCCTCGAGTGGCTCCCAAGCCTGGCCAGCCCACTCTCGGGCCTCGGCGATAGACCTGGGATAGCGGTCACGGGTGAAACGACCTTGCGGATCGTGCCAGGCGTTCTGGCGGACCGAGAACATCGTTTGGATGTCGCCTGAGGGCATGTCAGCCTCCCTATGGCTCCGTGCTGGGCGACGCCGACTCTTCCGACTCGCCGCAGCGATGTTCCTGGTAGGCGAAGATGGGTCGGGCGCGTTCCTGCCTGGTTTCCCGATGGATGACGAGCGCGTACCAGCTGCTCGCATCGATCTCGAGGAGGATTCGTCGACCGGGCTGCTCGTCGAGTTCCACGTCAATAACGGCGGTCCCGCAGCGGTCGCAATTGGGCATTGTGGACCTCCCTAGTTGTGGTGCATGGAGCCATTGCCTGAGCTTGGTTGCGGCTGACGTACCGCCGGTCGTAGGCTGCGGTCAGCGCGCGTTCGAGTTCGGCCAGATGCTCCGCGATAGCTCCCGATCTCAGCCAGGACCGTTTGAGGGTCGCGGGCCATCAGTACTCCCCTGGCAACAAGATGGTGGTAACGCGACGGTTGGCCTCGGTGATGACGTACAGCCGATCGGGGTCGTTCTCCTCGCCATAGGCGGAGTGGATGCGGGTGCCGCTTTGAACCGCCCAGTTGTTGGCGGCCCAATCGTCCTCGTCAATGTCGCCCCAATCGCCGGCGGCGTGCCGTGCGAGCAGATGCTCGACGTTGATACGTTGCCGTGCGATGGTCTCGGCCGCTCCCGGGGTGACCGTCAGCCAGCCCAAGGGAAACAGCGGCCCAGACACCGTGACGATGCTCGCATCCTCCGACCCTGGCACGTAGCGCTCCCGGCGCGGGTGAGACACCGGCACGACCCTGATCTTCTCCACCAGCCTCCAGCGGGCGCTCAGATCAACCGCGTATCCCATCGCCTGCTCAGGGGTATCGAATTCCCGAGCGTTGGTTGCCCAGAAGCGCTCCCCTCTTGCCAATACGTCCACGCGCAGCTTTTCGCTCACTGCTGTCCCCTTTTTCGGGCGTGGCACGCCGACAATTTCGTTATAAGGGAAATGCAGCCGTCACGAAAGCTCAATATATTGGCTTGGGGCAGCGATTCCGCCGGAATCACCGGGTCACGGCGCTAGAGGCTTGATTCCGCAAGAATCAGGCCTAGTACGGCGCCTGCTCCCCTTCTCCCCGCGGGGCAGGCACCACGAATACGACCTGGTGGGCCACGAGTGCAGCCCGCCGGCCGTTTGGCAGGGCTCTCTGAGCTCCCCTACTCCTGGTGCTACCGGGCCAGACTCGAGCAGACTCGGTTCGGGCCGGCCGCGACGGCAGGGATCGCTCCCCTACTCCAACGGCGCTGGTCAGAAGCCTGGCGGCCAGGTGTGGCCATGCCCTATCGCCTGTTAGACCAAAGCTTGTTAGGTCGAGCTTGAGCCAGTCAGCTACGAATTGCCTGGACGCTGCAACCTGGGTTTGCTTGAGTTTCTTGGACTTCATAGCCTGTATGATCCCCGCATCATATTATGATAGCAGCATAGCACAATTGCGCGATATTATACTATCGCAATAGCATAATTTTTTGATCGCACGCTATTGTAATATTGTGATATTGGGCTATTATAAGATCATGCTTGCACTATATTTCACTGGCAGACTATTATGTAGTTGCGCTATTAAGGGGGGCTAGAAGCGATGATTAAATCGGGTGAGTTAGCGATACCCAACATCGCTCAAGCAGCGTCGTCGGTCTTTGATAGCCTCGATGTAGCCGAGAGCACCCGCGTCGAGTATAAGTGGCGGATTCAGGCCTTCTTTAAGTTTCTCGGGGGAGAGCCGCTTACCGTTCAGACCTACCTGGACTACAAGCGGTGCCTGCGCAGCCGGACCGACCTGAGCGTGTCGACCAAGAACAAGTACCTGGTGGCGGCCGGAATCTTCCTCCGGGAGCTGACCCGCCGCGGGCTGATACCGATGGACATCACCCTGAATATCCATCAGTTCCAGCAGTCGAAGAAGCACAAGCAGGACGGCTTGAACGACCAGGAGATGGGGGAGTTGGCGGCCTGGTTGCGCGAGCTCGAGCCCACACCAGCCAGCGCACGGCTTAGAGCCATCATCTGCCTGCTCGCGCTGCAGGGTCTGCGTCAGATCGAGGTCCGGCGGCTTGATGTAGCTGACGTCGACCTGGGGGAGGGCGTGGCCCTGGTGCAGGGGAAGGGGAGAGACGACAAGGAGGCCGTTGATCTCAACCCGCAGACCATTCAGGCGCTCAAGGGCTACTTGAAGGTGACAGGCCTACGCTCGGGCCCGCTGCTCCCGAGCCGCCAGCACAAGGCCGGGGACGACCGGATCACGACGCGCACCATCCGTCTGATCGTTCGTCAGGCTTTCGACGAGCTCGGGATCGACAAGACCACGCATGGCCTGCGGCACTACTTCACCACCAAGCTGCTGACGGTGTACCAGGGCGACACCCTCAAGGTTCGGCAATACACGCGCCATACCGGCCTGGAGATGCTGCGGCACTACGACGACCGGCGCAAGCAGCAGGAAGACTTGCCGCGGTTCTATGGTGCGTTCGCGGGGGTCGACTTGTGAGTCGCGGTGGCGCCGACTTTCCGATAATCCTAATTACAGGAAACTTGCAATATGGCTAAGAAAATCACGGTTGCGATTCAAAAGGGCGGGGTGGGCAAAACCGCCACGGTCAAGAACTTGGGGGCCGCGTACGCGCAGCACGGCAAGCGAGTGCTCGTCGTGGACCTCGACCCGCAGGCCAACGCCACCACCGGCCTCGGCTTCAACCCCGACCAGCTCGAGCGGACCATTGTCGATCTGTTCACCTCGAGCGCCATAGCCGTCAAGGATGTGATCGTCTCGACTGACTTCGGCCAGGCCGGCCGGACGCCGCTCGATGTGCTGCCGGCGCACCGGGATTTGAGTGATGTAATCCGCAGCATGAACGCCCGCCAAACCGGCATGGTGAAGTCGCTGTTATCCGAGGTTGACGGGGAGTATGACATCATCATTATCGACACGCCGCCAACCGAGTCGCTGGCGACCGCCAACGCCCTGGTCGCGAGCGACTATGTCCTCATCCCAGTACAGGTTGAGCCAGACGCGATGAACGGCGTGGTCGAGATCCTGCGCGCTATTGACGAGGTACGCACCGGCCTCAATCCGGGACTCAAGGTCATGGGCATATTGCCAACCATGGTCAAGCGCGGCGCCAGCCTCTCGAAGCTGATCCTTGACGAGCTCCAGAGCAACTACCCACAGCTCATGATCGACGACTGGATACCAGAGACCGTCAAATTCGGTGAATCAGCACTCGGACAACAACCGCTAATAATAAGCAACCCCGAGCACGAAGCCTCAGCGAGATATTTGAAATTAGCGACGAGGTTCTTATGAGTAGATTGGATGAACTGAGGCGGAAAAAAGAGGAGAGCGGCGTGTCCTGGGCCCCGCCCGTACCTCGGGAGACGGTGGCGATCGAACCGTTAGCCAAGCCCGATGCCGCGCCAATGGTCAGGCCACCGCGGCCGCCCGTGGAAGCTGTGCCGCCTCGGGTTGCAGCACCCAAGGCACGCCCGACCTCGAGCGAGCCGCGCGTGCTGCCGGCAGGAGACCCGCGCCTCCAGGACGTGGACCCAGCCGAGGGCAACGACTTCATGGGCTGGCGCCTGCCACTGCTCCGGCGCCAGCAAGTCAAGTATGAGGCTGCTGACCTGCGGGGGAACCCCAACGAGCAACAAATGGGGGAGACCAATGTATGAGCTTGCGCATCGCCGAAAACCTAGAGCTACCAGAGGAGGCAGTTACCCAGACCTTCGCCATTCTCGCTAAGCGGGGAGTTGGCAAGACCTACACCGCGTCCGTGTTCGTCGAGGAGATCATCAAGGCCAGGCTGCCGGTCGCGGTCATCGACCCGGTCGGCGTCTGGTGGGGCCTGCGCGCCTCGGCGGACGGCCGCAGGGCCGGGCTGCCCATCGTCATCGCCGGCGGCGATCACGCCGACGTTCCGATCACTCCCAGCTCCGGCGAGGCGGTGGCCCGCCTGGTGGTGGAGGAGAACCTGTCCCTGGTCATCGACCTGTCTACCTTCCGCAAGGGCGAGCAGACGCGGTTCATGACCGCCTTCGCCGAGACGCTGTACCACCTCAACCGCGCACCCCGACACCTGGTGTTGGACGAGGCCGATGCCTTTGCACCGCAACGACCGCAGCAAGGTGAACAGCGCATGCTCGGGGCCATGGAGGACATCGTGCGCCGTGGCCGTGCCCGTGGCCTGGGTGTCACGCTCATCAGCCAACGCTCGGCCGCGCTCAACAAGAACGTCCTGACCCAAGCCGAGGTGTTGGTCACGCTGCGCCTCATCTCGCCGCAAGACCGAGGCGCCGTAGATGACTGGGTGAAGACCCACGGCACCGAGGAGCAGCGCAACGAGATGATGGGCTCGCTCCCGTCACTCCCAGTCGGGGCGGCTTGGTTCTGGAGCCCTGGCTGGCTCGACATCTTCCAGCGGGTGAAGGTGCGCGAACGCGAGACGTTCGACTCCTCCAGCACGCCTAAGGTCGGACAGCTCGTGAAGGCGCCGGAGCAACTCGCCCCGGTCGAGCTCGAAGCGATCCGGCAACGGCTCGCGGCCGCGGTAGGGGACGACGAGTCCGACGACCCGAAGGAGCTGCGGCGCCAGTTGCGAGAGCTCCGTGGGCAGCTCGACCGGCAGGAGCCGCGCGAGGTGGTCCGAACAGTCGAGGTGCCTGTGCTGCGTCAAGAGGACGCCACGCGCCTGCAAGAGACAGCCGCCGCGCTCATCGCTCTAGGGACGGAGTTGCGTGACGCGCTGCCGAGGGTCGCGCCGGTCTCGAGTTCGACGCCGATCCCCAAACCGGCAGCGACCGAGCAGGCCGGCGCGCGAGCGGGGTGGAGCCCGGCCGAGAGCGAAGCGATCAACGACGGTGCCGCGCGCATCCTCCAGGTCTTGGCTGCCCACCAGCAACTGAGCCGCTTCCAGCTCGCCACTCTGGCCGGCTTCTCGCCGCGGAGCGGCACGTACAGCACCTACCTCGGGCAACTGCGGCGGCAAGGACTGATCGACTCAGACCAAACTGGGGTCAGGATCACACCGGCCGGCCGGGCCCATACTCGTGAGCTCGCTGTAGCGCCGGTGAGGACCACCGATGATCTCTTGGGCGCCTGGCGAGAGCGGTTGCTGAGTGGAGAACGCCGCATTTTCGACATACTCGTTGAAGCCTATCCGCAGCCGCTCTCGCGGCAGGAGCTTGCCCGGCGGGCCGGACTGAGCGCAGGCAGCGGCACATACAGCACCTACTTAGGCAAGCTCCGCCGCAACGGCATCATTGAATCTGCCGGCGCGTCTATTCGCGCAAGCGAGTCATTATTTCTGTCAAAGGTCGCATAACACGGTCAGAAGTACAGCCCGTCAGACGAGCAGTAGTGACAACAAATGGCGGAGGCATAGGTCTGAGATGCTAGAATTACAATGTACTAATTGAGCAAGGATCAACTAACATGCCCAAGTGTCGAAAATGTGGTCTAGCGTTGCATAAATGCAGCTCGTGCAAAGGTGATGGTGTTTTCCGTCACGGACCGGGATGGTCTGACCCTTGCCCAAAATGTAACGCTACTGGATGGCTTTGCCCCACTCATGATGGGCGGTGGGAGTAAAGTGATGCCTAACACATACCTTGAAGAGTTAGCAACAGCAGCCCCCGTAAATTTTGATAGAGCCGTCGTCGACTGGGCAGGAATGAACGAAGCTCTGCAGAGAGAGCGACTTGATCAAGGCTCAGCACTTGCGGTCAGTTGGTGTAGGTTCGGTATTTACCCCATCGAGGCTGGAGGTGACTCGCCAGCGCTAGCTATTATCCACCCGCGCGGTATCATCGTGTCGGCGGGAAAGCGGAAGCTCTTTAGCAAGGCCCTGAAATATGACACCATCTCATTCGGCTCTTGTCGAGACTATGGTCCCACCGAGCATACCGACGAGCGGGGATTCGGCAAGTACTGCATAGAATTCGCCGGAGCCGGAGGAGTCTTGCTCGGACGACTGCAATGGACCTGGCAAGCCCGGAGATTTCGTGATTCGCGTGGGCAGATAATGGCGGTTGCAGAGGAGCGCGACAGGATTCTTGGGCTGATAAAAGGCCTGCTTGGATAAATAAAGGGGATCAGAAACAATGTTCGGTACGTCGAAAGATCAGCAAGACTTGGAACGCTTGATCGACAATCTGGCAAGATCATATATGCGGGGTCATCCAAAGAACTCAACGGAAGGGCGCGCGGAACTCCGCAATGATCTAGCTGAGGCTGCCTCAATCGCTCGTTCAACAGGCAAGCATCGAGCGGTTTCCAGGGCTCAAGGATATCGCTCAGCGCTTGTTCTTGGCTTTCCGCAGGAAGCGAGGCGAGAGTTCGAAGAAATGGTGGCCGCAGCGCTGGCTGCTTAGAAATACGACTCACTTAGCCCCCACTCGTTGAGTCGGCGGAAGCGTCTATTTGCGCAAGCGAGGTGTTTCTATCTGGAGTTTCGCAGTTTTGGGCTGGTAGCGGCGTCGTGATCGGCTGAGTTGCTTGCGTGGTCGGACGCGAGCAAGCATCGGCGGTTCCCTCACACGGTCGCCAAACCAGAGGTCCCCGCCGATGCCGACCCGCAGCCTA
>WNFU01001002.1_pt1 | contig 51337 bp, 47 predicted proteins | sample 5400121 | NCBI WGS metagenome assembly WNFU01 (sample SAMN13153360, study PRJNA577476) | soil metagenome | isolation source: 100 cm soil or saprolite under grassland replicate 1 | place: USA:California | collected 2016-06-15 | reverse complement strand
GCGCCGTAGCGGGTCTGGTTCTCGCGCCCGAACCGGGCGTCGTCCGAGCCGACACCGGCGCCGCTCTGGCCGCCGAGCAGCTCCGCCTCGCGGTCGTCGTCGAGGTACACGGTGCGCGAGACCTCGGTCCCGTCGGGGAACCGCGCGCGCAGCGTCACCGGCCAGCTGCCGGTCGCGTCGAGCGGCCGGCGGACGACCTGCGCGAACGCGCCGTCCACGTCCACGCGCGCGCCGGCGAGCTCGACCGTCCCGCGCCCGGCCGGCGACTCCGCCCAGCCGGACAGGTACGCCTTCGGGCCGAAGCGCTCGCCCACCTCCTTGTCGTCGCGCTGGGTCGTCGCCGGGTAGGTGAGGACGATGCGGGCGGCGCCGGTCCGCGGGCCGACGCCGCTCCCCTTCACCTCGAGCTCCGTCACCGCCGCCGCCGGAACGTCGGCGCGCGCCGGCCCGGCGAAGCTCACGCGCAGCGCGCTCGCCTTGCCCTTCACCGGCAGCGCCGTCGCCTTCGTCGCGAGCTCGACGGCGCCCTCGTCGACCCAGGTCGCGCCGTCACGCCGCGCGAGCCCCTCGAGCCGCGCGGGGACGTGCGCGATCCGGAGCGACGCAGCCTCGACGTCGCGCCCGCGATCCAGCTCGAGCACGTGCTCGCCGGCGGGGACCGACGCCGAGGTCGCGTCGTCGCGATCGAGCGCTGCCCGCAGCGGGTGCGGCGCGAGGCGGTCGAACGCCTCGCGGCCGTCTTCGAGCGCGAGCAGGAGCCGGATGCCCTGGACGCTCACCGTCCCGTCCGCGTCGTCGGGCACGCACAGGAGCAGCTCGTCCGCGCCGCGCAGCCGCTCCGGGTCGATCTCGCGGACCGTGGTGCGCGAGTCCGGCGTCGTGCCGAGCCAGAACCCCGACGCCGGAGCGCCGGCGTCGAACCCGTGCTGCAGCGCGACCGCGCGCGGCACGTTCGCCTCGTACACGAGGTAGGCGCGCCGCGCCTGGCGCGGATCCGCGGCGGGGAAGCGCGCGCGAACGCACGCGCCGCCGTCCCCGGCGCCGGGCCGGAGCGTCGCCGAGCCCGGCTCGCCGCGGAGGACCCACACGTTCTCGCGCTCGGGCCCCTTCTCGTCGGCCGTCCCGCTCGCCGCCGCCGCGACGTCGCGCGTCTCGACCTCGTTCCCCGCGCCCCAGATCTCGAGCTCGTTCACCGCGGCGTCCGGGCCGGACGGCTCCAGCGTGAGCACGAGCTCCCGCGTGGTGACCGGGCTGGACAGCTCGCCCGCCGCCCAGCCCGCGTCGTCCTCAGCGCCGAGCGAGAGCCCGTCGGCGCTGACGCGGAGGGCGCGCGCGCCGTGGGCCTTCACCCGGCGGACCTCGACGTCGTGGCGGAACCGCAGCGTCACGGTGGTCGTCTTCGCGATCCGCACCGGCGCGGTCGTGTCGCGGTCCACGAGGAGCCCCGCCTCCATGTCGGCGGCGGTGATCGCCTCGGGAGACAGCCGGATCGTCTCGCGGACCGTCCCGGCGGGCTGCTTCTCGCTGCACGCGAGGAGCGCCCCCAGGAGGAGCGAGGTGGCGAGGCCGCGGATCGTGGTACGCGACATGGGATTACCCTTCCCGGATCAACGTGCCGTGAAGCTGGCGAAGTCGAATACGTTCTCGGCGACCGACACCTGCGTCGGGACCGCGCCGCCGGTCATGTCGGCGTCGGTGGCGGCGACGAACACGTCGTAGGAGCGCCCGGCGACGAAGCTGCCCGCCGGGAAGTCGATGCTCGTGCCCCCGACCCAGCCGCTCGCGGTCCGCGCGCCGGTGAGGTGGTCGTAGGCGGACGCGAGGTAGGCCCTCGCGCCGGTCACCGCCTGCCACTCCGCGCGGGCGGAGCCCTGGGCGCCGTCGGTCGCGGTGACCCCGAGCGGCTGGCCGAGCCACGCGGGCGCGCCGACCGTGAACTGCGCCTGGGCGGCGATGGCCCCGGACCACGCGGTCACCGTGTAGACGCCGGGCGTCGCCGGGATCGACGGGGCCCACGCCATCAGGCGCGGGAACCGCGCCCAGTAGGTCAGCGAGAGCGGCGCGTTGGCCGGAAGGTTCGGGCCGATCACCTCGACGTCCCACGTGGCGGAGGTGGGAACGCCGCCCGGATCCGTGATCGACACCCAGAACGCGAGCGAGCGCGCGTCGATCCCGTCGTCGTAGGCGCCGCCCGCGGCGCGGATGAGGACCGCGGGCGCCGATGCGTCCGGCCGCACGAAGCCGAGGCGCGCCTCGGAGACGTGGAACCCTCCGCCGAGGTCGGGCCGCGATGCCGCGCTTCCCGCGATCGGGCCCAGGTCCGCCGAGAGCGCCAGGATCGACGCGGCGTACGCGCCGGGCGGCAGCGCGGACACGTCGCACGAGGTGGTCGCGACGCTCGCCTCGAGCACGAGCGCGCCCTCCGAGTGGACGCGGCACAGGTAAGCCTTCGCCCCGGCGACGGGCGCCCATTCGATTTGCGACGCGTCCGCGGCGAGCGCCGGGACCGGCAGCGCGAGGCCGCTCCCCGCGATCGAGGCGGTCGCGCGGGACAAGTCCCCGCCGCGCGCCGCGATGACGTCGTAGCTCCCCGCGTTCGGGGAGACGGCGGTCAACCAGGTCGCGAAGTACGAGCCCGCCCCCGCCGCGGTGTACTCGAGCGTCGCGAGCGTCGCGCCGCTCCCGTCGCGGATGGAGACGTTCCAGGGGGCATCCGGTCCGGCGCCCGACTCGTCTCGCAGCGTGACGAGCGCCGACAGGCCCGCGCGCCCGGACCCGTCGTCGTAGACGCCGAGCCGCGCCTCGAGCGCGTACTGCTCCGTGTTCGTGGACCCGCCGCAACCCACCGCGGCGAGCAGCGCCACGCGCGCAACGACGGACGCGATCGTGCGAATGCGCACCACTCCCCCCCTACGCTCAGCTTTTCCGGAGGGTGCGGACGCACTCGCCGGCGATCGGTATGCCCTAGGGCCGCGTGGGTCCGGGCTTTTGCTTGCTCGCCTTCCGACGAGGTCGCTCTTGTCCTGCCGTACGGCGCGTGAGAGTGACGAATCATTCGCGCGCCGTCAACATGAAGTCATGCACTTACGGTACTTTTCCACGCACCGTGTGCGACATGCACGACAGTCGGCGACACGTCCGCGCGCTGAGTCGCGGTCGCAGACGCACGGTGCGGGACGGATTTCCGGGGCTTACGCGCCGCCCCGGCGGCCGGATGTGAAGCTCCCTCTCCGCTGAGACAGACGCCAGGGCTCAGCCCGCCCGCCGCGGCACGAGATCCGCCGCGTCCGGCAGGACGAGCACGTCGAGCTCGGACTTCCCTGCCCGCTCGCGCGCGCGCCCGAGCGCGGCCTCGACCGTCGGCGCGAAGATCGCACCGGCGCCGCACACGGTCGCCGCGTCGAGCCCCGAGACGACCACGAGCTCGCAGGACTCGGGCAGGTAGCGGCGGGCGCGGGCGAGCACCTCCTCGTCCACCGCGAGCGGGCCGACGCCGTCCGGGCACTCCGCCACGACGATCGCCGTCCCGCCCTCCCGCAGGAGGAGCCCGGCGGGCGCGACGAGCTTCGAGGCCTGCCGCAGGCTCGAGGAGACGGGGAGAGGCGCGGAGGCGACGACGCAGTCGGCGGGCGCCGCCCGCACCTCGCACGCCGGCCGCGCCATCCGCACGCCCTCGCGGTGCGCGTAGACGAGATCGCCTCCGACGGCGCCGAGGACGGCCCCGCGGACCTCCACGACGTTCACGAGCCAGGTGTCGCGTCCGAGCCGGCGCGCCGCCTCCTCGAGGTCCTCGCGGCAGGGGTTGCCGTCGGCCGCGCCGAGCAGCGACGCCGGGTCGGACGCGAGGGCACGGTTCCGCTGCACGTCCTCGTGGTGGGCGAGCCCCGGGAAGATCGCCTTCGCGCCCCCGCCCCAGCCCGCGATGTGGTGTGGCTTCACGCGGCCGGTTGCGACGACGAGGTCCGCCTCCGCGAGGCAGCGGTTCACGCGCAGGCGCGTCCCGCGGCTCGTTCGCCCCATCTCCACCAGGGTGGACTCGTCGCGCGCGTCGTGGTTCACGATGCGGTGGCGGCGGACGAGGTCGGCGGGGAGCCCGAGCCGGTCGAGGCGCGCCGGGCCGTGCGTGCCGGTCGCGACCGCGAGCGTCAGGTGGTCGTCCCGCACCGCCGCGAGCGCGCGGCGGACGGCGAGGAACATCTCGGCGCGCGGCTCGTCGCGCGTCTCGTCCGAGACGACGATGACGACGCGTGTCCGCGCCGACGCGACCTGCGCGAGCGGGCGCGCGCCCATCGGGTGCAGGAGCGCGTCCTCGAGCGCGGCGCGCAGGTCCACCGCCCGTGGCGCCGGCGGCGGAACGAGGACGCGGAGCGACACGCCGGCGGGCGCCCGGAACGGCAGCGGGCGCGCGCCCCACCCGAGCAGCACCTCTGTCACCGCTCTTCCTCCTTCGCGCCCTGCTCGGCTTCGCTCGAGCGGAGCCTCATCCGGCGCCATTGGCGCGCGCGGCAGCGGCCGCCTTCGCTTGCTCCGCGGGCAGCTCCGCGGCGATCCGGCGGCGCACCTCGTCGCGCAGCGCTGTCGTCTCGTCCACGCCGCGCCCGGCCACCTCGACCGGCTCGAGCATCCGCGCGAACGCGCGGCACGGACGCACCCAAGGCCCGCCCTTCGGCATCCCGTGCGCCGTCCCATGGACCGCGACGGGGAGCACCGGCACGCCGGCCTCGAGCGCGAGCCGGAACGCGCCCGACTTGAACGGCAGGAGCGTCCCCTTCGCGCTGCGGGTGCCCTCCGGGAAGATCATGACGCTCATGCCGCGCGCGAGGTACGCCTTCGCGCGCGCGAGCGCCTCGCCGCCGCTCTCCGCGTCGCCGCGCCGGATCCGGATATCCCCCGACATCCGGAGCATCCAGCCCACCCACGGGAACTTGAACAGCTCCTCCTTCGCGACCCACTTCATCTCGTGCGGGAGCCGCGAGAGCATGAGGATGTCCAGCATCGACTGGTGGTTCGCGACGACGACGAACGGCCCCTTTCGCTCGGGCCACCGCCCCTCGACGCGCAGACGCCACGGCGGGAACGTCATCGAGATGGCGACGCCCACGAAGCGGAGGAAGCGACCCGCGACGACGCGGTTGCGGTCGAACGGGGCGGTGATGACGAGGAGCAGCGCCTGGAGCGGCAGGGCGATCGCGATGAGCGCCATCGCGATGGGGTAGCCGACGATCGCGAGGAGGACGTACACGGCGAGATGCTCCTATCCGGGAGTCACCGCCGGGTCACGGCGGCGAAAGCGACGGCCGGCGCGAGCGGCGGGCGGTGGAGGTGGTGGGACGAGCGGGCCTGGAAGAGGGCCCCGGCCGAGAGCAGGCGCGCCTCCTCGAGCGGCGGGGCGACGAGCCGGACGGCCACCGGACGCCCGGCGACGAGGCCGGCGGGGAGCGTGAGGGCGGGGAGGCCGCCGAGCGCCACCGCGGCCGCAAGCGGGTCGGGCGCGGGCGACTCGCCCGTGCGCGGCGCGGCGGCGAGGAGGAGGTCGTGCCGCTCGAAGAGCCGCGCGAGCGCGCGCTGGACCTCCCCGCGAAGACGCGCCGCCCGCACGTAGTCCGCGGCGCTCGCGCGCGCCGCGGGGCCTCGCGGCGAGCCGCCGGCGAGCCCGGGCACGTCGCCCGCAACGACCTCCGCCTCCGCGCCCTCGAGGAGCGCGGCGGCCTCGGCGAGCGGCAGCTCCGGCAGCGAGACCCCCGCGACGATCGCGCCCGCGGCGCGCAGCGCCTCCTGCGCGGCGGCGAAGCTCTCGCCGTCCTTCGCGGCGCCGGGGAACTCGAGCACGCCGACGCGGAGCCCCTTCGGCAGGCCTGGGGCGAGCCGCGCGAGCCCCGGCGGCGCCGCGATCGAGGACGGGTCGCGCGGGTCGGCCCCGGCGAGCGCGTCGAGGGCGATCGCGCAGTCCTCCGCGAGGCGCGCCACCGGGCCGACGGCTGCGAGCGTGTAGGAGCCCGCCACGACACCGCGCCGCGAGAGGACGCCGTAGGTCGGCCGCAGCGCCGTCGCGCCGCACTCCGCGGCGGCGGTGTCGGCGTCGGCGCCGAGCGCGGTGAGCGCGAGCGGCACGAGCCCGGCCGCGACCGCGGCGGCGGCGCCGGGCGACGGTCCGCCGGCGAGCCGCCCCGGATCCCACGGGCTCCGCACGGGGGCGCTCGCGCCGTCGCGGAGCGCGCCCGCGAGCGGCAGGACCGCGACCTTGCCGACGAGGATCGCTCCCTGGTCGGCGAGCCTGGCGGCGACCGTCGCGTCGCGCTCCGGCGTCCGCGCCGCGAGCGCCGGCACGCCGAGCCCCGTCCGGATCGCCTTCGTGTCGATGACGTCGGCGAGGGCGAACGGGACGCCGTGGAGCAGGCCGCGCCACCTCCCGTCGGCGAGCTCCGCCTCGGCGGCGCGCGCTTCGGCGAGCGCGCGCACCTTCGTCACCGCCGCGAAGCAGCCGAGCGGCGCGGCGAGCGCGTCGATCCGCGCGAGCGCCGCCTCGACGAGCGCGACCGGCGAGAGCTCGCGCGCGCGGAGCCGCCGGGAGAGGGTGGCGATCCCCGCGAACAGGAGCTCCGCCCCGTCGCTCACCTTGGCTCCCCTGGGCGAGCGAGGGCGGCGCGGAAGGTGAAGGCCGGCTCCGCGTCCGCGGACAGCCGGACCGCGCGCACCGCGGCGATCGCAGGGTCGGCTGCGGCAGGGCCGCCCGCATCGACCGCCGAAGGCGCCGAGCCCGCGGCCGGCCCGGGCCTTTGGCCTCGCGCCGCCGCGCAGCCGGCGAGCGCCGCCGGCGCGAGCGCGAGGGCGCGCAGGAGCCCGCGGCGCGGGATCGCGGGGTGCCGGGGACGATCGCCGTGCATGCGATCTCTCTAGCACGGCGGGCGGCGCCGGAGGACGGTTGCTCGGGCTGGCGCGGAGGGCCCTCCCGCGACAGGATCACCCCGTGCCGGAGCTGCCGGACATCGAGGTCTACGTCGAGGCGATCGCGGCGCGGGTGCAGGGCGAGCCGCTCGAGAAGATCCGGCTCGGGAGCCCTTTCCTGCTCCGCTCCGTCGATCCGCCCATCCGCGCCGCCGAGGGCCGCCGGGTCACCGCCGTGCGCCGGCTCGGGAAGCGGATCGTCTTCGCGCTCGACGAGGACCTCTTCCTCGCCCTCCACCTCATGATCGCCGGGCGGCTCCACTGGAAGGAGCGGGGCGCGAAGCTCCCCGGCCGCGTCGGCCTCGCTGCCCTCGACTTCCGGCCGGGCTCGCTCGTCCTCACCGAGGCCGGTACGAAGCGCCGCGCCGCGCTCCACCTCGTGCGCGGCGAGGCGGCCCTCGGCGCGCTCGATCGCGGCGGGCTCGAGCCGCTCGGCGCGACCCCGGCGGCCTTCGAGTCGGCGCTCCGGCGCGAGAACCACACGCTGAAGCGCGCGCTCACGGATCCCGCGCTCTTCTCCGGGATCGGGAACGCCTACTCCGACGAGATCCTCCACCGCGCGCGCCTGTCCCCCGTGAAGCTCACCTCGCGGCTCGACGCGGACGAGGTCGCTCGCCTCCACGGCGCGACGCAGGACGTCCTCGGGGAGTGGGTCCTGCGGCTCCGGCGCGAGGCGGCCGGGGGCTTCCCGGAGGGGGTGACCGCGTTCCGCGAGGAGATGGCGGTCCACGGGCGGCACCGTAGGCCATGCCCCGTCTGCGGCACGCTCGTCCAGCGGATCGTCCGCGCGGAGAACGAGGTGAACTACTGTCCCCGCTGCCAGACGGGCGGGCAGATCCTGTCCGACCGCTCGCTCGCCCGCTTGCTGAAGGAGGACTGGCCGCGCACGATCGAGGAGCTCGAGCGGAACCCGGCTCTCGCCTCGGCCCGCGCCCCGCCGATCGCGCGGCCGCGGCCGCGGAGCGGCGGCTCGCGCCTCTAGATCGTGCTCGCGCACGCGTCACGCTCGTTCCGACGAGGAACCGGGGGCTCTCGTACTGAGTCGGTCACTTCGTGCGCCTGCTGCGATGCTCTCGCTGTGGCGCAGAAGTGACCGAGTCGTACCAGCCCTGACCCGGGCCTACCGCGGGGCGCGCCGCCTGCGCACCTAGCCGCCATGGCCGGCGCCTCGCAGGGCTTCCACGAGGACGAGAGCAGGCTCTCGTCCCGCACGCGGGACCTCCACCGCGCGATCGTCTCGCTCCAGGAGGAGCTCGAGGCGATCGACTGGTACCAGCAGCGGGCGGACGCGACCGAGGACCCGGAGCTCCGCGAGATCCTCGAGCACAACCGGGACGAGGAGAAGGAGCACGCGATGATGCTCCTCGAGTGGCTCCGCCGGAAGGACGTCGTCATCGCCCGGATGATGAAGCTGCACACCGGCCGCTCGGGCCCCATCGTGAGTGCGGAGGAGGAGGCCGAGGCCTCGGGTGAGGGCCGCGCCGAGAAGGGGGAGCGGTGACGATGACCTGGCAGGACCGCGAAACGGCGCCATTCGCGCAGGAGGTCTGGGACCAGATCGACGCCGTCGCGCGGGCCGCCGCCGACGAGGTCCGGGCCGCCCGCCGGCTCGTGGAGGTCGTCGGGCCGCTCGGCTTCGCCGCCCGCGCGGGCGTCGCCGACGACGAGCCGGTCGTCTCCGACGAGGCGGCGACCCAGGCGCACGTCCACGTGCCGCGCGTCCGAGCGCTCCCCGTCCTGCACCGCACCTTCGCGCTCGGCGCGCGCTCGGTGGCGGCGAGGGAGCTCCTGCGGGAGCCGCTCGTCCTCTCCGAGGCGGCGGAGGCCGCGCGGCAGATCGCGCGCGCCGAGGACCGGCTGCTCTTCTCGGGGAACCACGCCGCGGGCGTCCGCGGGCTCCTCGCCCACGAGGGCGTCATCGAGCTCGCCGCGGGGGACTGGAGCGACCCCGCCCGCGCTGCGGACGATCTCCTCGGCGCGCTCGGCAGGCTCGACGCGGCCGGCCGGCACGGCCCGTTCGCCGTCGCGGTCTCGCCGGCACGCTTCTACCAGCTGCTCAGGCCCTACCCGGGCACCGCGCTCACGCCGCACGGCCAGCTCCTCCCGGCCTTCGCCGGAGGGATCGTGAAGGCGCCGGCGCTGCAGGACGGCGCCGTCATCGTCGTCCGGAGCGCGTCGGGTCCGCGCGCGGTGGTCGGTCAGGACCTCGCCGCCGCGTACGACGGGCGTGAGGGGATCTTCCACCGGATCTCGCTCGTCGAGTCGGTGACGCTCCTCCCGGGTGTTCCCGGCTCGGTCGCGCTCCTCCGCGGCGCTCGTTGAACCCTCGGGGTCGTCCTCGGCGCGAGTGTGCCCGCCGGTCGCGCCGAGACGGGCGCGGCGTTATCGGGCCCCCATGGCCTTCTTCCAGGATCCGCCGCGCCTCGGGAACACCTACGAGACCGATCCCCTCTTGCGCGAGCACCTCGCCCGCACGTTCACGGCGGAGGAGCTCGCCGCGCTCGAGCCGGAGCTCGTCCAGCTCGGCGCGCTCGCCGGCGGCCCGCTCCTCGCGCAGCAGCTCGCGGAGCGCGAGGTGGAGCCGCGGCTCGTCGCCTGGGACGCATGGGGCCGGCGGGTGGACCGCATCGAGACGACGCCGCTCTGGCGCGAGGCGGCGGTCCTCGCCGCGCGCCACGGGCTCGTCGCGACCGCCTACGAACGGCGCCACGGTGCGCGCTCGCGCACGCACCAGCTCGCCCTCGCCTACGTGCTCGACCCGTCGACGGACGTGTACTCCTGCCCGCTCGCAATGACGGACGGCGCCGCGCGGACTCTCCTCGACGCCGGGAACGATGCGCTCGTCGCGCGGGCCGTGCCGCGCCTCACCTCCCGCGACCCCGCGCGCGCCTGGACGAGCGGCCAATGGATGACCGAGCGGACCGGCGGCTCCGACGTGTCCGGCACCGAGACCATCGCGCGGCGCGATCCCGACGGAGGGTTTCGGCTGCACGGCACGAAGTGGTTCAGCTCGGCGACGACCGCCGAGATCGCGCTCGCGCTCGCCCGTCCCGAGGGGAACCCGCAGGGCTCGCGCGGCCTCGCGCTCTTCTACGTCGAGGTGCGGGGCGAGGACGGCGCGGCGAACGGGATCTTCGTGAACCGGCTGAAGGACAAGCTCGGGACGCGCAAGCTCCCCACAGCGGAGCTGACGCTCGACGGCGCGCGCGCGACGCCGGTCGCGGGGCTCGCGGACGGCGTGCGCACGGTCGCGCCGATGCTGGCAGTGACGCGAACCTGGAACGCGGTCGTCGCCGCCGCCGGGATGCACCGCGCGCTCTCGCTCGCGCGCGACTACGCGAGGCGCCGCGTCGCGTTCGGAACGCGCCTCCTCGCGCGGCCTCTCCACGTCGAGACGCTCGCGGCGCTCGAGGCGGAGCGCGAGGGAGCGTTCCTCCTCGCCTTCCGCGCCGCGGCCCTCCTCGGCCGCGCAGAGGCGGGCGAGGCGAGCGAGCCCGAGCGGGCGCTCCTGCGGGTCGTCACGCCGCTCGCGAAGCTCACGACGGGAAAGCAGGCGATCCAGATCGCGTCCGAGGCGCTCGAGTGCTTCGGCGGCGCCGGCTACGTCGAGGACACGGGCCTGCCGCGGCTCCTGCGCGATGCGCAGGTGCTCCCGATCTGGGAGGGCACGACGAACGTGCTCGCGCTCGACGCGCTCCGGGCGCTCGCGGCGAACGGCGCGCGCGAGGCGCTCGAGGTGGAGCTCGGGCGGCTCGCCGGCGAGGTGCGCGACCCGGCCCTCCGGCCCGCGCTCGACGCGGCGCTCGCGGCGGCGGAGCGGGCGCGCCTCTTCCTCGAAGGCACGGTCGGCCCGGCGCGCGAGGCCGGCGCACGCGGCGTCGCCCTGACGCTCGGGCGCGCGCTCGAGGTGCTGCTCCTCGCCTCGCACGCGCAGTGGGCGGTCGAGGCGGGGCGCGGGCGCCGCGCGCTCGCGGCCGCGCGACGGCTCGCGCGGAGCGGGGTGGACGTGCTCGCGACGGCGCCGGCCGACGAGGCGGCGCTGCTCGCGGAGGCGGAGTAGCGTCGGCTGTGGGCCGACCGCCGCCGCGCCACGCGCTCCGCCGTCACGCAAAGTGGCGGTTGCCCTCGCGCGGAAGACGGCGCGGCGTCGGGCAGACGCGTCGCCCACTGCGCGGCGGTGCGGCGCGGGCGACGCAGCGGACCGCCCGGCGAGCGCCAGAGCGCCCGGTCAAAGTCCCTGGAATTGCGCGGGGGGTGACATCGCTTTGGCGCGTCGCGGCGAACGGAGCACGCGCCACGCGCAATGCGATGCGCGGCGTTCTGCAATTGTCGTACCGGCCCACCTCGGGCGCTTGACACCGGGAGAGTTCTCGGGTTTTTTGCCCCCTTCACTCACGCGAACCCAAGCTGCTCGTCGCGGTCGCGAGGAGATCCCATGGCCACCGATTTCAATCCTCCGAAGAACCCGCCGGGCAGCCCGGTCTCGAAGAAGAAGATCCGGCGCGAGGACGCGCTCGCGTACCACTCGATGGGCCGCAAGGGGAAGATCGAGGTCGTCCCCACCAAGCCCTGCGCAACCGCCCGCGATCTCGCCCTCGCGTACACGCCGGGCGTCGCCGAGCCCTGCCTCGAGATCGCGAAGGACCCGGACCTCTCGTACCTGTACACCGCGCGCGGCAACCTCGTCGCCGTCGTGTCGAACGGCACGGCCGTGCTCGGCCTCGGCGACATCGGCCCGGCCGCCGGCAAGCCGGTGATGGAGGGGAAGGGCGTCCTCTTCAAGCGGTTCGCGGACATCGACGTCTTCGACATCAACATCGACGCGAAGGAGATCGACGACGTCTGCCGCGTCGTGAAGGCGCTGGAGCCGACCTTCGGGGGAATCAACCTCGAGGACATCAAGGCCCCCGAGTGCTTCATCATCGAGGAGCGGCTGAAGAAGGAGATGCAGATCCCGGTCTTCCACGACGACCAGCACGGCACGGCGATCATCTCCGGCGCGGCGCTGCTCAACGCCCTCGAGCTCGCGGGCAAGAAGATCGACGAGGTGAAGGTGGTCGTCTCGGGCGCCGGCGCCGCGGCCATCGCCTGCACCAAGTTCTACCTCTCGCTCGGCGTGAAGCGCGAGAACGTGGTGATGGTCGACACCAAGGGCGTCGTCTACAGGGGGCGCGCCGAGGGAATGAACCCCTGGAAGCTGGAGTTCGCCTCGGATACCAAGGCGCGCACGCTCGTCGAGGCGGCCAAGGGTGCCGACGTCCTCCTGGGCTGCTCGGTGAAGGGCATGTTCACCCAGGAGATGGTCCGGTCGATGGCGAAGGACCCCATCGTCTTCGGGCTCGCGAACCCCGATCCCGAGATCAGCTACCCCGAGGCGAAGGAGGCCCGCGAGGACGTCATCATGGCGACGGGCCGGTCGGACTACCCGAACCAGGTGAACAACGTCCTCGGGTTCCCGTACATCTTCCGCGGCGCGCTCGACGTCCGCGCGAAGGCGATCACGGAGGACATGAAGATGGCCGCGGCGAAGGCGCTCGCGGCCCTAGCGAAGGAGGACGTGCCCGACTCGGTCTCGCGCGCGTACAGCGGCGAGCGGTTCCGCTTCGGCCGCGAGTACATCATCCCGAAGCCGCTCGACCCGCGCGTGCTCCTCTGGGTCGCGCCCGCCGTCGCGAAGGCCGCCATCGAGGGCGGCGTCGCGCGCGTGCAGCTCGACCTGAACGAGTACCGCGACCGGCTCCGGAAGATGCAGAGCCGCTCGCACCAGGTGATGGGCGCCATCTTCACGAAGGCGAAGAAGAAGCTCGCGAAGATCGTGTTCCCCGAGGGCCACCACGCGAAGATCCAGCAGGCGGCCGAGATCCTCCGCGAGGAGGCGATCTGCGAGCCGGTGCTCCTCGGCCCGGTGGACCTCATCCGCGAGTCGATCAGGCAGCAGAGGCTCGACGAGCTCGACGGGGTCACGATCATCAACCCGGAGGAGAGCCCCGACTTCGCGAAGTACGTGGAGCGGTTCTGGGAGGTCCGCCAGCGGCGCGGCGTCACGCACGAGGAGGCGCGGCGCCGGATGCGGCTCCGCAGCTACTTCGCGGCGACGATGCTCGACCGGGGCGCGGTGGACGGCCTCGTCACCGGCCTCACCACCGGCTACGCCGACGCCGTCCGGCCGGCGCTCGAGGTGATCCACACCCGCGCAGGCAAGCGCGCCGCCGGCGTCTACATCGTCGTGACGAAGAACGACTTCAAGTTCTTCGCCGACTGCACCGTCAACATCGAGCCGAACGCGGAGGAGATGGCGGAGATCGCCCTCAACACCGCCGACCTTGCCCGGTACTTCGACGTCGTCCCGCGCGTCGCCATGCTCAGCTACTCGAGCTTCGGCAGCGCCGAGGGGGCGTCCCCGCAGAAGGTGCGGGAGGCGACCGAGATCGCGCGGCAGCGCCGGCCCGAGCTCGAGATCGACGGCGAGATCCAGGTCACGCCCGCCACGAACGAGGAGACGCGCGCCCCCGAGTTCCCGTTCTCGACGCTCAAGGACAACGCGAATGTGTTCGTGTTCCCGAACCTCGATGCCGCGAACATCGCCTACCAGCTGCTCGAGGCCATGGGCGGTGCCGAGGTCATCGGCCCGGTGCTCCTCGGCATGCACAAGCCCGTGAACGTCCTGCAGATGGGCACGAGCGTGCAGTCGATCGTGAACCTCGCCGCCATCACCGCGCTCCGCGCGCAGGGCGACGAGTTCCTGTTCTAGACGGCTGGAATGTCGAGTGACGGGGCCGGTTCCTCACGGAGCCGGCCCCATATGCTTGCGCCCCTGCGCCGCCCAGCCCAACCGAGAGTAGTGCGCCTCGGCCGTCGAGGCCGCCGCGCGGACGGCCGCGGGTGCACGATCAACGGCAAGCCTCGGAACTTTCAGCACGGCCAGCGGGGCACGCCCGCTGCTCCATGCGGCCTTCATGACCGCCCCTCGTCAGGTCCTCCCCGGCGCGACCTACCTCGTCACCCGGCGCTGCGCGCAGCGGCAGCTGCTGCTCCGCCCCTCCGCCGTGACGAACGAAATCTTCCTGTACGTCCTCGCTCTCGCCACCCGTCGGTTCGAGATGCAGGTCCACGCCTTCTGCGTGCTCTCGAACCACTTCCATCTCGTGGTGACAGACCCGCACGCACGCCTGCCCGCGTTCGCGCAGTATCTCGAGTCGCTCGTCGCCCGCGCGATGAACGCATCGCTTGGCCGGTGGGAGTCATTCTGGGCGCCATCGAGCTACGGCGCCGTCGCGCTCGCCTCACCCGACGACATCGTCGCGAAGGCTGCCTACGCCCTCGCGAACCCGGTCGCGCCCGGCCTCGTCCGCCGTGCTCGCGACTGGCCTGGCCTCTGGTCCGCGCCCGAGCGGATCGGGGTCGAGACGGTCAGGGCCCGTCGCCCCACGAAGTTCTTCCGGCCGAACGGCTACCTGCCCGAGTGGGCCGAGCTCGAGCTGACACCTCCGGCGGGATTCGGGTCGGCGGAGGACTTCCGTCGCCGGCTCACGGAAGCGCTCGCCGAGCTCGAGGAGAAGGCTCGCCACGAGCTCGCTTCGAACGGTCGCGGATACGTCGGCGCCTCGCGCGTCCTCGCGCAGAACCCGTTGGCCCGCCCGGCTCGAGGCGAGCCGCGACGGCAGCTCAAGCCCCGCGTCGCCGCGCACGACAAGTGGAAGCGCATCGAGACGATCTTGCGCCTCGTCGAGTTCCTCCGAGCGTACCGCTGCGCGTGGGCCGCGATGCGGGCCGGGGCCAAGGACGCGCTCTTCCCCGCGGGCACGTATCTCCTGCGCGTCGCGCACGGCGTCCGCTGTGCGGCGCCTGGGTAGGTTCGCGCCAGGATCATCGGGAGCGTCGTGCTCGGTCGAGCTCTTCTGCCGGCCGCCGGCATGGCAGACGTCGGACGGGCTGCGGGTGACCGCGTCGAGAGCGCCCGGGGCGATCGCCCTCCATCGCACGCTGCGTCAGTCTTCGGCGGGCGCGTGATGCCAAAGCTCGCGCTCCACCGTAAGGCCCGCCAGCGGTCGTCTTTCCGGGGTACGGATTCCGATTACTCTCGGTCTGGCCCCTGGCCCCTTGATTACTCTCGGTCTGGCCCCTCGTTGATTACTCTCGGTCTGGCCCCTCTGTGGCCCCTCTTTGGCACCTCGGTCTGGCCCCTGGCCCCTCGGTCTGCCCTCGGTCTGGGCGCCGCCCCCCCGTCTGTCCCCGCGATTACTCTCGGCTTGGCCGCGGGCCTGGCCGCGCGCGACGAAGATTACTCTGGGTCTGGTACGAGGTACGAGATTACTCTGGGTCTGGTACGACGGGTCTGGTACGAGATTACTCTGGGTCTGGTACGACGAGATTACTCTGGGTCTGGTACGACGAGATTACTCTGGGTCTGGTACGAGGGTCTGGTACGACGACGAGGTAGGACGGTACGACGGATGGGCGACGATGGCACGAGAAGCGAGGCCAGCGCTCTCGTGGCCGCCGGCTCGCGGATCACCGCCTCCTTCCGACCTCTCGCGCGCGCCGTGTAGACTGCGGCGCGCCGCGCCCATCTCGGCGCGGCGACGCCCACGGAGGCCTTCGTGACCGAGCAGGCCGAGCACCTCTCCCGGATCAGCCGCTACCAGCAGGCGCTCGCCGAGGGCGGCCTCGCGGGCGCGCTCCTCCTGAACGCCGTCGACGTCTTCTACCTCTCGGGCACCCGCCAGAACGGCGCGCTCTTCGTGCCTTCGACCGGCGCCCCGGTCCTCCTCGTCCGCAAGAGCTTCGCCCGCGCGAAGGCGGAGAGCGCGGTCGCCGACGTGCGCCCGTTCCCCTCTTCGAAGGACCTCGCCGCCGCGCTCGGCGCGACCGGCAAGATCGGCGCCGCATTCGAGGCGGTCCCGCAGGGGACGCTCGACTTCTGGCGGAGGGCGCTGCCCGCCGCCGAGCTCGTGGACGTGGGCCTCCTGCTCCGGGATCAGCGCTCCGTGAAGACTCCCGCCGAGCTCGCCACCATGCGCGAAGGCGCCGCGGCGATCTGCGCCGTCCTCGGCGAGGTGCCGCGGTTCCTGCGGGCCGGAATGCGCGAGCTCGATCTCTCCGCCGAGGTCGAGTATCGGCTGCGCATGGCGGGCAACGAGGGCGTCCCGCGGCTCCGCGGCTTCAACGCCGAGCTCTTCGTCGGGCTCGCCGTCGCGGGAGACGGCGCGACGGCACCGGGGTACTTCGACGGGCCGGTCGTCGGCGCCGGCCTCTCCGCCGCCTACCCGCAGGGCGCCTCCGCGAAGATGATCCGCGAGGGGGAGCCGGTGCTCGTGGACTTCACCGCGGTGCACGGCGGCTACGTCGTCGACATGACGCGCATCGCGGTCGTCGGCACGCTCGCCCCCGAGCTCGAGCGCGGGCTCGCCGTCGCGCGCGCGATCCAGGACGAGGTCGCGCGGAACCTGAAGCCCGGCGTCCCGTGCGCCGAGCTGTGGGAGCACGCGAAGGCGATGGCGGAGCAGGCGGGTCTCGGCGACCGGTTCATGGGGCCCCCGGGCGACCAGGCCCGCTTCGTCGGCCACGGCGTCGGCCTCGAGCTCGACGAGCTGCCGGTGCTCGCGCCGGGGTTCAAGGTCCCGTTGCGGGCCGGCCAAACGCTCGCGATCGAGCCGAAGTTCGTCTTCGCCGGTCAGGGAGCGGTCGGGATCGAGAACACCTACGTCGTGACCGAGCGCGGCGGAGAGAAGCTCACGGCGTCGCTCGCCGACGATCTCCTGCGCGCGTAACGCCGCCCGGGCGGTCCCATCATCAGGCGCCCACGAGGGCGGGCAGCTCCGCGAGCGACCGGACCACCACGTCGGGCGGTTCCGGGAGCCGCTCCGGCGGCTGCCCGGCGCGGTTGCACCACGCGACGCGCAATCCCGCCGCCTTCGCGCCGCAGGCGTCCCACCCGTTCGCCGAGACGAACAGGATCTCGGTCGGCCACAGCCGTAGATGGTCGAGCGCGAGCCGGTAGACCGTCGGGCTCGGCTTGTAGATCCCGACCTGCTCGACCGAGAGGACCGCGTCGAGCAGCGGCGCGAGCCCGGCGGTCTCGGCGGCGGCGGCGAGCATGCGCGGCGCGCCGTTCGAGAGGATCGCGAGCTGGAGGCCCGCCTTCCCGAGCGCCTCGAGCGCCGGGCGCGCCTCGGGGTACGCGCCGAGCCGCTCGTACAGCGCCATGAGGCGGGCGCGGAGCGCCGCGTCGGAGACGCCGAGCGCCTCCATCGCGAAGTCGAGCGCGTCCGCCGTCACGTGCCAGAAGTCGGCGTGCCGGCCCATGAGGCTCCGGAGCCAGGTGTACTGGAGCTGCTTCGCGCGCCAGAGCTCGGCGAGCGGCTGCCACTTCGCCCCGAGCGTCTCCTTCGCGCGCTCCGAGGCGCTCGCGACGTCGAACAGCGTGCCATACGCGTCGAACACGACCGCGCGGACGCCCTGGATGGTGGGACCGGCGTCGGCGCCTGGTGGAGCTGCCATGCGGACCTCCCGACGTCGATCATGCTGCAACCGCGGTCCGCCGTCCGCGCCTCGCCCCACGCGGGTCGAGCGGTGCCGCGGCGCTACAGCGCCGCGACCGCGTGCGCGAGCCGCTCTCGCACCTGCTCGGCGATGGGGCGGAGCGCCGGCACGGTCGCTGCGATGGTCTGGAGCGGATCCACGGCGTTCACGGTCGTCCGGCCGTCGTCGCCCTCCCAGACGGCGACGCTGCACGGGAGCATCGCGCCGACGCCGAGCTCGGCCGTGAGCGCCTCGAGCGCGTACGCAGGATTGCAGGCGCCGAGGATCTGGTAGCGGCGGAAGTCCGCGCCGATCTTCTCCTTCAGCGTCTGCTGCACGTCGATCCGGGTGAGCACCCCGAACCCCTCGGCCTTGAGGGCCTCGGGGAGGCGCGCGAGCACCTCGTCGAACTTCTTCGCGACCGTCCTGCGGATCCCGATCTCGGGCATGGGTCACCTCCCGGGGTGGGAGCCTACGCCCGCGAAAGCGGTGCGGACCGGACCCGCTGGGGCGTTCAGAGGCTCACGCGGAGCGCCACGCCCGCCTCGAACACCATCGGGTCGGTCGAGAACCCGAAGGCAGGGAGCCCCCCGCCGACCGCTTGCTGCGGCAGGTCAAACCCGAGCCGGAACTCGCCTTCCCGCGATCCGAAGTGGCCGGCGAAGTAGGTCTCGACGCGCAGATAGGTGAGCGCGAGGACCGAGTGGTCGAGCCGGGCGACGAAGCTCTCGTCGGATATGTTGCCGAGCACGGAGAGCGTGAAGGTCGTGTCGTTCCAGCGGCCCGGCCGCGGCAGCGAGACGAAGGCGCCGGCGTAGTGGCGCCCGAGGTAGAAGGGCGTGAAGGGGTTCGGCTGCCCGGCGAGCGGGTTCGTCGTGCCGAGATCGAGCGGGGCGACCGCGGCGACCCCGAGGAGCACCGGGTAGATGCGGGCGTTCTCGTACCCGCTCCGGTCGTAGAAGTACTCGCCGCCGAACGTGACCGCGTCCTCGTCGGAGTACTTCACGGACCAGCTCCAGCCGGCGGTCACCTGCGGCAGAGGGCCGGTCGGATCGCGTCGTTCGTAGCGCGAGAGGAGCGGCGCGGCGGGATCGGCGCCGGGCACGGCGCGCCAGCGCGGGGTGTCGACCGACGTGCGCAGCGCCGCCTCGGCGTACACGTCGACGTCGAAGACGCCCGCCGAGACGTCCACGCCGAAGCGCGGGCGGTGCCCGTCCTGCGCGAGCGCGTCCGCGCCGAGCTCCACCGTCCCGAGCACGATCTCCGCGCGGCCGCCCGCGCCCACGCGCCCGAGGCGGTTCGTGCCGTCGGCGCTCCCATCCGCGCGCCGCGGGAGGTCGCCCGCGACGTCCTCGAGCACCGCGACGCCGTAGAGGTTCCAGCCGCGCTGCTCCCAGGGCACGTGCACCTTCAGCATCGTCGTGCCGGTCCGCGCGTCGAACACGGCGAGCGGGTCGCGCTTCACGGGGTGGAGGTAGTCGGTCGGGTTCCAGAACCGGCCGACGCCCCACTTCGCGTGCTGCCGGCCGGCGGTGACGAAGGCGCGGCGGCCGACGTCGAAGTTCACCCAGAGCTGATCGAGCACGCCGCGCGGGTTCGCGGCCGAGCGGCCGAAGAAGGTGCCGGTGCCGAGGACGGTTCCACCGGCGAGCGCCGCCGCCCCCGCCGGGAGGAGCGTCGGATCGTAGGAGAGCCGCCCGAGGACGAAGCCGCGGACGCGGTCGTTCGGGCGCGCGTCGAGGTAGACGTCGAGGAGGTTCGGGGACGCGAGCGCGAAGTTGCCGGGCTCCGCGCCCTGGAACGCGGTGGCCGCGGCGCGCAGGTAGAGCTGGCCCCCGATCCGGAGCGCGTCCTCCCTCTCACGCGAGACGACCCCCTGCGGCGGGGGTGGCGCGGCCTGCGCCGCCGGCGGGGCGCCGAAGAGCTGACCCTCCTCCGGCCGCGGCGCACCCTCCGGCGCGGCGCGGGACGGCTCCGGCTTCGCCGGCGGCTGGACCGGCGCGCCGAACAGGTCCTCCTCCGATGGCCGGTCCTGCCCGGCGGCGGGCACGGCCAGCGCGGCGACGAGCAGGGCGGCGGCGATCGCGCGGCGATCCACGGCTCCCCTCACCGGCTCCGCGACTCGAGCCACGCCTTCGTGAACAGGTTCGCCTCGAGATGCCGCAGGTCGATGTCTTTGATGAGGATGAGCGTCGAGTTCCCCTTCTCGATCTCGTCGAAGATCCGGATCTCCTCCGGGTACCAGACGTCGGCCTTCTTCGAGGGCGAGAAGATCTTCCGCCAGCGCGGCTGGTAGACGGTCCGCATGAGCCGGCCGGAGAGCGCGAGCTCCTGCCGCTTCAGGATGTTGAACGACGTCTGGTCCACCCAGAGCCGGACCACCGGGAACGCGACGTCGACGCCCGGCTTCGAGGTGAGCAGGATCCGGTGAACCGCGTACACCCCGAGCTTCTCGTCCGCCTCCCACTTCGCGTCGAACTCCTCGACGAGCCGCGACTCGTCGAGGTCGCCGCGGCGGGTGTTCGTCCCGCCGATGCGCTCGCGCTCCGTCCGCCGCTCCCAGCGCCCCGTGGAGGGGTCGTAGAGCCAGAGGTTCTTCTCGATGCGGAGGTAGCCCTTGCCCGCCTCCGACTTCGGCTTCGTGAAGAGGAACATCTGCTTGTCGTCCTGGTCGCGCCGGAAGACGAGCAGCTCGTAGACGACGTCCGTCTTGTCCTTCTCCTTCTGCTCCATGTAGCAGAGCGCCTTCCAGTCCCCCTGGTTCCGCTGGCGATCGTCGATCTCGCGGACGACCTTCGCGAGCTCGGTACCGCCGAGGGCGGCGGCGGGGACGGGGGCGACGAGGGCGAGGAGGACGACGGCGGCGAGGCGCATGAGGGTCATCCGATGTGGTGCATGGCCGTGACGGGCTTCAGGCGCGCGGCGCGGCGGGCGGGGAAGATCGACGCGGCGACGGTGAGCCCGCCGAGGACGAGGACGGTGCGGAGGATCGCGCCCGGCTCGAGGAGGAAGGTGAGCCGGTCCTGGGCGAGGAAGATCTGGGCGGCCTCGGGGAGCGCGATATGGGCGGCGTTCAGGGCCGCGGCGATCCCGACCGCGACGAGCGCGCCCGCGCCCGCCCCCCCGGCGCCGAGGAGCGCGGTCTCGAGCAGGAAGAGCCAGAGCACCTTCCGCCGCTGCATGCCGATGGCGCGCAGCGTCCCGATCTCCCGCGTTCGCTCGCGGATCGCGATCGCGAGGGTGTTCAGGATACCGATCACCACCACGAACATGAGGATGACACCGAGGAGCCAGGTGACGATGCGGAGCGCGGCGATGAACTGCTTGAACTGGCCCATCTCCTCGTCGGCGGTGGTGACGTCGAGCTTCTGGCCGGTCCAGTCCTCGCTCGGCACCGTCTGCATGAGCTTCATCCAGTAGGGCTGGGGGTCGGGGTCCATCACCCGCCAGCCCGCCTTCGCGAGCGCGGCGCGCAGCCGCGACGCGACCGCCGGTGCCGCGCGAGGGTCGTCGAGGTAGAGGTGGATCGCGCCGGTGGTGGTGGTCTTGAGGCCGTAGAGCTGCCGGACCGCGTCCCCCTGGATGATGGCGGAGAAGGCGGAGAGGAGCCCGACGTTGCCTGCGATCGCGACGACGCGAACGTCGGCGGTGTTGTTCACGCCGCGATCGGTGGGCGCCGAGAGGGTGAGGACGTCGTTCACCTTCGCTTTGAGGCGGTCGGCCTGCCCCTCGAAGAGGAGGAGGGTGTTCGGCTGGGCGAGGTCCTCGAGCCGTCCCTGCTTGATTCGCAGGACGCGCCGGAACGCCGGCTCCTTCGTCACGTCCACCCCGACGAGGACGAGGTCCATCGAGGTGGCCTCCGACACCGCCTTCGCCCAGCCGCGGCCGCGCACGGTGGCCCAGTCGAGCTCCGGGACGTTCGCCTTCACCACCTCGAGCACGCGCGGGTACTCCGAGACGAGCGGCGCCGTGGACGAGCTCGTGATCTTGAAGAACCCGCCCACGTTCACGTGGCCGGTCATGAGCGTGGTGGCGGACTCCATCATCGCCGACTCCATCCCGCTCGTGAGCGCGCCGAGCAGGACGAGGAGCCCGGTCACCGCGGCGAGCGCGCCGCCGAGGAAGAGGTTTCGCCGCGTGTGGGTGGCGAGGTTCCGCGCGGCGATCTGGAAGTCGGTCAGGAGCATGACGCCACCAGCAGCTCGATCCGAGGGGAAGTCGCCATCGCGATCAGTCCTCCGTGGCCATCGCCTCGACGGGCGTGACCTTCATCGCGATGAGGGCGGGGTAGAGGCCGGAGAGGACCGCCACCACCACGACGAGGACGAGCGAGCCGACGAGGCTCGCCGTGCCGAGGCGCGGGAGCAGCGAGGGGCCGGAGAAGACGAAGTAGAGCATGTCGGTCGTCGCCGGAATCCCGCCGAACGCCCGGATGGCGCGGACGACGACGCCCCCGAGCGCCGCGCCCGCGAGGCCGAAGGTGATCCCGATCGTCCCGATCTCGACGAGGAGCATCACCACGACGAAGGCCCGCTGCGCCCCGATGGCGCGCATCGTCCCGATCTCCTTCACCCGCTGCAGGGTCGCCATCACCATCGCGTTGTTGATCACGACGAGGGCGATGCCGAGGAAGATCACGACCGCGAAGAGGAGGACGCCGCGCATGAGGGTGAGGAAGAGCCCGACCGTACCGGCGGCCTGCTGCCAGTCCACGACCTTGAGGCCGAGCCCGGTCCGCGCCGAGGCCGCCTCGATCGCCTTCATGGTGGGGCGGAGCGCGCCCGGGTCGTCGAGGATGATCGCGGCGTTGAGCGCGACGCCGCCGTCGATCTCCTCCTGGGCGTAGACGCGGGAGGAGAGGTCCGCCGCCCGCTCGGCGCGGTCGGCCGCCCCGAGCACGAGGCCGCGCTCGTCGATGGCCTCGGAGCGGCTCGCGGCGGGCGGCGCAGCGGGCGCGCCGAACAGCTCCGCCTCGGCGTCCTCGCGGCGCACCTCCCGCGCGCCCATCCGCGCCTTGAGCCGCCGGATCTCGTCCGCCTTCTCCCGCGTGAGGTAGCCGTAGAGATCGCGGAAGCTCATGAGGTCCATCACGCTCATCATCCCCGCGATGCCGGAGCGCTCGATCCCCTTGAACTGCAGGAACCCGTAGACCTTCACGTTCACCGAGCTGAAGTAGCCGCTCTTCGAGGGCGCCTTCACGGTGATCGTGTCGCCCACGTTGATCTTGTAGAGCCGGATCCGCGGCGCGACGACCTCGTAGAAGATCCGGTACTTCGCGTCGAAGTCCTCGTCGGTCGTCTCGAAGAGCCGGACGAGGAGCGGCTCGAGATCCGTACTCGCGGCGGAGCCGCGCTCCGTCTTTGGGCCCCCCTGGGGCGCGAGCGGCTCCGCGCCCGCGACGGCCATCGCGGCGCGGAGGCGGGCCGCCACGTCGTCCGCGGAGACGGGATCGAGCTGGAGGAGGATCTCGCGGATGCCGCGCCGGTTGTCGCGGACCCAGCGCTGCAGCTCCTCGTCCTTCGCGATCGTCTTCCCGCGCCGGTCGCGCAGGTCCTTGATCTGATCGAGCCGCCGCGCGTTCTTGAGCTTCAGCCACTCCTCGGCGAACTGCTTGCCGATGAGCACTCCGCGGCGGCCGGGTGGGATCGCCCGCCCCTCCGCAACCTCCGCGAGCGGGAAGGCGCGGAAGAACGCCTCCACGTCTGTGCCGACGTAGCGGATGAACGTGAAGGAGTTCTCCATCGCGACCGGCGCGACGCGGTTCTCGAGGAACTCGAGGGCGCGGTAGCGGTCCTTCTCGAAGTCGCGCCAGAACTCCTCGCCGCCCACGCGGCGCAGGGCGTCGAACTCGTCCATGCGGCTCTTGATCTCGCGGGACTCGAGGTCCGCGATGACGCGCGCCTGCTGGAGGTCCTCCCCGAGGAGCCCCACCATGCGGCGGACGTGGGCCTGGTGCGACGCGTAGAGACGGAGCCGCTCCGGCGAGGCGTCGCCCGCCTCCATCCGGCGGACGTCCTCGCGGAGCCGCTCGAGCGCGACGTCGAACGTGGTGCCGGTCGCGACCATCGCCTGGTCGATCCCCATCGGCACGACCTGCTTCACGTTCGGAACCTTCGACAGGACCTCCTTCACCTTCGCGAAGTCCTCGATCGGCTCGAGGAGCGACTCGCCGCGCAGCCCGCCGTAGAGCTCGAGCGCGCCCTCCGAGCGCGCCGCGTACACCTGCGCGTGCCCGCCGAGGCTTCCCTGCACGGAGGTGCGCATCCCGCGGTCGATCGAGTCGAGGAGCGACGAGCCGACCACCACGATGAGCGAGCCGACGAGGATGATCGCGCCGAGGATCCCGGTGCGGACCGGCGCGGCGGTCAGGTTGCGGAGCGCGATCCGGAGGAGGACGCGGACCGCGTCGCGGCGCGCGCCCATCTAGCGCCCTCCCACGGCCTGGACCGCCTCGCGTGCGGCGATCCGCCCGTCGGCGATCCGGACGATCGCGTTCGCGTGGGACATGACCTTCGGGTCGTGCGTCGAGAAGATGAACGTCGTGCCGTCGCGCCGGTTCATCTCGCGCATGAGGTCGATGATGGTCTCGCCGGTCGCCGAGTCGAGGTTCGCGGTCGGCTCGTCGGCGAGGACGAGGCGCGGGTGCGTGACGAGGGCGCGGGCGATCGCGACGCGCTGGCGCTGGCCCCCGGAGAGCTCGCTCGGGCGGTGGCGGGTGTGCTCGTCGAGGCCGACCGCGTCGAGGAGCGCCTCGACCCGCCTCCGCCGCTCGGGCTTCGAGAGCGTTCCCTGCAGGAGCAGCGGGAACTCGACGTTCTGGAAGACAGAGAGGACCGGGACGAGGTTGAAGGACTGGAAGATGAAGCCGATCGTCCGGAGCCGGAGGTCCGTGAGTGCCCGCTCGGAGAGCCGTCCGGTGTCCCTCCCGTTCACGACGACCGTCCCCGAGGTCGGCGTGTCCACGCAGCCGATGAGGTTGAGGAGCGTCGTCTTCCCGGAGCCCGACGGGCCGGCGATGGAGAGGAACTCGCCCTCCCCCACCTCGATCGAGGCGTCGCGCACCGCCGGCACCTCGGTCTTCCCGAGCAGGTAGACCTTCGAGACGTTCTTCACCGACACGATGGAGCTCATCGGGCTCTCCGGGGCTGGGCGGCGGCCTTCGCGCGCGCAGGGCGGGCGGCGCCTTCGTGCTTGCGGGGGGACGGGCGCGCGAGCACGGCCTTGGCGCGGTCGATCCAGGCGAGCGCCATCCGTAGGAACTCCAGGCCGAAGTCGAGCGTGAGCCGCCAGTACGGCTCGTCGGGGTGGTGATCCTTCGCCGTGTCCATCCACCCCGCGATCTCCTCGAGCTGCGCCTGCTGGGCGCGCAGCGCCGCGGCAACGCGGTCGAGGTTCCGCGAGGTCACCTCCGCCGGGACTGCGCCCGCGAAGAACACCTTGAGGAGGACCTCGTTCCGGGAAGGCTCGAGCACCGGCGGCACCGCGAGCCAGGCGCCGAGCGCGGAACGCCCGCGGGCGGTGATGTGATACGTCGCGCCGCCGCGCCCGGGGCCGCCGCGCGTCGCGCGCGCCTCGACGAGCCCCTCCGCCGCGAGCCGGCGGAGCGCCGGGTAGAGTTGGCCGAAGCTCTCCTGCCAGAAGTGGCCGACGCTCGAGCCGATCGCCTGCCGGAGCCCGTACCCCGTCATCGGCGCGGCGCTGAGCATCCCGAGGACGACGTACTGCGTCCGGTTCTCGCGCGGCCTGCGGATCTTCGTCGGGGCGGCCCTCATGCGCCGCGACGGATATAGCTCCCCGATATATCTGTCAAGCAACGTTCCGCCGCACCCGCCGGGCCGACGCCCGCTCTAGTCGTCCTGGCGCGCGACGGCGACGGCGAACCCGCCCGGCTCCTCCTCGCGCGCGTGCACGACCCAGGGGCGGCAGCAGACCGGGCAGTCTTCGACGTAGCTCTGCTCTCCGCCGCCGCCCGGGTCGACGAACAGCGTCACCCACTCCCCGCAGTAGGGGCACTCGACCTCGAAGTCCACGCTGCCCGCCGTTATAGTCGAGCCGTGGCGAAGAAGCCGAGGCCGTTCAACGACCCCTTCTCGAAGCTGCGCGACCTCGCCGCAGCTCCGCCCCCTCCCCGCCCGCCGTCCGCCGATGCCGAGCGCGCTGCGGAGGAGGCGGCGCGGAGTCGCACGGCGACGCCGCGCGAGGCGAGCGCGGATGAGCTCTGGGCGGGCGCCACCACCGGCGTCCAGAAGGTGGAGCCCGGCCACGGCACGGTGGCGCCGCCACTGCCGCGCGGCGCGCCCGAAGCCTTCTGGCACCCCGATCTCGACGCGGTGGACGAGCTGCGCGCCCTCGTCTCCGGCGACGCGCCGTTCGACCTCGGCGACACGGACGAGTACATCGAGGGGCGCGTCGCCGGCCTCGATCACCACCTCGTCCGCAAGCTGCGGCGGGGTGAGTTCGCGGTGCAGGGGCACGTCGACCTGCACGGCATGACGCGCGACGAGGCGAAGGCCACGGTGGAGCGGTTCCTCCGCGCGTCGCGCAACGGCGGGAAGCGCTGCGTCCTCGTCGTGCACGGGCGCGGCCTCCACTCGAAGGACCAGCTCCCGGTGCTGAAGGACGCGCTGCGCACGTGGCTCTCGACGGCGCGGTTCGCGCGACACGTCCTCGCGTTCGCGACGGCGCGCCCGGTTGACGGCGGCGCGGGGGCGATCTACGTGCTGCTGAGGCGCGCCGGGCGTTGAGCGCCCCCGAGCTCGCGCCGGAGCTGCTCGCGCGCGCGCTCGGCCTGCAGCTCCCGCGCCTGGCGCATGCGGTCGCGCGGGCGGATCGGGACGGCTGGCCGGTTCCACGCGTCGATCCGCAGCCTCAGCCGGACGAACACGTTCCCCCACCCGCCCGCGCCCGCGCCGAAGCTCGGGTCGAGGTTCGCGGGCGACCAATCCACGCGCAGCCCGCTCACGACGAAGAACCACGCGATCGACGCGAGCGGCTCGATGTGCGCGCGGTCGAGGAGCGCGACGAACAGCTCGCTCTTGTGCGCCTTGCCGAAGCTCGCCTGGAACCCCGGCACGTCCACGCGCGACTGGCAGTAGTCGGCCACGCAGGGCGGCGCCGTCGTGTCCCTGCCCTCGGATGGCGCGACCGAGACGCCGACCGCGACCGGCTCGAGCTGCAGCGGGACGTCGAGCCGCAGCACCGCCTCGCCCGCGCGCCACCGCGACTCGCGCCCCTGGCGGTCCATCGGGACGGCGGCGGTCACGCCGGCGACCAGCGCGAGGGTGGCCGGGAGGGGAAGCATCCCCCGCAGCGTACGGACCGGGAACATGCGCCGCAAGACGTCGAGAGGGCGCCGCAGCGCCCCGGAAGGGCCTGGCTACAGGGTGGCAGCGATCTGCCGCGCCGCCGCGACCGGATCGGCCGCGTCGCGCAGCGGACGCCCGACGACGATGATGTCCGCGCCTGCGGCGACGGCCTCGGAGGGCGTCGCGACGCGCGCCTGATCCCCCTTTTCGGCGCCGGGCGGTCGCACGCCCGGGACGACGAGGAGCGGCCCCGTTCCGACGGCGGCGCGCACCGCCCGCACCTCGTGCGGCGAGCACACGAGGCCGCCCGCACCGGCGCCGACGGCGAGCCGGGCGAGCCGCACCACCGCGGACTCCGGTGGGCCGTCGAGGCCGATCGCGCGGAGCGCGTCCGCGTCGAGGCTCGTGAGGACCGTGACGGCGAGGACGCGAAGCTTCCCGCCCGCGCCGCGCACGGCCGCGCGGACCATCTCGGCGCCGCCCGACGCGTGGACGGTGAGGAGCGCCGCCCCCGACGCCGAGGCGCTCCGGGCCGCGCCCTCGACGGTGTTCGGGATGTCGTGAAGCTTCAGGTCGAGGAAGACGGGGCGCCCGAGCGCGGCGGCGGCGCGGACCGCGGGCGGCCCCTCGGCGGCGAACAGCTCGAGCCCGACCTTGAGCATGCCGACCGCCGGCGCGATCGTGCGCGCGTACGGCTCGGCCTTTTCCCAGGAGGAGAAGTCGAGCGCGGCGCAGATCCGGTCCGAGGGGTTCATGCCTTGCCCACCTGCATCTTGCCGACCGCGCGCAGGAGCCGGTCCGCTTCCGGCTTCGGGAGACGATTCTTCGTCTCGAAGAGCACGAACGCGAGGAGCTCCTCGAGCGCCTCGAGCGAGCGCGCGCGCGCCGCCGCGCCCTGGTAGGCGCCGCTCGCCGTCACGTTCATCAGGATCGCCGCGACGTCGATCTCCCCGTCGTCCGCGAGCCGCACGTTCGCGAAGATGGCGCGCCGCTTCTCGGGGAGCCGGTCGAACCAGGTGTTGAGGCGCGCCGCCGCGTCTGGCTCGATCGCCGCGAGCGCCCCGTGCACGTGCTTGAAGATGCGACGGTAGGTCTCGAACGGCCCCGCCGCGCGCGGAATCCGCTCGCGCGGCTTCACGCCCGGGTCGGGCGGCGGCGTGGCGGTAGGCGCCTCGACCTCGATGACGATCCCGGGGTCGGGCGGCACGGCGCCCGCCTCCGCCTCCGCGCGCCGCAGCTCGGCCTCCTCGAGCCGCTTCATCCCCTGCAGGATGAGGTCGCGCGTCCGCTCCGGCAGCTTCACCTGGTTCTGCTCGTCGTGGCTCCCCTCGATGAAGGCGAACTCGCCGGCGCTCTCGAGGAAGCAGCTGAGGAAGATCTCCTTCACCTGCAGCGTGATCGCCTCGTAGAGCTCGCCCGCGGTGATGACCCCCTCGTCGACGAGCACCTGCCCGAGCGGCCGCCCGCTCTTCACGAGGCGCGAGCAGCGCTCCAGCTCCGCCTCCGGGACGAAGCCCGCAGCCGCGAGGACAGGGCCGAGTCGGTCCTTCGCGTCCGAGGAGGACGCGAAGACGACCTGTCCGTCCCGGAAGTGGAGGCTCTTCCGCCGCAGGTCCGCCGGCTGGTCCGAAGGTGGCGCGTCTCCGTCGGAGAACGAGAGGAGGAGGACGCCGCTCTTCAGCGACGAGAAGACGAACTGGACGACCTCGGGGAAGGTCAGCGCCGCGAGCGCGCCCGCGAACCAGGCATCGGGCCGGTCCGCACGCGCCGGGACGAGGAGCGCGCAGACGCCGCGCGCCGTGACGAAGTCCACGTCGCCGCCGCCCGAGAGGCCGAGCGACTCGGCCTGCCGCTGCGGCACCGCGATCTGCCCCTCCGGCCCGACCGTCAGCTTCGCGCGCACGCACACCCTCCGAGACGAGCTCCAGAGCCTAGCAGGCGGACGGTCCGCGCGGGAGCCACCCGCCCGCAGCAGGCGCGCCGCACCTCAGGGAACGGCGCGCACCGCCGCGGCGGCCTTCGCCGCGACCTCGGCGAGGGGGACGAGCTCGACCTGCTTCGAGCCGCGGAGCTTCCACTCCGCCTTGCCCTCCGCGAGCCCCTTCTTCCCCACCGCGATGCGGATCGGGATCCCGACGAGATCCGCGTCCTTGAACTTCACGCCCGCTCGCTCGTCGCGGTCGTCGTGGAGCACCTCGACCCCTGCCGCCGCGAGCGCGTCCGCGATCTCGTCCGCCGCCTTCTTGAGCTCGGGCTCGGGCCCGAGCGTGAGGACGGTCGCCTGGTAAGGCGCGATCGCCGCCGGCCAGCGGATGCCGTTCTCGTCATGATGGAGCTCGATCGCTGCGGCCATGATCCGCTCGACCCCGATGCCGTAGCTCCCCATCACGATGGGCACCTGCTTGCCCTCCGCGTCGAGCACCGTCGCCTTCATCGACTCCGAGTACTTCGTGCCGAGCTTGAAGATGTGGCCGATCTCGAGCGCCTTGAAGACGTCTAGCGTGCCCTCGCAGCGCGGACACCCCTCGCCCGCCTTCACCGTCCTGAGCTCGGCGATCCGCGCGTGCGGCCCGGTGAGCACGTCGCGGCGCACGTCGACGCCGCGCACGTGGAAGCCGTCCTCGTTCGCGCCGGTGACCATGTCCTTGCGGTCCGCGAGCGAGGGATCGACGAAGACGGGCGCCTTCGAGAAGCCGACCGCGCCGAGCGAGCCCGGGCGCGCGCCCAAGAGCGGCGGGATCTCCTCCGGGCGGGCGGGGCGGATCACCTGCGCGCCGGTGGCGGTCTGCAGCTTCGCCTCGTTCAGCTCCTGGTCGCCGCGGACCACCGCCACGACCGGCTTGTCGTCCGCGACGTAGACGAGCGTCTTGAGCTGCCGCTTCCCCGGGACGCCATAGGGCTTCTGCTCGAGCGCCTCGATCGTCACGACGCCGGGGGTGGCGAACTTCTCGGGCCGCGGCAGGCCCGCGCCGTCCGGCTCGGCCGTGATGCGCGAGCTGGCGGTCTCGGTGTTCGCGGCGTACCTGCACTTCGGGCAGGCGGCGACGAGATCCTCGCCCGCGTCGGTGCGCACCATGAACTCGGAAGACTCGGAGCCGCCCATCGCGCCGGAGTGGGCCTGCACCGCGACGAACTCGAGTCCGCAGCGGGAGAAGATCCGCTCGTATGCCTGGCGCTGGTCCTCGTAGCTCCGGTCGAGCCCGGCGCGGTCCACGTCGAAGGAGTAGGCGTCCTTCATCGTGAACTGGCGCACGCGGAGCAGGCCCGACTTCGGGCGCGGCTCGTCGCGGAACTTCGTCTGGATCTGGTACCAGACCTGCGGCAGCTGCCGGTAGCTGCGCAGCTCGTCGCGGGCGATCGCGGTGAAGATCTCCTCGTGCGTCATGCCGAGGCCGTAGTCGGCGCCCTTGCGGTCCTTCAGCCGGAACATGTTGTCGCCCATCACTTCCCAGCGGCCCGACTCCTTCCAGATCTCGGCCGGGTGGAGGGCGGGGAGGAAGAACTCCTGGCCGCCGACGGCGTCCATCTCCTCGCGGATGATCGCCTCGATCTTCGCGAGCGAGCGGCGCGCGAGCGGCAGGTAGTCGTAGATGCCCGCGCCGAGCTGGCGGATGAAGCCGGCGCGCACGAGGAGCTTGTGGCTCGCGACCTGCGCGTCGGCGGGCGCCTCCTTGAGCGTCGGGACGAAGGCCTTCGAGAGTCGGACGGGGCGCATGGCCCGGTCTTATACACCAGCCCCCGCCGGGCTCGCGCCGCCGTGCAGGCGGGCGGCGCGCGGTGGGCGAGCGCAGGCGCAGCCGGATGAGGCTGCGCCGGAGTGAGCGGGGGGCGCGGGGGGGGGCGCGAGGGCGAAGCCCGAGTGTCCCCCCGTGCGAAATCCGCGCAGCGGACCGAGTGTCCCCCCGCTACTTCGTCCTGCGCGCGGCGATCTCGAGCGCCTCGCGGACGACCGCGTCCTCGAGCTCCTCCGCCTTCATCCGCTTCACGATCCGGCCGTCGCGGAAGAGGAGCCCCACCCCGCCGTGCCCGTACGCGACGCCCACGTCCGCCGCCGCCGCCTCGCCGGGCCCGTTCACCTCGCAGCCCATGACCGCGACCGAGACCTCGCCCTTCAAGGTCGCGAGCCGCTTCTCGACCCGCTCGGCGATCGGGATCATCTCCACCGAGCAGCGCCCGCAGGTCGGGCACGACGTGAGCGTCGCGCCGCCGAACTTGAGCCCGAGCGCCTTGAGGAGCATCCGCGCGACGCGGACCTCCTCCACCGGATCGGCGGTGAGCGAGATCCGGATCGTGTCGCCGATCCCGTCCGCGAGCAGGATGCCGAGCCCGGCCGCGCTCTTCACGGTCCCGGCGACGAGCGTCCCCGCCTCCGTGACGCCGAGGTGGAGCGGGTACTCGAACCGTTCGGCGAAGAGCCGGTTCGCCTGCACCGTCATCGCGACGTCGTGCGCCTTGAGCGAGACCTTGATCTCCCGGTAGCCCTCGTCCTCGAGGAAGTGGATGTGCCGCTCGGCGCTCTCCACCATCCCCTGCGCCGTCGGCCAGCCGTGGCGCTCGACGATGTCCTTCTCGAGCGAGCCTGCGTTCACGCCGATCCGGATCGGCACGCTCCGCTCGCGCGCCGCCTTCACGATCTCGCGCACCCGCTCGCGGGAGCCGATGTTGCCGGGGTTCAGGCGGATGCCCTGGACGCCGGCGGAGAGCGCGGCGAGGGCGAGCCGGAAGTCGAAGTGGATGTCGGCGACGAGCGGGACGGGCGCGGCGCGCACGATGTCCGGGAGTGCGCGCGCGGCGTCGGCGTCCGGCACCGCGAGCCGCACGACGTCCGCGCCCGCCTCGGCGAGCGCGCGCACCTGCGCGAGCGTCGCGGCGACGTCCGCCGTCTGGGTCGTCGTCATGGACTGGACCGCGATGGGGGCGCCGCCGCCGATCGCGACGCCCCCGATCCGGATCTGGCGGGTGGTCCGCCGCGCCCCGAGGGTCGCGCCCTCGCCCTTGCCGTAAGCGCCCATCGAGCGGCGAATCTAGCGGCCGCGGAGCGCCGGCGCCAGCTGCCGCGGAGCCCTGAACGTGGCGCGGGCCCGGGACCGGTGGTCCAGGGCCCGCGCGGACTCGATGGGACGCGGCCGCCGCCGGTCAGGCTCGGCGGCTACTTGCCCTTGAGCTCCTGGTCCACGATCGACGTGAAGGCGTCGAGCGGCTGGGCGCCGGACAGCGAACGGCCGTTGATGAAGAACGCCGGCGTGCCGGAGACCCCGACCTCCTCGCCCGCCTTCTTGTTCTTCTCGACGAGCTGCGCCTTCTCGCCAGAGTCGAGGCAGCGGTCGAACTTGCCGCCCTCCACGCCGACGTCGCGCGCGTACGCCTTCAGGTCGGTGAGCTCGAGCTTCGTCGAGTTCGCGAAGAGCTTCTCGTGCATCTCCCAGTACTTCCCCTGGTCGCCGGCGCAGTGCGCCGCCTCGGCGGCCTTCGGCGCGCGTGCGTGCATGGGGAGCGGGAAGTCGCGGAAGACGAGCCGGATCTTGCCCGGGTACTTCGCGAGCAGCTCCTTCACCGTCGGCTCCGCGCGCACGCAGAACGGGCACTCGAAGTCGGAGAACTCGACGATCGTGATCGGCGCGGTCGCCGGCCCCTTCGACGGGCCGGTCGCGTCCACCGCGACCTTGGGCGGCTCGTACGGCGGGAGCAGCACCTCGATCTTCATCTCCTTCTTGAGCTGGTCGTAGTACTCGGCGCTCGCCGCCTGGGCCTTCTGGTTCTTGATGAAGCGGGAGATGTCTTCCTTCACCTGGTCGAACGGCGGCAGCTGCTGGCCGCCCGCCTTGGCGCGATCGTAGAGCGCGCGGATCTCCTCGTCCGACGGCTGCGGGACCTTCGCCTGCAGCTCCTGCGACACGGACTTGAGGTAGTCGTCCGACGTCATGTTCTTCGACTTCGCCTTCGCCTCGAAGGCACGCTTGCGGACCATGCCCTCGAGCGCCTGCCGGCGGAGCTGGTACCGCTGCTCCTGGTACTGCTGGTCGAGCTGCGCGAGGTCCTTCTTGACCGCATCGTCGAGCTCGCCAGCCTTGATGACCTCGCTGCCGATCCGGGCGACCGCGGCGTTCGGGTCCTGCTTCTGCTGCGCCTGGCCCTGCGGGCGCGGGGCCTGGCAACCGGCCGCGACGACGAGGGCCGCGGCGAACACGACGTGACGGATGGACATGGGGCTCCGAGGGGGAGGTGTGAACCGGGGGAATTTCCGCCAAAATGGCGGGGAGGTCAACGCAATTGCCCACTCCCCGAGACGTCTGGAACCCCGACCGTTACGGAAAATTCCGCACCGAGCGGAGCGCCCCCTTCCTCGACCTCCTGGCGCTCGTCGAGCGCGGCGGCTCTCCCCGGGTCGTCGACCTCGGCTGCGGCGCGGGCGAGCTCACCCGGCTCGCGCACGAGACCCTCGGTGCGCGCGAGACGGTCGGCATCGACTCCTCCGCGGCGATGCTCGAGAAGGCGGCCGCCCACGCGGGCGGCGGCCTCTCGTTCCGGCAGGGCGACATCGGCGCCTTCGCCGAGGCGGGGTTCGACGTCATCCTCTCGAACGCGGCGCTCCACTGGGTGCCAGATCACGAGGCGCTCCTGCCACGGCTCGCCGCCCTGCTTGCGCCGGGAGGTCAGCTCGCGATCCAGGTTCCGGCGAACGAGGCGCACCCGTCGCACGCCATCGCGAGAGTGGTCGCGCGCGAGCCCGCGTACGCGCGGGCGCTCGGCGGGTTCGTGCGGGAGAGCCCCATCCTCGAGCCCGAGGCGTATGCCGCGACTCTGTTCCGGCTCGGCCTCGCCGCGCAGCGCGTCCGGTTCGAGGTCTACGCGCACCGGCTCGCGTCGCGGGAGGACGTCGTCGAGTGGGTGCGCGGCACGATGCTCACGGATTACGAGAAGCGGCTCGACGCGCCGACCTGGGCGCAGTTCCTCGAGCGATACCGCGAGAAGCTCATGGGCGTGCTGCCGGACGAGCGGCCGTTCCTCTACACGTACCGGCGGCTGTTCCTGTGGGCGCGGCGCGAGTGAGCCATTCAGCTCACGTCTCCTTCGCGGAGGCGCTCATCGCGACGTCACTCCCCCGGGCGCGCTCGGCCGGGGACGCCCGTCGAGACGCGTTTTGCGCCGGCGGCTTCGCTACTTGAACCCGCCCGTCATCGCGAAGAAGCCCTTGATCTTGTCGTTCGTCTCGCGGAGCCGCGCCGCCATCGTCCGGACGAACGTCCAGAGCAGATCGTAGGCGAGGTCCTTGTCGACGAACATGAGCTGATCGAGCTCGTCGCGGCGGATGACGGCGAGGGCGCAGGCGGTGTGCGCGATGGCGTCCGCGGAGCGGGGCGAGTCGTCCACCATCGCCATCTCGCCGAAGTGGCTCCCCGGCTCGAGGATCCCGAGCGCCTCCTCGCCGACGCCCGCGACCCGCTTCGAGATGCGGACCTTGCCGGCGATGACGACGTACATCTCGTCGCCCGACTCGCCCTCGCGGAAGATGATGGCGCCCGCGGGGAGGTCCCGGTGCGTGGCGATGTCCGCGATGCGGCGGACGCGGTCGGCGGGGAGCGACTGGAAGAGCGCGCACGCGCGCAGCGCCTGCGGATCCATGCGATGTGAAGATAGCACGGCGGGCGGGCGCGACGGGGCGCCGAAGAACCTTCGCATCGACACCCGGGCTCCAAGCGGATAAACAACTGCGCCGAACGCAGGGGGACGGACGTCAAATGGCCCAGAACGAGAGGCTCGTCATCATCGGGAGCGGCCCGGCGGGCTACACCGCCGCGCTCTACGCCGCCCGCGCCAACCTGAACCCGCTGCTCATCGAGGGGCTGCAGCCGGGCGGGCAGCTCACCATCACGACCGAGGTCGAGAACTACCCCGGGTTCCCGGAGGCGATCCTCGGCCCCGAGCTGATGGAGCGGATGAAGAAGCAGGCGGAGCGGTTCGGCACGCGCTTCGAGCTTGGAGAGGTGACGCGCGTCGACTTCTCGGAGCGGCCGCTGAAGCTCTGGCTCGACGATCGCCTCGTCACGGCGGCCGCCGTGATCGTGGCGACCGGCGCCTCCGCGAAGTGGCTCGGCATCCCCTCCGAGAAGGCGTACCAGGGACGCGGCGTGTCGGCCTGTGCGACCTGCGACGGCTTCTTCTTCCGCGGCGTCGAGGTGGCGGTGGTCGGCGGCGGCGACACTGCGATGGAGGAGGCGACCTTCCTCACGAAGTTCGCGACGAAGGTCCACGTGGTCCACCGCCGCGACGAGCTGCGCGCGTCGAAGATCATGGCCGACCGCGCCCGCGCGAACCCGAAGATCCAGCTTCAGCTCTCGTCGATCGTGGACGAGATCCTCGGCGACGGCAAGGCGGTCACCGGGCTGCGGCTGAAGGGCGCGGAGGACGGCGCCGCGCGCGAGCTGCCCGTGAAGGGCGTGTTCATGGGGATCGGCCACGAGCCGAACACCGGGATCTTCCGGGGGCAGCTCGAGATGAACGACGTCGGCTACGTCATCGTGAAGGCGCCCACGACGCTCACGAGCGTGAAGGGCGTGTTCGCCGCCGGCGACGTCGCCGACCCGAGCTATCGGCAGGCGGTGACCGCCGCCGGATCCGGCTGCCAGGCCGCGATCGACGCGGAGCGATTCCTCGGCGAGCACGCCACCGAGACCTGGGATTGACGCCGCGCGGGAGCCCGCTCCGATGAAGATGATCGACGTCGGGGCGAAGCCCCGGACCGAGCGGATCGCGACCGCCCGCGGCTTCGTCTCCATGTCGCGCGCGACGGTGGCGCGCATCCGTCGCGGCGCGGTCGAGAAGGGCGATGTGATCGCCGCCGCGCGGCTCGCGGGGATCATGGCCGCGAAGCGGACCCCCGACCTCGTCCCGCTCTGCCACCCGATCGCGTTGTCGGGCGTCGAGGTCGAGGCCGCACCGGGCCCGGGCGGCGTCGAGGTGACGGCGACCGTGCGGACGGTGGACCGGACCGGCGTCGAGATGGAGGCGCTCGCCGCCGTCGCGGCGGCGTGCCTCACCGTCTACGACATGCTGAAGCGGTACGAGCGCGGCATGTCGATCGAGAAGGTCGAGCTGCTCGAGAAGTCGGGCGGACGGACGGGCGACTGGCGCCGCGTGGCGCCGCGCCGGGCCGGGCCGCGCCGCGCGCGCTGACCGGGCGCCGCGCTCACCCCTTCCTCGCGGGCTCTCTCCGCCGCGGCCGCGACCCGCCCCGCAGCGCCGCCGGATCCACGCCGAGGAACCCGAGCGCGTTCGCGCCGCAGACGCGCCGCACGACCGCCTCGGAGAGCCCCGCCTTCGCGAGCCGGTCCGCGACGCGCGCGAGCGCGAGCAGGTCGCCGCCCGCGAGCCCCGCGTCCGACCCGAGCACGAGGCGCTCCGGACCGAGCGCGCGCACGAGCGTCACCGCCGCGTCGAGCCCGCCGTCCACGGAGAGCGAGAGGCCCGCGTGATGGCCGCATGCGAGGATGGCGCGGACCGTCCGGGGATCGGCCCCCGCGACGAGGACGCGCTCCGGCTCGAGCTCCGCCTCGCGCACGAGCGCGAGCAGGCGACGGGTGAGCTTCTCGCGGGCCCGAAAGGGCGTCGCGACGACCACCGGCAGGCGCAGCTCGCGAGCGAGCTCGAGCTCGCGGGCAAGGACCCGCTCCTCGAGCTCGCCGCCCGCGTCGAGCCCGATGGCGCCGAGCGCCGCCGTCTCGGGGCGACCGAGCGCCACCGGGAGCTCCGCGAAGAGCGCCTCGAGCCCGCGCAGCGGGATCCGGCGCGGGTGGATGCCGAGCGCGCCCCACGCCGCGAGCCCGGCGCGCCGCAGTCGTCGCACGGCGAGGGTCACCTCGTCCCATCCGCCTCTGATCGCCGCCGGAGTCGAGGACGCGATCGCGTCGTCCGACGGGACGAGGCCACCCTCGATCCCGAAGAAGGTCAGGTCGGCGAGGTCTCGCGGGCGGAGCGGGCGCGCGTGCAGGAGCGGGTCGAACACCGGGCGATCCTACCGCGCGTCCGCGGCCCGGCGACGGAGCAGCGTCGCGCCGCCGTCCTCCACGGGGACGAGCCCCGCCTCCTCGGCGAGCGGCAGCTCGACCGGTCCGAGGGCGAGCGCGCCGCCGGGCGCGAGCGTCGCGGCGAGCCGGCGGACGACCGCGGTCGCGGTTCGCGTGTCGAAGTAGATGACGACGTTCCGGCAGAGGACGAGATCGAACGGGCCTCCCGGCGCGGGCTCCTCGCCGACGAGGTTGTGGCGGGCGAACGCGACGAGCCCACGCGGCCCGGGACGGACGCTGCGCTCCGCCGCGCCCTCGAGCCAGCGCGCGGAGAGCTCCGGCGGGAGCTTCCGCAGCGAGCGGACGCCGTAGACGCCCGCGCGCGCCGTCGCGAGGGCGCGCTCGGAGACGTCGGTCGCGAGGATGCGGTCGCCGCGACCCGCTCGGCCCGCCTCGAGCAGGGTGATGGCGACGCTGTAGGCCTCCTCGCCGGTCGCGCATCCCGCGGACCACACGGAGAGCGGGCCCTCCGCCGCGGCGGCGAGCCGGCCCACGGCGGCGAGCTGCTCCGGGTGGCGCCAGAACGCGGTCTCGGAGACGACGACGTGCTCGACGAGCGCCTCGATGGCGTCCCGTTCGCGCGCCAGCACGCGCCGCGCGAACGCGCGGATGGGCTCCCCCGCCGCGCGCGCCGCGCCGTCGAGGCCGTCCACGAGGCGGAGGTCGAGGCCGTCACGCAGCGACACCCCCGCCTCCTCCGCGAGCAGGCGCGCGACGTCGTCCAGGATGAGCGCCGGGAGCCTCACGGCAGTCCCCGGGCGCCGGCTCCGCGCGAGCGGAGGCTCATGAGGGCAGAGCTCGTGGGCCGCACGCGCCCGGAGCATAGCGGCAACGTCAGTACGCGGTCACGTTCGCCGTGGCCGTGCCGCTCGTATTGCCCTTTCTCGCCTTTATCGTCGTGGACCCGACCCCGACCCCCTGGACGAGCCCGGTCCGCGAGACCGTCGCGATCGCGCGCTTGAGGGTGCTCCAGTTGCACTGGCCCGTGATGTCGAGCTTCAGGCCGTCGCTGAACGTTCCCGTGGCGCGCAGCTGGATCGTCTTCTGCACGGCGACGGAGAACGGCGACGGCGTCACCGCAATCGAGCTGAGGGACGCGTTCGTCACCGTCAGCAGAGCGGTCCCGCTGATGCTCGAGAGGGTCGCGCTGATCGTCACCTGCGTGATGCTCGCGGCCACCCCGGTCGCGAGCCCATGGCTGCCGGTGGCGTTCGAGATCGTCGCGGTCGCCGTGTTCGACGACGTCCAGGTGGCGAGCGTCGTGACATCTCGCGTTGTGGCGTCGCTGTAGTGCGCCGTCGCCGCGTACGGCCGGCTGTAGCCCTGAGGCAAGGTCGTCGTGGCGGGGGTCACGTCAATGGACACGATCGACGCGGTCGAGACGGTGACGAGCGTGGAGGCGCTCACGCCGGCCTGGGTCGCGGTCACCGTGGCCGTCCCCGCCGTGATGGCGGTGACGAGGCCCGCCTGGCCCTGCGCGTTGGAGACGTCCGCGATGGCCGTGCTGGACGACGTCCACCCCACCGACGAGGTCACGTCCTGCGTGCTCCCGTCGGAGAACGTGCCGGTCGCCGTGAGCTGCTGCGCGACGCCGACGGGGATCGTCGGGTTCGGCGGCGTGACCGTGATCCCGACGAGGTACGCGGCCGTGACCGTGAGCGTCGAGTTGTCGGTCTGACCTCCGAACGACGCGGTCACCGTCGTGGTGCCCGCGCCGACGCCGGTCGCGACCCCTCGCGTCCCCGGGTCGTTCGAGACGGTCGCGACCGTGGTGGTCGAGGACACCCAGGTCGCGAACTCGGTCACGTCGGCCGTGGAGAGGTCGGAGTAGAGGGCGGTCGCCGTGAACGCCGTCGCCGTCCCCGCCGCGATCGAGGCGCTCGGCGGGTCCACGGTGATGGAGGTGAGCGTCGCGGTCGTGACGGTGAGCGACGCCGTGCCGGTGATGCCGGCGAAGACCGCCCCGATCGTCACGGTGATCCCCTGGCCGCTCGAGCTCACCCCGATCGCGATCCCCTGGGTTCCGGTCGCGTTGGAGATGCTGGCGACTCCGGTGTTGGATGAGCTCCACGTGACCTGCGTCGTCAGGTCCTCCCGCGTTCCGTCGCTGAAGATGCCGGTCGCCGTGAACGCCTGCGATGCCGCGACCGGCACCGTAGACGTGCTCGGCGAGATCGAGATCGAGGCGAGGACGGCGTTCGTCACCGTGAGCGACGTCTGCGCGGAGGTGCCGGAGTAGACCGCCGAGACGACCGCCGACCCCGGTGCGACGCCCCGCGCGAGCCCGGTCGTGCTGACGGTCGCGATCGTCTCGGGCGTGGACGCCCAGACCGCCGGCGTCGTGACGTCCGTCTTCGAGCCGTCTGTGTAGACGGCCGTCGCGGTGTACTGGGTGGTGGTGCCGGCGGCGAGCGTCGCGTTCGCGGGCGAGAGCGTGACCGCCGCGACCGCCGCGGAGGTCACGTCGAGGTGACCGCTGCCGGTGACGCCCTGCGCGATCGCGTGGACCTGGGTCGATCCGACCTGGACCGCGGTGATGACCTCGCCGAGCGCCGTCGCGACGGACGCGTCGTCTCGCATCGGACCAGCGCGCCGTCGCCGTGTAGGTGTGCGTCAGCCCCTTCGCGAGCGACAGGCTCGCGGGCGCAACGTCGATCGCGACGAGCGTCGCCGGCCCGACGGTCAGCGTCGCCTGACCGGACTGCCCGCCGTAGGACGCGGTGATGGTGGTGTTCCCGACCTCGACCCCCGTCGCGGTCGCGCCCGCCATCGTCGCGACGCCGGTCGCGGACGAGGTCCAGGTCGCGACGCCCGTCAGGTCCTGGGTCGTCGCGTCGGTGTAGTGCCCCGTCGCCGTGAAGGCCTGCGTGACCCCCTTCGCGATGGACGGCGTCGCGGGCCCGACGTCGATCGAGAGGAGCGCCGCCGGCCCGACGGTCAGCGTCGTGCCGCCGGACTTCTCGCCGTAGGACGCCGTGATCGTCGCGCTGCCCACGCCGACGCCGGTCGCCGTGGGGCCTGCCAGCGTCGCGACGCCGGTGGCAGACGAGATCCAGGTCGCGGCTCGCCGTGAAGGCCTGCGTGAGCCCCTTCGCGATGGACGGGGTCGCCGGCGCGACGTCGATCGAGAGGAGCAGCGGCGCGGTGACCTCGACCGCCGCGGTCCCGACCTGCCCGCCGAAGCTCGCCGACACGGTCGCGTTCCCCGCGCCCGTCGCCGTGACGAGCCCCGTGGCATCCACGGTGGCGACCGAGAGGTCATCCGAGGACCAGAGCGCGAGCGCGGTGAGGTCCTGGTCCGGGCCGCTCGTGTAATGACCCGTCGCGACGAGACGGTCCGAGACCCCCCTCGCGAGCGACAGGCTCGCCGGGGCGAGGGCGATCGACTGGAGCGCCGGTGCGCCGACGGACACGACGGCCTGGCCGGAGCGGCCGTCCTGCGCCGCCCGGACGATCGCCGTGCCCTGCCCCACTGCCGTGACGAGCCCCGCCGCAGCCGTCGCGGTGGTCTCGTCGTCGGACGTCCACGTCGCGGTCGCGGTCAGGTCGGCCGTCGAGCCGTCGGTGTACGTCCCCGTCGCGACGAGGGTCGTCGTGAGCCCCTGCGGGACGAGGACCATCCCGGGGTCGACCGCGATCGACACGAGCGTCGCCGTCGTCACCGTCAGCATGGCGCTGCCGGACTTCCCGCCGTACGAGGCCGTGATGGTCGTGCCGCCGACCCCGACCGTGCTCCCGGTGGCCCCGGCCATGGTCGCGACCCCGGTCGCCGACGACGTCCAGGTCGCCACGCCCGAGAGGTCCTGGGTCGTCGCGTCGGTGTAGTGCCCTGTCGCCGTGAAGACCTGGGTGAGCCCCTTCGCGATCGACGGGGTCGGCGGCGTGACGTCGATCGACACGAGCGTCGCCGTCGTCACCGTCAGCATGGCGCTGCCGGACTTCCCGCCGTTCGAGGCCGTGATGGTCGTGCCGCCGACTCCGACCGCGCTCGCCGTCGCCCCGGCCATCGTCGCGACCCCCGTCGCCGCCGACGTCCACGTCGCCACGCCCGAGAGGTCCTGGGTCGTCGCGTCGCTGTAGTGCCCGGTCGCGGTGAAGACCTGCGTGAGCCCCTTCGCGATCGACGGAGTCGCCGGCGCGACGTCGATGGAGACGAGGGTCGCCGGGCCGGGCGGCGTGCCGCCGCCTCCGCCGCCTCCGCACGCGGTGGTCAGGGCGAGCGCCAAGACGGCGAGCGCGAGCGGCGCGCCGCGCGCCGCCGTTCGGCTGGTGCCAGACGTCGGGCAAGCCATCTTGACCTCGGGTGCGGGCGGCGAGGCGACCGTCGAGCGGCGCGCACGATTCGCGCGGCCGGCCTCGCTCGCGACTGTAGGGCGCGCCCGGCTCCCGTCAAATCCGTGACGCGTGGGATACCTGACGCGTGGGACACCCGGGATTCACTGACGGTGCATGAGGACGAGCACCAGCGGCGCGGACGCGGCGGAGCGGGTGTGCGGCGGGCGCAGGCGGTGTACGCGGACGGGGCGTTGCGCGCCCGACCGCGTACTCGACAACCTCGCCCCACAGGGCCTAGCCTCCCGCGTCATGGCCCGCTCCCGAACCCCGCTCGCCGCAATCGTCCTCGCCGCCGGCAAGGGCACCCGGATGAAGTCGCGCTCCGCCAAGGTCCTGCACGAGGTCGGGGGCCGACCGCTCGCCTGGTACGCCGTGAAGCGCGCGCTCGACGCCGGGGCGAGCCCGGTCGTCGTCGTCGTCGGACACCAGGCCGAGGCGGTCGAGGCCGCGCTCGTGGCGTCGCTGCCGGGCGCGCCGCTGCGCTTCGCGGTGCAGGAGAAGCAGCTCGGGACGGCGCACGCGGTGCTCGCCGCCCGCCGGGCTCTCCGCGGCCACGACGGCCCGGTGGCGATCCTCTCGGGCGACGTGCCGCTGCTCGAGACCGAGACCCTCCTGAAGGTCGTGAAGGCCCGGGCCCGCGCGCGCGCGCCGCTCGCGTTCGCCACGATGGCGCTCGACGCGCCGCGCGGGTACGGCCGGGTCGTGCGCGACGCCGGCGGGCGTCCGGCGCGGATCGTCGAGGAGCGCGACGCGACCGACGCCGAGAAGGCGATCCGCGAGGTGAACGCCGGGCTCTACTGCGCCGACGCGACGTTCCTCTGGAAGGGGCTCGCGAAGGTCGGGGCGGACAACGCGCAGGAGGAGTTCTACCTCACCGATCTCGTCGCGATCGCGTCCCGGCGCGACGGCGCGGTCGCAGTGGACGTGCCGCCGGAGGAGGCCTCGGGCGTGAACGACCGCGAGGAGCTCGCGCGCGCCGCGAAGGTCCTGCTGCGCCGGCGCGCCCGCGCCCTCATGCGGGCGGGCGTGACGATCGAGGATCCCGAGCGGTTCGACTGCGACGAGGGCGTCGAGGTCGGCCCCGATACGATCGTCGAACCGGGCGCCCGCCTGCTCGGCCGCACGCGCATCGGCGCGGCGTGCCACATCGGCGCCGGCGCCATCCTGCGCGACGCGGTGCTCGCGCCGCAGGTGAACGTTCGCGCGTACACGGTCGTGGACGAGGCGACGATCGGGGCGCGCGCCGTCCTCGGCCCGTTCGCGCGGGTGCGGCCCGGCAGCGCGATCGGAGAGGAGGCCCACGTCGGCAACTTCGTCGAGACGAAGAAGACGGTGCTCGGCAAGGGCGCCAAGGCGAACCACCTCGCCTACCTCGGCGACGCCTTCGTGGGCGCGGGGGCGAACGTCGGCGCCGGGACGATCACCTGCAACTACGACGGCGAGAAGAAGCACCCCACCCGGATCGGCGCGGGGGCGTTCGTCGGCTCCGACTCGATCCTCGTCGCGCCCGTCGAGATCGGCGACCGCGCCTACGTCGCCGCCGGGTCGGTCATCACCGACCCCGTCCCCGCCGGGGCGCTCGCGCTCGGCCGCGCACGGCAGGTGACCAAGGAGGGGTGGGTGGACCGGCGGAACGCGGAGAAGAGGAAGAGCGCGTCACGGCCGGCACCCGGCGCGGCGGGCCAGGGACGCGCACCGGCCCGGCAGGCAGGCTAGCGGGCGGGCGCGACACCCGTGATAGAAGGGCGCGGACATGTGCGGAATCGTCGGTTACGTCGGCCCCCGTCAGTGCGTGGAGCTCATCGTCGGCGGGCTGCGGAAGCTCGAGTACCGCGGCTACGACTCCGCGGGCGTCGCCGTCGTCGGGCCCTCCGGCCTCGCGGTGAAGCGCGCGAAGGGTAAGCTGCAGAACCTCGTCCGCCTCCTCGAGGACGGGCCGGTCCCCGGCTGCACCGGGATCGGCCACACCCGCTGGGCGACGCACGGCCGGCCCTCCGACGAGAACGCGCACCCGCATGCGTACGGCGGCGTCGCGGTCGTCCACAACGGCATCATCGAGAACCACCTCGAGCTCAAGGCCGCCCTCACCGGCCGCGGCCACAAGTTCGCGTCCGAGACCGACACCGAGATCTTCGCGCACCTCATCGCCGACGCGCTCGTCGCGGGCGCGCGGGATCTGGAGGCGGCGGTGCGCGCCGCGCTCGGCCAGGTGCATGGGACGTACGCGATCGCGGTCGTCGCCGAGAAGCGCCCGGACGAGATCGTCGCCGCGAAGAATGCCTCGCCGCTCGTCGTCGGCTACGGCCAGGGCGAGAGCTTCCTCGCCTCCGACGTTCCGGCCATCCTCGAGCACACGCGCGACGTGAGCTACCTCGAGGAGGGCGAGCTCGCCGTTCTCACGGCGGAGGGGATCACGATCACCGGGCGGAGCGGCGAGCCGGTGCAGCGCCAGCCGCGCCGGATCGAGTGGAGCGCGGTCGCCGCGGAGAAGGACGGCCACAAGCACTTCATGCACAAGGAGATCTTCGAGCAGCCCCGCGCGGTCGCGGACACCATCCGCGGTCGCGCGTCGCTCGAGCAGGGGGACGTGCTGCTCGACGGGGTCGAGCTGCCGGAGCCCTACGCGCGGTCGCTCGAGAGGGTGGTCATCGTCGCGTGCGGGACGTCCTGGCACGCCGGCCTCTCCGGGCGGCTCATGATCGAGGCGCTCGCGCGCATCCCGGTCGAGGTGGAGCTCGCGAGCGAGTTCCGCAACCGGGACCCGCTCGTCTCGGAGAAGGTGCTCTGCCTCGCCATCTCGCAGTCGGGCGAGACCGCCGACACGCTCGCCGCAGTGAAGGTCGCGAAGGCGCGCGGCGCGCGGGCGTTCACGATCTGCAACGTGGTCGGCTCCGCGATCTCTCGCGAGTGCGACGGCGGGACGCTCCTCACCCGCGCCGGCCCCGAGATCGGGGTCGCATCCACGAAGGCGTACACGACGCAGCTCGCCGCGCTGTTCCTGCTCGCGGTGAAGCTCGGGAGGCTGCGCGGGACGCTCTCGGCGGACGCCGCGCGGGAGCACCTCGAGGCGCTCCGCCACCTCCCCTCCTGGATGGAGCAGATGATCCGTCAGGAGGCAGCGCTCATGCCCGTCGCGAAGCGCTGCGCGGCGGCGCGCGACGTCCTCTTCCTCGGGCGCGGGGCGCAGTATCCCGTCGCGCTCGAGGGGGCGCTCAAGCTGAAGGAGATCTCGTACATCCACGCGGAGGGCTACGCCGCCGGCGAGATGAAGCACGGGCCGATCGCGCTCATCGACGAGCAGATGCCGGTCGTGGTGCTCGCGACGCGCGAGCCCGCCTACGAGAAGACGCTCGGGAACATGGAGGAGGTCCGCGCCCGCGGCGGCCACGTCTACGCGGTCGTCTCGGAGGGCGACACGCACGCGGCGAGCCTCGCCGAGGTGGCGCTCCCCGTGCCCGCGGCGCCGCCGCTCCTCACGCCGCTCCTCTCGATCATCCCGCTCCAGTTCCTCGCCTACCATGTCGCCGATCTGAAGGGGACGGACGTCGACCAGCCGAGGAACCTCGCGAAGAGCGTGACGGTGGAATAGCCGTTCTGCCCCTGCCCCTGCCCCTGGACCTGGACCTGGACCTGGACCTGGAATTGATTTGGTCGAAGTCGAGGTCGAAGTCGAGGACCACGTCCACGACCACGTCCACGACCACGACCACGACCACGTACACGTCCTTCACGTCCACGTGGGAACTCGCGCACCTCGCTCGCGTGAAGTAGATCCAGGGCGTGGTCGCCCGCCGCCTCTTCGTCGCGCTCGAGCCCCCCGAGGCGGTCCGCCGCCGCCTCGGCGCGATCGCGGCCGAGCTGCGCCGCGGCGCAGCGCGCGCCGCCGACGAGATTCGCTGGGTCGAGCCCGAGCGGATCCACCTCACGCTCCAGTTCCTCGGCGCGGTTCCGGAGGAGCGGATCGCGGCGATCGAGCGCGCGCTCCGCCTGGCCGCCGGCGCGGCGCGACCGCTCGCGCTCGAGGTGAGAGGGGCGGGTGGCTTTCCGAACGCCCGCCGTCCGCGCGTCCTGTGGGCCGGCGTCGAGGGCGACCTCGCAGCGCTCGGCGCGCTCGTCGCGGACGTGGGGCGGCGGCTCGGGCCGCTCGGGTTCCCGCCGGAGGATCGGCCGTTCTCCCCGCACCTCACGCTCGGCCGCGCGCGCGACGGGCGCGGCGCGCCCGGGCTCGGTGGCGGGCTCGCTCGGGCCGCACAGGTGGACGGCGCGCCCTGGCGCGCGACCGAGCTCGTCCTGTTCGAGTCGCACCTCTCGCCCCGCGGACCCCGCTACGAGGCGCTCGCGCGCCTCGCGCTGGGCGCGTGACGGCGCGCTGCGAGATCGGCGCTAGCCGGTGCCCCTGCGACGGAGCTGCTTCAGGATCCCGGCGACGACCTGCAGGAACCGGCCGAGGAACTCCTCGAACCGGCCGATCTCGTCGTTCGCCGTCGCGCGGGGCGCGACGACGTCGTAGTCGCCGGCGGCGAGCCGCGCCGACAGCCCCTCCATCGTCGCGACCATCCGGTCGAGCCGGCGGAAGACGAGCCCGTTCACGAGCCGGACGAGGAGAGCGGCGAGCACCGCCGCGACCGCGAGGAGGACGAGGTAGATGCCGCGGCGCGCCTCGAGCGAGGACGCGTGGAGCGCGGAGATGTCGTGGCGAACGAAGAGACCGCCGACGCGCCGCCCCGCCGCGTCCTTCACCGGCACGATCCCGCGGACGAAGGTGCGCCCGTCGTGCTCGTCCTCCTCGAGCAGCAGGCCGCGCTCCGGGACCGAGGAGAGGTCGCCCTCGAAGTCGATGATGGCCTCGTCGGGCGTGGTCGTGTCCACGACGACCGTGCGCGGGCGGTCGTCCCAGTTGTTCCGCCGGCCCTCGCGGGTCGCGGCCCATGCCCGCTCGTCGAGAAAGGCCTTCTCGACGAGGAGGCCGTACTCGTCCCCGGTCTGCGCCTTCATGCGGACGAGGAAGTGGTCGATCTCCTCGCCGAGCTCGACGTAGCCGAGGAGCCGGCGATCGCGCCCGTACCAGGGGCGAACCACGCGAAGCGCGAACGCGGTCTGGCCGAGCTCCTTGCCCGCGCCGAGCGCGCCCGAGGCGATGGCGCGGGTGAGCGTGGCGCGCGTCACGACGTCGCCGAACTGCTCCGGCCGGTGGACGCGCAGGAAGCACGTCCGCGACGGCTCCGGCTCGAGGAAGTAGAAGTGGGTGATGTCGTGCTGCGCCTCGAGCTCCTCGAAGATCGGCGCGGCGACCGAGAGCAAGCGGGGCCGATCGCGCGCGGCGAACGCCTCCGAGAGGCCCGGGTGCGCGGAGAGCGCGCCGAGCGTTGCGTCGAGCTTCTCGACGTCGGCGCGCTCCATCGCCGCGAACGCCTCACCCGCGCTCGAGATCGCCTGCTCCGCCGAGATCCGGACGTTCCGCTCACCCGCGGAGCGGACGAACGTCCCCGTCGCGAGCGCGAGCGCGACCATGCTCGCGAAGATCGCGACGATGAGCTTCGCCCGGATCGACATGCCGACCTCCATCGCGAGGAGCCGCTCGCGCGCCCACCTGCCCCCTCGATGCCCCCGCCGCGCATCTTCGCCGTTTTCGGTCCGCTTCGCATCCCCACATGGCCGAGTAGCCGTCGAGGTGCCCGAAGAACTCCTGGAAACAGGTCCCCCTCGACCCGGACGCCGCGCCCGATCTGCGTCGCGGCGACCCGCAGAGGGCACCTCGCCGTCGCGCGCGTCGACCGCTCGCCCGCGCACCTCTCGCCGCGACGCCCCTCCGACCGGTGTCCCGGCAGCTCCGCTTGCGCGCGGTGCGGGTCCGCGAGAAGAAGAGCGCATGGCGTCGCAGCCCCTCCCCGCCGGCCTCGCACCGGGCTTCCTCGTCGCGGCGCCCGCGCTCGCGGACCCCAACTTCGCCGGGTCGCTCGTGCTCATGGCGGAGCACCACGGCGAGGGCGCGCTCGGGTTCGTCGTGAACCGGCCCGCGCCGATCACGGTGGCCGAAGTGCTCGGCGGGGTCGACGAGGGGCTGCGGCGCGACGCGGAGGCGGCGGGCCGCGCCGGCGGGATCGTCCTCTTCGGCGGCCCGGTCCAGCCCGAGCGGCTCTGGATCCTGTTCCGCGCCGGGGCGGGCGCCGATCTCGCGGGCGCGGTGGGCGTCGGCGGCGAGCTCGGCCTCGGCGGCTCGCGCGAGCTGCTCGAGGGGCTCGTGCGCGCGCCGCACCCGAGCCCGTTCCTGCTCCTCCTCGGCTACGCGGGCTGGTCGCCGATGCAGGCGGAGAACGAGATCGCCGCCGGGGCGTGGGTGCCGATGCCGCTCGCGAGCGATCTCGTGTTCGACGTTCCGCTCGAGAAGCGCTGGGGCGAGGCGGTCCGGCGCCTCGGCCTCGACCCCGGCGAGTTCCTCGTCGGCGGCGGCGGCGCCAAGGCGTAGAGCGGGCGAGGTCTACTTCTTGTCCGCCGCGCGCCGGACGAACAGCGCGCCGACCAGGCGATTCGCGGCGTCGCGCACCGGGAACGCGCCGCCCACGTAGCGGCCGGACCCGTCGATCCAGGCCGGGATGCGGGTGCCGCCGTCCGGGATCTTCTCGAGCGCCGCGCCGAGGTCCACGGTGGCCTCGTTCCAGACGGTGCTCTCGATGAGCACCACGTCGCGTCGTTCGTCCCAGCGGTCCTCACCCCGGAGCTTCGCGAGCTCCTTGCGATCGATGCGCCCCTTGTCCGCGAGGATGGCGAAGTCGTCGCCGGTCTGCGCCTTCAGCCGGGCGAGGAAGTGGCCGATCTCCTCTCCCAGCTCCATGTAGCCGACCACCTCGCCGGCGACCCGGATCGGCTTCACCACCCGGAGCGCGAACGCGGTCTTCCCGAGCTCCTTTCCCGAGCCGACCTGCTTCGTCGCGATCGCCGCGGCGAGCGTGTCGCGCGCGATCACGTCGCCGAACGTGTCGGGCGAGTGGACTCGCAGGAAGCAGGTCTTCGACGGCTCGGGCTCGATGAAGTACCAGTGCGTGACGAGCTGCTCCGCCTCGAGCTTCTCGAAGCGCGGCCGCGCCACCGCGAGGAGCCGCGCGCGATCCCGGGCGCGGAAGGGCTCGACGAACGCCGGATCGGCGATGAGCGCGTCGAGCGCCGTCGAGAGCTTCTCCACCTCGGCCCGCTCCATCGCGGTGAACGCGGCGGCGGACCGCGCGAGCGCGTCCTTCGCCGGCTCGGCAGCGCGGACGGGGGAAACCGCGAGCAGCGCGGCGACGAGCGCGAGCGGTCCGGGAACGGCGTGGCAGAGCGTGCTCATGCTCATCGATCCTCCTCTTGCGGGCTCGGGCGCCGCCATGAGGGCACCACTTGAGCGCGCATGGCCGCCGAGCAGGCAAGGTCTGCGGCGCGGCGACGCTGCGCGCGAGCGCCAGCACGTCCCGAGCCCAGGCGGCCCGACGCGCAGTCCGGCGCATTCTTGACGTCCGATCATCCGTTCAGTATTCATGCGTTCAGGCAGACCTGATTGGCGGCCGTAGGGGTGAGTCGCCTCAAGCGCCTGTCCGTCCGCGCGGTTGAGGCGCGGGGCGGGCCGGCGCGGGCGCGTGCACAAATTCGCACACCCATCTCCACTCAGGGTACGAAAGAGAGCGGCGGGCGATCCGTGAGGGATCGCCCGCCGCGAACGGCTTGTCGCTGGGTAGGAGCCCGGCGTGTAGCCAACGACCCCGAGATCGTACGCGAGGAGATCGATGAGGGAAAGAGCGGTGAGGAGGATGGCCGGGCTCTTGGCGGCGCGACTGCCCGAGCTGGGTTTGGAGGGGGTGCCCGACCCGCGGGCGCGGGAGGGGCGGTGGTCGCTGGCGCAGATCCTCCGCGCGACGCTGCTGGGGCTCATGGCGGGTTGCCGGAGCTTGTCGGAAACGGAGGCGCTCACCGCGGCTCTCGCCCCGGCGATGCGCCGCCGGCTCGGGATTCCGCGGCGGCTCGCGGACACGACTGCGCGGGACGCGCTCTGCCGCGTGCCGCTCGACGGGCTCCGTGCGGTGCTGCACCGGGCGGTCCACGCAGCGTGGCGGCGGAAGGCGCTCGCGCCGGTGGGGCTGCCGATGAGCGTCGTCGCGCTCGACGGCAAGGCGACGGCGCTGCCGTGCATCAATGGCGAGTTCGCGCAGACGCAGCACCCGGAGCAGGGATTGCCGTACGGCATCGTTCGGACGATGACGTGCGCGCTCGTCTCCGCCGCGGGGCGGCCGTGCCTCGACGCCGTCCCGATCCCTGCCGAGACGAACGAGGTGGGCCACTTTCAGGCGACGTTCAAGAGCCTCGCTGCGAACTACGGCGAACTCTTCGACGTCATCAGCTACGACGCCGGCGGCTTCTCTCGCGCCAACGCCGACGCCGTGGTGGCCGCGGGCAAGGACTACCTCTTCGCGCTGAAGGACGAGCACCGGACGATGTGCAGGCTCGCCGTCGAGCTGCTCGCCGCCGAGACGGTGATTGCCCGAACAGAGGACGTGCTCGACGACGGGACCGTCGTCATCCGCTCGCTCCGGCTGCTCCGCGCCGACCCGAGCTGGTCCTACGGCGACGGCAAGACGCCCGGAGAGTCGGTATGGTCGCACGCCAAGGCCTTCCTCTCTGTGGAGTACGTGAAGGTCCAGCACGGCATCGTCGTCGAGCGGGACGACCGAATGTTCGTGTCGAGCTACGACCCGAAGCGGCTCACCACGGCGGAGTGGATGCTCCTCGTCCGCAGCCACTGGGGCGTCGAGAACCAGAACCACCACACTTTCGACACCGCCTTCGTCGAGGACGACCGTCCGTGGATCGAGACCGATGAGAACGGCATGCTCGCCGTGCTCCTGCTCCGCCGGATCGCGTACACGCTGCTCGCGCTCTTCCGGTCGGTGACGCTGCGCTCGGACGAAGGCCGCGCCACCCGCTGGAAGGCGTTGCTCCAAGCGGTGCGCGACGTGCTCATCGCCGCCACCGAAGAGCAGCTTGCGGGCCTGCGCCTGCGCGAGTTCGCCGCCGCCACACGCTGAAATCGCCGGGCTCCTACCCGCGGCGGGCGACATCGAAGGGACCTTAGGTGAGCGGCTGGCGCGGTCGGCGCCGGCCGACCGTGGCTGCCGCTTGCCTCGACGTCCAGCCAACGAGCCGGAGCGGCGCCCCCGACGGAGGGCGTAACCTTGGGATCGGCCAGGCCGATCAGGTCTGCGTAGCACGGTCGCGCAAGCGGGCGCTGTCGGGGTCACGTGGTCGAATGCAGCGCCATGGACACCATCACCTGCTGTAGCTGCCGCGCCCGGATCGCGTGGAGCGACGCGCGCGTGTTCGAGGAGTCGCAGATGCAGCCGCGCGCTGGGGGTCGCTCTCCGTTGCCCGTTGACTCAAAGGCAACGTACTGCCGCGACTGCGCGCAGCGCGAGCACCCGGAGTGCTCGCCGGACGTCGTCTGCGCGGGATGCAGGAAGGTGGCGCACCCGGACGACCACGCTGGCGAGAAGTGGATCAGGATCGACCCGGACGGCCGGATTCTCTACCCGGTCGGAAACGGAGCGCGCTGGGCGGGAAGCATGCCCCCGCCGCCCAACGGCGCCGCCGAGGCCGTCTGCGACGTGTTGTGCTTGGCGGCCCTCCGCGAGCGGCGCACCGGATCGGGCACGACGGGCCCGCAGTAGTCGGCGAGGCGGCGCCCAAAGACACGAAGCCCCCGGCCGCGAGGCCGAGGCGTTGCTGTTTCGAGGTTCCCGGCGCCGCGCGGGGAACCTCGTCAGGGCCGGGGCGAAGGCAAGGCGTAGACGCGGAGGACAAGGACCGCAGCGCGGTCCGCAGCCGTCCACGGGTCCGTGCCGTCCTCGATGAAGAGCCGGGCCAGCCGCTCAGCCTCTCGTAGATCGCGGGACATCACGTTCCGCCCGTGTGCCCGCGCCATCCGCACCAACACCCTGCCGCTGATCGTGTCGTTGTTCACGCTCAACACGGTAGCAGCGTTTCCTGACGGGATTCACCGTGGGAGTCCGGTGGAGAAGGTGGAACATCGAGTGGAAAGTCCCCGTGGAAAGGCGGTGGACCACCCGTGGACGTCCGGCCGGCGCGTGTAGAAGTGGCCCGTGTAGATGACCCGTGGCACGGGAAGCATCCGCGCCGGACTCT
>WNFU01004237.1_pt1 | contig 51475 bp, 51 predicted proteins | sample 5400121 | NCBI WGS metagenome assembly WNFU01 (sample SAMN13153360, study PRJNA577476) | soil metagenome | isolation source: 100 cm soil or saprolite under grassland replicate 1 | place: USA:California | collected 2016-06-15 | reverse complement strand
CCCGCTTCTGCTCCTCCAGACCGGCCAGACCGTCCGTGACGTACCGCTCGACCCAACGGTCCACAGTGGGCAACGACACCCCGGCAAGCTCACCCACGTCCGTACGGCGGCGTCCCTCGGCCATCCACAACACGATCCGAGCCCGAGTCGCCACCACCGCCGACACGTCCCGGCTGTTGACCACCGCCCGAAGCTCAGCCGCCTGTTCCTCCGTCAGCACCACCAGAACAGCATCGACCACACACATCACACCAGGATCAACGATCCATCAAGATAACGATAACAGGATCACGCGACACTAGTCAGAATGGCGGCTCATCAATGTGAACCGCCAGGTTGATTGCCAGTGAGGCGGCCTGACCGCCGCTGGTGGCACGGTGGGCATCCGTCGGCGTTTGTTGGTGCGGGGCCGGTCCCGGTCGACACCGACCTGGTCCGCCGGGCCGAACCGCAGTTCGCCGCGGCGCCGGCCACGCTGCTGGCCCTGTGCGCCTCCGGGCGGGCCACGGCGCCCTGGGGGTCGAGGCGTCCGGTGCCGCGAATATCGAAACCTTTGGTGGCACGGCGATTCAAGCACCTCGTGCCGCTAGCCGGGACCTCCACAGCGGGTTCCGTCCCGGGAATCGAGGCCAACAACGAGCCGACGTACCTGACGACATTGCGGATAGGTGGAAGAGACGTCATCTTGGCAGACGCCGCCTCACTTACCTGACAGCCATGATCTACCCCGAGATAACCACGGGGTGTACCTCGTCGAGGCGGAACCAGGCTCGAGTGGACATGGCGGTTCAGTTCCTTCCTGGCGCCGACGGCGCCGACGGACGGGCATGGGGTGTGGTGGCGGTGGATGCAAGAGGGAAAGTGCGGCCGTTGCGCTGGCCAGGCTTGGTGTGCGCCCCGGCCCGGGGCGCCGGGCGGGGAGTTGGGGCGAAGCCGATTTGCCGGGTGCGGCGGCCGTGCCCACGCCGCAGCAGCGGTTCGTGGGCGTCACGTCGTTGCGGTAGCGGGAAAGGGGGCAGCTACGGTCGGCGGGGCTTGTGGTTGGCTGCGGGCCGGGGTCGGCTGGGCGCAACCTCGGCCGCCCTGTGCCGTCGGCCGTCGGGGTGCCTGCTGGCGACTCGCACCGCCGCGTGGCGGCGCGGTGGAACCGGTCGATGGGCGTCCCAGTTGGGAAGGCGGCATCGACCGGTTTCACAGGTGGTTCAGGTCTCTCTTGTTTGGTTAGACCAGGACGGCCACGACGCGGGTGTCGTCGTCGAGGGTGTCCAGGTAGCGGTTGGCCTGTTCGAGGTAGGTCAACCGGTCGGCGAACCGGTCGGTGGCCGGGGCCATCCGTTCCCCGTCGGGGGTGAGGATGGTGTCGGCGGCCACGGCGGTCAGGTACTGGTAGTTGCTGTAGGCCACGGGACCGGCTTGCAGCATCTCCAGTTCACCTAGTTCCAGGCGCCCGGCGCCGTAGGTGACAGCGTTGTGGGTGCGCATGGCCAGGACCCGGGGCTGGTTGTTGAAGTCGGCTTCCGCCCTGTCGAGGGGGTAGCTGTCCGGGTCGTCGAGGTGGCGCTGTACGAAGCTCACCCAGGGGCGGGCGTCGCGTGTACCGCGCACGACACGGGTGAAGGTCTGGTGGCGGAGACCCGCTCCGACACCGTAGGCGTGTCGCAATGCGACCAGGTCCAGCAGCCGCAGCGGGCCACCGGCGCACGGGGTTGGACGACCCTTGCGGGCGTCGACCAGCCACCGGCGGTTCCACACCGCGGTGGGCTTGGCCCAGAACCGTTGGGCGACGGAACCCTGGACCCCGAAATGCCGGTCGAGCTGGCGGCGGTCGAACACTGCGCCGGGCAGGTCGTCGGGCACACAGACGATCATCATGCGGATCGTCGGGTCGGGGTGGACCTTGGCGGTCGTACTGGGGTTGGCGCTGCTGTTGGCAGTAGCGGCCGGCTTCTTGGCCATGGTGGGGTCCTCCTCGTGTGAGGCGCGCGAGAGCGCGCAGGGGTGCACGGCCCACCGGGTGCATGGGTCGCTGCGTGGAAGGTGTTTGGTAGTGCTGGATGGCCGAGCAGTGGTGCGGTTGGTCAGGTGCGACCTCGGGGGTCGCCGCGCGGCGCGCGGGCCGACCGGCCAGATGGCGGGTGGGCGTGGCGCACCGGGTTGGTGCGGCGGTGGTGCCCGAAGGTGGGACCGGACCGGGGTGGTGCTGATATGTGTGAAGGTGTTGCCGGAACGGTAGCGTCGGCCGCTGTCACTGCCCCACGACCGGTGTGGGCCGGACAAAGGGCATTTGACCTGCGGTGTGAGAGCAACCCAGACCGCTTTGGTCGACGCGTCGACACGGTTTGGTGTGAGAGCAGGTGCTCTCACACTCCGCTCACACCGAGGACCCTCGGCGGTCACACCGGCGTCTTGGCCGCCGGCCCCGGCCGCTGGCGGCGACTGACAGCGCAGCGGAGGGTGAGCCGGTCCTGCTAGTCGTCGTAGGGGTCGTACTTGTCGAGGTCGTCGGCGTCGGGGTCGGGTCGCCCGCGGCGGGCGTCGACCTGTCGAATGTCGTCGAGGTCGGGCCTGGCCCGGCGCAGCCGGGCCAGGCCGGTTTCCAGCCGCCGCTGGGCTCGCGCCCACGGGACCGGACCGTCGCCGGACTCGATGTGGATGGTCAGGTGCAGGTCGGCTTCCACCGCGAACCGGGTCGGGCCGCCGTCGGTGGGCGAGGGTGGGCCGAGCACACAGATGGTGGGGTCGGCATCGGCGGTGGCGTCGCGCAGGTTGGCCTGGTCGGCCATGACGATGCGCAGCGCCCGGGTGTGCGCCTGCTCGCCGGTGTGTGCCGTCACCTGCAGGCTGACGGTCACCTCGAAGGTCAGCGCGTCCATCGGCTCGGACTCTTCCACCGGTGGCAGCCGCAGCCGGGCCAGGGCGGCGTTGGTGCCGCCGCGGCACAGCACACCGTTGCCGACCAGCGCCTGCGCCTCGTACCAGACGCCGTCGCGTAGCCGCTGGTGGGTGGCGGTCAGCGCGCGCAGCCGGGTGGTGACCGCCGCCAGTTGCGCGGCCAGCCGGCGCTCGCTTGCGGTCGTCGCCTCGGTTCCCGATCCCGGGGTGGGGCTGCTACTGGTCATCGTCGTCGTCCTCGCCGTGGCGGGTCTGGGCACGGTCGGGGTTGGTGACGGTGTCCGGGCCAGGATGGCTGGGGAGCTGGTGCAGGCAGCGCCGCTGGTAGGGGTCGGTGGCAAGGGCCCAGATCGGCCCGGCCGGGTTGGCGTCGTGTACGGCGGTGGCCACCGGCATGGCGGTGTGCACCCCGTCCAGGGCACGCAGCAGGCTCGTTTCGCGGCGCCGGTCGGGCACCCACAGCAGCACCGGGTAACGCGGCCCGAACCGGGCGAGGGTCTCGTAGCCGCGCAACTTGCCGATGACCCGGGCCAGGTTCTCGGTCGAGCGGTCCAGCTCCAGGAAGAACCCGACCGTCTGAACGCCGGTGCGGCCGGTGGCCTGCCAGATGCCGTGTCCGTCGGGATGGATGTCGGCGCGGCTGTAGGTGTCGGTGGCGTGGCGTTCGGACCACCAGCGCAGCAGCCGGGTGTGCGGGTGGGTGCGGGTGTGGGCGTGCAGGTCGACGAAGAACTGGTTGACGCCGAGGAAGTGCTCCATCTGTGGGCTGGCGATGATGCGCCGGGCCCGTTCGACGCTGCTGCGCGGTGGTTTGAGGCCGAGGTGGTCTGGGTCGTGGTAGGCGCGCGGGTGCAGGTGCAGGCCGAGCGGGCCGAGGGTGTACAGCCACGGCTCGGGGGCGCCGTCGTCGCGGCCGCGGGGGATGGCGGTGAGGAACCCGAGCCGCGCCAGGATGGTCAACCGCAGTCGAGCCGTGCGCGGGCTGGGGAACATGGCACGGGTGATCTGGACGCTGGAGAGCAGGTAGTGCTCGGCCAGCCAAGACAGCAGCAGCCGGTCCCGGGAGGTCAGCCGGCGATGGGGGTCGAACGGTCCGGGCTTGCCCGACGGTGGGGGTACCCGGTTGGAGCGGCGACGCGGGACAGACCGCCGGGCAGACACGGACGGCGAGATGGTTGACGAGCTGATGGGCGGCGAGTTGGTGGACAACGGAGTTGTTGTTGTCGACGCAGCAGCGTTGCCGGACATGGGTGTGTGCTCCTTGGGAGAGAGGGTTCCCTCCGATCACGGAGGGGTGTCTTGAACAGGAGGGGTGGTTCGGATCGGGTGTCAGGCCCGGGTGCGGCACTGACAGCGCAGGTCAGCAGCCGCTGTCACCGGATCGACCGGTGTAGTCGGGAGACGGGCCATGAGCAGCAGCAGGAGGCCCCGCAGGACACGTCACTCACCCTGCGGGTGAGAGCAGGTGTGAGCGACCTCGCCGGGCTGCGGGTGGCTAGGCGGCGCGGGGTTTGCGTTGGCGGCGCTTGTCGGGCTTGGACAGCCGCTTGACGACCTCGTCGATGCCGCTGGTGTCCTGGTCCGGCACCGCCGCTTCGGCGGCCTGCCGGATCGCTGTCGCCTCGCCCACGATGGGGCGGGCGGGGCGGGTGTGCATGGTGAACGCCGGGGTTTGCCGCCCGGCCACGACGAGGCGGCTGGCGGTGGTGTAGGCGTCCAGGTGCGCGAGGTCGTGCTCGTCCAACTCGGGCAGGGTGTGCCGGGCCAGCACGCGGGCGTCCTCGGGGCCGCAGGTGAAGTACACCTTGTTGCGGGCGTTGGTGGACACCGCGGCGAGCAGGTCGCGGGGGAACTGGGCCAGGTCCTGATGGGCCAGCACCATGGACAGCCGGTACTTGCGTGCCTCGGCCAGCATCGTGTCCAGCGACGAGGCGAGGGTGAGGAAGTTCTGCGCCTCGTCCAGGAAGATGCTGCAGTCGCGGCGCGCGTCGATCGGTATCGCGGCGCGGGCGGTGGCGGCCTGCCACACCCGCGCGAGGATCAGCGAGCCGAGCAGCCGGCTGGTGTCCTCCCCGAGCTGACCCTTCGGGATCCGCACCAGCAGGACGCCGCCGTCGAGGACCTTGCCCATGTCGAAGCTCGACTTGGGGTAGCGCATCGTCCGCTTGACGAAATCCCGCAGCAGGAACGCCCGCAACCGGGCCAGCACCGGCCCGATCACCTGCGACCGTAGCGCGGGGCTCAGGTCGTCGTACCACTGCCAGAACCCGGCCAGGCCGTCGGGATCGTCGAGGTCGACGGTCATCGCCGAGCGGAACTGCGGCGAGTTCAGCAGCGGCGGGATGTGCTGCAGGGTGACGTTGGCGTGCCGCAGCAACGTCAGGCAGGCGACCCGCATGACGTCGTCCATCCGCGGTCCCCAGGCTTTAGCGAAGATGTTGCCGAAGATGGACACCAGGTTGTCTACGACCAGGTCCGGGTCGTCACCCTCCAAGGGGTTGAGGGTGGGTGGGTTGGGCTGGTCGGGGTCGAACAGCACCACCCGCGAGGCCACGGAGGCAGGGAGCCGGTCGAGGACGTCGAGGACGAGGTCGCCGTGCGGGTCGATGACCACCGTGCCGCGCCCGGCCAGGATCCCGTCGACGATCATGTTGCACAGCAGGGTGGTCTTGCCCGACCCGGTGGAGCCGACCATGTGTACGTGATAGCGCGCATCGGCAACGGCCAGCCCGACCGGGTGGCCACCGATTTCAGCGTCGCCCAACACGGTGACCCCACGCCCGCCGGTCGGTACTGCAACCGGGGCGGGCATCGGTTTGGCGTGCGCCCGGTCCAGCCCGGGCACGGCCAGGTCCTGCGGCAGCGCGGCCATCGCCGCGAGTTCCGGGGTGGAGGCCAGGAACCCACGCCCCAACCTGCGCGCGGCGATGACCGCGACGGGGTGAGGCATGCGAGCGCGGTGGGTGAGCCGGTTGCGGGCGGTGTGAACGGCGAACGACGATGCGACCGCGTCAGCAATGCCCCGGATGCGCGCCCGCAGGACCTCCAGCCGGGATCCTTCCCGGTGGTCGCTGGTGGCGACGCAGTAGCGGATGCCGGTTTCCCACAGCGGATGCGCGGTCTTGTCCAGGATGGCGCGCACGTCGCGCTCCACCATCGGATCCCGCCGCGACGTCGCGCTGCTCGACGTGCCACGACCCCGCGCGGAGGATCCCGGCTGGAAGACCTCGATCAGCCAGAGCAGCGGGGCGGCGGGGTTGATGGTGGGGACGGCGGTCTTGCCGTCGCGCAGCCGGCCGGCGGCGCGACGGGCGCGGTTGGCGCGCCGGGGTGCGGCCGGGCGAGCCAGGATCTGCACGCACGTGTACTCGCCGCCATGGAGCTGGGAGCCGGCGGCCATCAGGGCGCGCAGCGGGTCGGCGTCGTGGTCGGTGCGCAACGGCAGCCACTCGGCGGCGGTGGGCAGCAGGTGCCCGCCGGTCTGCGCGTCCACCTCGGTCGGGATCGGATCGGGGGCGGGATCGGTGGTGGTGACGGTGGCCCCGGGCCACGCGCCGCGTACCGCCGCCTCGACCGCCCCGTGCGGGACGGTGCCGGGCACCCAGATGGAGATGAGCAGGTGCCGGCCGGTCCACACGTACTGGAACACCACGTGTGGGCTGCCGTAGACCAGCCGCCGCCGGCGCGACGGGGTGAAGATCCCGGCGAGGTTGGCCCACAGGGCGGCGGCGCTGGCCGGGTCGACCTGCGGCGGCGGGGCGATCGTCACGAGGCGCGCGTCCCTGCCGTGGTGGCGGTGCCGCCAGGTGGCGATCAGGTTCCGGCCGGCGATGTAGACCACGAGCCCGATCGGCAGGAGCAGGGCCAGCCAGAGCCGGTGCGCGGCCCACAGCCAGGCGTGTTCCAGCCACCGCGCCTCCGGCGGGGAGATGCCGACCTGGCTGGGGCTCGGACGCGGCGACGGGGAAGTGGTGGGCAGAACCAGCTCCGTTGCGTGGGTTGGCGTCACAGCTCATCCACCTCGTCGATGTCGTCCAGATCCCGGCCGGAGGCCTCGTCGTAGAGGTCGGTCGGCTTGGTGGTTGCGAGGGCATGTTCGGCGGGTGAGGACACGGCCTCGAACGACGTCCGATTGGTGCCGCTGATCAATAGGCCCTGTCCGGTGCGGGCGGCCAGCAGCAGCCGCCGCTCGCCGGCGGTGAGCCCGAACGCGTCACCGACCGCATCAATGGCTTGCGGGGCCTGCTTGAGCAGGATCTGGGTGGCGGCGTTGGACACCACGGCCTGGCCGAGGTCGGTGCCGAGCACGTCGACGGCGTCCTGGGTGACCACGGTCAGGCCGGCGTTGCGCTTGCGGGCGGCCTTGGACATGCGGAACAGGAACCTCGCGCCCTCACCGTCACGCATCAGCAGCCACCCTTCATCGACCACCACCAGCCGCCGTGCCTGCGGCGAGGAGCTGGACCGGTACTGCCGCGGAAGGTCCACGGTTCGCCAGATGTGATCCAAGGCCAGGAGGGTGCCGACGGTGCGGAGCTCGTCGGGCAGGTGCCGCAGCGACCACACCACCAGGTGCCCGTCGGGGCGGTGCGTGGTAGGCCCGTCGAACAGTTCCTTGAACGAGCCGACCACCCACGGCGCCAGCCGCGCCGCCAGCTCGGTGGCGGCCGGGTCGGTGTCGGCCTGCAGGACGGCTGTCAGGTCGGCCAGCAGCGGCGCGGGCCGGCGATGGGTGGACGGGTCGGCGGTGATGCCGGCGTTGCGGTACACGGCCAGGATCGCCCGATCCAGCGCCGCCTTCTCCCCGGGCGGGGGCACATGCCCAAGCAGCACCGCGACCAGCGTGTGCAGGAACAGGCCGCGGCGGGTGAGCACGTCCGGACGTGCGTCGCCGACCGGCAGGTCCAGCGGGTTGATCTTCACGCCGTGGGCGCCGAGCCGCACGACGATGCCGCCCACGGCATCGGCGAGGCGGATGTACTCGTCCTCAGGGTCGATGATCTCGACCTGCACCCCGTCGTACAGGCTGCGGAGGACTTCGAGTTTGACGAAGTACGACTTGCCCGCCCCACTGCGGGCCAGCACGACGGAGTTGTAGTTCTCGCACGCCCACCGGTCCCACCACACGACACCGTTGGAGGCCGGGTTCACCCCGTACAGCACTCCACCGGTCGGGGGGTCGTCGCCAGGCAGCGGCGCCGGCAGATCCGGGCTGGCCAACGGGAACGCGGCGGCCAGCGCGGCGGTATCCATCGTCCGCAACATGCCGAGGCTGTCGGTGGCCAGGGGCAGGGTGGTGGTCCAGCCGGCCAGGTGCCGCCACGTCGCCGGCTGCACCTCCAGCAGCGTCGACGCCGCGGCGGCCTTCACCTGGGCGCACGCCTCGACCAGCTCCTGCTCGGTGCGGGCGTGCACCGTGCAGTACAGGCCGACCCGGAACAGCTTCGCCACCCCGCGGGCCAGCCGCTCGGCCAGGTCGGCGGCGTCGTCGGCGGCCGCCTCCACATACGGGTCGGCCAGCCTGCCCTTGGCCTCGTCGGCCCGCCGCGACGACTCCAGCCGGGCGCGCTGCGTGCGCAGCCGCGACGCCGCGATCGGCGCCGGCAGCGGCTCGATGTGCAACGCCAGATCCAACCGGCCCGGCCACGACAGCAACGGCTCCAGCCACGCCGCGCCGACCTCCGCCGGATACCCCGTCACCGCCAACGTGGCGCAGAACCCGTCACCCACCCGCAGAAACCGTGCCCCCACCTCCACCGGTCCTGCGGACGGCAGCAGCGCGGCGGTGTCCGTGGCGGGTTGGCGTTGGTCGGCGCGCCGGCGGCTTCGTGGGCGAATCATGGTTTCCTCCTGGGTTTGCGGCTCCCGCCCGGAGGGCCGGTGATGGTGGTGTTCGGTGCGGCGCGGCCGCCGAGGCGCGGCGGGGTGTACGGGTCGGCCGCCGCGGCCAAAGCGGCGGTGACCGCCGGGGCGTCCAGGGCGCGCACGTCGACACCCAGTGCGGACAGGGCGCGGGCGGTGTCGTCCGCTTTGCGGCGGGCGGCGTGGTCGCCGCGCTCACCGCCGCTGGTACGGGTCACAACAAGGACCTGCCGGCGCAGCGGATCCCGCCGTTTCGCGAGGTCTTCAAGGAATTCGGCATGGGCGGCGCAGGCATCGGCCAACGCCGGGTGTACCTGGCTGTCCGCGCGGGCGGCCAGCGTGCGGGCGTGGCTGGCCAGATCCACCGGCTGCGCCGACACCACGATCTGCGTTGGTGAGGACAGCGAGTTCAACCACCGGCCGAACGTGTCGATCAGCGCGGCCTGCTCATCCGGGGTGCGCAACCCGAGGTTGACGCTGGTCGCGGCGACCATCGCCGCCCGCCCGCCGGTCAGCGTGATCTGCCCGTCATCGTCGATCGCCCTCGCTGGTAACCGCAGCGGCGCCGGCAACGGCATCCTGGCCATGGAGGTGTCCACCCAGTCCGGCAGCGGCGGAGCGGTGTCCAATGTAGACAGTAGTTTGGGGCTGCGGCTGTGCCGCACCGCGTGCAGCAGCCACTTGTCGAGGGGGAGCCCGTCGCGGCGGCCGACGACCAGCCCGGCGGCCAGGGCGCCGATGATGGCGCCCGCGCCGAGCAGCACCGGCTGCGGCACCAGGTCGTGCAGGGTGCGCCAGCCCGCGTAGAAGATGACCGCGGCGACGGCGAGGATAGCCAGCTGTCGGAACGTCAACCCATAGAGGATCTTGTCGGGGGCGTCGACGTCGGAAGGCATCCGGGCTCTGGTGGTCTCGTTTCGGGTCTGGCTCATCGGATTCGCACCGCCCGTCCGAGGCCGGGGACGCGTCGGGTCAGTTGCTGCACCACGACGACCCGGATCACCGCGCCGAGGAAGTTGGGGCTGCGCCCGCCCTGGGTGACGTAGCGGCGGACCAGGCCGGGGATGCGCACGGTGGTCCACAGCAGGACGATCACGATCAGCAGGTTGAGGACTTCGCCGGGCTCGACCGGCAGGCCGAGGACCGGCAGCAGATGGGTGGGGTCGAGCAGCATCCAGTGCCCCGCGGTCAATGTGACGGCCTGCAGCGTGGGCACGGCGGCGCAGCCCAGAAACGAACGCCACCACAGCCGGGCGGCCGGATCGGTCTGCGGCAGGGCGTGGCACGCCAGGGCGACCGGCGCGATCGAGGTGAGCACCAGCAGCACCGCGAACCGCACGATCATGCTGAACGCGGTGGACACGACCAGCACGATGATGATCGTGGCGAGGACGGCGAACAACAGCGGCACGGTCTTGTCGGAGGCGGCATGCAGGTGGTTCTTGACCGCGTCGAGGGCGCTGTCGTGGTTGACGTTGACCGCGAGGGCGTCGGTGAGCCCGTTGGCCAGCTCGACCAGCTTGGAGCACAGCAGCTGCGAGAAGTGTGCGGCGATGAACCCGACCACCAGCCGGGGAAGTAGGTCCTTGACGGTGTAGCGGGAGCGTTCGTCGCCGCCGGCGAGCATGGTCAGCGTTCCGGCGGCGACGAACGCGAGGACGAAGATGGTGTCGACGATCCAGATCGACCGGCCGGTCAGCGCCTGCACCTGGGGTAGGCCGGTGACGTCCGGGGTTTTCAGCAGCGCGCTGCTGATCAGGCTGAGTACCCCGTCGAGGATGCTGAGGATCGTGTGGACCAGCCAGTCCATGATTCCGTCGATGAGCCATCCCATAACTGGTCAGCCCCCGACGATGCCCTTGACGACTTCGAGCAGGACCGGGGCGAGCACGGCCAGGCCGTAGCCGATCAGGGCGTTCTTGAACGCGCCCTTGGCCTTGTCGACCTGGGCCGGGTCGCCGCCGGCGGTGGCGTAGTAGACCCCGGCCAGGACGAGGAACAGGGTGGCGACCGCGGCGAGGATCCCCATGATCCACGCCTGCAGGCCGGAGATGACTTCGGGCAGGGTCTTGGCGGCCAGGTACACCGGCCCGGACGAATCGGCGAACGCCGCGGTCGGCACCGACAGCAGCAGCACGATGGTGACCAGATGGGCGCTCAGGCGCCCCGTGGCACGGGCGAGCGAACGCGCCGGTGTCGGCGACGGTCGCGTGGGTTGGGTCTGCCCGGGACGGGCAGTAGATCGGCGGAGCATGGCTCGGTTCACCTCCCGCCCCCGCCACCACGCGGGTGGTGCGGGGCGACTCACGGCGGACATTGGGCCGCCGTGGGCGAGAGGGTCGCCGGGCCCGTCCGGCAGGAGCGGTTCCTCCCTGCATCGGTGGGTGGCGAACAGGCGACGCGTGTCAGCGCATCGCGGACGCGGCACCCGGGGGCTGGCCGATCCCTCTCGCCCAATGGCGGGCGGGTCGACCACGGCGAACCAGACCGGCTGCGTCGCTACGTCGTCCCGCACCGACCAATCCGGGTTTGTCAGTGCTGGCGAACACCTGCCGCCGCTCACACCCCGCTCACACCGCTCACACCGCGGGCCAGTGCGGCGGGCGGGGCCGCTCACACCGCCGTCGTGGCGCAGGTGTGAGCGTTCACCGCAGTCCGGGAGACCGCGCCGCAGGCGCGTCGGTGGCGCCGGAGGGGATGGCCAGGGTGCTGGCCGGTCGCCCGCTGTCCCGATGCCGGTTCGTCCCGGTGTCTCGGATGGGTTGACAGCCGACCGCGTGCAGGAGGGTCCGGTGCCCTCTGGCACCGGACCCCTCCTGCGGTGGCGGCGTAGGGTGTTGCGGCTACGCGGCCGCGTTCGCCTCGCACGGCTGCTGGCGGTTGGCCCGCCGCTTGGCCGCGTTCTCCGCCAGCTTCTTCCTCACCGACTCGGACACCGGCCCGCCGCTGAGGTACCCGCCGGCCAGGCCACCGGCCAGTCGCATGCCGGCGCGTTCGCGGCGCCGGCGCAGCGTGTCCACCGGCTCGCCGGCCTGCTCGGCGAGGTCTTCGATCGGGGAGTACTCCAACCCGGTGTCGGCGATCAGGTCGGCCTCGTCCGGGTCGATGAGCTGCAACGCGACCGCCCGCGCGAGCAGCAGGTCTACGTGCCCGTACCCGCGGTGCGGCGCAGCGGACTCGTTGTCCAGATCGTCGCGGTACATCACGTCAGCGTCGGCGTAGCGCACGTCGTGGCCAGCGCGGTAGGCCGCCCAGCACAGCTTGGCGTGCAGGCCCCGCCCGCCCGGGTGGACCCGGCGGGTCAGCGCCTGCAGGAACCCCTCCACCATCGCCGCATCGATGTCGGCCGCATCGCCGCGGAAGTCGCGGGCCAACGCGCCGGCCTGGCGGACCAGCCGCGGCAGGGCCATCCCCAGCGCGGCGATCTGCCAATCTTTGTCCAGGCGGGCGCGGCGGATCAGCTCCCGCCACACCGCATCGGCGGCGGCGTGGTTGTCGCCGTGTTCCAACAGCCACACCCTCAGGTCGCCCAGCAGCACCGACCGGTCGGGCAGGCCGAGGTCCTGGCCCGCCCGGGCGGTCACCTCGGCGCAATCCAGGCTCATCAGGCGCGGCTGGGCGGTCAACGCGTCGAACGCGAGCCCGGCCACCTGCAGGTGCGACAGCGAAGACGGCAGGTCGTGGAAGTCGTCGGACAGACTCATCGTCAGCTCCAGAATCGGGATACGGAGACGGATCCCCGAGGTCGCCCCGCCAGGCGCCGCGGCGGGTCAATCACCCGGGTACGGCGTCCACTACGCCATACGCCGCTCACACCGATGACAGTCCAGGTCAGCGGCCATTTCCCCACCTCGCGGTCATTCGGTCCACCGCCACCGACCCGGTCCGACGCCGGGCCGCCGGCGACCGATCACACCGGCGCTGACCTGCCCTGTCAACGCCGCGAACCGACCCGGCGGACACCGCCCGATGTCGGCAGGTTGGGTCGTCGTCGGTCCGCTCACACCCGCTCACACCATCGGCCAGAGCACGCTGGCGACGCTCACACTCCGCTCACACTCCGCGGAAGGCCGGCTGCCGGCTGCCGCGCGGCCAGGCGCCGAAGCCGGGTTGGATCGTGGCAGGGCAGGGTGCTGGTCAGGCCAAGCACCGCGCCTACCCGGGTGGTCACGCCGCCACCGGTGGCCGAGCGTCGACCGTCCCCGTCCAGCGACCAGATGGCCACAGTGCTGCGGGACGACCCGGGTCAGGTGGCCGCCGGGAGTCCGGTGGCCAGGTGGCCATCAACCCGCCGGGTGGCCATGCGGCCACCGGGGCGGAGCCCCGGTCATCTTGGTGGCCACCGCCGGTGGCCACCATCGTCACAGCCGAACGCATCACGTTACTGGCGCTGCCGGCGGCAATATCTGTCCATCGGTCTGGGCGCGGCGACTCGGCCAGAAAGCCCCCGCCGCCAGAGGCACGAGCACCAGCGGCCGATCTTGCGTGCTCGCGAGAATGCGACCATACGGCCTGGTCAACAAGCGCGCAGTGGCCGCTATGAGAGTTCCCGCCGCCGTATCCGTCTCCAGCGGCGTCGAGATCGGCAACCGACCTGACGGCGGCGGGCATGGTTGTCTGTGCCGGGCGCCCCAGCGGTCCGGTGCGGGAACTGACGAGTGTGCCGATGCCGGCGATGGCCGTCCGGTCACCGGTCGGGTCGGTGGTCACCGGGTCGCCGGCGCAGCCGTCCCAACGGGGTCAGGGGTGGCCACCTCGTCGCGCCATGGCGGCCACGCACGTGGCCAAGGCCGCGCCGTCACGCCGGTGACCACATCCCGGATGGCCACGGCCGGGGCGGGGTGTCCACCCGGTGGCCAGCGGGTGGCCACCTCCGGGGCCGGGGCACCCGGCCTGGCCAACCCGGGCCCGGCCACCAGGGGTGGCCACCCCCGCTGGCCACGGTGGCCGGTGCGGACAGCCCGGACCTGACCGCCCGCGGTCGGGCGGTGGCCACCGCCCGACCACCGGCGGCGGCCCGACCGACGGTACGGACGGATCGCCGCCTGTCCTACGGGTCGTTCACAGAGGGGGCAGGGCGCGCACGAGGACGGCACCGGCCACGGGTTCGGGACATCGGCCGGAAGCACACGCGGCGTGGCGTCTGGGTTTTCGTCCGGCCGCAGATGTCCCGACCGCGTCACGGCGGGCTTTGCGCCCTCGACATGGATTACCAGGCGCTCACACTCGTCGGCGCCGGTGTGAGCGCCACCGAAACGGGGACAACTCGGACCGTGGGCGTCCGTGCTGGCGGTGTGAGCGCCCGGTCCGGCGGGTGTGAGCGCTGTCGGGCCGACGGTGTGAGCGCCCACTGATGGTGTGGGCGCCAGTGTGATCGGGCGGTGTGAGCGCCGGCGGGTGGTGTGAGCGCCAGTGTGATCGGGCGGTGTGAGCGCCCGCCGGTGGTGTGAGCGGCCGCCCGGGGTGGGTGTGAGAGCCGCGCGGGCGGTGTGAGCGGCGGTACCTGTTCGCCAGCACTGACAAAACCGGATTGGTAGGCGTCAGCGCAGCGCGACGCGGCGTGGAGCGCAACCAATCATGAAACGAGCGCACCCGCCCCGCACCACACCGACGCCGCCGGCCGAGCCCGGCGGCGCATCCCACACCGATCTGGTAACTGGCGACCCGCCGGTGCCGATCACCGTCTGGCGCACCCCGGCCGGGGACGACCCGGCCAGCATCGCGCCCCGGCTGGCGCAACGCCTCGTCGCCGCCTACAGCCGCCCCGGCGAGGTGGTCATCGACCTGACCGACGACCACGCGCTTGCCGGCGCCGCCGCCGACGGCGGGCGCCGCCACCACCGGGCCTGGTTCACCGACGCCGCCGCGGTGCTCGTCGCACCGGCCACCGCGACCACGCCGGCCAGCCCGCAACCGGTCACCGACCCGCGCACCGCGCCCACCCGCCGCCGTCGCCGCCGCGGGGACGACGCCGACCCGCCGGAGCTGATCGCGTGGTTCGGCGACGACCTGACCGATCCGAGCCTGCCCCCCGCCGAGGGTGCACCGGCCGCCGATGCCGGCGCGGACGGTCTGCGTGGCGCGACCAGCCTCGTGGTCGGGTGCTGGCCGCTGCACGCGGCCGACGCCGGCAACCAGACGCGGCTGCGTGGGCTGCTGCGCGCCGGTGTCGCGCTGCTGCGCCCCGCGGGGTGCCTGGTGCTGGCGGTATGCCCGCCGGCCGTGCCGGCTGCCGCCACACCGCCGGAGGACTTCGGTCCGCTGGTCGCCGCGGCCCGCGACGCCGGCCTGGGCTACCTGCAGCACATCGTCGCGGTCCGCGCCGATATCGACAGCGAGCAAGGTGACCGGTTCGTCTACTACGCCACCGACGACGAACTGCTCGCCCTGGCCCGCGACGCCGCGCAGTGGGGGGTCGCGCACCTGCGGGTGCACGCCGACCTGCTCGTCTTCACGCCGCGGCATTTCGCCGCGGGCGCCGGCCGGGGTGGTGCCCGTGGCTAGCCGCACAGCGATCGCGATTCCCGATCCCGACGACCCGCGTGACCGCACAACCGTCACCGGCGCCGCGGACACCGCCGACGACGGACGCTACCGCGCTGCTCCCGGGCCGGAGGCCCTCTCGGTGTGGGTGACGGCGCAGCAGACCGGACCCATCCAGCGGCGCGGCCGGTACGTGGCGGACTCGACGAAGCATCCGGCGCGGATGCTGCCGGCGATCGCGGCGCACGCGATCGCCTCCTACACCGAACCCGGCGACCTCGTCTTCGACCCCCTCGCTGGAATTGGCACGACGCTCGTCGAAGCCGTGCACCAGGGCCGCGACGCCCTCGGCGTGGAGTACGAGTCGCGGTGGGCCGACATCGCCGACGCCAACCTCGCCCGCGCCCACACCCGCGGCGCGGCCGGGCACGGCGCGGTCATCCGCGGCGACGCCACCCTGCTGTCCGCGCTGCTGCCCACCGCATTGCACGGCCAGGTCGCGCTGGTGGTCACCTCGCCGCCATACGGGCCCACGGTGCACGGGCTGGTGCGTCCCGGCGCGGACGGGGTCGCGAAGTTCGACAACAGCTACAACGACGGCACCGACAAGAACAACCTCGCCTACCGCGACCTGCCCGGCCTGGTCGACGGGTTCACCGACATCCTGCGCGGCTGCGCCGCCCTGCTGCGCCCGGGCGGCATCGTGGTGGTCACCGCCCGCCCCTGGCGCAAACACGGCGACCTGGTCGACTTGCCCTCGGCCGTCATCGCCGCCGGCACCGCCGCCGGGCTACGCCCGATCGAACGCTGCATCGCCCTGCTGTCCGCCGTGCGCGACGGGCGCCTCATCGCGCGGCCCTCGTTCTTCCAACTCCAGCAGGTCCGCAAGGCCTGGGCGCTGGGCGTCCCGATGCACCTGATCACCCACGAAGACGTTCTCGTCCTGGCCAAACCCAGCCACGAGAAGCCCCTCCCCCCAACTCCGGGGGAGGGCCGATGACCGCCACCTCCACCGGACCGACGTATCGGTTCCTGTCGCTGGGCGCCGGCGTGCAGAGCTCGACCGTGCTGCTGCTCGCCGCACACGGACGCATCCGCGGGTTCGACGCGGCGATCTTCGCCGACACCGGGCGGGAACCCCTCGCCGTCTACCGGCATCTGCAGCGGCTCACCCGCATCGCCGAGCCGGCGGGCATCCCGATCGTGCGCGTCCGCAAAGGACACGTCCGCCGGGATGCGCTTGATCCACGACACCGGTTCGCGTCGATGCCGCTGTACACCCTCGGCCCGGCCGGGCAACGGGGCATGGCCCGCCGGCAGTGCACGAGTGAGTACAAGATCAAACCGATCAAGGCGGAGGTGCGGCGCCGCCTCGGCTATCCGCACCCGATGCGGGTGCCGGCTTGGGTGTTCGCGGAGATGGCCATCGGCATCTCGGTCGACGAGGTGATGCGGGCCCGCGACGCCGACGTGCGCTACATGCGCAACGTCTTCCCGCTGCTGGACCTGGGCTGGCGGCGCGAGGACTGCCTCACCTACCTGGCTCGGCACGGCCTCGGTGACACCCCACGAAGTGCGTGTCTGGGATGTCCCTTCCACGACGACAGGTTCTGGCACGACCTGAAAACCAACCACCCGGTGGAGTGGGCCGACGCGGTCGCCTTCGACGCGGCGATCCGACACGGCTCGGCCAAGGCCAACGCCGACGGCCACCCGCTGCGCGGCACCTACTACCTGCACCCCTCCCGAGTTCCCCTCGACCAGGCGGCGCTGCGCCCCCGCGCCGCGAGCACCGACCGACCGGGCTGTGGGCCGTGGACCTGCCCACACACCCCACCAACAGCCGCCCCGACCGCCGGCACCGTTGGGCTGCCGGGCGCGCTGCTGCGGGAGGTGGCGTGAGCCTTGACAACCCGCCGCCCCAAAACCCGCACCAGCACGCCCCCGACCGGCCGCGGGTCGGGTCGCTGTGCACCGGATACGGCGGACTCGACCTCGCCGTCAACGCCGTCCTCGGCGCACACCTCGCCTGGTACGCCGAAACCGACCGGCACGCGTGTACCGTCCTCGCCCACCGTTTCCCCGGCGTCGACAACCTCGGCGACATCCGCGCCGTCGACTGGACGCAGGTCGAACCGGTCGACGTCGTCACCGCCGGCTTCCCCTGCCAGGACATCTCCGACGCCGGCAAACGCGAAGGCATCACCGGCGAGCGCTCCAGCCTCTGGGGATCGGTCGCCGACGCGGTTCGCCACCTTCGACCCCGACTCGTCTTCGTGGAGAACGTCGCCGCCCTCCTGCGCCGCGGCCTCGACGTCGTCCACGCCGACCTGGCCGCGCTCGGGTACGACACGAGCTGGATCTGCCTACGCGCATCCGATGTCGGGGCGGCACACCGTCGTGACCGATTGTTCCAAGGTGGCCGCCCGACGAGACCACCTCACCGGCAACCGGCCCGGTGGTGACATTGCCGACGCCGTGCGCCCGTGACGGCAAGGGCCCCGGCCACCAGTACGGCCTGCCCGACCTCATCGAAGGCGGTACCCGCCCGCCAGGGCTGTTGCCGACGCCGACGTCGGGTGGCGGGACCGGCTACCTGAGCGGCAACCGGCGCGGCACCTGGCGACCGACCCTCGAACTGGCCGTCCAGGGCTACCGGCCGACCAGGAACGGACGACCCGACCAGCCCGACATGTTGCTGCCCACACCGACGGCCAACCAGTACGGCTCCAACCAGTCCCTGTCGGCGGGGGCGGCGGTGCGACCCAGCCTGGCGACTTTGGCCGCCCACCGACTCCTGCCCACCCCGGTGGCCGCGGACGATCGCACGCCGCCCGGCGCGGCGGCGTTGACGGGTGGGGCGGACCTGCGCACCGCGGTGTGGCTGCTCCCCACGCCCAAGGCCAGCGACGGCGCGAAAGGCTGCCCGGCGCAGCGTGGGTCGAAGGGCGACCTGACCCTGCCCTCGGCCGCGGTGCGCCTGGACGCGGGGCCACCGGCTCCGACCGATCCCGTCGCAACCGACCCGCGGCTGCTGCCGACGCCGCGGGTGGCGGCCTGCCGGACCGGTCGGCGCGCGGTCACCGCAGCGCACTCCCGGTCAGGTCCGTCGCTGGAACAGGCCGCCGAGATCGCCGACGGGAAGTTGCCCCGCGAGCTGGACTCGTGGGGGCAGGCACCGGCCGCCTGGCAGCCACCCGACGGGGCGGCGCCGGGGCGGGCGTGGGGCCCGTACGCCGAGGCGGTGACCCGCTGGGAACACCTGCTTGGGCGACCCGCGCCCGCGCCCACCCAGACCGGGCAGCACGGCAAGGGGACTGCCACCCGGCTACGTCACCGAACTCCCGTTACCCCGCACCCCGGCCCTGCGGGTGCTGGGCAACGGGGTGGTGCCCCAGCAGGCGGCGGTCGCGTTGCGGCTGCTGCTGTGCCCGCACCGGTGGGCGGTGAACCCGTGACCGCCCACCGGTTCCGGCCCCGCGACGCCGAGGAGTTCCTGTACCGGCGGGTCGGTCCGGTCAGCCTGTACCTCGGCTCCGCCTCCGATGTCCTCGCCGGGATGGCAGCCGACAGTGTCGACACCATCGTGTGTAGCCCGCCGTACTGGCAGCTGCGTGACTACGACACCGGTCGATGGGTCGGCGGGGACCCCGACTGCATCGGGCACCGCGGCCGCCGGCCCGGACGTCGCCCCGGCGACCTGGTCGCCGGCCGCTGCTCCGGCTGCCGGGCGCGGTGGGATGACCCGCAGACTGGCCTGGAAGCCGACCTCGACAGTTACCTGGCCGTCCTCGTCCACACCCTCGAACTGGCCCGGCGGGTGCTGCGTGAGACCGGAACGCTGTGGCTCAACATCGGCGACCGGTACGTCACCAGCCACGGCGTGGCCCGCCCGGCGGCGATCCTGCCCGCCCACCTCGACAGCGGCGACGCCACCCGCACCCGGGTGCTGGAGCCGAAACAGCTGCTCGGCATCCCGTGGCGGGCAGCTCTCGCGCTGCAGAGCCAAGGGTGGTGGCTGCGCAATGCCGTCACATGGACGAAGACGAATCCCTCCCCGGAGTCGGTGACCGACCGGCTGTCCACCACCCACGAGCTGGTGTTCCTGCTCACCCACTCACCGAAGTACCACTTCGACCTCGACCCGATCCGGCTGCCGCTCAAGCACCCGGACGCCGCCGACGGCAGCCGCGTGTTCGGCGGCGTGAACAAGGCCCGCCGCGGCGGTGTCGACTCCTCCGCCCGCCGCCGCGGCAACACCTACGACAACCGCGGCAAGTACACCCCCGACGCCACCGACGCGCGGATGCGGGCCCACCGCGGCAACCTCGCCGTCACCGGCGCGGCGCACACCGCCGCGCACCGGCGGGGCCGCAACCCCGGCGACACGTGGGCGCTGCCGACCCGCCCGTACCGCGGCGCGCACAGCGCCCCGTTCCCAATCGACATCCCGCTGCGGGCGATCGCCGCCGGCTGCCCACCCGGCGGGCACGTCCTCGACCCCTTCTCCGGCGCCGGCACCACCGGCCTGGCCGCCCTGCAACTCGGCCGGACCTATACCGGCATCGATATCAGCGCCGACTTCCACGACCAGGCCCTGACCCGCCTGGCACCCCTGCTCGCCCACCCACCCTCGTCTGGAGACCCGACACCGTGACAACCCCCGTCAACCCCGGTGTGCCCGAGCACACCGACCCGCCACCCGCCCGGCTGCCCGCAGGGCAGCACCGCGCACGCGAGCGCGGGTCGCGCACCGCCGCGCTGGTGTGCTTCACCACCGCGGCCGCCGCGGCCAACGCCGCCACCTTCCATCTGCCGCCGATTCCGGTCGGCTTCGGCCTGTCGACCACCGCCGGCACCCTCGGCATCGGCCTGGTCGCGCTGTACATGGCCTGGCTACGCAGCTACCGCAGCACCACCCTGGTCGTCGCGGCGATCGCCACCGCCGCCATCGTGTCCTGCCTGACCGGCAGCCCGATCGGCATCGCCTGGGGCGTCGCCTACCTGATCGCCGAAGCGGTCGGCGCCGTCAGCTGGCAGCCCCTCGTCGAGCTCGGCGCGCACCGGCTGCGCGCCGTGGCCGCCCTCGCCCTGGCCTCAACGATCGACACCGTCGTGTTCGTGGCGACCACGCAACGGGTCATGCCACTCACCGTGTCCGGCCAACTGCTCGGCAAGGTCGGGGTCGCGGTCGTCACCGTCGTCCTCGCCTGGTCGGTGCTGACCGCGTGGCGCCACCGCCACCCGCTGGCACCCAACGCCAGTAGCGACCCGGGCGGGAAGTCGCCATGGTTGAGCAACCCGCTGCCACCGCGGCACGCCGAGCGTGGCCGACCGTGAAGGCGGTGCTCGCTGTCGCGGTCTTCGCCGCCAGCGCGACCGGCGCGAACTGGCTGACCTCCCGCTACGGGTTCATCCCCGTCGGGCTTGGGCTCTCGGCCACCGCCGGCACCTACGCCGCCGGGCTGTGCCTGCTCGCCCGGGACTGGGTCCACGACACCGCCGGACGGGCCGCCGTGCTCGCCGCCATCGCCGCTGGCGGGTTGGCCAGCGCCGCCATGGCCGGGCCGAGCCTCGCCGTGGCGTCGGCGGCGGCGTTCGTGGTGTCCGAACTGGCCGACCTGCTGACCTACCAGCCGCTGCGCCGCCGCGGCTGGATCCGCGCGGTCGTCGCTTCAAACGCGGTCGGCGCACCGGTCGACACGATCCTGTTCCTGGCGGTGGCCGGTTACCCGATCTGGGCGGCGGTACCCGGCCAACTCCTCGCCAAGGCCACCGCGACCGCCGTACCGGTCATCTGCGTGCTGGGCGCCCGTGCGCTACTACGCCACCGCCTCCGGCCCGAAGGTACGTGAGGCCATGCGCAGCGGAGAACTGGGCCAGATCGCCACCCCCGGCAGCGGCAACCGCATCGAGGCCGATGTGGACTGGTGCGCCGACAACGGCTGCTACACCGACCGCTTCCCCGGCAACGACCGCTACCTGGCCTGGCTGTCCACCAACGCCCAACACGCCGACCGGTGCGCCTTCGCCACCGCACCCGACGTCGTCGCAAACGCCGCCGCCACCCTCACCCGCGCCCTGCCAACGCTCGCACGCATCCGCGCCGCCGGCTACCCGGCCGCTCGTCGCACAGGACGGCCTGGAACACCTGACGGTGCCCTGGGACTTCCTCGACGTCCTGTTTCTGGGCGGCACGACGGCATGGAAACTGGGGCCGGCCGCTGCCGGCCTCACCGCCCAGGCCCGCCGCCGGGGCCTGGCGGTCCACATGGGACGGGTCAACAGCCTCAAGCGCCTGCGGTACGCCGCGTCGATCGGCTGCCACTCCGTCGACGGCACATTCCTGGCCTATGGGCCCGACCGCAACCTGCCGGTCCTGCTGCGCTGGCTGTCGGTGATCCACGCGCCGCATCCGGCAGGGCCCGGCGCCGGGGTGTGAGGCCGCAGCCCCCCACTCGTCGGCCACCAGCCCCTTTCTGGACGCGCCACGTACCGGCGGCCAACCCCACCCGGCGCGCGCCGGGCGCACCAGCGGCGGCACGCCCCCGGCGGGTCGGCGTTGACATCGCCGCGCACGCCAACCGGCGCGCCGGCCCGACCTTCGCGGCCCGTGCGGGCCCGGCCGCCCCATGACCTCGCCGCCGCACCCACAACGAGCCCGAAACGGTTCCCCACGCCCTACATCCCCGCGCCTGACAGGAGCACCCCGATGCACCGCGACTCAGAACTGTGGTTCCACATCCCAGACCTTCGCGCACTGTCGGTGCACGCCACCGACGCCGCCACCCACGACTGCGCCATGGGCGCCACCGGGCCGGCGCTGCACCTGTTCGCCCAGGGACACCTGCGGTTCCTGGCCTCCAACGGCCGCCCGGACCTGCTGGTCGACCCGTTCGACCCGGACAGCCGCCAGCGCGTCTACGCCGTCGGCCACGCCCACCAGATCGGCGGTCTGAGCGCTCCGGCCCGGCGCAGCGCCGGCGCGGTCCGGCTGCTCGGCTGCCTCGCGTTGACCGAGCCAGCCGCGCACACCACCCTGGCCGACAGCCTGTTCTCCGCCAGAGGCACCGCCCGCTGGCTGGCCGTGCGGCTCACCGGCGACGGGCCGGAGTGGCAGGTACGGTCGCTGCCGCGACCCCGCCCACCGGCCCGGTGGATCGACGCGGAGCTGCGGGTCCTCGGCCTGCCGCACCCCGACCAGGGCGAGATCGTCGAGGGCGCCACCTGGCGCGGCTGGTGCCTGCCACGGTTCAGCCCTGCCACCGCCCACGCGATCGCCGACGACGTCAACGCCCTGCCCCGGCGGGCTCTACGGGGCGGGCTGACCCGGCTACGCCTAGCCGACCACGCACGCGCCGGCCCACCGGCACTCGACACCGACGGGGTCCTCACCGTCGATGTCGACCCGGACGGCTACTTCCGCGTCGGAGCCCACCGCTGGCGCTGGGTTCGCCTCGGCACCCTCGACGAGCTCGAAGAGCCGACGCAGCTCACCCGGTTTGACGGCCCCATCCCGGCCGGCATCGACCCGGCCACCATGCCCGCGATCGGCCAACCCGTGCACCTCAGCCACGAGCTGACCTGGCTGGACGGCACCACCGTGCGAAGCCACACCGTCGACGGCGACGGGGTTGCCTACCCATGGAGCACCCCGGACCCGGTCACCATCGCCCCCAACGACAGCAGATCGGCGCTGGCGCAGATGGCCATCCGGGCCGTGGAGCACCTGCTCCACGCGGTTTCGGTCCACGCCGGGCACACCGGCGGGATGCGCGGCCAGCACGGCACCCGCCCGGCGGTGGCCGATGGGTAGGCGACCGGCCTGGACCACCGAGCAGATCCGGGCGCTGGGCGCGGCGACGAACCTGGCCACCGCCGCCGCCATCCTGGGCATCGGCCGGTCCCAGGCCTACCGGCTGGTCGCCGCCGGCCAGTTCCCCACCCCGGTGATCCGGGCCGGCACCCGCGTCATCGTCCCAGTGGCCGGCCTGCTGCGGCTGCTGCTGGTCGACGACACCGCCCCCATCACCGATGGACCGGGGCGACTTGATCCCGGCGGCGACCGGAGCGTGGATGCAACCACCACCCGTCCAGCGGATTCGCCCCACCGGGGCCGCCGCACCGAGCACCCACAGGGAGATCACCGGTGAAAGGAAGCACCTTCAAACGCTGCGGCTGCCGCGACACGCGCTCCGGCCGGCGGCTGGGGCAGTCCTGCCCCCAGCTGCGCCGCGCCGGCGGCGGCTGGTCCCGCGGCCACGGCCAGTGGCACTGGCAGATCGAACTGCCCGCGCGCGGCGACGGCGCCCGGCGGCCGCTGCGGCACGGCACCTACCCCAACCAAACCGACGCCGACACCGTCCTCGACGCCATCCGCGCCGCCCTCGCCGTCCCAGATCCGGCCGACGCCGCCGCCCTGCGCCAAGTCGGCGACCTGATCGAGACCGCGGTCAAGGCCGACGAACCCATCCCCGACCCCGACATGATCCGCCGGGCGCTGCACCTGGACCTCAGCCCCCGCGAGCTGCCCACGGTGGCCGAGTACCTGACCCGGTGGCTGGCCGGCCGCAAGACGATCAAAGCGGGGACCCGCCGCTCCTACGAGGGCCACATCCGCCTGTACCTGATCCCGTACCTGGGGCACCTGCGCATCGACCGGCTACGGTCGGGCCACATCGACGCGATGTACGACGCCATCGACGAACGCAACGCCACGATCCGTAAGCTGCGGGCCAGCCGCAACCCGAGGAAACGGGACCAGGTCAAAGGGCAGCGCACCGTAGGTCCGGCCACCCAGCACCGCATCCACGCCACCCTACGCAAGGCCCTCAACGACGCGGTGCGCCGTGACAAGCTGCGCGACAGCAACCCGGCACTCATGGTGGAGCTGCCGCCGGCCAAGGCACCCAAGCCGACGGTGTGGACCGCCGAACGAGTCTCGGCGTGGCGGGAGACCGGGAAGATCCCGAGTGTAGTGATGGTGTGGACCCCGCAGCACACCGGCGTCTTCCTTGACCACACCTACGACGCCGACGACCGGCTCTACGCGCTCTACCACCTGATCACCTTCACCGGGCTGCGCTCGACGCCGGCACCCTCACGGTGCGGTGGCAGATCGTCCAGCACGGCTGGGCCACCGCCATGGACACCCCCAAGACCGACGACAGCGAGGCCCCCGTCAGCCTCGACGCCGAAACCGTCACGGTGCTGCGCGCCCACCGCACCCGCCAACGCCGGGAACGGCTGAAGGCCGGCGCCGCCTGGACCGACACCGGCCTGGTGTTCACCACCGACACCGGCCTGGTGTTCACCACCGACACCGGCGCACAGCTGCACCCCGCTGACGTCACCGACCACTTCCACCACCTGGCCGCGCAGGCCGGGCTTCCGCCGATCCGGCTGCACGACCTGCGCCACGGCACCGCCACCATGGGCCTGGCCGCCGGCGTTCAAATGAAGGTCATCTCCCGCCGGCTGCGGCACTCCAGCCCCAGCTTCACCTCAAAGTTCTACGGCGACGTGCTGCCCGAGCTGTCCCACGCGGCCGCCGAGGCGACCGCCGCCGTCGTCCCCCGACGACGCCGCTCGACCACCACGTCGGCGTAAACCCACCGGCGGGCGGCACCGCGACGGGCCAACCAACCCCGACAGCGGCGCCGCCCCACCGGCAAACCCGGCCGTCCCAACAAGGGGCCTGGCACGCCGGCACCCAGGCGGTCCGAACGAACGGGGTTAACACCCTCGGCCGGGCGATCGGCCGGGTCGGTTGGTGGCCGTGGGCGGTTGTGGTCAGGTCAGCCGGGCCCGGTCCTGGTGGGCGCATTGCCGCACCGCCGCGGCGAACTCGCCCTCGACCTTCGCCCCGATCCGGTCGTAGTCGTCTTCGTCGGCGTCGTCGAGGTCCTCGGTGGCCTGGCTAACGCCCTCCTCCCGGTACACCAGCAGACAGCCGCGGATCCCATCCAGGAGGTGTTCGAGCAGGTCCCGGGCCGGCCGCAGCGGGTCCAGCGGGGTCACGCGCGCCAACAACCCGGCCAGGACCTCATCCCGCTGCCCGGCCGGCAGGCGGGCCACCTGCTCGCGGGCGGCGTCCACCAGGTCGGGCAGCCCGCCCGGATCCGGATGCCGGCCCTGGCGTACCGCGGCGGCGTCGGCCAGCAGCTCCAACACCACCTCACGCGGCGCGGCATCCTCGCCGAGGATCGCCTCCACCACCATGCCGGGCACCTCCACCGACACCGCCTCGATGTCATCGGCGTAGCCGAACACCTCCGACGGGGCGATCCCCGCCGCGTCGGCAGCCACATCGGCCGCCGCGGCCAACCAATGCGCGGCCGCCACACACGCCGCCGCCGGATCAACCGTGGTCAACAGCCGCGGCGTACCCAACGGATGCTCGGCCAGCAGCCGGTCGGCCGCCTGCACCTGCACCGGGGAGGCATCCACCCGGTCCAGCACCACCGCCTGCACCGCCCGCTCGGACAACTCCCCCCGCTCGGCCGCCGCCACCGCCTCGATCTCCGCACGCGCCTCGGCCAGCACCGCCCCGGTCAGCGCCGGGTCGCCGACCTGCCGCAGCACCCGCCCCAGCCCGTGCGCGGACTCCACGACCGGGTTGTAGGAGACCAGCAGCAGACCCCGCTCGTCGGGCATCCGCGGCGCCGCGATCGCCTCCAGCACCTCGGCGAACCCGTCGCGCTGCTGCTCGCGGCGCCACCGCTCCTGCTCGTCATCGGCATCGGCGGCGCTGGCCGGACGGGTGTAGGTGTCCCACAACGCCTCCGACAGCCCGGTCAGCGCCTCACACAGCTGCTCGCCCACCTCACGATCGGCCGAGGCCGGCAACGCGCCGACGGTCGCGGCGTGCTGCCCCACCCCGACCGGCCACACCGCCCACACCATCCGCTGCTCGACATCCAGGCCGTACGTTGTCATCTCCACCCCTCGTGGTCGACCGCGGCACCAGCCAACGCGGCACCCCGGTCATCGCCGCATCCCCGGCGGGGGCCGGGAACCTGCCGCCGCGCTTGTTCGTCCAGCCGAATGGGCAACGCTCAGAGGTTGCTCACCCGGCCGGCAGCAGCGCCAGGTCGCTGTCCATGCGATCGGCCACCTGGTCATCGATGTCGGCCATCGCGCGGTCGAACGACCAGCGCCTCCCGCGCAGGTTCTTAATGGTCTCGGCCAGGCCGCGTCGGGCGTAGACGACCGTCTCGTCGCTGAGCACCACCGACAGGCTGCCGGAGCGATGGCTGTCCTGAAGCGACGACCCCAGCAGGGTCAGGGCGTTGCTGGCGTCGTCGAGCACACCCACCGCCGCCCAGGTGGCTGCCTTGCCCGCACCGATCGTGTCGTGGTTGAGGCTGACGCACCGCACCGCCTGGCCCAGCGAAGACACCAGCCGCCCGACGCCGCCCAGGTCCAGGATCACGTGCGGGGTGTCAGTGACCTCCCGGCGCCGCAGCCGGTCGGCCTGCGCGATCTCGGCCGCCAGCTCCGAGATGTTGATGCTGCCGGCGTAGCTGCCCAGCACCGTCGCCACCTGCACCCGCAGCAGGTCGGCCATCACCTGGACCCGGTGCGCGAGGAGATCCTCCAGCAGCCCATCCGAAGGCTCGAACCCCTGCTCTGCGCATTCGTCGCGTAGCCGCTGGACAAGCCGGCGGAAATCGGCCCGTCGACGCATTTGGACCGCCTCTTCCTCCTGGAGGTCACGCCATCGCGCCCATGCTAGTAACCCGTCCATCCGGGGGGTGCATGACGGACCGGCGGTAGCGGCCCGTTCTCCGCCTCACCTGCCCAACGCGTGACCGGTCGCGGCGTTACGGCCGGAGATGGCCAACGTGGCATCAGTCGCATCGACCGCCACCCCCGGGGTCGACCGATCAGTCCGGGGCCGGAGCGTGTCCATGACGCCCACGTCGTGCTCGCTGGCCGCGTCGCCACGCTTGCGGGCTTGGGTGCTGGTCAGCGGCGGAAGCCACGATGCGGGTCGCGGGCAGTGATGTTGTTGAACTCCTCGAACCAGTGGTCGAGCTCGCCGGCCCCGGCGGCATCGGCGGTGTAGAGGTAGCCTTCGTAGTCCTTGTCCTGGAACAGCACGTCCTGCAGACGGTCCCAGGCGAGGTCGTGCGCCGAGACTGGCAACCCGTCCAGTGTGATCATGCCGTCGGCGGCGAGGTCGCCAGCCATGTCGCGGGCCTGTTCGATCAGGATGTCCAGGGCGATCTCCTCGGCCACGCACGCCGGCAGCGGCAGCCGCCCCGCCGCCAGGTCGCAGGCGAGGTCGTCGAAAGCGCGCGCCATCCGCCGGAAGACATACTGGTGCTGGCCGCGCACCACCTCGGGCAGCACCATGTCCGCCGCAGCGGCCCGGCCAGGGTCCTGGCCGCGTTCGGCGTCGTCGTACACCTCGTCGGCGATGAGCCCGGCGACGTGGTGCAGCACCGCCGCAGTCCGCGGGGTCACCGCCGGCGGCAGGCCGCAGATGTCGCAGTCGTCGTCGCGGCAGGCCGGGCAGTCCACGCAGCCGGTCCGGCAGCCGGTGGTGCACACCGGGCAGTCCGGTGGGCAGCCGTGGGTGGGGAAGCGTTCGAACCCGGCCACCACCGGCCGACGTAACGCGACCGCGACCCGGCTCACCTCCGCCTCGTCGTCGACGCCACCGCCGGCCAGGGTCGCCACCAGCGTGGCCACCGCGCCGCGGACGCTGTCCGGCGCACCGTGCAACGCCGCGCCGATGCGGGCATCGGCGTCGACCTGGCGCAGCAGCACACCGGTCAGACCATCGGCCAGCGCGACCGCCGTCGCTTGGTCGGGGAAGGTGGCAACCGCCTCGACCACCTCGCCGTCCCCGCGATCGAGCACCGCCAACACACGGTGCTTGCTCGGCATATGCATCGGCAGAAAGGCCAGATAACGGGCATCCATGCCCATAGGCTCCTCCGTTGTCGTATCTGTGCGGCATCGTGCGCAGGCCAGGCCGCCGGGCGCGCCAGCAGCACCTTGCGGCGATGGCGGCGGGTAGTGCGTTTGTGGTGTGGGTTCGCTGGTGGTCCGGGTATTTCCGCGGACCCCGTGGCGGCACGAGCATACGCCTGCCGTGCGCGGCGCCCCCACCGGCGCACCCAACCCGGGGCACGCCGGGGACGCTGTTCGCCTTCAACTACCCGCTGGCGCCGCCCCCGAGGGATGGGCGCGGTTTGCCCGGCTGGGCAGACCTATGCTGCGAAGATCAGGTGTGTCGCGCCGTCGACGCGCCGGCGCGTCGACCACGGCAGGCCGGCTGTCGGCTCTGCGGTGCGGCGGGCACCATCGTGCACGCCCGCGACCCGCGCGGCCCGCCCGTCCGCGCGTACCGACCAACCGAACGCCGCTCGGCCACGGAACCGAGACGAAGCCAACGGCGTGAACTGTGACAGCCGCACCGCGGCGTAGGGCACGGGGCGCCGCGCGTGTCGGCGGAACAGGACACCCACGTCATGACCACCAACCGCACCCACCAGGCCCGGCTTGGCCCGCGCCCTGGCCGCCGTCGCCGACACCGGCTACCAGACGGCGCTGTCACAGGTGATCCGGACCCCGAATCGGGACTGCTGCTCGACCGGCTCGACGAGGCCGGCATGCGCCGCGGCGACCGCCCGTCACGGAGCGACGGGGTGGTCGTCACCCGGCGGTGTGCCCCAGCGGTCGGCGTGCACGGCGGCGTGCAAGGGGCGACGTTGACGCCAGCCGTGCCGTTCCAGATCCGGTACGGCTTCCAGGTGGGTGACCGGTCCCAGGCACAGCCACGCGACCGGGCGGATACCGGCCGGGATGCCGAGCAGGTGCTGAAGGAACTGCTCCCGGTAGAACGACACCCAGCCGACGCCGAGGTCTTCGGCGGTGGCCGCCAGCCACAGGTTCTCAATGGCCAGGCACACCGAGTACAGGCCGGCGTCGGCGATGGCGTGCCGGCCCAACACCGCGGGGCCACCGCGCTCGGCGTCGTAGGTCACCACGATCGACAAGGTGGACTCCAACACCCCGTCGATCTTGATTCGGGCGAACCGGTCGGCCACGTCAGGTTCGAGGGTGGCGGCGAACACGTCGCGCTCGTGGCGGACGTGCCGGTGGAACGCCTCCCGCACGGCCGGGTCGCGTATCACGATGAAGTCCCACGGCTGGGACAGTCCCACGCTGGGCGCGGCGTGTGCGGCGGCGAGTACGCGATCGAGCACGTCGGCCGGGATCGTGGCGCCGGTGAACTGGCCGCGGACATCACGGCGGCGGTGGATGACGTCGTAGAGCTGGCTGGTCATGGGCAGGCTCCCGCTGCGCTCACGCCCCAGGGCTGGGGCTGTGTGGCGCGAGGCCGGTCTTCGGACTTCCAGATCGACGCCTGACCGCCCGCCTTCCCAGCCCGAAGGCCAGTGGCTGCGCATGACGCGCGTGGGCGGCAGCTCCCTGGTCACCGCGGCGGGCCCGTGCCGGACTCCCACCGGCTTCCCGATTCTCCCCGCGAGCAGCGGGGCACCTCGCAAACAGTTCGTGCCGCCCGCCACGGTACCGGTGCCGGCGTCCCGCCGACCGGCCACACCCGGGGTGAACGCGTCGTGCGGACAGGTGCCCGGCCCAGCCGCTCGGCGGTTGCCCGCCGTACCGGAACTGCCGTTTTGCGCATCGACCCCGGTGTCGGACCGACGTGGTCGGGCCGCCCCGAACCCGCACGGCGGGTGCCCGCGGTGGCGCGGCCGTTCCTTGCGCGACACCACCACACGAAACACGTGGGGGTGCCCGACCCCCCTCCAGGTCGGGCACCCCGCGGTCTTCGAGCCTGCGGATTTCGAGCGGCTACGGCTGCGGCGGCACCTGCATCGCGTCGGCGATGTCGCGTAGCAGCGCCTTCTCGTCGCTGTCACCGGCGTTGACGACCAGGTACAGCGCGACGACCTGCGCGGCCGGCGGCGTCGTGGAACTCAGCCGCAGCGTCCAACCGCCTTCGCCCGCACCCTCGCCCGCACTCAGCCGCGCATCCTGGCCCTCCGTGCGGTCGATGACGGCAACGACCGCCCCGCCGTCCGGCCTCGCGTAGGTGACGATGCCGTCCTCGCCGTCGCGGGCCGTGTAGTCGAGGTCGGTCAACTCCCGGACGAGTGCGCCGAAGGGATCATCGGGATCCACCGGTGCCCGCAGCGCTGTCAGGTTGTTGGTCATGGAGATCCTCCCGTCGCACGCCGATGCACGATGCACCAGTCGCGACGGATGCAATAGCCACTCCGGGAAGCGATCAAGTCGACCGGGCGAAGGCGCCCGGGGATCGGCAACCATCTGCCGTACCCGCGCCGCCGTCGTTGGCGGTTTCCGCGGGTTGCGGTCGCCCGGTCGCAGGCCCGACCCCTGTTCGCGTGGTGGACTGGTGCGCGGCGCCCATTCGTGCCGGGGTGTGACAAGCTCAGCAACCCGAGTCGCGGTCAGTTGCCCGCCCATACCCTTTGGATGGCCGCGGACGCCTTCTCGACCAGGCTTTGCGAGATTCGCCCTGCGCGTACGCGTGGCACCCGGGCGCTCGCGTTCCGCCTTTGACGTGTGGCCTCGGCCGCCGGGTGGTGTTTGGTGAGGTTCGGGCGTCGATCGCCCCAGCCGGTCGCCTGCTCGTATGCGCAGCTGGCGAGCGTCTCGACGGGCATGTGTTCGAGCGTGTGGGTCGACAGTGAGAACCGCAGCGGGTCCGGTGCGCCGAGGCCGCCGGGCGCGACGGCGAGGCTGACGAATTGTGCGAGCATGGAGGCGGTGACCGACGGGGCCAGCAGGGACACGTTCTCTCGTGCCGGCGCCTTGAGTCCGGCGGTTCTGATGTAGGTGTCGTCGTCGAAGAGCCCTGCCCGGTCGCGGGCTACCTGGGCTCCGTCTATCTGGCCGTTGCACTGCAGACAGGGTCGGCCCTGGGTGATGACATGTGCCCGCCAGGTGGCGTTGCGCATGCCGCCTTCAGGGAACGGCTCGACCGCCAACCCGCCGTCGATCACGGGGATGAGATCGCTGTAGGCGAGCTGGTTGAGCACGGCGCGTGGCCACGGTCTGTCCACGCAGCTGAAGATGACGTCGTGGTCGAGCGCTGTGCGCTGCCCCTGTGGTTCGCAGATGCTCAGGTCGTAACCGGCCAGTGCTGGTGTCGCGGCGGTCGCGGCTGCCCTCATGGCCCGCAGCGCGACGTAGATCTTGCTCCGAAACAGCGCCGCGTCGATTCGGGTGGCCGTGAGGAGGCGGTCGAGGTTGATTTGTTCCACTGTGTCGAAGTCCATCACGGAGACGTGCTGCACACCTGCCTGGACAAGACGGATGGCGAGGTCGAGTCCGACGGTGCCGACACCGACCACGAGGATGCGTAGCCGGGCCAGGTCGACTTGGACGGCCTCGCCCCACGCGGAGACGGTGCGGACCTGTGCCGTGGTGGACGCAGGGGCGGGTCGGAGCGTGCCGTTCCAGCTCACCCGCAGCGCGGTCCCGGCGACGCGGACGCTTTCGGCGTCGTGGTGGCCGCGTTCACTGTTCCAGGACCTCGCCGACCAGGTGCCGTCTGCTGCGACCGTCATGCCAACGAGCGGATGCCCAGCGATGGTCTGTGCCACGCGTGCGTAGGAATGCTCGGTCTCGCGATCCACACCGCTCATGTCCTGCCATCCCGCGCTCTGCGGGTGTGAGTGCATGAGCGCGATGCCGAGTCCCTGAACGGCAGCCTCGCTGGCTGCCCTGACGACGTATCGCCCGGAGAACGAGGCGTTGCCGTGGACATTCCTCTCGCCTTCGAGCGGCAGGACAAGGTCCGTCAGCACGGTGGTGGTGCGCCGGTCTCCGGTTGATGGCGTATACGTCGCCAGGCAGACGTCCTCCTGTCCATCAAGCCTGAGCAGGTGGCGGCGTGCTCGCGCGTCGAGTTCGCTGGTCATTGCCACGGATATCCTGGTCACACGGCACCTCCCAGGACGCCCCGCACGTGGGCAAGCCAGGCGGCGACTGGCACCTGGGCCGTGCCCCAGGCGGGGATGTCGCGCGAGTGGGACACCCATCCCGCCATGGGGGACCCGCCGGCGTTCGTGGTCGCGAAGGTCACCTCGGCGGGCAAGTGGATCCAATGCGGCGGCGTAGCGGGCCACGGCGCAACCTCGTCCACGCTCACGCCGGTACGCACGGCGCGGCCCGCCAGCGCCCCGGCCACCGGGGTGACGGCGTAGGTCACCAGGGCGGACATGACGACCGGCTCGGCCCCGAACTCCTCGAGCGCGGCCACGAAAGCCCCAACACCGGTGGCGGAGACGACCTGCGCGGTCACGCCACGGTGCCCTGTCGGTTGACGCTGACGAACACGTCGCCGTCCTTGACGTTCACCTTCTCCTGGTCACGGAACGTCTCCACCTTGCCGTGCTTGCCGACGCGGGTGAGGTCGTAGCCGGCCGCGGGGAGTCCGGCGAGCGCCAGCAGATCCGCCGCCGCGTGGTGGCGGTCCTCGACGGTGAAGGGCTGGCCGTCGATAGTGATCCGGATCTCGTGGTGGTGGCCCGGGCTGGAGTTCATGGCTTCGGCGGTCATGGGTCACTCCTTGGGTTAACGACGATCTCGAGTTGACGGTGACCTCGGGTCTGCTTCCCGATGTCTGCCTCGCCCGGTCCAAGACGTCGCACGTGTTCCTCGTGTCCGGTCGTGTCCGATGCTGCGGTGACCCACACGGGCGCTACGGTGAGATCGCCGACAGGTACGGGGAGTTGTCGGGCGACACCGGACAGATCGCCACGGTGCGACGTCAGGACGGGGGGAAGGGCCTTTCGAGACCGGCCTGGCAGGAGGGTTGACGGGCACATGTCGCGCAGCGCTGGTCGGTCCCACGCCTGGCTCCCCCGAAAGAAGGGGGAGCCAGGCGAACCCTTCCTGCCCAAGGTGGGAGAGCTGTACCTCGTCAACACGATCATCTACTCGATCGGCCACGACCCGGCCGCCGACCGGCCAGCGGTCGTCATCTGCGTCCCGCCGGAACCGCCCTCACGGAGTCCGATCCAGCTCGTGACCCGTACCTCGAAGCGGGCCCCCGGCGTACCGCACCCCGCGGACCTGGCGCTGAAGTTGGACCGCGACGGGGTCTTCTCCGACCTGGCCTCCGTCGAACGCCAGCTGTGGCGGCCGGAGAACGTCGAGTACCTCGGAGTGTTGCCCGAACCCTTCCTGTCCCACGTGTTGAGGCGGTTCTCGTGACCCCGCGCGAAGAGCTCCTCAGCACCGGCCGGCTCGGGCCCGCCGGCGCCGAACTCCTGTACAAGACGGTCTGGCTGGTCGCGGTCGGACATAGGTTCCCGCCGCCTGAAGGTTCGGCCAGTTGGGACGAGACCGCGGTGACCGAGACCGCCCACGACTTCGTGAGGGATGAGCGCGGGGCGAAGCGTCTTCTCGACGTCGCTGTCCGCTCAGTGGATGAGAGATCGTTCGAGCGGCTTCTCGAGGCGGCCGTCCTGAACTTCCTGCGGGACGTGGCCAGAGGCACCGACTTGGGCAAGCTCATCGTGCGGGTCAAGGAGATCCTGCGCGACGAGAAAGACTTCGAGGTGGTAACCGGGTCTCCTGAGCGGTGGACGCTTGCCGGAGGTCCGACCGTGCCGAGCGCGGCGAGCCCTGGCCAACTGGCGTCTGCGACCGCCGGGGTGGAGGTCGCTGTACCCAGATGGACCAGTGAGCGCCGGGACGCGCCGTTGGCGGACCGGCCCTCCTTCGTCCGACTGATGACCAGCGTGCTGACCGCCGGGGCCGGTAGCCTCACGGCAGTCGATCTCGCACAGGCCCTGACGGCCCGCCTCGACCATCGCAGAACAGCTAATACCGTAAACCTGGACATACAGGAACGCGTGGCGGAACCCAGCTGGATCAGGGGCGACCCAGCCACCCGTACCCTGGCCGAACTCCACGCGGTCGACATCTTCGACTCGCTCAGCGACAGGGAGCGCATCATCGTCACAACGTTGGACAAGAACGTGCGTGACCTCGCGCGGCTGATCGACTCGGGCAAGACGCAGGCAGCGCTCATCCGCCAACGGCTCATCGACCGGCTCCGCGACGAACTGGCTGACGACGAACACCCAGACAGTACCGCGACCATCCTGTGCGAGCTTTGCGAGGACTGGCTCGAACGCCGGACAGGGAAGGACGGTGCAACGTCTAGTGACTGACGAGCGCAACCAAAGGGGTGATCACCGGTGACGGCGAACGTCCATCCCTCGTCCAGCGAACTACTCGCGGCCCTGCACGATCCTGACCAGGCAACATCCACGCTCGAACACCTCGACGAGTGCCTGGCGTGCCGCGTCCGCCTGTCCCGCATCCGCCAGGCGTCGGGTCTTGTGCCGGCCAACACCGACAGCCTCCAGCGCATCGTGGAAGCCTCGACGCCACTCCCGGAGGCCCTTGCCGATCTGGTCTCGGGCGGCCAAGGCGGCGAACCCCAACCGAACGAGATCTGGCGCGTCGGACGAAGTGAAGTGCTGCTGGTGTGGGTCCGACGCGTCTTCGACGATGGCGTCGCCGACGTCGTCCCACTGGTGCTCGACGTCGAGCTCGCAGACCAGGAAAGCGTCGTGGTCGGCGCGGACGCGACCCCTCTCGCCACTGAGACGGCCGCCATGGTCGCGCTGCGGACCCACATTCACACGGGCGCGTTCCTCAACAGAGTCGGAATCCTCGACATAGGTAAGGACGTCGCCGAGGTGATGACCGCCGTGCGAGAGGGCCGCCGGCCCAGCGGCGTCCGGGTGGGCCCACCGATCAACGATGACGACGACCAGCGACTGGAGTACCGGCAGGCATTGCGCGACCTTCTCGCGGAACTTTCGCCGAGCGCGTGGCTTGAGACCGAGGACGACCCTATGGCGGGCGCCGAACAGGAGACAAGCGAGTCCGCGGCGAGCCATTCACCGGGCGACATCGACACCATCAGGACAAGCCTCGGCGAACGGCTGCGGGGCGTGCGGTTCATTGATCTCGCACCGCACACCGTTGCCGTCGACACCAACGTCCGCGCTACGTGCGTCTTGAAGGTCCTATACCTGAATACCACGATCATCGTGGCGACACTCCACGGTGGGAGCCAGATCGCGTTTCCCGACACCCGGGCCGTCGCCGCGGCGTGTCGGACGATGACCCTCGTCGAGACAGACGTCGACGCTGTAGCCGTCGCCATCCCGCGAGGCGAATGGCCAGCGCTGCTCTTCACGACGGCGTACATGCGCACCGCCCTTGAGCTTCCCGGGGGTTCCCTAACAGGACCCGCCGCGACTCTGGCTGGCTACGGACTCGTCGACACCCTGTGCAAGCACCTCGAAGGGGCTATACCCGTGTGGGAGATCACAGAACGGGCAAGCAACCGTATCGGAAGGACCGACCTTCACCAGATCGCGGCACGGCACGCTGGCACGTCGATCGCACAGATCACGCTCGAAGGGCAACGGGCGCATCAGGCAGCAAAGCGTGCCACCTGGGGGAACCTTCCAGACCGGCTCGACGAACGAGTGGCGAGGTTCGTCGTCGCCGTCGTTAACAACGAGACCGTAGAGGACGCTTTGGCCGAACTCGACCTGGAGACACGCGGTGATTAGGCGACTGACATTGAGGAACTGGCGCAGCTACGAGGACGTCACCATCAAGTTCGAGGCAGGGACAACGTTCGTAGTCGCATCCAACGGCGTGGGCAAGACCTCGTTGGTCGAGGCTGCACGGTGGGCGCTCTTCGGCACGATCGCCTCAGGTGGCCACGGCGCGATCCGCGCAGGCGCAGCATCCGCCGTCGCAACTGTCGAACTCGAACTTCCCGACCTGCGCGTCCTCTCTGTCGAAAGAACGCTCGCAGGCAAGGCCCGTCGCGCCGCCGAGACCCCCGTAGTCCGCCTCAACGGAGCACTCGTACCCCACGAGGAACTCGAGCGGCATCTGACCGGCGCCTACGGTACCGAGCCCAGCTTCCTCGCCCGTCTAACCATGCCCGCGGTCGACCGAGACCATGACATGCCCACGGCACTGGGCCTGGAGGAGCACCTCGGCCGGTACTACGGAATCGACGGCCTCAGAACTGCCGTCGAGCAGCTTAACGCCAGGCGTAAGGCCATCGAAGCCCATATCAAGCGGATCAAAGACGCGAACTCGACTAGTTCACAACGGCTCGCCCAGCTGCAAGACGACGTGGAACGAACGGCACGCCAGGTCGAACAAGCCACCGAAACACACAAGGCCGCGCAGGACAAGGTCGACACGGCGAGGGATCGGGAACGCCGCCTAGCCGAAATACAAAGGTGGCAGGACAGCCATTCGGCCTGGACCGAAGCCGTCGAACGTCTGGCTCTACGGATCTCCGCCGACCTCGGCCGCCCCGTCGCTGTTGACGGCTTCGAAGTAGCGCTCGACGAACGCCTAGCCGATCTCGACCGGCAGATCGAGGCGGTCCGTATCGAGCTCGCGGTCAACGCGGCCAAGGAGGCGGCCTTGACGGGCAACGAAGAGCGTCTCGATGCTGCACACGACGACTGCCCAATCTGCCGGCGGCCACTCGATGACAGGACAATCGCACTGGCCCACGAGGCTAACGCACAGGACCTTGCCGCCGTCCGTGGCGCAATCGTCGAACTGAGGACCTCCGAGACCGACCTGCTCGCCCTGCGCGAACGCATCAAGACCGCCCAGAACGAGTGGCGACGAATCCCGTATCCCGGAGAGCCACCCCAAGCATCAGAAGCCGACGACGAGCCCGTTGCCAGGACACCACTTGCCGCAATGGCCGAGAGTGCGCTCAGCGCCCTGGTAGAGGCTCGCGCGGCCAATGTCCAGGCCACAAGGGACCTCAATCAGGCTCGCACGGCCGACGAGGCGATGCGTGAGCTTGAGTCGCTATTCAGCCAGGAGGCAATTCTCAGAGCGGCCGCAGAGGCGACCGAGTCGACGCTCACAGAACTGCTCGACGAGACGATTCGGCCTCTCGCAGCTGAGATAGACCAGCGATGGAAGGCGTTGTTCCCAGACCGAGGAGATCTCAACACTTACTCGGATGGAAACATCACGAGGACGGTCAACGGGCACCCGCTGCCCTACGATTCGTTCAGCACCGGCGAGAGCATGAGCGCGACCATTCTTCTGCGGCTCCTCGTTGCACAGATGGCCACGACCGCAGACTTCTGCTGGTTCGACGAGCCGCTGGAACATCTCGACCCGGATGTTCGTCGCAAGGTGGCGAGCATCCTATCCCGTGTCACTGCCGGAGAAGGTCCGTTAAGGCAAGTAGTGGTCACCACCTACGAAGAGCCGCTTGCGCGCCACCTCCACGCTCGAGACGAATATGGGGTTAGGCTTCTCGACGTACGCCAGGCGGGCTGATCAACGACGTCCAGGCCGTTGCCGACACAACCTCCCAGTCCTGGTCGTTGATCTGGTACGAGAATCGTCCACCTGGGGCTTGAGGTCAGCGGAACGTGCGCGCGCCCTCCCGCAAGGACGGTCGGACATCACGTTCACGCGCTCCCTCGACTCTCCCAACGCGCCGACCATCTCCGCACGTGGGCGATGCAGGACCGCTTCGCCACTGTCGCCCGCCGACGACGGACACGGCGTGGCCGTCCGGCAACAACGAGACCTGGTGCGCAGCGACGCGCTGACCGATCACCAGACCGCCACGGCGTTACGCGGGGGTGGACCACCGCCACTGTTTCGATCTCCTTAAGTGTCAACCCGGGCGAGCACAGGTTGACGATCACCTGAACGTGAGCGTGTTCCGGCAGGTCGCCGCTGTGGCGGCTCGGCGAGTGCGGAGTTGTTGCTTGCGTGATAGTCGATCCAACCCGGGTCCACGCCCTCGGCGGGACAACGCCCGGCTGACCAGACCCGCGCAGCCTCACCGCCCCGACCGCCCGCCGCCGTCTCACGCACTGGGCGGATCCGGGACCAGCGCACGCGAGCGTCGTTGGGTCTACCTGCCGACAGGCGCCGGGCCACAGGCGGGGCCGCCGACCTGAAGCGCTGGTTACCACCCCTGCGCGCAGTCTCGCGTCCCTGGCCTGGCTGACCCGGGTCCGCCACCCGCTCGGCGGATGCGGTCAGCGCAGTCCAGAAACAATGTCGTTGAGGTCGAAGGACACCGGTTGCTCAAGCTGGGCGAAGGTGCACGAGCCCGGGGTCCGATCGGGCCGCCACCGCACGAACTGGGCGGTGTGCCGGAACCGGACGCCTCCCATGTGGTCGTAGTGCACCTCAACCACCCGCTCCGGCCGTAGCGGCACGAACGAGAGATCCTTACCGACGTTCCACCGCGAGCCCTCGTAGTCCCGCGGATTGCGCACATCCTCCACCCGGTCGGCCCAGTTCCACGGATGCTGATCGAACGTAGTGACCAGCGGCTGCAGTGCCTCGAAGTCCAGCCCCGCGTCGGTGGCCAGGACGATCTCCCCGTCGACCACGCACCGGTCGGGCAGCTCGGCTTTGAACGCCTCGACCAATTCCGGGAAGTAGCGGGTCATCGGGCGTTCGTTGCGGCTGCCGATCTCGACCTCGTCGCCGTCCCGGAAGATGATCGACCGGAAGCCGTCCCACTTCGGCTCGTACGACCCGGACCAGGGAATGGTCGCGACCGACTTGGCCAGCATCGGCGCGACCGGGGGCATGACCGGCAGTTTCATGCCGCCATTCTGCGCACCACCACGGCGGCAGGGATAGCACCGCACGAAGGTGGCTCGGCGCGGAGCCGGCCATGGCGGGATCGGGACAGCGTGACCGGCCGGCTGGTGATGCCCGGCGTCGGCCCCGGTAAGGCCGCTCTTGGCGACGAACCTGATGTGCGCACCCGCGTACCGGGGTTGCGTGGCGGAGGGCGGAACCGTCGCGCAGGCTGATCGCGGTGCGCCCGTCCGATACCCGGGTTGCCTCGCCTCGAGACGGCGGCGCGACGGGACCGGGTGCGGGCGGATGGGCGCTTGTCCGCCGTGCGTGGAGAACCTACAAGCGATACGTAACCGTCGGCGGCGGAGCACGACGATGTGGCTAGTGGGGTGGCCACGAACGTTCACCGGGTTGGCCGGCGCGTTGAGCAGCGGAAGTCCGCTGCTCCCGACCCGGCCAAGGTTGGTGGTCACCCCACCTAGGCGAGGATCCTCGCGATGGTGTCGAGGTCGCTGATGGCGTGGGCCTGGAGTAGGGCGGCGAGCTGGTCGGCGGGCAGGATCCGGATGCCGAGTTGCTCGGCCTTGTCGGCTTTGGTGCCTGCGCCGTCGCCGACCACGACCAGGTCAGTGTGTTTCGATACTGAGCCGGATGATCTGCCGCCGAGCGTTTCGACCGCCTCGTTGCCTTCATTGCGGGTCAAGCCGGGTACGGCGCCGGTGACGACGACGGTCATGGGAGTGCAGTCCGGCTTGCGCAGCGGCTGCAGCGGCGTGGCCGCGGCGTCCGGAGCCGGTTGCCGCAACTCCGCCGCCGGGTTCGGTCATGTTGACACCGCGCGCGGTCAGGTTGCCGATCAGCGGGGCCAGGTCGACGAGTTCGGCGGCGATGGTGACCGCCCGTTCCGGGCCTACACCCTCGACCTGTTGCAGGTCCTCGACGCTGGCGGCGAACAGGGCCTGCATGGTGCCGAAGTGCCGGGCCAGCCGCCGGGACATGGACCGGCCGGTCATCCGTACCCCGAGCCCGGTCAGTACCCGCGACAGTGGCTGGGCCTTCGAGCGTGATCTACCGATGTTCGCACGTTGAACTTGATCACCGCCGCGGGTCAACGCCGCAACAACGAGGGTAGGCACCTACGACGTCAATGACGGCGGCCGCCGTACTAAGGTTTTACCCTGTGCGCTGCTACCTGGTTGCCGAACAAGCCGCCGACATCAGCACCCTGCAGCAGGTGCTGGACGCCGCGGGAATCGAAATAGTTGCGCCAGAGAGCGGCTTCGCCGGTCTTTCGCGCCGTGGCCGCGTGTCCTGGTTGCCTGACGTCGATTTTCTCTGCGTCGTCTTCTCCAGCCACCTTGAGGCCCCCACACCGCCCGCGCTGTATGTGGACATTGGTGTAGCGATTGGTTCTGGCATACCAACCCTGGTGATCGTTGAACCGCCGCGGGCCGCCGATTCCGTCCTCGCGCCGCTGAACGTTGCCCAAATCCCATTGGGCAGCGCCTCGGCGTTGTCTCTCCGAATCAGCTCCTTTCTCAAGTCGGTCGGGCAGCCCCGACCGGACGTGGTTGACCAGCAGCGGCCGGACGCTGACATGCTACGAGCCTTCCGACGGGAGCTGGATAGCCTCACCGAGGTGGCGAACGAGGGCACCCTCTCACTTCATCAGCGATTCGAAGACATCGTGGTGAGGTTGCTTGAGGCTGTCGGCGCGCTTACCGAAGGCGCGGCCAGGGGTGGTCCCGACCGAGGATTCGACCTCGCGGCTTGGATACCTGGCACGGAGGCAGTGCTGCCAGGACCGCTCCTCGTCGAGGCAAAGCTTGTACAAGACGCGGTCCTGCACCGCGCTGAATTCGACAAACTCCAACACGCCACGTCGAACCGAAATGCGTCATTTGGCCTTTTAATCTACTACTCCCTGTCCCGCCAAGCCGTTCGGCTACCAGCCGGCGTTTGGCCGATGGTAATGGCCTTCGACCTGGGTGAGTTGCTGACGTCGCTAACGCAGCAAAGCATGGCCCAAGTGATCTTGAACGCGCGGAACGCCCTGGTACACGGCAAGGCACCCAGGTGACCAGCCTCTTCGAAGCGCGCGTAGCGGCATACCTGCGCCGGGCAGCAAATCACCCGGCACAAAGAACGCGCGGCCGTTACTACGAGAACATGCTCACCTACCTGCTAGAAGGAGTTCCCGGCTGTCATGTCGAGCGGAACTCCCTGAACAACTACGGAACGGAAGAAGTCGACATAACTGTCGCAAACGAACGCCTCCCCAGCGGCTTGACGATGCTGCCCGAATTCTTCCTCGTCGAATGCAAGAACTGGTCAGCACCCGTCGATAGCACCGTTCTCGGATACTTCGTGAATGTAGTCGTGGACCGCGGCTGCTCTTTGGGTGTGCTGGCAGCGGCGAACGGGATTACTGGACGCCAGGAGCATCGCGACCGAGCCCACTCCATTGGCGCGAACGCACTAGTCCGCGGAATTCGGATCCTAGTCATTACGTCTGAAGATCTACAACGCCTTACTCATCCCCGGGACTTAGTCGACCTTCTGCACAGGCGCAACCTCGCACTGACCGCCAACGGGACAATATTTCTCAGCTAAATCCAGATTGCACGCGGCGACCGCGTCACGCGAGTTCGATCCGCCTACGCGGTTTGAAAATGAAATGGACATGAGGTCCTACCCCAGAGCGAATGCGTAGAGCCGCAAAGTGGCCGAGGCTGTGCTGCGGCGCCAGTCGGCATTGCTCGGGCCTGGGTTAAGGGTAAGTTGAGCGCCGCATTGGTCACGTTAGACTTGGTTCGCCCCGTTTTCGGTGCTTGTCTCAGGGTGCAGCACCGCGTCATGCTCGTCAATCCAGTCCTCAAGAGGGGCGCGATCCAGACCGAGCAGGCGTATTCCGCGCGCCGCTGCAGCGTAGAGGGTCCAGGCCGCGACAGCGACAACACCACCGAAGGCCTCTTCGGCGACAGCCGGAAAATAGTGAAGGTGCCCGTCGATGCGCGGACCAGGTTCAAACGCCTGCCAAAGGGCAAACAGCTCACCGTGGGTGAAACCCGAGTATAAGTTGTAGACGCCCGGCACATCGACCTCGGCGAACATCTGCTGAACTCGGTACGTCGGTGTGGGCAGCCGCTCACCAGCGCAAACATACGCATACCCGTCCTTGCCTGGCACATCGAGACCCAGCCCGCGAGAGTAGTCGGCGACTTGCTGGACCCTCTCGGTGTGGAGGTGGACCTGGTTTTCCGGAACCTCCATCATCTTGGCCACACGTTCACCTTCGACAGCGCTTCGGTACCGCACTGCCTGCATCCGCGCCACCCGTGCCACGGCCCCGATCTCCGGCTCAAGCAGCCACCACGCCTGACTCGCAACCTCCACGAGCGGGCGCAACAACGCGGCCACCGGAACGATCGTGAATGCGCCGGTCATCAACTCGGCCATGGCTCGGGTCTGTTCCAAGCCAGCCTGGTAGCTCATGAAGGCGACGGCATAGGCAGTACGGACTGGGTTTTCGCCCCAAAGCGGCGTCGACCAACTCCTGGCGATCGTCAAGAACCGGCTCAAGCGCGTCCAGTACCGATCCGATCTGATCGACAGCTTCCTCGCCCACACCGGCCTGACCCTCGAACCCCACTCAACCTAGCCATTCAAGACCTGTAGCGAATACCTCCCACCGAGCCACTGAAGACTCGGAGAACGCATCGGTCCGGTCGCCTCCGACCAGTTAGAGAACGCGGCCAGCCAGAGGGACTTCGCCAAGGCGCGAACACCCACGGCGGGCCCAGAGGTCGATGCCACTGGGTGGACAACCTGTCGTTGTCCACCCACGATCAGCAGTCTGTTCCGATGAGGTCGGCCGCCGACCTCCGCCGAAGGACTATCTACTATCTCCGGTCGTACACGGCGTTTCCCGATCGCCCGAAACCCGAGGCATAGGGCTATCCGAGTGCTTTGCGGGCGGTGAAGCGCCCAACCAGGCCGGCCAGGCCTGGCCGCAGCCGCACCGCCTCGGTGGGCAGATCGGCGAGCCGGTCGCGCAGCTCGCGGGGCGCCATCAGGCGGTGGCGGGCGCCTTTGGCCTGGTGCAGCCAGCGGCCGGGGCGGCTGGCCACCAGGTCGTAGCCGACGAGGACGCCGCCGGGGCGCAGCACCCGGATCGCCTCCCCGACGGCGGCCTCCCAGTCGATCACGTGGTGCAGCATGATGAACGACAGCACCGCGTCGAACCTGTCGTCGGGGAACGGTAGCTGGGTGGCGTCGGCCTGCCGCACGCTGGCCCGATCGGCGGAGGTCGCCAGCCGGGCGCGGGCCGCGGTGACCATCGCCTCGTCGTAGTCGGTCACCGTTATCTGCAGCCCTGGGCGGGTGGCCAGCAGTCGGGCGGCCATGGCACCGCCGCCGCCGCCGATCTCCAGCACGTCACCGCCGAGCCGCTCGCCTTGCAGCGCCCAGGGCAGGACGATGCGGCCGGCGAACGCGCGCCAGCCCGCGCCGCGGCAGAAGGCGCACTCGAACCGCGACATCGCCGGCATCGTGGCGAACTCCTCCGATGTGTGATGGACGGATCGGGCCCGGCGGAGGGACCGGGTGGCCGAGGTGGTCCGAGCCGCCGGGTCCGTCATATCAGAACGGCCGGTCGCCGGGCAGGTGTGCTCTTCTATGTGCGCAGCGGATTATTCGATTTGATCAGCCCCTCGGGCGTGGGCAAGTCCTCTATCGAAGACCTGCTGCACCAACGAGGACGCGTACGCCACCACGACCCTCGACGCGGTCCTAGACCGACGCTTGGGCGCGCTTGACGATCACGGCCACACAGGACCGGGCGCTCGACGCCACGGTTCTGGAGGAGCTAGACAGACCGCAGGTGACCCTCCCGTTCTCGTCTCAGTCGGGGCTGGGACGCAGGACCGTGATCGTGCACATCATGACCGACTTGCCTGATGCACTAGTTTTCGTCCGGATCGCTACAAAGTGGGTCTCGCTCTGTCATTGGTCGATGACTTAAAGTGTTATCACGCCGATCATCGCCGGGAGGCCGGATGAGCTTCGTCGCCGCTTCCAGCCGAGCCTCGCCAGATCGCGCAGAGACTGTTGCCCCAGCAACGTCGCAGGACGAGCTGGCGGTGTCACAACTGACGCTCGATGAGCTCAAGGAGCTCTGCCAAGTGATCACCGCCGAGATGGGTCTCAGCGTCAAAGGGCTCCAGCGATACGCGCGCCACATGGATCTATCACTCGAATCCACCGTGCTGCTCCGGCCTCACCTCGTCCTATTGCGGCTTGCGACCCATCAACCGAGTGCGGCTGCCCTCGACGCACTCGCGGCGGAAGCTTTCGATCGCGGCTGCGCCGACTACTTTCTGCTCGCTACTAAATCCGCCTCCGAGCAAGCCGTCGGTGCTTCAGAGCACGTCCTCGGGCCAGCCGAGTTTGTCGACCTTTGCAGACGCTCGCATTCCGTAGGCTGGCTGGGCCAGAAGCCTGTGCCGCGCAAGGACACCTACCGTCGAGCTCGACACCGAGCTGACGCATTGAAAGAGGTTGACAGCGTCGGCCTCGCATGGCTTCCTGCGCTTTCACGCAACAGACTGCCATGGGCGCTGCGCCATTCCCGCGTGCCAGCTGACGAGTGGTTTGAGCGTGTCACGTTCCGCCTTGCCACCATGGTCTTCCGTATCAACGGTGTTCGGCTTGGCGCTGCCAACCGCGGCCAGCGGGTGGGTGATGCACTGCTCTGGTGGCGTGGCCGCCTAATCCTTCTCGACTGCAAAGCTGCACAAAACGGATACAGGCTGGAGGTCGACGACGAGCGACGACTGCTGGAGTACGCGCGTCGCTCATATCCCGGATACGTCATCTCCGAGCGAGTCGAATGCGTATTGCTAGTCAGCTCTGGCTTCCCGACCTTCGAACTGGATCACGGACGATTTGTTGATCGACGTCGCAGATTCGTCGAGGTCGGCAGTGACCTTGCCTGCATCCGAGCGGATGATTTGGTCGACGCTGCTCTCGCCGTACTCAGCGATACGGATGACACTCGTGCGATCGACAATGTCGCCTGGGACCGGATTCTTGCTCAGGGCCTGGTGACCCGCGAGCGTCTTCTCAGATACTGCGTGCTCCGTGAAAGTCAACGCTGATGGGTACCTCGGTCTCTCTACGCTCACCCAGGGGTAGCCGACCTTGGGCCATGGTGCGGGCACTCATACGACACGGTTCATCGCCGCCGGAAGTGCTGGCAGCCATGATGGTCGCCGCGGGTTCAGACGAGTGGCTTGCCATGCTGGCAAGTCCCGGCGTGAGCGTCTACGCCGAGCAGATTGCCGCGGCGTGGCACCAGATGCCCGATCGTCTCGATACTGGTGACCCGCATACGATTGTCAACGACGTCGTCCAGCAGGCGCGAGAACGAGCCTTGTCAGCTGGCGGCGGCGGAGTGGCTGTGGCGTTGGCCGAACGCGCACTGGCGCGAGTCCTCCTCGATCGACTGACAACGCGCGGCACCCCCGAAGACCGAGAAGCGGATCTGCCAGCTGCATGGCGGTCCAACCGCGGCATCAATCCGGGCGACCTCGCCGGCAGCCTCCTCGCCGAAACGATGCGACAACTCGCCCGGCACTTCTTCGCCCGCGACGGCGCGGCGGTGACTGGGAGCGCAGCGATCCCCGATGTACACGTCCTCCGGACGTTAACCCGGCAGGTCGGCGATGCAGCCGCCGACTCCGCAGAACGCGGACGAGCAGTACTGATTCAGCGGGGAACCGAGGCATGGGCGGACGGAGTTCGCCTGGCCTTTCGTGCGGGTGGCGCACGGCCACCCCCGACAGATCCGGTGTCAGATGGTCGCTAGCTACCGAGTGATCATCAACGACTGCGCGTGTCCTGCCCTCCCCGGTTTGACGCACCTCCGTACGCGACACAACGAGTTCGGCTCGCAGAACGTGGTCTACTCCTACGAGAGCGTCGTGGCCGGCCTCCCGGAGAGACTGACACCCACCCAGCAAGACTGGCTGGACATTCTCGGCGCACTCTACGCGACAGACCTGGCATGTCCCCGCGGCACAGGCGACAACTGGGCACGCACCATCAAGCTCTGGGTCGGAGTTCGCAATGTGGATCACTGGCGGCCGCTCGCCAACCGCTTCAGCCAAGTCTTCGGTGCCCTCGCCTACGACGAACTCGAAATCAATTTCGTCCGTGAAGAGAATCCAGCCCCACAACCCCGGCAGAGCAGAAAAGCGTTTCCGGAGACCAACTGCATCGCGTTGTTGTCCGGCGGCATCGATAGCCTCACCGGCGCTGGACTTCTCCTCCGCGGCGGCCGCGTACCGCTCTACATCAGCCACCAGAACAGCGGAGCCGTCGGTCGAGCTCTGAAAGCCGTGGAAAATGCACTCCACGACATCGGTCCATCCGCAGGGCGATTCACCTTCACGGCTCACCTGCAAAACGCCGATGCTGACAGTACCCAGCGCAGCCGATCCATGCTTTATATGGGAATCGCATGCCTCCTCGCCACCTGCCTCGACCTGCCGGGCATCTACCTCAACGAGAACGGCATCATGGCGATCAACGCCCCGCTCACCGAGGCGCGGATCGGCTCGTACAGCACCCACACGGCGAGCCCGAACATCATCCGTGACTTCGCTCGCCTTGCCACAACCGCACTCGGCCACAAGCTCAGCATCCGGAACATTCTCGCGACCTACACAAAACCGGAGGTTGTGGAGCATGCCGTCGGCCTCGGTCTTGGTGACGTGTTGCCGGATACCGTGAGCTGTTGGTGGATCGGGCGCACCAACCAGCATTGCGGTTACTGCATTCCGTGCATCGTTCGACAGATCTCCTGCGAGTATGCCGGCGCGCCGGATGTCATCTACCGCGAACACCCGCTCGACCACATCCCACCGGACGCCAGGTGGCGCGATCCAGCCACGGACAATGTGGTCCACCTGTGCACGCACGTCGCTGCCCTGGCTGAAGCCGATGACATTGACTTGGAGCTCGACTTCACCGAACTCCTTAACTGTGGTGATCAGCTAACGCGGGAACAGTCCTTCGACATGCATCGGCGCTGGGCCCGGCAATGCCTGGCAATCCTGCGAACTCACCCTACTGCAGCCAGGTTCCTCGGCCGCTGACGATTTCGGGAGGAAGTGGGAGACACGATGCGCATCTCGCCAAGCGACATCCGAAGCGCGATTACCGACCCGGATTATCGAGTGCCGAAGGCGCGCGACGGTGGCCCCTCGGCCGACGGCACCCTGCGGAAGGCGATAAGGGAATATCACGATCATGGACTTGAAGCGGCGATGGCCCACATCGAGGCTGGCCTCGCCGGCAAGTTCTGGCAGGAAAAGGGTGGCCTAACGCAGGCCAAGGCGGCGCGGCAGATGCTCGATACCTACATCGACCTAGCCGCACAAGACAAGCGCGCAGTAGCGCCGGCAGCCAAATATACGGTCAGGGAGCTCGGGTACGAGATCAACGCAGACGTCGACGTGTTGATCATGGACACAAAGGGGGCAGTTGGACGACTGTGCGTAACCGCCAACCTTGGCCGACAACTCAGCCGAGAAGAGCAGGCACTCGTAGCTGCCGCACCATTCAAGGGTCTGTGCGACGAGTTCGAGGGAGGGCTCTTTGGTGAACTCGTCGCCGGCATCGAAGTCTGGGAGCTACGGTTCGGATCGACTGCAACCGTTGCCCGCCATGAAGCAGAAGCGGCTTGGCCACGACTCATACGACATTTGCAACGGGCCACGAGTTAGGGCGGACAACGAGATGATGAAGAGGAACTGTCAAGACCTGTGGCGTCAGGCGCCCCGCATCGGCTTGGGGTTGGGAGATGGTGGTTGTGGGTTCCTGGCGGGGTCGGCGGGTAGGAGGATCGTGCTGAGCAGGAATCGCGCTCGGCCGGCTCCGGGGCCATTGCCCATTCGGGAGGTGATCGCCGCCCGCAACTCGGTACGCAGCGCGGCCAGTTCCTCGTCGGTCAACCACAGCGCGCCCTGGCGGTAGGTCACGCCAACCGCCTCCAGCTCATCATGGGCCTGAACACGGCGTTGCTCCCCGCGTTTGGCGCGACAGCGGCGGCAGTGGGCGGAAGCAATGTGCAGGCAGCCTGGCTCATCGCATTCGCGATCGCCGGGATCCTGCTGTCTGCCCTCCGGCTACGCGGCCGGACGAGCAGATCGCCACCTCGTCGAACTCTATCGACGACAGATCAGCCGAACCGCCAAGGAACTGCTGGACTTGGCTACCCCCTCGAAGCCGTACGCCGAATGGGCGCGTGCCGGCCGCGACACCGACGACCTGAGACGACTCGTTGAGCCGGCTCGGTCGTCGGAGGCCGAGCGTCAGCCGCGCCGATCGGCATGGAGAACGAGGGCAACGCTTCGGCTATCCGTCACCCGCCTGCCGTACCTGCTGGCGCTCGTATTTCTCTGCGCATGGCTCATCGTATTGATCGCGCTCGTCGTCGTGGCGGCAGCCAGCCGGCTCCCCGGGACCCTCTAGGCGACCGGCCGTCGAAGCTGCGTCGGTCGTGCTCGACCCCGTGAGGCGACGGCCACGCTTCGGCGAGCACAGCAGACAGTGATCGGAGACGAGACGTCGCGGCTCCAGCGGCGGCGACAAAGTCCCGACGAACAGACCCTTCGTTCGCAGGCATCGCCCATACGTCGCCAACCTACGTAGACACCCGCCCGGTGGGTGCTCGGACGCCATAGACCACGCAGCACGGATCGGACCAGAGGGGTCCTGCGTGGTAGCCAATCCCGGCCACAGTCGCTTCACGTACAGTGACGAGTCGTGCTGTCGGGACTGCGCGCGGTCAGCGGCATGTGCGGGCGCCCGGATATTGATGCCCGGTGCGGGGGTGTTCGGCAGACTTGTGCCGTGGACAGCCGCGAGATCGAGCAGTTCGAGCGGGACGGGTACCTCGCCGTACGCGGTGCCGTCGATCCAGACGTCGCCGCCGCCTGCCGGGAAGCCATCTGGACAGCACTTGCCTGGCAAGGTGTGAGCCGTGACCGGGCGACGTGGACTCGTCCCGTTGTGCGGGTCCGCTGCCCGGAGGGTGGTCCGTTTGAGGCCGCCGGTACCGCGCCCGCGCTGTGGTCGGCGTACGACGCGTTGATCGGTCCCGGCCGCTGGGCACGCCGCCGAGGTGTCGGCGGCTCGGTGCCGGTGCGGTTTCCGTCCGAGGAGTACCCGGGCGACGTGGGCTGGCACATTGAGGGCAGTTACGAGGTCAACGGCGAGTATTGGGCCAACGTGCGCTCGCGTGCGCGTGGCCTGCTCGCGCTGTTCCTGTTCAGCGACGTGGGCGAAGACGATGCGCCGACGCGGATGGCGATCGGGTCGCATCTGGCGATGCCGAGCATCCTGAAGCCGGCCGGCGAGACTGGGATGAGCGGTGAGGAATCTATCTCCCGCGTGCGCCCGTCGGTCATGTGCCGCACGGTTGTGCACGCCACCGGGCGCGCCGGCGACGTCTTCCTATGCCACCCGTTTATCGTGCACACCGCGACATGGCCGCACCGCGACATGGCCGCACCGCGGCACGACGCCGCGGATGATGGCCCAGCCTGGCATCTACGTCGAAGACGGCTTCGCGATCGACGGATCCGATCCGTCGCCAGTCGCGCGGGCGATCTTCGCCGGCCTCGATACCGATGGCACGTGAGCGACGAGCCGCGTGTGGTCGAGCAGGCTCCTGAGCAACGAAGTAGCTTGCTGTAGTGAGTCATCCCGACGCCGCCGGTCAGTACGTCGCGGCTGTTCGTGCCGCAGCCACCAGCTTCCGTACCGCTCTTGAGCAAGGTGGGCTCCGGCTGATCAGCCTTGCCCAGTTCCCGCATGGTTCCTGCGGCGACACGTGCGAGTTGTTAGGTCAGTTCCTTTTCGACTCCGGACTTGGCCAGTGGATATACTGCTCAGGTCAACGTGATGAACCCTTCCAGACTCATGCCTGGCTTGAGCGCGACGGACTGATCCTGGACATCACGGCTGACCAATTCGGCGACATCCACGAGCCGGTGCTGCTCACGAGAGATCACGGCTGGCACGCGAAGTACTCCCGGATCCCGGATCGCTGGCCGCCGTATTGCCAACCTCGACTGGTTTCTCGAACAGGACCATGCGGCAGATGCCCAGTGGACGTACGACGAGTTGCGACGACGGGTTACAGTAGGTGCGCGACCCATAACGTGAGGTCGTACCTCAGTCCTGCCACGTTGGGACCCACTTGCGCTCGCCCACGGACCGATAGCTAATATCCGTCATGCCAAGGTGTCTGCGACAAGACTCGACTGCGATGCTCGACAAACCTTTGTCAACTTCCAACCATGATGACGGATTATTCTCGTGCATGTAGGGCACGGACAGATTCCGGCCAGTAAGTACAATTGGAAGGATCGGCAGCACGCGAGTACCTATTGATCGTGGCGTATTCTCACACACCGATCGCAGGGCCATCACGGTCTCAGATGGCAACTCTTCTCGCAATGTTGCTGCTATGATGTAGCAGTCGACTCCCTTGCTGCGTAAATGCTGTTGGAGCTTACAGAGATGGCTCAAGTCGTCCGACGAAACGACGTCCCTGAAACTCTTTACCTCGGCGATAATCATCGTTGGCGGATAGCTTCCGCTGAGGACCATAACAAGATCGACCTCGAACTTTTCGTCGGGCGATTCGACCTCAACCCCGAGCGCATACGGAGTGTCGGCTGAGTGTCCAAGATGGCCGCCAAGTATAGAAAGCACTGCCATCACTGGAAGGGTTTCGCTAAGCTTCTCAGGGGGAATGTCGGCGGGCAGACGAAACGACCAATCGTTTCGGACATTCATGCTCAGGGCGAGGCCGAGTGGCGTTTGGCTCCCGCACAAGTCACAGGTGTGGTCGGACCGCAAGTCCTCTGGACGAACCGCGACCTTAGCCGTGCATTCTGGGCATCGCAGCGGCAGGATTGGGTGCAATGCCTTTCTGGAAAGAAGGTAACGGGCGATGTTTGTCGCGTACTCCTGCATGGATGCCCGCGACAATCGGGAATCGGGCCAAGCGCCACGGTACTGCTTCGCGTAGGAGAGCAACGCCGACATTGGTAGCCCTCCGTGAGATGCTGCCGTTTTTGTAAGCATTGCACGAACGGCCGGCTGATTTGCGATGTACTGAAAGCCTCCGCCAAGCCTCTCGATCAAACGAGTGGAGAACCGACCACCATCCGTCTGCCGGTATGACCATCCAGGTCCGCTCATAAGATTCTGGATGACTCCGAATGCAGAAATCGGAGCTAGCTCGACTGTTTCGTTGTCCGCCCGAACAGCAACCGCACGTCCTTGATGTGTTACGCGATGGACTCTTTGCGTGATCATGTCGTTCGTATCAACCAGAGGATCTAGGCTGCGTGCCGCTGGCGCCACCGTAAGTATTTGGTGATCCCGTGGGGGGCATGCTGAGGGCCCGGCCGGTGGTGACGGCCGGTGTCTGGATCGGCTCGGGATCGGTCAGGGCTTGGTCAGGGCTCGGGGTTACGGTGCGGGGCCGGCTGGAAGGTTGCGT
>WNFU01000535.1_pt1 | contig 51496 bp, 51 predicted proteins | sample 5400121 | NCBI WGS metagenome assembly WNFU01 (sample SAMN13153360, study PRJNA577476) | soil metagenome | isolation source: 100 cm soil or saprolite under grassland replicate 1 | place: USA:California | collected 2016-06-15 | reverse complement strand
TACTCGATCGTGTAGCCGCTCGTGGCCGCGCAGGTGATGATCAGCCCGCCCCGCTTGGCGACGAAGACCGATGCCCCCATGGTCTGGCGGCCGGGGTGCTCGAACACGATGTCGGGGTCGGCGCCGGCGAGCTCCCGGATCTTCTTGCCGAGGCGACGCCACTCGCCCGGATCCTGGGTGTGCTCGTCGGACCAGAATCGGTACCCCTCCGCCTTGCGGTCGATGACGTGCTCGACCCCCATCTCGTGGAGCAGCGCCGCCCGGTCGGGTGACGACACCACACCCACCGGCGTCCCCCCGCCGTCCAGCACGTACTGGCACGCGTACGCCCCGATCCCGCCGCTCGCACCCCACACGAGGACGGTCTGGCCCTGGGTCATCTGGGCGCCGTTCGGGCTCACGATCATCCGGTACGAGGTCGAGTTCGTCAGCGCGTTGACGGCCGCTTCCTCCCACGTGAGGTGCGCGGGCTTCGGCATGAGCTGGTTCGCGCGCACGAGCGCGATCTCGGCGAGGCCGCCGAAGTTCGACTCGAAGCCCCAGATGCGCTGGTTCGACGCGAGCATCGAATCGTCGTGCGACGACGGGTCCTGGTCGTCGACGTAGTTGCAGTGCACGGTCACCGCGTCACCCGGCTTCCACAAGCGCACCGCGGAGCCCACGCGCAACACGACACCCGCGGCGTCGCTGCCCATCACGTGGAACGGCTGGTCGTGGCGCGCACCCCACACGCTCTCCTTGGCGAGTCGCTTCAAGAACTGGAACGTCGGGAGCGGCTCGAAGATCGACGTCCACACGGTGTTGAAGTTGATCGACGACGCCATCACGGCGACATACGCCTCGTCGGGAGCGAGCTCCGGCAGCGGCACCTCGTCGATGTGCGTCGACTTACGCGGGTCCTTCTCCTCCGACGGGATCCCCTCGAACATGTCCTGCTCGTCGGCCCGGACCACTGCGGCGCGGAACGACTCAGGCATCGCCAGGTTCGCGACGACGTCGCCGTCGGCGCCTTCGAGCACGGCATCGCGGATCGCGTCCATTCGACTCATGCTCGCAGGCTACGCGTCGGGACGGCGCCCGTCCGAGGTCGGCCGCGGCTGAGAACGGCGGGTGAATGCTTGGGTACCATCCGGTAACCAGCGGAACCCCAGGAGGCAGTCATGCCCGGATCGGTGATCGTCTCATCGGCCCGCACCCCGATCGGCAAGCTCTCCGGCGCGCTGTCGTCGCTGTCGGCGATGGACCTGGGCGGCCTCGCGATCAAGGCCGCGCTCGAGCGGGGCGGCGTCGGTCCCGAGCAGGTCGACTACGTGATCATGGGGCAGGTGCTCCAAGCCGGGCAGGGTCAGATCACCGCGCGCCAAGCCGCCACGAAGGCGGGCATCCCGATGACCGTTCCCGCGCTCACGGTCAACAAGGTCTGCCTCTCCGGCATCAACTCGATCTACCTCGCCGATCAGATGATCGCGACCGGCGATGCCGAGATCGTCGTTGCCGGTGGCATGGAGTCGATGACGAACGCCCCCTACTTGCTCGACGGCGCGCGCGCCGGTCTGCGCATGGGCGACGCAGAGCTCGAGGACTCGATGATCCACGACGGGCTCTGGTGCGCGTTCGACGCGGTGCACATGGGCACCGGTACCCAGCGCTACGCGGACGAGAAAGAGGTCTCGCGCGAGGCGCAGGACGACCTCGCGGCGAAGAGCCACGAGCGGGCGGCGGCCGCGATCAAGGACGGCAAGTTCGCCGACGAGATCACGACGGTCGAGATCCCGCAGCGCAAGGGCGAACCGATCGTCTTCGACACCGACGAGGGGGTTCGGCCCGGCACCACCGTCGAGTCCCTCGCGGCCCTGAAGCCCGCGTTCGGCAAGGACGGCACGATCACCGCAGGCAACGCCTCGCAGATCTCCGACGGCGGCGCCGCGGTCGTCGTCACGAGCCGCGAGAAGGCCGAGGATCTCGGCCTCACCCCGATCGCCGAGCTGGTGAGCTTCGGGATGGTTGCCGGTCCCGACACGTCGTTGCTCCACCAGCCGTCCCGGGCGATCAAGCGGGCCCTCGAGCCCATCGACACCAAGGTCACCGACCTCGACCTGTTCGAGATCAACGAGGCATTCGCCGCCGTCGGCATCGCGTCGATGAAGGATCTCGGCATCACCGACGAGATCGTCAACGTCAACGGCGGCGCGATCGCGCTCGGGCACCCGATCGGCATGTCGGGCGCGCGCATCGTGCTCACGCTCGTCGACGAGCTGCGGCGACGCGGAGGAGGGCTCGGCGCAGCCGCCCTCTGCGGCGGCGGCGGCCAAGGCGACGCCACCGTCGTGCGCGCGCTGTAACGCGCGCCGCGCACGGGGTTGCTGAACTCAGTCGACGTGGGACGGCACTGACGTCACGACCGTGCCGTCACGAAACAGCAGACGAGCCTTCAACCAGAGCGCGCTCTGGTTGTGCAGGAGCTGACCCCACCAATGTCGTACGACGAACTCGGGGATGACCACCGTGACGACGTCGTGCTTCCATCGCCTGTCGAGCTTCTCGATGAAGCTCAGCACCGGGCGCGTGAGCTCACGGTACGGAGAGTCCACGACGTCGAGCGGGATGTCGAAGCCGCAACGCTTCCACTCGGCGCGAATCGCGGCCTTCTGCTCCTCATCGAACGCGACGCTCACCGCGTGGAGGTAGTGCGGGTTCAGCGACCTGGCGTAGGCGAGCGCCTTCAACACCCCTCGATGGACGCGCGGACCGACGAGCACCACAACGGTGTGAACGATCTCGGGAAGCTCGCAGTCGTCGGTGCGGAGCTGGCGGTCGACGCCGTCGTAGTGCCGCCTGATCAGCATGAAGAGCACCACGAGCAGGGGGATCACGATGGTCGGGATCCAGGCTCCTTCGGTGAACTTCGAGACCATGACGACGAGCGTCACCACGGCAGTGGCGGTCGCTCCCACTGCGTTGATGACGAGCCCGCGTCGCCAGTGCGGCTCCCGTAGCCGCAAGTGGTGCACGACCATCCCGGTCTGGGAGAGGGTGAACGACAGGAAGAGCCCGACCGCGAACAGCGGGATCAGCGAGCTGGTCCTCCCGCCGAACGCGACGAAGAGCCCGGCGGCGGCCAGCGCGAGCACGATGATCCCGTTCGAGAGAACGAGCCGGTCACCGCGGTTGGCGAGCTGGCGCGGCAGGAACGCGTCGGACGCGACGATGCCGGAGAGCCGGGGGAAGTCGGCGAACGCGGTGTTCGCCGACAGTGTGAGGATCGCCGCGGTCGAGGCCTGGAGCAGCACGTACCCGACGCCATTCCCGAAGACGGCATGGCCCATCGTCGAGAGGATCGTCTGGCTGTGGCTCAGTGTGGGGCGCAGGTGATCGGCGAGGACGGCGATGCCGACGAAGAGACCGCCGAGGATCGTCGCCACCCACGTCAGCGTGATCGCGGCGTTCCGTGACTCCGGTGGCCGGAACGCCTGGACGCCGTTGGAGATCGCCTCGACCCCGCTCAACGCAACGGCACCCGAGGAGAACGCTCGCATCAGCAAGTAGACGCTCGCCCCACCGAGCGCGGCATTCGCGCCCGTGAACGACCTCAGGGCTTCGTGGTCGACGGGGAGCCGGCCGAGATCGCCGACTGCCACGCGCACGAGCCCGACGACGACGAGCAGCGTCATCATGGCGATGTAGAGGTACGTCGGTGGTGCGAAGAGGTATCCCGATTCACGCACGCCGCGGAGGTTGGCGATGGCGATGAGCGTGATCAAGCCCACGCCGAGCAGAACCTCGTGGCCGCGAAGTGGCTCGATCGCCGACGTGATCGCAGCAACGCCCGCCGCGACGGACACCGAGACCGTGAGCGTGTAGTCGACCATCAGCGACGCCGCCGCGACCAGGGACGGGTACCGGCCGAGGTTCTCCCTGCTGACGACGTACGAACCGCCGCCGTTGGGATAGGCGTAGAGCGTCTGACGGTAGCTGGCCGCGACGACGGCCAGCAGCCCCACGACGACGAGCGAGATCGGAACGAGGTCGTCGAGCGCCGCCATGCCCGCGACCGGCACGAGTACGACGAGGATCTCCTGTGTCGCGAACGCGGTCGACGCGATCGCGTCGGCGCCGAAGATCGGCAGTGCGACGATCCTCGAGAGGCGCTGATGCCGGAACTCGCGCGACGACAGCGGTGAGCCGATCAACAGGCGCTTCACGGTCGAGTACACGAAGCCGTATCCTCCCAGGGTGGTGGGGCGCCGCGTCGTAGCCGTGCTCGTGCTCGGCGTCGTGATGGTCGTCGTCGCCGGCTGCAGGCCGGAGGTCGACTTCGGGACGCACGAGCGCCAGTCGAAGATCGACCGGCTCGTCGTCGAGGCTTCGGTGCAGCCGGACGGGGTGGTGCGCGTCGCGCAGCGCTACGCGTTCGAGGACGACGGCGGCGGGACCGTCGCGCTGCCCGAGGACCTCACGAACCCCGACGTGCCGGCCGGGCTGTTGCCGGGGGTGCGCAACATCACCGTCGACGGGAAGCCGACCGTGCCGACGGGCGGGACGTTCGCGCCCGAGCTGCGCATCCGCGGGAAGCACGCGACGGTTGGCTACGAGGTCGTCGGCGTCGTCCGCCGGTACTCCGACATCGTGGACCTGCAGCTCGACGTGCTGCCGTCGCCCGAGAACGCGTCGCGTCAGGACCCGAACGTGTCCCTGTCCGGCACGCTCACGCTGCCGGAAGGCCTGCCCGGTGCCGTGGACGCGCACTTCCACGGCGGGCGCGCGCGCCATGTCGCGGTCGACGGGCGAACGATCCGCTTCTCCTCGGACGCACCGATCTGGCAGCCCGGCCACAAGCTCGACGTCGCGTTCCCGTCCGGGCTGGTCCCCGGCCTGCCGGTCACACCGACCTCGGGGCTCGCTCAGTTCCAGACCCGCGAGTCGATGCTCGACGCGAGCGACCGCACGACCGAGTCGACGCTGGAGAGCGTCGATACGCAGGAAGATCTCGGGCGCTGGATCATCACCGCCGTCGCGTTCGGCCTGCCCGCGATCTTCTGGCTCTTCGTGTTCAAGGGCTTCTTCGCGCGCCTCCGCGAGCGCCGCAAGATCGTCCACGACGTGCCCGAGACCCTCGCCGATCCGCCGACGCAGATCGACCCGGCGATCGTCGCGGTGCTCGAGGGAGAAGGGCACCCCGACAAGGACGCGGTCTCCGGGACCATCCTGGCGATGGCGCAACGCAAGGCGGTCGACGTCCAGCAGTACGGCGACAAGCTCGTCGTCAAAGTGCCGCTCACGACCACGGCGACGAACGGGAGCGAGCAGATCGTGCTCGGCGCGCTGCGGAGCGAGGCGACACCCGAAGGCGTGGTCGAGGGACCGCCGGTGTGGCGCAACGGAGACGGATGGTGGCGTGGCTTCCGCCGCGACGCCGTGAAGCGGGCCCGCGGCGCCGGGATGGTGACGAAGTGGCTGCCGCTCGCGCCGCTGTCAGGGGCGCTGATCACGACCGGGATCGGGTTCTCGCTGTTCTTGTTCACCCAGCCGTGGATCTACTTCACGATGGTGTTCGGCGTGCAGATCGTCGGGTACGTCATCTCCTTCGTCAGCGGGTACACGCTGACGCAGCAAGGCTGGCGTCATCGCGCGCTCTGGCACGCGTTCGCGCGCTACATCCACCGCCAGGGACGGATCGACCACGACGTCGGGCCCGCCGGTGTCGTGATGTGGGGCCCGTACCTCGTGTACGGGTCGGTCCTCGGCGAGGCGCACGCGGCCGCGCGCCCGCTCAGGCCGTAGCCGACCTGTCGCTACGCTGCGGTCGTGGCGCTCAGCGACACCGCGACGGTCGACCTACGCCCGGCCCGGTTCGTCGCCGCCGGCATGCTCGCGATCGCGGCCGTGCGGCCGTCGATCCCGGTCGAGACGGTGCCGCCGTGCCCATTGCGCGCGCTCACCGGCCTGCCGTGCCCGTTCTGCGGCATGACGAGGAGCGTGACCGCCGCGGTGCACGGCGACCTGGGGCGCGCGTTGCTCCTCAGCCCGGCCGGCATTGTCACGGTCGTGCTCGCGCTGGTGCTCGTCCTCGCGCCGCGCCTTCCGCGCGCGGTCGTGATGCCGGTGTGGTCGATCGTCGCCGTGCTCGGTGCGATGTGGGCCTATCAGCTGCTCAAATACTCGACCGGGCAGCCGCTGTAGCGGCGGGCGCTGCTGTCGGGCACTCAGGTCAGGCTGAACGGTGGGTACTCGTCGACGAGGAACCCAACATACGCGTTCACGCGGTAGCTCCAGCGGGTGACGCCGATCACGAAATCGCGCATGCCGACGGGCCAGCTGCCGGTGAAGAGCACTGCGAACCACGCGATCACCTCGACGAAGAGAACCGCGATCCCGAGGAACAGCAGCACGAAGAGGTGCGGGATCGCGAGCAGCCCCTTGATGAGGGGCATGAAGCGCTGGTACTCGGGCGGCTTCACGATCGAGAAGCGCGCCGGGTCGGTCCCGGGGTCGGTCCCCCCCGACGGGAAGTCGAACGGCGGGTACTCGTCGCGCATGAACATGACGTACGTGCTCACCCGAAGCTGATAGCGCAGCACCATCGCCTGGAAGTTGAACAGCGTGTCGGGAATGTTCTTGGTGAACAAGATCGTGAAGAACGAGATGAGCTCGACGAAGCCATATGCCGCGGTCAGCGCGTACACGACGATCAGGTGCGGGATCGCGAGGAGCCAGCTGACGAGCGGCAGCCAGCGCGGCACCTCCGGGCCTCGCTCGAAGCTCACCGATACGGGATAGATCGTGGACGAGGGCGGCGGCGGTGCTGCCTGGGTCATGGGGCCCACCCTTTCGCTGAAGCGATTGGTGCGTTCTAGCCAGCCACGTGGTGCGCGGTCAATGGCTGTTCAGGCGTCCACCTCGCGGCGGCCTTCGAGAGCGCGGCCGAGCGTGACCTCGTCGGCGTACTCGAGGTCGCCGCCGACCGGGAGGCCGCTCGCGATGCGGGTGACCCGCAGGCCCAGCGGCTTCAGCAGCTTGGCGAGGTACATGGCGGTGGCCTCGCCCTCGATGTTGGGGTTGGTCGCGAGGATCACCTCGGTGACGTCCTCTTCGCCGACCCGGCGCACGAGCTCCTTGACGCGCAGCTGCTCCGGCCCGATGCCCTCGATCGGGGAGATCGCGCCCTGGAGCACGTGGTAGCGACCGTGGAACTCGTGGGTGCGCTCGACCGCGACGATGTCGCGCGGCTCCTCGACGACGCACACGAGTGTCGGGTCGCGCCGGTCGTCGCGGCAGAACGCGCACAGCTCACCCTCGGCCACGTTGAAGCAGCGTGTGCACCACCGCACGCGCGCCTTCGCCTCGGTGATCGCGTTGGCGAGCCGGTTGGCGTCTTCGGGAGCGGCCTTGAGCAGGTAGTACGCGATGCGCTGGGCCGACTTCGGCCCGATGCCCGGGAGTCGACCGAGCTCGTCGATGAGCGCCTGGACCGGCCCTTCGTAGACAGCCATGGGGAGAAGCGTGCTCAGCCGAGGAGTCCGCCGAGGCCGCCCAGATCGATGCCGCCGGTGAGCGAACCCATCTTCTCGGCCTGGAGCTCTTGCGACGCGCGCAACGCCTCGTTCACCGCGGCGACGACGAGGTCCTCGAGCATCTCCACGTCGTCCGGGTCGACGACCGAGCCGTCGATCGCGACCGAACGCAGCTCGCCCGTTCCCGTCACGACCGCCTTGACCATGCCCCCGCCGGCGGAGCCTTCGACGGTCTCCTCGGCGAGCGCGGTCTGCGCGGCGGCCATGTCCTCCTGCATCTTCTGCATCTGACGCATGAGGTTCGCCTGGGGGTTCGAGGACTTCTGCTTCGCCACGGGTACTCCTGGTTGGAGACGTCAGTCGCGTGGGACTTCTTCGACGACGGTAGCGCCGAGCTGCTCCCGCAACATGCTGACCGGCGGCGCGACGTCCTCATGCGGCGCGTCGACGACGTCGCGCAGGTCGATCTCACCTTCGATGACCTCGCTCGCCGCTGGCGCGGATATGCCGCCGGCGGGCGCGCCGGACATGCTGAACTCGTCGGCCGCGACGAGGTTGAACTTCACCCGTCGACCGAGCCGCTCTGCGAGCGCATCGCGTACGGTCTCCGCTTCGCGGCGGAATCGCTCGCGTGCTGCCGCGAGCATGTTCGGCGAGACGCCGAACACGACGACGTCATCGTCCTCGATGTGCAGCGGCTGCGCGTTCTGCACTGCGCTACGGGTCGCAACCGGCAGCTCCGGCAGCAACGCGGCCCACGCGAGGATCACGTCGTCGACGTCGACCGGCGCGGCGGACGCCGCCGGCTCGGCCGCCGGGGGGAAGGCTTCGTCGCCCGGAGGCGGGTCGGAAGGCGACGGAGGCAGCGCCGGAGCGGGCGACTCCGCCGCCCGGCGCACGGCGCCGATCGTCTTCTTCGGCCGGGGCCGGCTCGGTGCCGGGGCAGCTTCAGCCGTCCCCGAGGACGGGTTACCGGGCGCGGTCGGATCTCCGCCCTCGCGTCCCGCGAGGGCGCGTTCGAGTCGCTCGATGCGCTCGACGACGGTCTGGAGCGGCGGCCCGGCCTCGCGCCGGCTGAGCCGAACGAGCGCGACCTCCAGCACGAGCCGCGGATCAGCGGCATCGGTGCCGCGCATGTCGACCACGGCTTGGCCGATCGTCTCGATCACGCGCACGAGCGCCGCGTTGCCGAGCGCCTCGCCGAGCGTCTTCAGACGCTCCCGCTCCTCCGGCGGTGCGTCGATCTCGACGCGCCCGCCGCCCGCGTGCAGCAAGAACGCGTCGCGCGCAACCGCCAGCAGGTCTTCGGCGATCCGGCGCGGCTCGTGGCCCGACTCGAGCAGCTGCCCGAGCGAGACGAGCGCGCCGGCCGCGTCTTCCGCGCCGATCGAGTCGAGGATGCGCGCGCGGGCCTCGGCCGGCGTGCCGCCGAACAGATCGGTGACGGCATCACCGGCCAGTTGCCCGGTGCCGTGCGCGAGCGCCTGGTCGAGCAGTGACTCCGCGTCGCGCGCCGAGCCCGCGCCGGCGCGCGCGATCACCGAGACGGCTTCGGGCTCGAACTCCACGCCTTCGCGCGTCAGGAGGTCGGCGAGACGGGTCTCGAGCTGGTCGGTCGTGAGCAGTGTGAACTCGAAGTGCTGCGTACGCGACCGGATCGTCGGCAACACCTGCTCGGGTGAGGTCGTCGCCATGACGAACACGACGTGGTCGGGTGGCTCTTCGAGCGTCTTCAGGAGGGTGTTCGATGCGTCGGTCGTGAGCATGTGAACCTCGTCGAGGATGTACACCTTCCGGCGCGCGCCGGCACCGAGACCGGTCGCAACGCGCTCTCGCAGGCGACGCGCGTCCTCGACTCCGCGGTTCGAGGCGGCGTCGATCTCGACGAGATCCATGAACGTGCCCTCGGCGATCGCGACGCAGCTCTCGCACTCGCCGCACGGCTCGCCGTCCGCGCCGAGGTTCGAGCAGTTGAGCGCCTTGGCGAGGATGCGCGCGGTGGTGGTCTTGCCCGTGCCGCGCGGCCCGGAGAACAGGTACGCGTGGCCGACGCGCCCGTCACGCACGGCGTTGCGCAGCGCGTTCGTGACGTGCTCCTGCCCCACCAGCTCGGAGAACCGCTGCGGCCGGTACTTGCGGTACAGGGACTGGTACGGCACCCGCCGACTGTACCCACGTCCCTCGAGACCGAAGAGCAGCCGCAGACATACGGACCGCGCACCCGCCGTCGACCTTGGCGCCGCACGCCGGGAACCCGTCGCCGGCTCGGGCCAGGCGCGCCTGCGGCACACGGGACGATCCGCTGAGAGCTGCTTCCTTCCGGACCTGACTCGGTTCGCGGGATCCCGTTGCGCAGGACCCGACCCTCAACACCACGTGCGGGTCCGATCGTGCGGCGGCCCGGGCCTCGGGCGGGAGTTCAGCCCCCCGTACGTGGGTTGGGGGTACAGGGCACCACGAGCTCCCCGCCTAGCGCGGTCCGCGGGTGCAGCGTAACTGCCACGCGGCGAGGGCCGAAACGCAGCGTCGAGCTTTGAGTGTCATACCCCGGTGCTTGGATGACGGTGCCGCTTCCCCCGGTTGGTCGTGAGTTGCCCGTGGAGGAGGCGGTCTCGGTGTCTCGGAGTGTCGCGTCGAGGCTGGCCGCAGGGTTGCGTCGGGTCGTGCACGACTTGGAGCCCGAGCGCATGGATGCGCGCGACGCGGTGGAGCTGCTCGAGACGTTTGTGGAGATCGAGCGGCTGAGCGTGGCCGCGAAGGCGCTGTTGATCAAGCGGATCGACGATGCTCGGATCTGGGTCAAGGACGGGCACCGCTCCGCGGCGCATTTGTTGGCTGCAACGAGCGGGACCAGTGTCGGCCAGGCGGTCGGGGTGGTGGAGACGGCGCGTCGACTCCCCGAGTTGCCCAGGACCGAAGAGGAGCTCCGGGCGGGGCGGCTCTCCGAGGCGCAGGTGCGGGAGGTCGCCGCGGCCGCGGCGGAGGCGCCCCATGCCGAGCGTGACTTGTTGGATCGGGCGCATACCGATGGGTTCGCGGGGCTCAAGCAGTACGCGGCACGCGTGAAGGCCAACGCCGCGAGTGGCGACGACGAGCTCGCGCGCTACCGGCGGATCCACGCGACCCGCTATGTGCGCTGCTGGACCGACGCCGAGGGCGCCGACCGTGGCGAATGGCAGCTCACTCCCGATGCCGGGGCCCGGGTCCGCGCCGCGCTGCGCGCCGAACAGGATGGAGTGTTCGCCGAAGCCCGGGCCGAGGGACGCCGCGAACCCGTCGAGGCCTATGCCGCCGATGCGCTCGTCGCGCTGGCCGAGCGTGCGCTCGAAGGCGACACCACGGGCGCGGCGCGCTCGGCGACGACGACCGCGTTGTTGCGCCTCGACGTGACCGCGCTGCGCCACGGCACCACCGCGGGCGACGAGGTGTGCGAGATCGCCGGGGTCGGGCCCATCCCGATCGCAGTGGCCCGCGAGCTGCTCGGCGACGCCCTGCTCAAGATCGTCATCACCCAAGGGCGTCGACGTGCTCAACGTCACGCACGTGGGCCGGACCCGGACCGCGCCGGTGCAGACCGCGCTGCAGTGGCTCTTCACCGAGTGCGGCGTGGTCGGCTGCCATCAGCGGGACCACCTCGAGTACCACCACACCGAGCCCTACCGGCAGACCAAGGTCAGCAGGCTGCGCGAGCTGGTACCCCTGTGCTCACACCAGCACGACCTCGTCACCCACCGCGGCTTTCACCTGCAACCACGACCCGACGGCGAATACGACCTCCTCCCGCCCGACAACGGGGACGAGGACGAGCGCGGCCCGCCCCCTGATCCATGAGGGCGCGAAGATCTGTGGGTGGCCGAGCCGTTCCGATCCGTCGCTGCGCTCTGCGCAGTGCTCGACGACCAGCGCGGCGGCGATGTCGTGACCGCGCTCGCGCATCACCTCCAGTGCGCGGCGCTGCTCGCAGCGGAACGACCGGAAGACGTCGAGCTCCAGGTCGCCGGTCTCGTGCACGACGTCGCGTCGTCGATCGAGCCGCGGCCGCAAGGCGACCACGCGTTGGTCGGAGCGGAGCTCGTGCGGCCGTTGCTCGGCGATCGCGTCGCGGACCTCGTCGCCGGTCACGTCCGGGCCAAGCGGTACCTCGTCACCGTCGACCCCGAGTACCGCAGCCTGCTGAGCGCGGCGAGCACCACCTCACTACACACACAGGGCAACGGGCTCTCCCCGGCGGAGCTGGCGGAGTTCGAGTCGTCGCCGCTCGCCGACGAGTGGCGGGTGCTGCGCATCGCGGACGATCGCGCCAAGGTGCCCGGTGCCGACGTGGCGCCGCTCGACGCGTGGCAGCCCGTGCTCGAGTCGCTCGCTCGTCGCTGACCCGGGGCCGCACCGCGCCGGCGCCGGTACGATCGCCCGTTCCGGGAGGGATGCGAGAGCGGCCGAATCGGCACGCTTGGAAAGCGTGTGTGGGGCAACTCACCGTGGGTTCGAATCCCACTCCCTCCGCGTGCGACTGCTCCGCGTGCCACTCCCTCCGCGGCCCATCCGCACCTACGCGACCGCGGTCGCCTCGATCTCGATCATCAGCTCCGGGAACGCGAGCCGCGCCACGCCGAGCAAGGTGCTCGCGGGCGTACAGCCCGCGGCTGCCGCTCGCGGCACGAGCTGGTCGGCGGCCCCGAAGAACGCGTCTACGTCGGTCGTGTAGTAGTTCAGGCGCACGACGTTCGCCAACGTCATCCCGGCCTGCTCGAGCACCGTCTCGAGGTTGTCGAGCGCCTGATTCGCCTGCGCCACGATGTCGCCCGGGTGCACCGGGGCGCCGTTCTCGTCGACCGACGTCTGGCCGGCACAGAACAGGACACGCTGACCGTTGCTGACCTCGTTGGCCTGCACGAACCCGAACTGGTCCTGCCACGTCCACGGGTTGATCACGCGTCGATCCATGGTGCCGCTCCTCTCACTGGCGGTTACACGGGAGACACTACGGGCGGTACCTCCCCTTCGTCTTTCGGGCCGAAGGCATCCGCATCGAGGATCTGCTGGACTCACACCACTCCTCGTGCTCACGCTCAACGAGAAGAGGCGCCCATGATCTCTCCCGTCGTCGTCACCGGTGGCGCGTCCGGGATCGGGCGCGCGACGTGCGTCGCGCTCGCCGAGGCCGGGCGGGCGGTCGGCGTGTGGGACCTCGACCGCGACGGCGCGCGTGCGGTCGCCGACGAGTGCGCGGGTCAGTACGGCGTCGTCACGGATGCGACCGCGATCGACGTGTCCGATCGGGCCGCCGTGGAAGCCGCCGCCGGGCCCGCGATCGAAGCTCTCGGCGGTGTCGGTGGTGTCGTGCACGCAGCCGGCATCGTGCGCCCGGCGATCGACGACGTGATCGACGACGGCTGGGACGACGTCCTCGAGGTGAATCTCAGCGCAGCCGGTTACCTGGTGCGCGCGTTCCTGCCCGCGCTCCGCTCGGCCGGGACGAGCGCGTCGGTCGTCGGCATCGCCTCGATCGAGGCGCTCGTCGGCCACGGCAACATCCCGTCGTACACCGCCTCCAAGCACGGGCTGCTCGGCCTGGCGCGCTCGCTCGCGCACCGACTCGGCCCGGAGGGCATTCGCGTCAACGTCGTGTGTCCCGGCTACATCTCGACGGGGATGACGGCAGCGATCCTCGCCGACGAAGCAACGCGCCGCGAGTGGGAATCGCGCGTGCCGTTGCGGAGGATCGCGGAGGCCGAGGAGGTCGGTCGGGTCGTCCGCTTCCTGCTGTCGGACGACGCCTCGTACATCACAGGCGCGGCGATCGTCGTGGACGGGGGTCTCACAGCCGCGGGCGGGCAACCCGCCTGAAGGCGGGAGCAGCCATGGCCACGAAGACCGATCAGTTCCTCCGGCACCGGACACGCACGGCAAAGCTTTCGACCGTGCGCGCCGACGGCCGCCCGCACGTCACGCCCGTCTGGTTCGTGCCCGAGGGCGATGACGTGTTGTTCACCACGCACAAGGACTCAATCAAGGGCAAGGCGATCCGGCGCGACCCTCGCGTCTGCATCTGTGTCGACGACGAGACGCCGCCATACGCGTTCGTGATGATCGAAGGGATCGCCACAGTGAACGAGGACCTCGAGGACCTGCTCCGCTGGGCGACGCGCATCGGCGGGAGGTACATGGGTGAGGACCGCGCCGAGGAGTTCGGCCGCCGCAACGGTGTTCCGGGCGAGCTGCTCGTACGCGTCACGCCGACGAAGATCGTCGCACAGCGCGCCGTCGCTGACTGAGGCGCGACGCCCGGAATGGATCGCGATGTTCTCGCTCGGGTGATGGGAGTCGCGCTCGAGGAGGCGCGCGTAGCACTGGATCACGGCGACGTGCCCATCGGTGCGGCCGTGACCCGTCTCGACGACGGCACGGTCGTCGCCCGCCGGCACAACGAGCGAGAGCTCACCTCCGATCCGACCGCGCACGCCGAGATCCTCGCGTTGCGCGACGCCGCGGCCGCGCTCGGCTCGTGGCGTCTCGACCGGTGCGCGCTCGTCGTCACGCTCGAGCCGTGCCCGATGTGCGCGGGCGCAGCCGTTGCGGCGCGGATCGGGCTGGTGGCTTTCGGCGCCGCCGACCCGAAGGCCGGTGCGCTCGGCAGCCTCTACAACCTCGGCGCCGACCCGCGCCTCAACCACGAGCTGACCGTGGTCGACGGTGTGCGCGCGGAGGAGGCGGCAGGCTTACTGGCCGCGTTCTTCGACGAACGACGCTGACCCGGGAAGGGCCGGAGAGAGCCACCTCTACAATCGACCACGGAGGGTTGCCGGAGCGGCCGAACGGGGCGGTCTCGAAAACCGTTGTGTCCCGCAAGGGGCACCGTGGGTTCAAATCCCACACCCTCCGCCGAACGGAGCGGCACCGCGTCACCTCACGACCGATATCGTCGAGAAATGCGGGCCGTTCGCGCGCTGGTCGCCGCATCGGTCGCCCTTGCGCTCACAGTTGGTGTCTCGTCCGTCGCGTCGGCGAAGAGAAGCGACAAGGCCGCGGCCGAGAAGGCTTTGCTGACGAAGGCGGACCTGCCGAACGGCGGCGAAGGCTGGTCGCGCGAGAAGCCGGACCCGGCGGCCGACAGGGAGGCCGACCGCATCCGCAAGGGCATCTTCGAGTGCTTCGACATCCGGCGGGTGACGGCCTCTTCGAAGCGCTACCGGGCGCAAGGACCGACCTTCGCGCGCAAGACGCGTGCAGGTCACCGGCGGGTCAACGACATTGCCTACGTCTTCCCGAATGTGAGGGCGGCGCGCAGCTACCTCGCTCCCTTCCTCGCGGATGACGGTATCGAGTGCTTCCGGAAGACGTTGCTCGAGCAGCTCGAGCGGGGGACGGTCCGCGGCACCAAGGTCCTGGTTCAGTCGGTGGAGAAGCCCCCTGGGCTCGGCGACTCGTCGGTCGGCTACGCGCTCCCGGCGACGCTCACGAACCCGGACGGCAGCGAGCAGACCGTCTATTTCGACGCGATCGCGGTCCGCGTGGGGCGCGGCGTGACAGGCTTGACGTTCCAGAGCCCGAGCAAGTCGTTTCCGGACGAGCGCGCGGTCGTCGAGGCCGCGATGAAGCGACTCGAACGCGTGCTCTAACGGGTGCTCGAACGCGGCTGACCGTTCGGTCCGAGGCCGAGGTTCGCGTAGATCTCGCGCGTCGCGGTCGAACGGTTCAGCGTGTAGAAGTGCAGGCCCGGCGCGCCGCCGTCGAGGAGCTCGCGACACAGCTTCGTCGCCTCCGTGATGCCGACCCGTCGCACCGCGTCGGGATCGTCCTCCACTGCGTGCAGCTTGTCGCTGAGCCACGCCGGGAACTCGGACCCCTGCATCTCGGCCATGCGCTTGATGCCGGCGATGCTGAGCACCGGCATGATGCCCGGGATCACCGGCTTGTCGACGCCGAGCGCGCGCAGGCTGTCGACCAGGTCGAAGTAGTGGGCCGCGTCGAAGAAGAACTGCGTGATCGCGAAATCGGCCTCGGCGAGCTTCTCGGCCGTGTAGCGGCGATCGCTCTCGAGCGTCGGTGACCGCGGGTGCGGCTCGGGATGGGCCGCGACGCCGACCGTGAACTCGCCGACACCGCGGATCAAGTGGACGAGATCGATCGCGTGCTGGAGCTCGCCCGGGGGCAGGTCGAGGTCCTTGGGTGGGTCGCCACCCAGCGCGAGCACGTTCTCGATGCCCGCGCCGCCGTAGCGCGTCACGATCTCCTGGAGCTCGGCACGTGTGTGCGCCGCACACGTGAGGTGCGCCATCGCGGTCATCCCGGTCTCTCGGTTGATCCGCGTGACGATGTCGTGCGTGCGTTCGCGGGTCGTGCCGCCCGCGCCGTACGTCACCGACACGTACGAGGGGGCGAGCGGCTCCAGCTCGTGGAGCGTTCGCTCGAGTGTGGCCTCCGCCTCTTCCGTCTTCGGCGGGAAGAACTCGAACGAGATGCTCCGCCCCTGCCGCAGGATGTCGCTGATCTTGACCACGAGCGAAAGAGCGTAGGCGATTCGTGTCTTCGTCTCTCCTCGTAATGTGCAGCGCCGTGGAGTTCACGATCGAGCAGCGTCTCGCGGGTGGCGTCACCGCTGTCGAGGCTGTCCTGCTCGATCCGTCGTATGTCGCGGCGCGCGCCGAGCTACCGAAGCTGGGTGAGCCGGAGCTCGTCGAGCTGACGCGCGATGGCGATCGCGTGCGTCAACGAGTGCGTTTGCGGTTCACGGCCGAGCTGGCACCGGCGGTGACCGCGGTCGTCGACCCGGACCGTCTCACATGGGTCGACGACGCGACCTGGGACCTGCCCGAGCATCGTGCCCAGCACGTGATCGTTCCCGACCACTACGCCGATCGGCTCCAGTGCACCTACTCGGAGGTGCTCACGGCGGACGCCGCGGGCACGCGTCGCGTCATGACCGGCACGGTGCGCGTGCGCATGATGCTGGTCGGCGGCAAGGTGGAGGGCGCGATCGTCTCCGGGCTGCGCGAGTACGCAACCGCCGAGACAGCGCTGCTCGACCGGTTGATCGGCTAACTCGCGGCCGGCGGCCCGCCCGCGAGCAGTCGCGCGCACTCCTCCTGTCGAGCGGCGATCTTGCGGATCACCTGGATCGCGAGGATCGCGGCGACGATCGAGACGATCGCGCCCACCGCGCCGACTGTGTCGCTCCGCCGCAGGTCACGGAGCTCGTCGGGCCGGTTGATGTGCGCCTCGCCCCCGAAGCCGCCGAAGCGCCCGTACCCAATGACATACGCGATCTCCCACAGGACGATCAGGCCCGAGCCCGGCGCGTTGGCCGCGCTCTCCCCCGGCGGCACCGAGGGGTCGGACCCGCGCCAGAGGTCCATCAAGATGAGGACGGGGACCACGAGCCAGACGATCGGGACGAGCCAGCCCGCGATCGCCCAACCCGGCGTGAACCGCTGCCGGCGCCCGAGGAGCTCGTTGTTCTTCATCGCTCGGTATGTCCAGATGATGATGAGGATCAAGATCGTGAGCGAGACGACGAATTGCAGCGCGACGGCCGCGCCGACGAGCCCGTCGGCGGAATCGCGGCGGTCGAGCACGTCACTGCCGAAGTTGCCGTCGATCAGGTCGTTCTCGAAGCTGATCCGGTTGAAGAACGCGATGGCGCTGAACACACCCAACGCCGCCGCGATCCACAGCATGACCGTCAGCGCCGTGGTGAGCCCGCGCAGCGAGTACCACTGACGGGCGGGTGTCGGGGCCCACCCCGGAGGCGGCGGAGGGGGCGGTGCGTCCGGCGCGGGCGGCGGCGGTCCCGGTGGCGGTCCGGGCGGTGGGGGCGGCGGTCCAGGCGGTGGGGGCGGCGGTCCAGGCGGTGGCTGTCCGGCGTCGCTCATCGTCGTCGCTCCTCTCGCGGCTCGGGGGTCCACGTGCTGTACCCACGGCGAGCATGCCAGACTCGTTGACGATGCCCCCGGAGAAGCTCCAGTGGAAGCACCTCTACGAAGAGGTGGTCACCACCGGCCTGTGCACGGGCTGCGCGGGGTGCGTGATCGTGTGCCCGCACGACGTGCTCGGCTACCGGGACGACGAAGGCATCTACAAGCCCTTCCAGCTCGAGGAGGGGTTCGCGCCCGACGACTGCTCCCACGGCCAGAAGGGCTGCACGAGCTGCACCCGTGCGTGCCCGCGCTTTCGGGCGTGGGAGCCCGAGATCGACGAGTTCCTGTTCGGCCGGGTGCGTCAGGCCGACGAGGTCTCGGGCATCAGCAAGGACATCGTGCTCGCCAAGGCCACCGATCCCGTGCTCCAAGAGGTCGGCCAGGACGGTGGGCTCGTGTCGGCCATCCTCCTGTACTGCCTCGAGAAGGACATCATCGACGCCGCGCTGGTCAGCTACCTCGAAGGCGACGGCTCTACGTGGAAGGCCGTGCCGGGCGTCGCCCGCACGAAGGACGATGTCATCGCGTCGGCCGGCAGCCGTTACACCTACTCCGCCAACACGCTCGCGTACGCGCAGGCGGTCGAGGGTGGTGCCGAGCGCATCGCGCTCGTGGGCATGAGCTGCATGAGCTCGGTGCCGCCGGTCATGAGGCAGCGCAAGGCGGGCAAGGTCGCCCGGCGCCTCTCGCTGAACATCGGCCTGCTGTGCTCGAAGACCTTCGACGACGCGATCTTCGACGAGCTGCTCGACGCCAAGTACGGCCTGAAGCGGGCCGACATCAAGAAGATGAACATCAAGGGCCGGCTCCAGATCTGGATGCACAACGGCGATTACCACGAGGTCCCGCTGAAGGAGTGCCACGCGTGGACACGTGAGGGCTGCGAGCTCTGCCCCGACTTCGCCGCCGAGCACGCCGACATCTCCACTGGCGGCATCGGTGCCTTCAACGACTGGACGCTGACGGTCGTGCGCACCGACGTCGGGCGCGAGGTGATGGACGGCATGCGCTCCGAAGGTTGGATCGAGGTCCGCCCCGGCGACGACGACCCCGCCGCCATCGAGCTCATGCACAAGCTCTCGCGGAAGTCGCGCAATCGCTGGCCCGAGTTCGCGGTCGATGCGCCGCGCCTGGTGGGCGCGAACGGCGGCTAGGTCGTCGTCGTCGTCGACGACGACGAGGAGGAGGAAGAGGTCGTCGTGGTCGACGGCGGCTGGAATGCCGGATCGATCGTCGACCCGTCGGCGACATCGGGTAGCGTCAGCGGATCGAGCGTGTCGAAGTCGATGCTGTCGAGCGTGGCCTTGAAGAATCGCAGCAAGATCACGCGCTGCGAATCAGGCGTGCCGTCACCGTTCGTGTCACTGAGCGGATAGGTGCCCCGGAGCGAGACCCGCTCGTAGTCGAGACCGTCGAACGACTGGATCACCGCGAGCAGGTTGGCGGCATCCTGGTACGCGGCGTCGACCGGGATCGACCCGTCGTCCGTGGGTGTGATGCTCCACGTGACGGTCAGACGCTCGTGGTTCGCCTTGGTCGGAGCACTGACCTTGACCCGCGGCTTCGAGCCCGGCGGCGGCGGCTGCCCGTCGGGCGTGAGCGCGGCCTCGAGCTGCTCTCTCAGCACGACGACCGGCGACTTGGGCTTGGTCGTCGGCGGGGTGGTCGGGGGCTTGGTGGTTGTGGTGGCGGAGGTGGTCGGTGCGGCCGAGGTAGTCGACGGGGCTGAAGTGGTCAGTGGTGACGGCTTCGTGGTCGGCGGGATGATCACCACGGTGGGCGGCGTGGACGTGGACGGCGCCGTGACGGGGAGCGTCGTCGAGGTGGTCGAGGTGGCCGGGAGCGTCGTCGAGGTAGTCGAGCTCGTCGTGGTCGACCGCTTGTCGGGTGGCGTCGCCACCCTCGGCTCGTCGTCGCCCGAGGAGATCAGCCAGATCACGACCGCCGCGAGCACCACGAGCCCGATGCCCCCGGCGACGACGGCCAGGACGCGCCGGTCCGGCCCCCGCGGCCCTCCGGGCCCCACCGGGGGAATCCCGATCGTCGGCTCCTCGGGCCAGCCCATGCGCTCAGTCTCGCCCGGCCGGGGCTCGAAAAGGTGTCATCTCCGGGCCCGCGCGCCGGCGGAATCGCTACGGTGATGGCGGCGTGCCGGGAAGTCTGGTCGGCGTGAAGTCCAGCCGCGACCGAGGAGAGCCCGCTGGCCCGCCGCACGCACGTCCGGCTCCCGGTGCTCGGGAGGCTCGCGCCACCGCTCGGCGACGAGTTCATCCACGTCGAGACGACGAGCGCGATCGCGCTCCTGGTCGCCGCGGTCGCCGCGCTCGTGTGGGCGAACGTCGACGGGTCGGGCTACGCGGCGTGGTGGTCGAGCGACCTGACGGTCGGCGTGAGCGACGTCGCGATCACCGCGACGCGCCACGCGTGCGTGAACGACGGGCTGCTCTCGATCTTCTTCTTGCTCGTCGGCCTCGAGCTCAAGCGCGAGCTCGTCAGCGGCGAGCTCCGCGACCGGCGCCGGGTGGTCCTGCCCGCGCTGGCGGCGCTCGGCGGGATGGCGGCCGCGGCTCTGCTGTTCGTCGCGACGCGAACCGGCACGGACGCGGACGGCGGCTGGGCGGTCCCGATGGCGACCGACATCCCCTTCGCGCTCGGTGTGCTCGCCATCGCGGGCCGCAAGCTCCCCCCGGGCGCCCGACTCTTCCTGCTGAGCCTCGCGCTCTTCGACGACCTCGCCTCGCTGGTGGTGATCGCGGTGTTCTTCTCGGGTGGTGTCAGCGCGACCGTCGTGGCCGCCGGCCTCGGGCTCCTCGTCCCGGCACGGCCGATCCGCGGCCGCCGCGTGCTGGAGCAGATGGAGCACTGGCTGCTTCCCGTGTCGAGCTTCGTCGTCATCCCGCTCTTCGCGCTGGCCAACGCCGGCATCGATGTCGGCGGAGTCGGAGCCGGCCGCGTCACGCTGGGAGTCGTCGCCGGACGCGTCGTGGGTAAGCCGCTCGGGATCGTCGTGATCACCGCGCTCGCGATGCGGATGGGTCTCGGTGTGCTGCCGTCGGGCGTCCGCTTGCGCGACGTCGTCGCGATCGGCACCGTCGCGGGCATCGGATTCACCGTCGCGCTGTTCGTGGCCGATCGGGCCCTCGACGGGCCGGCGCTCGCCGAAGCCCGGTCGGGGACGTTGCTCGCCGCCGTCGTGAGCGCGGCGCTGGGCGCGGTGCTCCTCCTCCGCGCGTCGGCGGGGCACCGGCGGACATGAGGGTCGTCGCGCTCGTGCCCGACCTCATGGACCGGTCGCGGCTCGCGGCAGCCGTCGACGGTGTCGAGTTCACCGGTGGCGCGGGTGGGGCAGCCGGCGCCGACGTGGTGGTCGTCGACCTCGCACGCCACGCCGGCAGCGTGCCGGAGCTGCGGACGGTGGCGCCCAGCGCACGAATCGTGGCCTTCGGGCCGCACGTCGACGACGAGACCCTCGCCGCGGCCCGGGCAGCCGGTGCCGACGAGGTGATGCCCCGGTCCCGGTTCTTCCGTGACCCGGCGGCGGCGGTGGCCGGCAGCACCTGAATGGTGAGAGCCTCCCGACCGTGCCGGGGGCGGACGCGGACCTGACGGGGCGTAACTCGGCGCGCCGACACCCGGTCCAACCACACGTGACGTCTCTCCTGTCGCGCATCGAGTGCGGCGCCGAGGGCACGGGCGCGATCACGTTCGTGGGCTCGGCAGCGGGGGGTGTGACGGACCGAGTGCCGTGGGCCCGACTCCACGAGGACGCTCGCGCGACCGCGGCCGCGCTCCAGGCGCGCGGCGTCGGCCCGGGCGACCGCGTCGCCCTGCTCGGGCCGACCACGCGATCGCTCGTCGCGGCGATCCAGGCGAGTTGGCTCGCCGGGGCGGCCGTGGTGTGCCTGCCGTTGCCGATGCGGCTCGGCTCGATCGAGGAGTTCGCCGCCCAGACGCACCGGCGCATCCGCAATGCGGACGCGCGGCTCGTGCTCGTCGACCCGGAGCTCGAGCCGTTCCTCACGCACGACCCGGGCGACCCGCCTGTCGTACGGCTGCACGAGCTGCGAGGCGCGGCGGCGCGCTGGGAACGACCGCCCGACGACCCCGACGCGCTCGCGATCCTCCAGTTCACGAGCGGATCGACCGACGACCCGAAGGGGGTCGTGCTCCCGCACCGGTGCGTGGTGGCGAACATCGACGCGATCGCCGAGGGTGCCGAGCTGACCGGTGACGACGTCGGCGCGTCGTGGTTGCCGCTGTACCACGACATGGGGCTCATCGGGCTCCTGACGACCCCGATGATCACCGGCTTCGACCTGGTGCTCGCCGCGCCGCAGGACTTCGTCGCCTCGCCCGGCGACTGGATGCGCTGGATGTCGGACTACCGCGCGACCGTCACCTGCGGTCCGAACTTCGCGTACGCGCTCGCGGCGCGGGCGATGCGGCGCATGAGCGGACTCGATCTCTCGCCGTGGCGGCTCGCCCTCAACGGCGCGGAGCCGATCGACCCGGCGTCCGTCGAGGCGTTCTGCGAGGCCGGTGCCCCGCACGGGCTCGACCCGAAGTCGACGTTCTGCGTCTACGGCATGGCGGAGGCGACGCTCGCCATCTCGTTCCCCCAGCCGGGCACCGGCATGGGCATCGACACGGTCGACCGGCACGCGCTCGAGCTCGAGCGGTACGCGGCCCCGACGACGAGCGGGGGGAGCACACGCCGTCTGACGTTCCTCGGTCGGGCGCTGCGGGGCCTCGACGTGCGCGTCGCCGATCCGGAGACGGGCGACGTGCGCGGGGAGCGCGAGGTCGGGGAGATCGAGCTGCGAGGCACGTCGATGACCCCCGGATACTTCCGGCGACCCGACCTGACCGCGGCGACCCTCCACGACGGGTGGCTGCGCACCGGCGACCTCGGGTACCTGGCCGACGGCGAGATCGTGGTGTGCGGGCGGATCAAGGACGTGATCATCCTCGGCGGCCGGAACGTGTTCCCCGAGGAGATCGAGCGTGCCGCGGCGGACGTGGAGGGTGTTCGGGCCGGCAACGTGGTCGCGTTCGGCATTCCCGGGCGGCGCGGCCGTGAAGGGATCGTCGTGGTGGCCGAGACGAAGGCCGACGACCCCGACCCCCTTCGCGGTCAGGTCGTGACCCGCGTGTGCGACGTTGTGGGGATCCCGCCGCGGGAGGTCATCCTCGTGCGCGCCGGAAGCCTCCCCAAGACCAGCAGCGGCAAGCTCCAACGCAGCCTCTGCCGCGCCCGCTACCTCACCGACCAGCTCGCGCCCGCCTGAGCGCTCCTCCTTCTCGCCGCGCCGAGGAAGAGGTGAAGCGCGCGCCCGAGCCGTTCCTACCGCCGCGCGGCGACCGACCAGAATGAGCCGAATGGCCAAGGACCTCGCTGCGACCGAGACGTCAGTCGAGGTCGCGGAGGTGGTGTCGCCCCCGCAGACAGCCGAGCGAGCGCCCGCGGGCCGGGTATCCCGGCCCGCAGCGAGCGAGGCCATGGAGAGGGACGGCGATGCGGGCTCCGCGACCGGCCCGCCCCGACGTGCCCGCCGCCGCGACCTCTGGCGACTGTTCGCCGTCTTGCTGGTCCTCACCGCCGCGCTGCGGCTGCCGGCCTTCTTCGTCGACGTGTTCAACTCCGACGAGACGTTCCTGGCCACCCAGGCGCAGGTGATCAACCAGGGCGGCAACCTCTACCTCGAGGCGGCCGACCGCAAGCCACCACTCGTCCCGTACGTGTACGCGGCCGCGTTCGACGTGTTCGGCACCACCGACCTGTGGTCGGTGCGCGTCTTCGCCATGCTCGCAGGGGTCGGGACCGCGCTGCTCGTCGCGCTCGAGGCGCGACGGCGGTACGGACGACGCGCGGGGTGGATCGCCGGCGGGCTGTGCGTCCTCGCCCTCGTCGCCTTCGCGCCGCAGGACGGGCAGGCGGCGAACTTCGAGATCTTCATGCTGTTCCCGATGACGGCCGCGGTGCTGCTCGCGCGGCGCGGACGGGGAGTGAGCGCGGGCGTCGGCGTCGCGGTGGCGACACTCGCCAAGCAGACGGGCGCGTTCACGCTGCTCCCGGTGCTGTACTTGCTGTGGCGCAGGCGTCGTCAGCGCGGCGTGGGAGAAGCGGTCGTCGGGTTCTCGGTCCCGATCGCACTTGCCGCGCTCGCGGTCGGACCAGGCGATCTCCTCTACTGGACCATCCTCGGCAACGGCTCGTACATCAGCGTGGAGAACGCGCGCACGTACATCCTCGTGTCGCTGATCTTGATGACGCTGTCGTGGGCGGCGTGCAACCTCCCGATCGTGTGGCGTCTCCCGGCCGCATGGCGCGCGCGCCGTGAGCCGGCGCACGACGGCGACAACGACCTCGACTTGTGGCTGTGGCTGGGTTCCGGGGCGCTCGCCGTCGCGATCGGCTTCCGCTTCTTCGGGCACTACTACTTCCAGCTGGTCCCGCCGCTGTGTCTGCTGACCGCTGGATCACTCGTGCGCGCCTCGCGACGACTCGCGATCGCGACGCTCACGTTGGCGGCGCTCGCCGCGATCGCGTTCTCCGCCGCGGGCTACTTCATGCGCCCGTTCGGGCCGGAGCCCGACTACCAAGCAGTCAGCAAGTACCTCGCGTCCCATGTCACCGACGACAACCGGATCTTCGTGTGGGGCAGCGTTCCGGAGATCTACTGGGCATCCGGCAAGCTCCCGGCGACGCGCTTCGTCACGACGGGGACCTTCCTCGGCGGCAGTCACCCCGGGCGGCCCGCCGACGAGGCCGCACCCGAGGAGTCGAGCCCGAAGCTCTGGGACGAGTTCCTGCAGGATCTGCGCGACCGCCCACCACAGTACGTGCTCGACACGTCACCAGCCGGCATCAGGGGCGCGGAGTACACGCCGATCAACCGGTTCCCGCGCCTTCAGGCGATCATCGACGGGCGCTACCGCTTCGTCGGCTCGATCGACCGGATCGCGATCTACGCGCGCCGCTGACCCGCCACCTCGTCGCCGCGTCGTCGCCGCGCGCTCAGCCGGTGAACGTCGGCGTGACCGTGATGGGCGCCGGCGGCGGCGCCTCGACCTCGACGGCACCGATGTCGCAGCCGTTCTGCTGCGGGCGGGTGACACCCCGCTGGTCGACCGTGACCGTCGGGTCGCAGGCGGCGACCGGGATCGCGTCGATCAACGGGCTGCCGGACTGCGGCAGCATCGTCGGCGTCGGCCCACCATTGTCACCGAGCGCGCCGAGCAGCGGATCGGCGCCGTTCTGCGTGTCGCCGGCCCCGGTGAAGCCGCACGACGAGCCGGTCTCGTAGCTGTAGGACGAGCTGGTGGTGCCGCCGTTCAGGTCGCACTGCGCCCCCGCGATCACGGTCCCGAAGCTGGTGAGCGTTCCGGGACCGGCAGGCTCGATGCTGTTGTCGAAGGCGCGGACGTCCTCGGCCACACCGGCGTTTGCGATGTTCCCGGCCATCGTGACGTACGTGAGGGTGACGTCGCCGACCTCGGAGTTGATCGCGCCGCCGTCCGTGGTCCCGTCGGTCGCGGTGGTCTGGTTGGCGGTGATCGTCGAGTTCGTGACGTTGACGACGCCCTCGGCCTCCATGGCGCTGCCGTCCTCGGTGGCGGTGTTGCCGGCGAACGTCGAGCCGGTGACCGTGACCGCAGCGGCTTCGTCGCTGGTGTCGACCGCACCCCCGTCGCCATCCGACGCGTTCTCGGAGAAGGTGCTGTTCGTGATCGTGAGCGCCTCGTCGGAGTCGATCGCCCCACCGTCGCTGCCCGCATGGTTGCCGGTGAAGACGCTGGGATCGACGTCGATCGTCCCGGTGCCCGGCCCGTCCTCTTCACTCTTGAGCGCGCCGCCCTGATCGCTCGAGGTGTTGCCCTCGAACGTGGTGTCGGTGACACGGATGTTGTCGGCGTCGACCGCGCCACCCTCGTCCTGGTCGGCGTGATTGTCCCGGAACGTGCTGCGGTTGACCGTGACGGTTGCCTCGCCCTCGATGCCCCCACCGTCCGAGTCGTTCGTGTCGGTGCCGTTGACCACGGTCAAGTCGTTGATCGTGAGGTTCGCCGGGCCGTCGGAGTCGAGGATCTTGACCGTGCCGCCGCCGTCGATCGTGTGGCCGTTGCCGTTGACGGTGAGGTCCTGGTCGCCGGTGTACTCGGGGTCGGTGTTGCCTGTGAGCGTGATGTCGGCGAGCACGTTGATCGTGTGCGGGCCGCTCGGGTCGGCCGAGAGATCGAGGATCGCGTCGCGATACGACGCCTCGTCGGTGACGTCGCGCACGGTCTGGGAGGTGACGGCGGGCGGGGGAGGGGGCGTCTGGACCGTCTCCGGCCCCTCGGGCGGGTCCTGGTCGGGGGCGTCGGCCGCTCCCGCGAGCGTGCCGCTGCTCAGCCCGATCGAGCCGGCGGCGGCCAGCGCCGAGATCGAGAGCGTGGCGAGGAACGCCCGGCCCCTGTGAACGCGCAGCATCGCTCGACCTCCGCCCCGGCGACCCTCGGCCGGCTTGCGGATTCTTAACACGGCACCGCCGCCCGCGCCACGCTTTCGGGCGTCAGACCATCGGCCACGGGACCGAGTGGTAGCCGGGCTCGGGCTCCGGGAACTCGCCGTCGCGGAGGAGATCGGCGGCGCGGATGCCGACGGCGGCGAGCTCCCGGGGCGACAGCAGCTCGGCGAGATGCTCGCCGAGCTCGCCGTCGTCGAGCTCGCGCACGACGCGGCACACGGCGTCGCTGAGCGGTGGCGGGATGGGCTCGCCGGCGAAGTCCCAGATGACGGTCCGGAGCTTCCACGCGGGATGGAACGTGAGACCGTGGTCGATGCCGATGATCACGTCGTTCACCCGGTCGCGCAGGCAGTGCCCGCCCTTGCGGTCCGTGTTGTTGGCGAGCACGTCGAAGATGGCGAACTCGCGGAACCGGTCGGCGTGCTCCGGGAGCAACGTGAAGTAGTGCTCCTCGGGGTCGTGGTCGACGAAGCGCTGGATCGCACCCGTGCCGAGCGGTGCGTCGTCACGCATCACGGTGACGGGCACGACGCCCCACCCGAGCGCGCGGGACAGCTCGTAGGACGCGACCTCCCGTTGGCAGAGCGTGCCGTCGGGGAAGTCCCACAGCGGCCGTTCACCGCGGCGCGGCTTGTAGACGGCCGGGACCGTCACGCCGTCGGCGCGTGCCTCGACGAGGAACGTGCCGTTCGACGAGTAGCGCATGCGACCGAGCACCTCGAGGTCGCCACGCCCGAGGACGGCCGCGACCTCGTCGGGCGTCAGTTCCAGCGGGGACACCGGTGCCCGGCCGGGTCCATCGGCATCTCGCACAGCGGGCACGGCGGGCGCCCGGCTGCGACCGCCTCCGCCCCGCGCGCCGCCATCGCTCTCACCTGCGGACGCGTCGCGTAGATCCGCGCGACATAGCCCTCGGTCTCCTCGTCGACCGCATCGGTGGGGGGCGGCGCGGTGGCCTGCTCGTCCTCGTCGTCGTCCGACGAGCGTTCGCGCAGCTCGATCAGCACGAGCTCGCGTTCGGGGTCGAAGCCGAGGCCGATGAGCCGGGCGCGGAACAGCGGAACGGTCGGCTCGCGGAGCTCGGCGGTCGCCGCCGGGAGCGTGAGGGCGTCCTCGGGGTACTCGTCGGCGATGCGGTCGAGGAAGTTGACTGCCTCCCGGGCCAGCAGGTCGACCTGCTCCTTCTCCACGAGCACCGTCAGCTGCGCCGACTCGTTGCGCGCCTGGATGTAGAAGGCGCGCTGCCCCGGCTCGCCGACGGCGCCGGTACCGAGCGTGTCGACCGGGTCGAGCTCGATCGGGTCGGGCATCACGTTGCGTCCTTCGTCGCCTCGTCCTTGGGTCGCGGGGGCTGCAGCTCGTCGAGCGCGCCCGTGTCGTTGCACTTCAGCATGGCCACACCGTGGGCGGAGAACTCGAATGCCGTGACCGACGCCGGCGAGACGACGATCCGCTGGAACAGGTCGAGATGCACCCCGGTGTAGTGGGCGATGGCCGCCTTGATCGGATCGGCGTGCGACACCACGACGACCAGCTCGGCCGGGTGGTCGGCGACGACGGCGTCGAGGGTCTGGATCATGCGGGCCTGCATCGCGGCCAGCGACTCACCGCCCGGGAAGCGGGCCCGGGAGGGTGAGCGCTGCACCGTCTTCCAGAGGTCGGTCTTGGCGAGGTCGGCGATCTTGCCTCCGGTCCATTCCCCGTAGTCGGCCTCGAGCACACCGGTGAGCGGACGCACGTCGAGCCCGTGACGAGCGGCGACGGCGACGGCGGTCTGCGTGGTCCGCTCGATCGGGCTCGCATAGACCGCGGCGACCGGCAGCCCGGCGAGGCGCTCGGCGAGCGCGTCGGCCTGGCGTCGCCCCTCGTCGGACAGGTCGACACCAGGTGCGCGCCCCGACAGCAGGGGCCCGGTCTGCTCGGTCACCGCGTGGCGAGCGAGCACGAGTCGGGTCGACGCAGGGGGTGGCGGCGGCGCTTCGCCGTCGGTGCTGACGGCTTCGGGCGGTGCGTCGACGGGAGGCGCGACGGTCTCGGTCACGTCGCGATCGTACCGGCGCTTCCGGTCGCTCGATCTCGGACGAGGGGAACCGTGGCTTCGTGCGCGCGCTCGACGGCTTGCGCCGTACCGCCGACGCACTCGGTGAACACGACGAAGGAACGCGGTGCGACGGGTTCCTGCACCAACTCGAACCGGAGTGGGATCGTCTCGCCCGGTAGTGTCGAGCGCCGTGAGGCGAGCGCTGATCACCGGCATCACCGGTCAGGACGGCAGGCACATGTCGGAGTTCCTGACCGAGAAGGGGTATCAGGTCTTCGGGCTCGTGCGCGGGCAGAACAACCCGAAGACACAGCTCGTGCTCGACGAGAACCCCGCCCTCGAGCTCGTCGAGGGTGATCTTCGCGACCTGTCGTCGCTCATCGCCGCGGTCGAGCAGGTTCAGCCCGACGAGGTCTACAACCTCGGCGCGATGAGCTTCGTCGCGCTGTCGTTCCGCCAGCCCGAGCTCACCGCCGACATCACGGGTCTGGGCGTGTTGCGGATGCTCGAGGCGATTCGCATCGTCGGCGGCCCCGACAACAACCCGGTCCGCTTCTACCAGGCGTCGTCGTCGGAGATGTTCGGCAAGGTCCGCCAGACGCCACAGACCGAGCAGACGCCGTTCCACCCGCGCTCGCCATACGGCGTCGCCAAGGTGTTCGGGCACTCGATGACCGTCAACTACCGCGAGTCGTACGGACTGCACGCGTCGTCCGGCATCTGCTTCAACCACGAGTCGCCGCGCCGTGGGCTCGAGTTCGTCACGCGCAAGATCACGAACGGGCTCGCGCGCATCAAGCTCGGGCTTCAGGACGCGCTCACGCTCGGCAACCTCGACACGTCGCGCGACTGGGGCTACGCGGGCGACTACGTCCAGGCGATGTGGCTCATGACCCAGCAGGACGAACCCGACGACTACGTGATCGCCACCGGCGAGACGCACACCATCCGCGACTTCCTCGAGACGGCGTTCCGGTGCGCCGGGATCGACGACTGGAGCTCGTACGTTCGCCAGGACCAGCGGTTCATGCGCCCTGCCGAGGTCGACCTCTTGATCGGCGACGCGAGCAAGGCCCGGCGTGAGCTCGGATGGGCGCCGAAGGTGGGCTTCGAGGAGCTCGCCCGCATGATGTACGAAGCCGACCTCAAGGACGAGACCGAGAAGGCCGCGAACGGTCGGTAGCGCGCGTCAGGCCCGCGGCGCGTCTGCCACCTGCCGCGCCGCGACCAGCACGGGGTCCCACAGCGGCGAGAGCGGTGGCGCGTACGACAGGTCGACGTACGAGAGCTCGTCAGCCGTCATCTCGTTCCAGATCGCGGTTGCAAGCACGTCGATGCGCTTGGCCGCGCCCTCCTCGCCCACGATCTGCGCGCCCAACAGCCGCCCCGATCCCCGTTCGGCGACGGCCTTGACCCGGATCTTCGAAGCACCGGGGAAGTAACCGGCGCGCGTGGTCGACTCGATCGTCGCCGCGGCCGCGTCGAAGCCACCGTCGGCCGCTTCACGCTCGTTGAGCCCCGTGCGCGCCACCTCGTACTTGCAGATCTTGGACACCGCGGTGCCGATCACGCCGGGGAAGCTGGCGTCGCCTCCCGTCGCGTTGATCCCGACGACACGGCCCTGCTTGTTCGCGTGCGTACCCAACGCGATCGCGACCGGCCGGCCCGAGACGCGGTGTCGCGTCTCGACACAGTCGCCCGCGGCCCATACGCCGTCAGCCGACGTGCGCATCCGGTCGTCGGTGACGATCCCCTTGGTCTGCTCACCGACCGCGATGCCGGCGTGGGCCGCGAGGTCGCTGTTGGGGCGCACGCCGAGGCCGAGGATCACGATGTCGGCCGGCAACGTCGTGCGCTTCGTCCGCACGGCGCGGACGCGGCCGTCTGACGCGTCGAAGCCTTCGACCGCTTCCCCGAGGTGGAGCTCCACTCCCGAGCCTCGCAGCGCCTCGGCAACCAGCGCGCCCATGTCGGGATCGAGCGTCGTCATCGGTTGCGGCGCGGCCTCGACGAGCGCGACTCGAAGGCCGCGCATCACGAGTGCCTCCGCGAGCTCGAGCCCGACGTAGCCGCCGCCGACGACGACCGCGTGCCTCGTGTCGTCGGCGAGCTCGTCGACCGCGGCGCGGACCGCGACGCCGTCGGCCAGGGTCTGCACGCCGAAGATTCCCTGCGCGTCGATGCCGGGGATCGGCGGGCGGACGGGCGTCGCTCCGGTCGCGATGACGAGCTGGTCGAACGGCTCCCACCCTCCGGTCCCGCCGGCGGTGGGTTGCACCTCGACCGCTCGCCGGCCGAGATCGATGGCGGTGACCAGGTGACCGGTGCGCACGTCGATGCCACGACGGCGGTGCTCCTCGGGCGAGCGCGCGATCAGCGCGTCGACCTCCTTGACGACGTTGCCCACGAAGTACGGGATGCCACAGGCGGAGTACGACGTGAACTCGTCGCGCTCGAACGCGACGATCTCGAGCTCGTCGACGCTGCGGCGACGGCGCGCCTGCGCCGCTGCCGTCATGCCGCCGGCGTCCCCGCCGATGACGACGAGCCGGTCAGTCACCGCAGCCACGTGCCGCGCTCGACCTGCCCGGGCGAGTTGAGAAACGCAACATGGAGACTTGTGCGTTTCTGAACCTGCCCGGGCAGGTCGAGCGCGGCATCAAGAGGGGGCATGGGCGAGGGCGCGTTCGGCTTCCTCGACGAAGCGGTGGACGAGCTCGCCGGCAGGGACCAGTTCGTGGATGGCCCCGATGCCCTGGCCGGCCGGGTAGCACTCGCGCTCGGGGTCGACGTCGGTCGCCGCGTCGCCGAGCGGGAGATTCATGAAGCCGCCACCGGTCGAGACCAGGATCTGCTCCGGGAACGGCTTGAGCTCGTCGGGGTGCTCCTCGTAGTACTGGGTGGTCTTGTTGCGGACCGCGCGCAGGGTCTTGCCCGTGAACGCGCGACTGACCACGGTCCCGTCCTCGGGGGTGGCGATCAGCGCCTCCTTGTAGCCGATGACCGCGCGCGCCTCCGGTGTCGCGATGAACCGTGTCCCGACCCACACGCCGTCGGCACCGAGCATGAGGGCCGCCGCCAGGCCGCGTCCGTCGAAGATCCCGCCGGCCGCCACGACCGGCACGCGGTCACCCACCGCGTCGACGATCTGCGGGACGAGCGGCATCGTGGCGACGGTCCCGGTGTGCCCGCCCGCCTCCGTTCCCTGCGCGACGACGAGGTCGCACCCGGCTTCGACCGCGGCGATCGCGTGCCGGACCTTCCCGCACATGTTGACGACGAGGACATTGTTGCGGTGGCAGAGATCGATGACGTCGCGCGGCACACCGAGCGCGGCGACGAACACCGGCGAGCCCTCCGCGATGAGCAGCTCGACGTTCTCCATCATCTGGTGCGGCAACGCGGTCAGCAGATCGACCCCGAACGGCTTGTCGGTGAGCTGCTTCGTGGCGCGGATCTCGTCGACCATCTGGTCGCTGCTCATCGCGCCGGCGCCGAGGCACCCGAAGCCGCCCGCTTCGGACACGGCGGCGACGAGACGGTGGTACGAGACGCCGCCCATCCCCGCGAGCATCACGGGGTGCTCGACCTGGAGAACGTCGGTCAGCCGGGTGCGCATCGACTCGACACTAACCTTGGAACGTGGCTGCCTCACCGCTGGTCGGCGTGATCATGGGCAGCGACTCCGATCTACGGGTCATGCAGGACGCGATCGACGTCCTGGCCGAGTTCGAGGTCGGGCACGAGGTCCGCGTCGTGTCTGCGCACCGCACGCCCGACGTGATGTTCGAGTACGCCCGCACCGCGGCCGACCGCGGGCTGCGCGTCATCATCGCCGGCGCGGGGGGCGCCGCCCACCTGCCCGGCATGACCGCGTCGCTCACACCGTTGCCGGTCATCGGCGTCCCGGTCGCGCTCGCGCACCACGACGGCCTCGACTCGCTGCTCTCGATCGTGCAGATGCCCGCGGGCGTCCCGGTAGCCACGGTTGCCGTCGACAACGCACGCAACGCGGGCCTGCTCGCGGTGCGGATCCTGGGGATCGGCGACGACGCCCTGCGGGACGCGATGCAGCGCTACCAGCGCGAGCTCTCCGACGCGGTCAAGGAGAAGGACGAGAAGGTCAGAAAGCGCTTCGAGAGCTGAGACACCCGATATGCACCAGGAGCTCGCGATCCTGCTCGCGCTCACCGCGGCGTTCCTCTTCGCGGTCAGCAACGTCGTCGAGCAGCGGGTTGCCGCGCAGGCGCCGATGGAAGAATCGCTCCGACCCCGGCTGCTGGTCCGGCTCTTCCGCCATCCGGCGTGGCAGGGGGGCTTCGTCGCCGACGTCGGTGGCTACGGCGCGCAAGCTGCCGCGCTCGCGTTCGGCGCGCTGCTCCTGGTCGCCCCGCTCATCGCGTGCGGTCTGCTGTTCTCGCTGCTGCTCGAGGCGCGGCTGGCGCGCACGAGGCTCCCGACCGCCGACCTCGTCGCGGCCGCGCTCCTATGCGGAGGGGTCGGGCTGTTCCTCGGCATCGGCGACCCGTCGGGCGGCCGGGCCGTCGTCGCTGCGACGCGCTGGGCGCCGGTCGCGATCGTCGGTGCCGCGATCATCGGGCTGTGCGCGGTGGGGCGTCGGCGCGCGCGCGGGCCGGCGCGGGCGATGCTCTTCGGGCTCGCAGCCGGGCTGACGTTCGGGATCAACTCTGCCGTCACGAAGACCGTCGTTCACGTGATCGCCGACGACGGCGTGCTCCACGTATTCACGAGGTGGGAGCTGTACGCGCTCGCCGTGCTGTCACTCGGGGGACTGCTGATCGTGCAGAGCGCGTTCCAGGCCGGCTCGCTCAAGTCGGCGCTCCCCGCGCTCGAGGTCAGCGAGCCCGTTGTCGCGACGATCATCGGCGCCGCGATCCTCGACGAGCATCTGCACGCCGACACGCTGGTCGACCGGGTCCTGATCGCCGTGTCGATCACGGCGATGCTCTACGGGACGCTGGCGCTTGCCCGCTCCGAAGGCGAGCGTGGGCAGCCCGCCGACCGAGTCGGCGTCGCACACGTGTAGCCCCGCGCGACAGGATGCAGGCATGTGGCCCGCACCACACGCTGCCGCGAACCCCGACAAGCCGGCCTACGTCATGGCCGGGAGCGGCGAGGTCGTCACCTATCGCGAGCTGAACGACCGCTCGAACCGGCTCGCTCAGCTGCTCCACGACCGCGGGTTGCGCTTCGGGGACCACGTCGCGATCTTCATGGAGAACAACGCGCGCTACCTCGAGGTCGCGTGGGCTGCGCAGCGTTCGGGGCTGTACTTCACCGCGGTCAACTACCACTTCAATGCCGAAGAGGTCGCGTACATCCTCGACAACTGCGACGCCAAGGCCGTGGTCGTCTCGGCCGCGCTCGGCGCAGTGCTGCACGACCTCCTCGCCGTGATCCCGACCCGGGTCGAGACGCGGCTCGCGGTCGGCGGCGACGTCGGGGGCTACGAGCTCTACGAGGAGGTGACCTCGGTGTACCCCGCGGCGCCGCTCGCCGAGGAGCTCGAAGGCCACGCCATGCTGTACTCGTCGGGAACGACCGGCCGCCCGAAGGGCATCAAGTACCCGCTGGAGCGCAGGCCCGTCGGCAACCCGGCACCGTCGTTCGCCGGCTTCGGTGCGATCTACCAGCTCGACGAGAGCTCGGTGTACCTCTCGCCTGCGCCGCTGTACCACTCCGCGCCGCTCCAGTTCTGCATCGCGATGACGCGCATCGGCGGCACGGTTGTCATCCTCGAGCGCTTCGACCCCGAAGGGGCGCTGGCCGCGATCGAGAAGCACCGGGTGACGCACGCGCAGCTCGTCCCGACGATGTTCGTGCGCATGCTGAAGCTCCCCGAAGAGGTGCGGCGACGATACGACGTGTCGTCGCTGCGCAAGGCGGTCCATGCCGCGGCGCCGTGCCCGGTGGAGGTCAAGCGGCAGATGATCGACTGGTGGGGCCCGATCCTGTTCGAGTACTACGCGGCGACGGAAGGCACCGGGGCGACGATGATCACAAGCAAGGAGTGGCTCGCGCATCCTGGCTCGGTCGGCCGTTCGCACCTCTCGACGGTGCACATCCTCGACGACGACGGCAAGGAGCTGCCTACCGGGGAGCCCGGCGTCATCTGGTTCGAGCCGAGCGCCACGAGCCTGACCTTCGAGTACTACAAGGACCCGGACAAGACCGCGTCGTCGCACAACCGCGAGGGTTGGGCCACCGTCGGCGACATCGGGTACCTCGACGACGAGGGCTACCTCTACCTGACCGACCGGCGCGACTTCATGATCGTGTCGGGCGGCGTCAACATCTATCCGCAGGAGGCCGAGAACCTCCTCGTCATGCACCCGAAGGTGCTCGACGTCGCGGTGTTCGGCGTGCCGAACGAGGAGATGGGCGAGGAAGTGAAGGCCGTGGTGCAGCCCGTCGACATGGCCGACGCGGGGCCCGAGCTCGAGCGCGAGCTGCTCGCGTACTGCCGCGAGCACCTCGCGCACTACAAGTGCCCGCGCACGGTGGACTTCGAGGCCGAGCTCCCACGCCAGCCGACGGGCAAGCTCTACAAGCGCCTGCTCCGCGACCGCTACTGGACCGGGAGAGAGACGCGCATTGTCTGACGCGACCGACGGGATCCAAGTGGCGATCCGCGCCTGCCGCACGGATGACATCGACGCGGTGCTCGAGCTGTGGCGCGTCGCCGGCAGCCCCGAGAGCACCGGCAGCGACTACGACGGCGTGACCACCTTGCTCCGCCGTGATCCCGAGGCGCTGCTCGTCGCCGAGATCGCCGGGCGCATCGTCGGCACGATCATCGGGGGCTGGGACGGCTGGCGCGCGAACCTCTACCGGATCGCGGTCCTTCCCGACCAACGACGGCGCAGCATCGGGCGCGCCCTCGTGCGCACCGCCGAGAGCCGGCTGCGGACGCGCGGCATGCGGCGGTGCAGCGCGATCGTGCTCGTCGACAACACCGAAGCGGTCGAGTTCTGGCGGGCGCTCGGCTACGAGCCGCAACCGGAGGTCGGCCGCTACGTGCGCACGTTCGCGTGAGTGACACGGGTCCCTCGCCGGTGCGAGACTGACCGGCCGTGATCCGGGTGATCGAGCGCTGAGGTTCGGCGTGGCGGACTACCTGCTGCTGGTCGACGATCTCGAAGCCGAGGAGGCCAACCTCGACGCGCTGGTCGCGCCACTCGACGAGACCCGATGGCGGGCACCGACACCCGCCACGGGGTGGGACATCCGCGACTCGATCGCGCACCTGGGTTGGTCCGAGGAGCTGGCGAACAGCGCGTTGCACCACGTGGGGGACTTCGAACGCCGCCTGAGCGAGCTCGCCGGCGCGATCGACCGCGCGGGCAACGTGATGGTCGCGCGCGGCCGGTCGATGACGGGTGCGGACGTGCTCGCGTGGTGGCGCGACGTGCGGGCGCGCACGATCACGGGGTTGCGCGCCCGCGACGCGAAGGAGCGGATCCCGTGGATCGCGGGACCGATGTCGGCGATGTCGTTCGCGACTGCCCGCCTGATGGAGACGTGGGCCCACGGCCAGGACGTCGCCGACGCGCTCGCGGTCGAGCGTGCCCCGACCGAGCGCCTCCGCCACGTCGCCGACCTGGGTGTGCGCACGCGCCGTTTCGCCTACGCGGCACGAGGGCGGGACCTGCCCGACGGCGACGTCCGGGTCGAGCTCGAGGGCCCCGGTGGCACGCGCTGGACCTGGGGCGAGTCGACGACCGACGTCGTGCGCGGCCCCGCGATCGAGTTCTGCCTGGTCACGACGCAGCGCCGGAACCCCGCCGACACCCGTCTCGAGGTGACCGGCGCGCTGGCGCGCGAGTGGATCGCGATCGCCCAGGCCTTCGCGGGGCCACCGACCGAGCACCGGGCGGCGCGCGGGACCGAGGCGGCGCTGCCGTGAGCCAGACCCTGGCCGGCGTGCTGCGCGAGCGGGCCGCGCTCCACGGGGACCGGCCCGCATTCACGTTCGAGGACCGGACGATCACGTACGCCGACCTCGACGCAGCCGCGAACCGTGTCGCAGCGGCGCTCGCCGCCGACGGTGTTGGCAAGGGTGACCGCGTCGCGTTCCTCGACAAGAACGTGCCCGAGTTCTTCGAGCTGCTCTTCGGCGCAGGCAAGATCGGCGCGGTGATGGTCGCGGTCAACTGGCGACTCGCGCCGGCCGAGGTCGCGCACATCGTCAACGACGCGCAGGCTCGTGTGCTGGTGATCGGTGCGGAGTTCCTGCCCGTGCTGGAGAAGATCGAGGACGAGCTCGCGACCGTCAGCAGGGTTCTCGTGATCGGCGACGACGGGCGCGGCGAGTCCTGGGCCGAGTGGCGCGACCGGCAGCCGGCGGACGACCCCGATGTCGACGTGTCGACCGATGACGTCGCGATCCAGTTCTACACGTCGGGCACGACCGGGCTCCCGAAGGGGGCCATGCTCTCGAACCACAACCTCTTCGCGCTCGTGCCCGCCGGCAACGAGGCGTTCGGTCTCGGCGACGACACCGTGATCCTGGTCGTGATGCCGCTGTTCCATGTGGCCGGCGCCGGGTGGGCGCTGTTCGGTCTGTGCAACGGGTCGCACAACGTCCTGCTGCGCGACGTCGACCTGGCGGCGATCCTGCGCGCGATCCCGGAGCACCGGGTGACGCACAGCGTGTTCGTGCCCGCGGTGCTGCAATTCCTGCTGATGACGCCGGGTGTGGACGAGACCGACTTCTCGAGCCTGCGCACGATCGTCTACGGCGCGTCGCCGATCTCCGAGGAGGTGCTGGTGAAGTCGGTGGAGCGCTTCGGCTGTGACTTCGTCCAGGCGTACGGGCTGACCGAGACGAACGGAGCGGTCGTGTTGCTCGCGGCCGAGGACCACGACCCGTCGGGGCCCAACCGTCACCGGCTCCATGCCGCCGGCCGGCCGATCCCGAACTCGGGCGTCGAGATCCGCATCGTCGACGACTCGGGTGCCGAGCTGCCGATCGGTGCGGTGGGCGAGGTGTGGATCAAGTCGCCGACGAACATGGTCGGCTACTGGAACATGCCCGAGGCCACAGCCAGCGCGCTGACGGACGACGGCTGGTTCAAGTCGGGCGACGCGGGTTACCTCGACGACGACGGTTACCTCTACATCCACGACCGCGTGAAGGACATGATCATCTCGGGTGGCGAGAACGTGTATCCCGCGGAAGTCGAGAGCGTGCTGATGGCGCATCCCCAATTGGCCGACGCGGCGGTCATCGGCGTGCCCGACGAGCGCTGGGGCGAGGCCGTGAAGGCGATCGTGGTCCGCGCGCCCGGGGCCGACCTCGGCGACCGTGACGTGATCGCGTGGTGCCGCGAGCGGCTCGCGGGCTACAAGTGCCCGAGGTCGGTCGACTGGGCCGAGGCGCTGCCACGCAACCCGTCGGGCAAGATCCTCAAGAAGAACCTGCGCGCGCCGTACTGGGAGGGCCGCGACCGCCAGGTCGGCTAGGTTCGCCGCGTGAGCGCACCGCTCACGCCGCTGGCCGACGCCCTCGACCCCACCGGCGGTTCGAGCGCGTGAGCGTCGTCGACCGGTCGGAGCGGGCGACCGCGGCACCGGCCGAGCCGTGGCCCCTCGTCGGCCGGGGCGCAGAGCTCGCAGTGGTCGAGTGCGCGCTGGCCGACGGACGCGGCGTGGTCTTGGTGGGCGCGCCCGGCGTCGGCAAGACACGACTCGCACGCGAGGCCGCCGCGCTCGCGACCGAGCACGGCGCGTACGTCGAACGTCTCGTCGCCACACGATCGGCGCAGGCGATCCCGCTCGGCGTGTTCGCACACCTCACGATCGAGGCCGACCCCGAGCTGACAGTCAATCCGATCGTGTCGCTCCGCGGGCAGCTCGTCGAGCTCGCCGGTACCAGGCGTTTGGTCGTCGTCGTCGACGACGCGCGTTCGCGGCGAGTCGGCCGCGCGGCGCACGCACCGATGTCGTCGCGAAGAAGGGCAAGAGGGGGAAGGTCCCGGCAGATGCGTGCACGCTCGTGACCGATGCCCAGGTCACGTCGCTGATCCCCACGCCGCAACCGGGCGAGCCGGACACCGACCTGCGGAACGGGGTCGGCTGTAACTGGAAGGTGCAGGACAACCTCGACATGCAGAACCAGGGAACCCTGCACGTCACAGTGGAGAAGATTCCCGGATCGCAGTCCTTCGCCAAGCTGGCGCTCAAGACGGAAGCCAAGGATGCCAACGCGCCGCGCATCAAGGGGCTGGGCTCGTTCGCCTACCAGGCATCGCTCATCCCTGCCGACACGGAGGTCAAGGCCCTCGTCCACGGGCTCCTCCTCGACCTGGAGTACGGCAATCTTCGTCCCCGTCACCGACGACGAGAAGGCCACGCTCCTGGAGATCGCCAAGGCCGTTGCGAAGAAGCTCTGACGGCAGTGGATCGAGACGACGCGCTCGACCTGCTCCCGCCGCTGTACGCCGTGGCCCTGCGCCTGCACGAGGTGGGCGCGGAGCCGGCGGTGATCGCGGCGGGAGTGGGTGTCGAGCCCGAATCGGTGGGCAGCCTCCTGTCGGTCGCGCAGACGAAGCTCGACGAGATCCTCCGTCAGTTCCAGAGCTAGTGCGGGATCTCGTCCCAGGGTCGGTCGACGTCGACCCGGGGCTCCGGGGGGAGGCCGAGCACGCGCTCGCCCACGATGTTGCGCTGTACCTCGTCGGTGCCGCCGCGGATCGAGATCGACGGCGCGGTGAGGAACAGCGTGCGCCACTCGCCGGCATCGTCCGGCGCGGCGTCCGGCTCGCCCGCGACACCCGCGGCGCCCAGCACCGAGAGCGCGGCGTCGGCAGTCGCCTTGAAGATCGCGCTTCCCCGGAGCTTCGCCCCCGACCCCTCCGGTCCCGGTGTGCGACCGGCCTTCGCCGCGGCGCGGGCGCGCCGCGCCGTGAGGCGCGCGACCTCCGACCGCACGTGCACGCCCATGATCCGGTCGCGGGTGACACGGTCCGCGCCGCGCGCGAGCTCGAGCAGCCGCTCGGCCGGGCTGCCCATGCCGGTGCCGACTGTGCCGACGGCACCGCGCTCGTTCGCGAGCGCGGTGCGCGCCACCGCCCAGCCCTCTCCGACCCCCGCGATGCGGTCGCGGTCGAGCGCAGGAGCACGCTCGAGGAACACCTCGCTGAAGTGCGCATCGCCGTTCATCTGGCGCAGCGGCCGGACCTCGACGCCCGGTGCGCGCATGTCGATCGCGAAGGCGGTGATCCCCGTGTGCTTGGGCACGCCGGGATCGCTGCGAGCGAGTAGGAAGCCCCAACGCGCGTAATGCGCGCGGCTGCTCCAGACCTTCTGGCCGGTGACCCACCAGGTATCGCCGTCGCGCTCGGCGCGCGTAGACACGTTGGCGAGGTCGGACCCGGCCCCCGGCTCCGAGAACAGCTGGCACCAGATCTCGTCGCCGTTGCGGATCGGCGGCAGCCAGCGCGCCTGCTGCTCGGGCGTCGCCATCGTGAGCAGGGTCGGCGCGACGACGGACAAGCCGACGAGATAGGGATAGAGGTCGGGTTGCTCGAACGCGCTCAGCTCGCTCGCGATGACGGAACCCTCGGACGGCGTCGCGCCGCGCCCGCCGTACTCGCGCGGCCACATCGGGACCGCCCATCCACCCTCCGCCAGCGCGGCGAGGTACGTGCGGCCGGGCTCGAGGTCGTCGCTGCCCGCGCCGAGGACCGTGACGGCGTCACCTTTCGCACGCGGCCGCAGCAGCTCGGCGAACGCCGCTCGCGCCTCGTCGCGCAGCGAGTCGCCGGCCACCGGAGCGGTCACTCCGTGTTGATCGCCCGGAGGACGTCGAGGTGCGCGGCGCGCCGCGCGGGTGGCCAGCCCGCGCCGAGACCCGCGAGCCCGGCGAGCACGAGGAAGATCAGCAGCTGACCGACCGGCAAGGAGAGCGAGATGCCTTCGTCCTTCAGCGCCTGCACGATCGCACCGCCGAAACCGAGGCCGATCCCCAGCCCGAGCAGCGACCCGAACACCGCGACGACCAGCGCCTCGCCCCGGACCATGCGCCGCAGCTGGACGCGAGTCATCCCGACCGCGCGGAGCAGCCCGATCTCCTGTGTCCGCTCGTAGATCGAGAGCGCGAGGGTGTTGACGATGCCCATCAGGGCGATGATCACTGCGAACAGCAGCAGCACGTACATGAGGTTGAGGACCTGGTCGAAGCGCGCCAGCTGGTCGTCCTTGAACTCGGCCTTGTTCTGCGCCTTGATGCCGCCGAACTGGTGGGCGACCCTCTGCACGACCTTGTGCGCCTGCTGGGTCGACACGTCGGACGGCTTGCGAATGAGGACGAACGAGTCGAGCGAGTCGAGGAACCGCTTGTCCCAGTCCTGCAACGTGATGATGTAGTTGCCGTTGAAGGGCAACGCCTTGCGGTCGGTGAACACGCCGCTGATCGTGAGGTCAGCCTCCCCCTTCGGGAACCGCATGCGGACCTTCGAGCCGACGTGGCACGGCGTGTTGCCCACGCAGACCTTCTCGCCGATCACGTCCTTGAACACGAGCACGCCGTTGCTCGCGAACTGCGCCCGGTCGAAGTTGCGGATGGGTGCGTCGGTCACCCGCCGGAAGTTCGCCGTCGTGCCGAGCACCTGCTCGCCGTTGCCGTCGACCTCGACCGCGGCGTTTCGAAAGGGGACGACGGTCGACCCGGGCAGGCGCCTCCGGACGCCATTGGCCGCGTCCGCGCTGAACGGCTGGAACGTCTCCGAGGACATGACGAAGTCGGCGTGCGTCTGGTTGTCGATGGCCTCGGCGAACGACGACTTGGCCGAAGCCCCGAAGATCGCGATCAGCGTGACCAGCGCGAGCCCGATCATCAACGCCGCCGCGGTCGAGGCGGTGCGGCGCGGGTTGCGCATCACGTTCTCGCGTGCGAGCAGGCCGGTGATGCTCTTGGTCCACTCGGCCGGGAGCGTGAGCACTCTGGCTGCCGGACGGGCCAGGAGCGGGCTCAGCATCGCGACCCCGATGAACACGAGCGCCGCGGCCACACCGACCAGGAGCTCGGGCTGGTCGGAGTTGCCGAACAGGCCTTGGACGAGCGCGGCGAGCCCGAGCACTCCGAAGATCGCACCCCACACGTAGCGGCGGGGGCCGGACGTCGGCCCGACCGCGTGGGCACGGAGCGCCGCGATCGGGGGCACACGTGCCGCGCGGCGCGCCGGCGCGAGTGACGACACGACGGTCACGAGCGCCCCGACGAGGAACGACACGACGATCGTGCGCGGCAGGATCTGCAGCGATCCGCTCGGGAGGTCGATGCCGAACGCGCTGAGCAGCGCCTCGAGTGGCTTCACGATCGCGATCCCCAGCGCCAGCCCGAGGACCGCCGACAGCACGCCGACGGCGAGCGCCTCCAGCGCGACCGAAGCGACCACTTGCCGGCCCGAGGCACCGAGCGCGCGGAGGAGCCCGAGCTCGCGCGTTCGTTGCGCGACCGTGATCGAGAACGTGTTGTAGATGATGAACGCGCCGACGAAGAGCGCGACGAGCGCGAAGATCAGCAGGAACGTGTTGAAGAACGAGAGGTTCGACTTGAGGTCGTCGGACTGCTCGTTGGCGAGCTGCTCACCGGTGATTGCCTCGTACTTCTTGGCGTCGCCGGCCTTGCGCAGCTCAGTGCGAATCCGGTCACGCAGGCCGACCTCCGACAGCCCGGGGTCGCCGCGGACCTGGATCTCGTCCCACTGGCCGACCCGGTTCATCACCTGCTGCGCGGTCGGCGGCGTGAACGCGGCGAGGGTCGCGCCGGCGAGGCCGTTCTCCTTGCCCCCGAACTCGAAGATGCCGGTGAGCTCGAACTTGCGCGGCGCAGCGCTCTGGAACGAGACCGTCACTTGGTCACCGATGCGGTAGCCCGCGTCCTCGGCCGTCTTCAGGTCGAGTGCCACCTGCGCGGGCGTGCGCGGCTGGCGGCCGCGCTTCAGGTCGAGCGACTGGTTGACGCGTGGTGGCAGGTGCCAGCTGGTCCCGAACGTCGGCGCCTGGTTCTGGACAGCTTTGCCGTCCTTGCCGATGACGAGCGCGTACTCGAAGACGCTCCCCTGCGCGAGCTTGACGCCGGGCATGCGCTGAACCGTCTGCTCCAGGCTCGCCGGCACCGGCGGACGCGTCTCGGCGTTGCCGCCCTGGTCGTTCTCGGCCTTGAACGGCTCGCGCGAGCGGACGACGACGTCGACACCCTTCGTCGTGTCGGTGAAGAGATCGTCGAACACGTTGCCCAACGTGTCCGTGAGCACGAACGTCCCCGCCATGAACGCGACGCCGAGCACGACCGCGATCGACGTCAGCACGAGCCGGAACTTGCGCGCGAGCAAGCTCTTCAGCGTCACGTGGCCCATCGGTCAGCCCACCTCAGCCGCCGAAGCGCTTCATCGTGTCGATCACCTTGTCGGCCGTGGGGCTCGCGAGCTCGTGGACGATCGCCCCGTCGGCGAGGAACACGACCCGGTCGGAGTAGCTGGCCGCGACCGGGTCGTGCGTGACCATGACGATCGTCTGATTGAGCTCGTCGACCGCCTTCCGCATGAACTCCAGGATCTCCGCGCTCGCCTTGGAGTCGAGGTTGCCCGTCGGCTCGTCGGCGAAGATGATCTCGGGCCTGCTGGCCAGCGCGCGCGCGACCGCGACGCGCTGCTGCTGTCCACCCGAGAGCTCGGACGGACGGTGTGACAACCGGTCCCTGAGGTGCACCGTGTCGACGATCCGGTCGACCCACTCACGGTCGGGCTTGCGGCCCGCCAGCGCCATCGGCAACGTGATGTTCTCGATCGCGTTGAGCGTCGGGATCAGGTTGTAGGCCTGGAAGACGAACCCGATCTTGTCGCGGCGGATCAGCGTCAGCTGCTTCTCGGAGGAGGCGCTGACCTCGGTGTCGCCGAGGAAGATCCGTCCGGACGTGACGCGGTCGAGGCCGGCGAGGCAGTGCAGCAGCGTCGACTTGCCCGAGCCCGACGGGCCCATGATCGCCGTGTAGCGGTGCCGCTCGAACTCGACGTTGACACCGTTGAGCGCCCGCACCTCGGTCGCGCCACTGCCGTAGATCTTGTACGCGTCGATCGCACGGGCGGCAATGTCGGTCTGCGTCGCGGGGGGAGTGGTCGTGGTCGCCACGGGCGCTCCTCGGTCGGGGTACGCGACACGCTACGACGCCCGACCGACCGACGGCACGGCGCTGGTGACGGGCGTCACCTTGCCGCCAGATCGAGCGAGGTTCAGCCGGTGCCGGAGGACGTACCCGAAGGCGCGGCCTCGGCGGGACGCGTCTCGTCGTAGCTCCCGTGCCGGCCGAGCCACACGAACCATCCGACACCGAACGCGAACAGCGCGGCGCTGACCCACGCGTTGACGCGGAGGCCGGCGACGAGGTGGGCATCGTCGATCCGCAGGTTCTCGAGCCAGAAGCGGCCGAACGTGTACAGCGCGATGTAGAGCGCGAACACCTGACCGCGCTTCAACCGGAAGCGCCGTTCGGCCCACAGCAGCACGCCGATCACGACGACGAGCGAATACAGCGACTCGTAGAGGAAGGTCGGGTGGAACGTCGCGTACTGCTGGTAGCCCGCGGGTCGATTCGCGCGGTCGATCTCGAGCCCCCAGGGCAGCGTCGTCGGCTCGCCGAACAGCTCCTGGTTGAACCAGTTGCCCCAGCGCCCGATCGCCTGCGCGAGCGCGACGCCCGGCGCCATCGCGTCGAGGATGCCGAGGCCGTCGTAGTGACGCCACCGGCAGAGCACGATCACCGCGAGCGAGCCGGCGGCCACCGCACCCCAGATGCCGAGCCCGCCCTTCCAGATCTCGAATGCGCGCTCCCAGTGACCCTCGAAGCGCTGGTAGTCGGTTGCGACGTGATACATGCGCGCGCCGATAATCCCGGCGAGCACCACGACGACGACGATGTCCTGGACCTCGCGCGGGTCATGGCCCTTCGCCTTCCACCGGCGCTGCGCGAACACCGCGGCGGCGACGATTCCGAGGGCGAGCATGAGCCCGTAGACGTGGATGGACAGTGGGCCGATGTCGATGGCGTTCTCGGACGGGCTCGGCAAGTACGCGAGCGCCGCGGACACGGACATCCGGTCGATGCTAGGAGCGGCGAGCGTCCCGGAGGGCGACGCCGGGTACCCCGGCGTCGAGCGAGCGCGACCATCAAGAGGAGCGGCGAGCGTCCCGCAGGGCGACGCCGGGCTTCAGCTCGACGGGGTCGGCTGCCGATACGGTCGCGCGGTCACATCGATCACGCGCTCCGGGTCACGTTCGACGCGACCCAGCGCGCCTTCCTGCATCCCGCGACGCACTAAGCGTCGTCGAGCACCAACCCCAACCGCCCACCGATGGGGTTGCGGCTGCGCCTGAAGGCGAGTTTCGACGTGAACGGGTACCACGGTCAGGCGCGCGTCGTACTCGAAGCGCTGAAGAAGTACGGCTTGATCGTCGCCGACAACGGGAGCAACTGGTTCATCACCGGGGCGTCCGACGCGCGCTGGAACGACGGCGACCTGAACCAGCTCAAGAGCGTGCTCGGCAGCGCGTTCGAGGTGGTCGACACCGGCGAGGCGCTGCACACCTGAGCTCGCCGCGCACCCCTACGCTCGACGAGTGAGCCTCTTCTCGTCGCGGCCCGTGCCGGAAGCTGCCGGTCCGGGTCAGGAGTCGGTGTGGGGCTACCCGCGGCCACCGCGGCTGGAGCCCGTTACCCGGCGGCTCCGCGTCGTGCTCGGCGGCGAGGTGATCGCGGAGACGACCCGCGGACTGCGGGTGTTGGAGACGAGCCACCCGCCGAACTACTACTTCCCGCCCGGCGACGTCGCCGACGACGCGCTCGAGCGCGGCGAGGGCGCGTCGTTCTGCGAGTTCAAGGGGCGGGCGCACTACTTCACGGTTCGCGGCGGCGGCCGGGCCGAGCCGGAGGCGGCGTGGGGCTACGACCGGCCGAGCGCCCCGTTCGACGCGCTCACCGGCTACGTCGCGTTCTACGCGGGGCGCATGGACGCGTGCTACGTCGACGACGAGCTCGCCATCGCGCAGCCCGGCGGCTTCTACGGCGGCTGGATCACCAGTGACGTGGTCGGGCCGTTCAAGGGCGGCCCCGGCACCCGCGGCTGGTAGCGCGCTCTCTTCGTGCGTGTCTCACGGTCGTAATCCGGGGCTCGGATGCGCCCGTCGGGGGTACGGTCCGATGCGTGACCGACGTCGCGATCCTCCTGTACGACCGGCTCACCGCGCTCGACGCGATCGGGCCCTACGAGGTGCTCCGTGGGCTGCCCGATTCGGACCTGCGGTTCGTGGCGGCCGAGCCGGGGCCGAAGCGGACCGACCACGGCAGCCTCGCCCTCGTGGCCGACCACGCGCTCACCGACGTGCCGAGCCCCGACATCATCGTCGTGCCGGGCGGGCCGGGAGAGGTGCAGGCGCGCGCCGGCAATCAAGTGCTCGACTGGCTGCGGGCGGCCGACGCGACGTCGCAGTGGACCACGTCGGTGTGCACGGGGTCGCTGATCCTCGGTGCGGCCGGCCTGCTCCGGGGCAAGCGGGCGACGAGCCACTGGACCGCGCTCGAAGAGCTGCGGAAGTTCGGCGCGGAGCCGACCGAGGAGCGCGTGGTCGTGCAGGGCAAGACCGTCACCGCGGCGGGCGTGTCGTCGGGGATCGACATGGCGCTGTGGCTCGTCGCCCAGGTCGCAGGCGACGACGTCGCGAAGGCGATCCAGCTCGCGATCGAGTACGACCCGCAGCCGCCCTTCGACGCGGGCTCGACGTCGAAGGCGCCGCCCGAGATCGTCGAGATGCTGCGCAGCAGCAGCCGCTTGGCTACGTGACGTGCCGCTCTCCCTTGTGGCGTTTCTGAGCATGCCCGGGCATGCTCAGAAACGCCACAGAGAAGCTCACTTGAGCAAGCGCGAGAGACGGCGGTCGGCGAGGACCTTGCCCGCGGTCTGGCACGTCGGGCAGTACACGACCTCGTGCGACTCGTACGACACGCGGCGCAGCGTGTCGCCGCAGCGCGGGCACGGCGTGCCGGCGCGTCCGTGCACCTCGAAGTGCCCGCCGAGCTTCGGCTCCGACAAGCCTCCGGTGCGGGCGCGCTCGCGATCGAGCCCGTCGGTCAGCACCGCGCGCACGGCGTCGAGCAGCCGCGCGCGCTCGTCGTCATCGAGCGCGCCGAGCGTCGCGTAGGGCGAGAGCCGGGCGCGCCACAGCGCGTCGTCGGCGTAGCCACGGCCGACACCGGCGACCGTCCGCTGGTCGCGCAGCCACGTGTGGATGCGGCGTCGGTCGTCGCCGTGCAACACGAGCTCGGCGAACTCGTCGCTGTCGGGCTCCGGACCGAGCTTGTCGAGCGGCCCGCGGTCGCCCGGCGCGAGTACCCACCACGCGGCCTTTCGCTCGGTGCCGTGCTCGCGCACGAACACGGCCGGCGCGCCGGCGAACCGGAAGCGCACGACGCCGCCCTTGCCACGCGTCTGCTTGGGCGGGTCCTCGAGGTCGACGCGCCCCGCCTGGGAGAGGTGGACGAGCATACGGTGCCCGTCGTCGAACTCGGCGACGAGGTACTTGCCGCGCCGCCCGACGTGCTCGAGCCGGTGCCCGACGAGCGCCTCGGGGCCCGGCGCGACCGTCTTCAGCGCGGCGAAGCCGATCGGCTGGTAGCCCTCGAGCGCGTGACCGCCGACCGCGGCCTCGAGGCGCTCCGCCAGCGCCTGCATCTGCGGCAGCTCGGGCACGTCACCCTCTCCGCTCTCGGCGCTCCGCGCCGGGCCGCTCGGGCCACGGCGGGCTGCGCCGCAGGGTACCTGCGGCGCGGACGCCCGCCTCAGGGTACCGGGGCGGGCTCGCGCTCCGGTTCGACCGGCTCGACGATCGCGAACGTCTCGCCCTCCGGGGACAGCGCGTCGCGCGGAAGCTCCTCGGCGCGCGCCCGGTCGCGGATGTCGGTGGCACGGCCGCGCGGCATCAGCCGCGTCATCACGAGCCCGAGCCCGGCCACGGCGACCGCCACCCAGAAGGTCCGGTGCAGCGCGCCCGCGAACGCGTCGCGCACGATCGCGCGGGTCGCCGGCGGCAACGGCGTCGCGTGCGCGGTGGGCGCGAGCACCCTGTCGGCGTCGATGTGCGCGCCACCGAATGCCGACGACAACCGGTCGGTGAGGCTCGAGAGCATCACCGACGCGGCGAGCGCGACACCGATCGCGCCACCGAGCTGCCGGGTGAAGTTGACCAGGCCGGTCGCGACCCCCATCTGCGGGAGCTGCACGGAGTTCTGCGCGGCGAGCGACGTCGACATGAACACGAGCCCCATGCCGCACCCGAGGAACAGGAGGTAGAGGCTGAGCTCGAGCTGCGACGAGTCGACCGTCAAGCGGGTGAGCAGGAAGGTGCCGACGACGACGAGCGCGGCGCCGGCGGTGACCACCACGCGGAACCCGGTCCGCAGCACCAGGCGCGCGCCGCCGGCCGAGCCGACCATCATCGCCAGCATCATCGGGATCAGGATGCGCCCGGCACCGGTGGCGGACTCGCCGAGCACGGTGCGGCCGAACAGGGGCAGGAACGACAGCACGCCGAACATCGACATGCCGAGGAACATCGTGATGATCGCCGCGGCCCGCAGCGCCGGGACCTCGAACAGGTCGAGTGGCAGCAGCGGCTCGACTGCTCGTCGCTCCACGACCACGAACGCGGCGAGCAGCGCGGCGCTGCCCACGAGCGCGCCGACGATCGTCGCCGAGCCCCACGCGTACGCACGCCCGCCCGACTCGAGCGCGAACACGAGCAGGCCACTCCACCCGAGCAGCGTGAGCAGGCCGGCCCAGTCGAAGCGATGCCGGTGGCGCTCCTCCAGCGGCTCGATCATCGTCGTGGCGACCAGCACGATCGCCGCGATCCCGACCGGCAGGTTCACGTAGAACACCCACCGCCAGGAGAGGCTGTCGGTGAGGAAGCCGCCGATGAACGGCCCGAGCACCGCCGCCAGGGCGAACACCGCGGCGTAGATCGCCGCGACCTTCGCCCGCTGCTCCATCGTGTACAGGTCGGCGCTGATCGTCTGGGCGACGGGCAGGATGCAGCCGGCGCCGAAGCCCTGGAAGGCGCGGAAGACGATCAGCTCGGTCATCGTCTGCGCGGTGCCGCACAGCGCCGAGCCCAGCAGGAAGATCGCCATCCCCGTGAGGAAGATGCGCTTGCGCCCGAACATGTCGGCGAGGCGCCCCCACAGTGGGATCGTGGCGATCTCGGCGAGCAGGAAGCCCGAGAACACCCACGCGTACGAGTCGATGCCGTGGAGGTCGCCGACGATCGTCGGCATCGCCGTTGCCACGATGGTGCCGTCGATCGACGCGAGGAACATGCCCGCGATCACCGCGACGGTCGTGAGGACGATCCGCTTCTTCGTCAGTCGCGCCGCGTACGCGGTGACGCCCGCGGTGGTGAGCGCGGTCATGGCGCGGAGCCTGAGAGGGCGGGCGCGACCAGCCGGGCGAACGCCGCGATCCGGCCCTCGACGCGTGGATCGCGGTGGTTCAGGTAGTCGACGAACAGTCCCCACAAGAACGTCGCGATCGCGTCGGCGGCCGCGTCGAGGTCGGCGCGCGCGTCGAGGTCGTCGGCGCCGGCGAGAACGAGCCGCCACCGCGCCCGCCAGATCTCGCCGAGCACCGCGCCGACTTCGAGCGCGTCCTCGTCACCGAGCACCGCCTCGCGCTGCATGAGTCGGAGGAACTCCTCGTCGGCGACGAGTCGTGAGAACTCCGCGCACGCGCGTTCGACGATCCGCGCCTCGACGCCGCGCGCGACCGGCGGCTCGAAGTCGGCCGCATCACGGCCGAAGCCCCGCGCCTGGTACACCGCGCGGATCAGCTCGGCCTTCGAGGCGAAGTGGTAGTAGAGCCCGGGCACGGTCACGCCCGCGGCCTCGGCGAGCTCGCGCATGCTGACTCGCGCGGTGCCCCGTTCCGAGTAGAGGCGGAGCGCGGTGTCGACGATCCGGTCCCGGGTCCCACCGCCAACGGACCGAGGGGGGGCCGTGCGGGCGGTCATCGGGCTCGAGCGTAGGCTTGCTTGAACGTTCGTTCAAGTCAGCAGGCTGCGGGTGACGCGGCCCTAGCGGGCTCGTCGGCGACGAGCCTTCGCGCTCGATCGCTGCATCCGGTCGAGGATGAGCTTCCGACGCGCCTGCAGGTCGGCGAACGTGAGTCGCTCGACCTCCGGTGGCACGAGGAAGCCGGCCTTGATCGCGTCGACGTTCACGACTGCTGCCGACGGGTCCATGCCCAGCTCCCGCGCGAGCCGCTCGCCGTGCGTCTGCGTGAAGTACATGTGGACGTGGACGATCTCGCCGAGCAGGTCGAGATCGGGCGCCAGCGTCGCGGTTGCGGCATTGAGGAACATCAGGTTCTTCACGAGCAGCATCAGGTCCTTCGGCGCACGCGCGCCGTAGCCGAGCAGCTTCTTCACGAGCTCCTGCAGCTCGGTCACCATCTCGTCGGCCGACATCTGCGTCGGGTCCTTCACCGGCTGGTCGAGCTCGAGGTCGGTGAACACCGCCTCGAGATCGGTATCGGGTGGGAACGCACCGAGGTCGCGCAGCGCAGCGAGCTGGCCGCGCACGTCGCCCGCGGTACCCGTGAGCAGGAGCCGCAAGAACGCGAGCCGCTGCGGCTCCGCCAGCCGTCCCGTGATCCCGAAGTCGAACAGGACCGTCCGCCCGCTCGGCTGCACGAGCAGGTTCCCGCCGTGCAGATCGCCGTGGAAGACGCCGTACAGCATCGCCCCTTCGAGGCACGCGATGAGCCCGGCGCGCAGCACCGCGGTCGTGTCGACGCCGGCCTCGTGCATCGACTCGACGTCGTCGAACGCGAAGCCGCGGAGCCGCTCCATCACCAGCACTCGACGCGTGACCAGCTCCGGGTGCGGGCGGGGCACGACCATCGTGCGCTGGCCGGTATCGGCGAACACGTGGGCGAGGTCGAGCATGTTCTCGGCCTCGAGGCGGAAGTCGAGCTCCTCGACGATCTGCTGGGCGAACAGCTCGACGAGCGCGGGCGGGTTCGCGAGCGCGGCGACGGGGATCCGGCCGACCAGCACCGGCGACAGCCAGGCGAGCGCGCGGACATCGGCGTGCACGAGCGCGGCGACCCGCGGCCGCTGCACCTTGACGACGACCTCCTCGCCGGTGACGAGACGGGCGGCGTGCACCTGCGCGATCGACGCGGCGGCAAGCGGCTCCCGCGCGAACTCCGAGAACACGTCTTCGAGGCGGCGGCCGAGATCGGCCTCGACGACCGCGCGGATGTCCTCGAAGTGCTCGGGGGGCACCTGGTCGCGCAGGCGCTTGAACTCGGTGACCAGCTCGTCGGGGAACAGACCTTCGAAGGCCGACACGATCTGCCCGAGCTTCACGTACGTGGAGCCGAGGTCCTCGAACGCCCGCCGCAGGCGCCGGGACACTCCCCGGCGCGAACGCTCGGTGCCGCGCTCGCGCAGCCACCAGCCGCCGAGTGCGACCGCCAGCGCGCCGAGCACGCGAGCGAGCCGGCCGAGCGGAGGCATCCGCCGGCGGGCGAGGAGCCCGGGCACCTCGCCGCGGGTCCGGGCGCGGACGACGCCGAGCCCGCGCTTCCACGCGAGCTGCGCGGGCTCGACCACCCACGGGCCCTCGTCGGTGAAGGCGAACTGCTCGAGATCGGGAGCGGGCACCGCTGAGACGCTATGCGTCGCGGCGTCGCCGGCCGCTCTCAGCAGCGGCCGCCCCAGGGCTGGCTCCCGCTCGCCAGCCACGTGTTGTACGCGACCGCATCCTGCTGCGCGGGCGTCGCGGCGGCGGGGTCTCCGAAGCCGCCGTTCGCCTCCCAGGTGCGCTGGTCGAACTGCCAGGCCCCCCGGTACGTCCCGCTGCTGCTCACGGCCCCGTAGTCGCCGTGGCTCTCGCGACCGGTCGTGCAGGCCTTGAAGCAGTCGAAGTTCGACCCGCATCGCGTGCCACCGCTGCGGTGGACGCGGCGGTGGGCGCTGGCGGCTTCCTGCATCCGCAGCAGGTTGACGTAGTCGACGGCGTGCGCGAGCCCGACGGCCCGGGCGTACTCGAGCACGCCCGAGGGAGGCGCGAAGTCGAGCGCGCCGCCGCGTGAGGCGACCGGACGGTTGGCTTCGGACTCGGCCCCGGCCTGGAGGCTGGAGACGATCGGGACGGCCGTCACGGCCGCAGCGCCGCTGACGACGAGCACGGAACCGGCGGCGACGAGCTTGCGGCGAATGGACACATGTTCTCCTTGGGTCGGGGGCTGGGGGCGCCCGGCCCGCGCGCGTGCGCGAACCTGACGGAAGGGGGAGGAAGTCAGCGAACCGTCTGAAAGCCCAGCAGATGCGACTTCGACGCCAACGTACCCGGCGCGGCCGCTCGCTATACCAACCCGGGCCACCCTCCCGGATTTCGCGTGAAGGGCGTCACCCAGCCCTTAAACCCGACAAATCGGA